>Ga0209091_10000222_pt1 | contig 56068 bp, 55 predicted proteins | sample ArcticOcean_MG_C_6_FD_187438 | JGI IMG/M metagenome (GOLD analysis project Ga0209091, IMG submission 187438) | Marine microbial communities from western Arctic Ocean - ArcticOcean_MG_CB8_128 (SPAdes) (version 2) | ecosystem: Environmental > Aquatic > Marine > Oceanic | place: Arctic Ocean...
GTCGATTAAACGTGCATGATTTTCCTGCGCTTCTTTTGAAATGAGTACTGGTGTGAATGTGCGTGGCCCTTGAAACATGTGTTTCCGTTCTTGTTCACTTTGGCTATAATGGTGCAAATAGTTCAACATCCCAAAAACATAAGAACCGAGGGCAATTGTTGCTATTGCAGAACGATAATCAATGAATTGAAATGCTTGGCGTGCGAAACGACGCGTTTCGGTTTCTAGCAAGTATTTATAGCGGTATCGGAGTGCGAACGCTGGTGTAAACTCACTTGCCCATTGCCCCCATAAAATTTGCCCAGTTAATCGATCTCGAGGAATCCAGTGTAAGAGGCGCCCACGGGTTACTGTCCAGACAGCTTGTGGTACACGTGGCCAATAGCGCATCCAGTTATAATAGAGACTCCATGTCAGTTCACTCCATGCACGTTCTCCACGTGCCACAAGAGTTTGCAGAATGAGTTGGCTTTCACGTGCCACCCACGGCTTTTCTGCATATTTTTCTTTAAATTCTTTGAGTTGAGGGTCTGGATCATTATAAACACTCCAGCCTTGTACTTTTGTATATAAGGTTTCTTCGGTGAAGAGTTCGCCGTTTGCAATTTTTTCAAGGTATTCACGTTTAAGTTCTTCTTGACGTGCCATTGACTTACTATCAAATAGAATATTGAACCAGTCTTGGTTATAGGCAGGTTGTTCAAAAAGGTATTTACTAATCTTCTGGCCCTTGGTACCAGGAGGTGTTGGCACAAGATCCGTGAGTGTGACTAACTTTGTATTGTCTGAGCGCACCACGGCTTTGTCCACGTTACTTTGGGTTTCAAAATCCTCGAGTTGCACGATCATCCTCCAATTTTTTTTTTCGTTTTTATATTTTGTAGTTGCTCGACATTGAAGGGATGTTTCAAACATCCCTTCAATGTCGAGTTGAAAAACTACGTTTTTAACTTACTAATTGCTTTAAGATAAATTCCACTGAACGTGTTGAATCATCATTGGCTGGAATTCCATATGTTGTGTAGCTTGGGTCACAGTTTGAATCTAAAAGTGTAATTGTTGGAATGTTTAATTTTTGACACTCTAATACAGCATTTCGTTCATGTGGTTGACCTACGATTACTACTAAATCTGGAAGTGATTCAAGTTGGCGGACACCACCAAAGAATTTATCTTTGCGTTCCATTTCCTTTTCTTTCTGTACAAGTTCTTTTTTCGTTAATCCAGTTGTTTTCGGATCTTGCTCAAGAAGTTTGTCTAAGTCATTTAAGTTTTGAATACATGCTGAAATTGTTGACCAGTTTGTTAATAAACCTCCAACCCAACGTGTGTTTACATAATGTGCATTACATTCTTCGGCAATGTTTTTAATTACTGGTGCGATTTGTGGACGTGTTCCAACAAAAACAACATTTTTTGCTTTTTTAAATACAATACGTGCTTTTTCAAGTTCATCTACGGTTTGAACAATATCTAAAATATGGATACCGTTCTTCTCTTCGTAGATGTAAGGCGCCATTTTTGCATTCCAGCGGCGTACTTGGTGGCCAAAGTGGACACCAGTTGCAAGCATAGCTTTTAACTTTTCTTTCATAGTTTTATTAAAGTTCATTTCAAAGTCGATCAACATTCACGGTGTACCTTTACTTTAGCACATTCTAGCTAATTTACAAAGCCAAATTGCAAACGAACCATTTGCCGTATTCTATCAAAACAATTGAGTGTGGATTGTTTAAGGGTAGTACTAAGCCAACCTTTTATTTGTGGTCCAACTTCCGCCATTGTGGAGGCTTTTTAAAAAGCCTCCACGTGGGTTTGTTGCTTAATATAACCCCGTTCCGGCTGGAATTAAACGTCCTAAAATTACGTTTTCTTTTAATCCTGTAAGCCAATCAATTTGACCATTAATTGCGGCATTTGCAAGCACACGTTTAGTTTCCTGGAAACTCGCTGCCGAAATAAAACTTTCTGCTGTTAAGGCCGCACGTGTAATTCCGAGGAGTACAGGTCGAAATTTTAATTGTGGGTCCACAAGACTTAAATGCTGCGCTCGGTACATATCAATCATGTCACCCGATAATAAGCCCGTCGATCCTGGGTGAAGAATAATTACTCGAGTTGTCATTTGACGGACAATAATTTCAACGTGTTTATCGGCAATATATACACCTTGGGATTGGTATACTTCTTGAATTTCATTCACAATGAGTGCACGAAGTTGTTCGAAGCTTCGTGTACACCCGTGTGTTGGTCCATAGACACGTAAATATTTGCGCCAGTAGCAGGCTAATTGAAAGTGAATACCCGAAAAGCGTTTCTCGACTGGTTCACGCGCTTCGAGTAATTCATCAATTTTTGGTAAACCTTGGACAATGTCACCTGCATCCGATTGTTCAAATTGTAAGCGTCCTAAAACACTATTCTTTTTAATTAAATCACCATCTTTAACTTTTAATTCGGTTACGACACGGTTTGGTAATGGGTAAGGTTGCACATGTCGGATTACAATATAATTTTCACTGAGGAAAATAATTTGTCCCGAGACTGGGCTACGGTGTGTTGTTGTAAGTAAATCATCCACACGAATAAAATCGCCAACATTTACGTAGACCTTTTTGTTTTTTACTGAAAAGACTTGTTGGTCGGTTTCCGTTAACATGAGTGTTGATACTCGAATTTCTCCCGGCGCTTTCGCATAGGCAGACGCTTTTCGTTGGAGGTCAAATGGGAAAAGTGTACGTTTTGCAGCAGCTGTTTGGGTAGGTTCAAACGGTGGGAGAAAGCTTAAATGGGTTGCAGCTGGGCGTAATTGAGCCGATGTTTTAATCTTCGGTTTTTGTAATACAAATTTTTTCTGTTGTGCGTATAAACTTCGGCAGATTAACTTTTTACCCGTAGTGGCATAGGTCCCAGAAGTGCGTGTTGTCAGCATTAGATTAGCGCCGTTCGATTCACTCACTTGTTTTTGTTCATGCAGTGTTTTGAAGACAACATTGTTTACTGGTTGAGGCTGCATTGCTACTAACCCTTCATATTGCGCGCCGTATTTGGTTGGCTTTGATCGTACTTTTTTGGGCATCCAACTGCGTAAGCCAAAATTAGCTTGGGTTGTTTGCACTGTGGGTGTAATCCAAGATTCTGGCGGAGCTAGAATCTTTTTTGTTTTTTGAATAAGGGCGACGGTGGGTTGTTGACGTGGACCCCAATATTCAGTGTTTTGAAGTGTGGTATATTTACGTTTAATGGACGCATGTCCTGATTCTTGTTTTGTTTGTTGCAAGACATGTCTTTCTTGCGTTGCATTGATTGTGGGATAGAATCCAGTGGTATAACAATCGCCTGGACGTTTTTCAATGGTTTCTTCAATTCTTGTTGGTTGCTTGATAAGTGTTCCAGCAAGAATCCACATTAAAACATCTCGACCTTTATACCATTTTGCAGCTTTTGTGTGTTTCACATTTTCAGGGAGGGTCGAAAAATAAATTTGGCCATCCAACGTCGCCAAAAATTCTTTGCTCGAGCGGTCACTAATTGTACCACTCTCATCATGCTGATCCGTTACTAATTTTGTTGTTTGAGAAGTTAAGGTTTCAACACGAGATACTTCGGCTAATGTTTGATGAAAGGAAATGGGTTGCCCAGGTGCTACGAATAAAAGTGTTAAGGGTGGGAATTCCAGAATTGATTTATGGTCCCCATTCAAAATTTTTAATTTAAGACTTTGATACGTAAGAAAGGCTGTTTCTCCATATCTTGAATTAACTTTACGGCCGCGGGGCTTTCCACTATAAAAAACGATTCCCGCGTGTGGTGCGTAAACCTTTTCTGTTACCTCTCCTGCGAATACTCCACCCGTGTGGAATGTACGCATGGTTAGCTGGGTTCCTGGTTCACCAATAGATTGTGCTGCTAAAACACCTACTGCATCCCCAAGTTGTACCAGTTTTTGGTCTGCGAGACTCCATCCATAGCAAAGTTGACAGACAGAATGAAAGTGACACGTAAGTGGGGACCTTACTCGTACGCTTGCTCGATGTTGTAATTTTGTAGCAAGACGTGGTGTAATAGTTTGGTTTTTTTGACCAAGAATTTTACCGGTTTGGGAATCTACAATACGTTCGGCTAAGACACGCCCGACTAATGAAGATTCAATTGTTTTCGGGTTTGGCTTAACGGGAAGTCCACTCGATGTTCCACAATCTAATTGTTGAATAATTACACTTTGTGCTACATCGACAAGACGTCGTGTTAAATAACCAGAACTCGCTGTACGAAGTGCAGTATCTACAAGTCCTTTACGGGCTCCGTAGCATGAAATCATATATTCTGTGACTGTAAGTCCTTCACGGAAATTACGTCGAATTGGAAATTCAATAATTTGACCTTGGGGGTCAGCCATGAGACCACGCATTCCTACTAATTGTCGAACTTGTGAAATATTTCCTCGCGCTCCAGAAAATGCCATCATGTACACGGGGTTAAAAATGTCTGTTTCTCGGAAGTGCGCAATTACTTCAGTTTTTAAACTATCGTTTGTGGTATTCCAAATATCAAGTGCTTTTTCTAAACGTTCGACAGCAGTACTTTGGCCACGCTGAAAACGAATTTCATTTTCATAAATTTCATTTTCCGCATTTTCCATAAATGCTGCTTTTACTGGCGGCACTCGTAAATCATCAATTCCAAGAGAGATTCCGGCTGCTGTGGCATAATGGAATCCCATTGTTTTTAATTGGTCTACAAGATGTGTTGTTTTTGTCGTTCCATAAGTGAGAAGAACCCATTTGATTAAACGTTGCATCTCATTTTTATCGACGGTACGGTTACAAAAAAAGGTTTTCATACAAAAGATTATTAAAAATAACACGACCCGGTGTTGTTCGGATAAAAAATTCCGCGTGTGGTGCTGCAGCACTTGGCGCTGGAATTGCGGTTGTCAGATCAGGGACTGTCACAAAATCCGTTGGGTGGCTTACTCGAGTTTCAAGCGCTGAATGTTTCATAATATAGTTTTTATAGACTGTACGCACCTGGCCAGAACGGGACAAAAGCATTTGGAGTGGCTCGGGGCTATCTGTATGAATACCAGCATGCCAACGTACCCAAATCCAGTCATGCATCTGAACTTTTCCAAGTGAAAAACTTTGTAAAACTTGAGCAAAGTTTGAGAAAATCCCTTGGTTCATTGTTTTGTCTTTTTTACGTTGTTGTCTAAGTGCACGACGTTTCGTCATTTTTCCTGTTGGTTTTGCAGCAGTTAAGTAGTAAAACCCAAGAATCATATCTTGGCTTGGTAAGATACTTGGTTCACCTGTTGCTGGCGACAGCCAGTTATGAGTTGCGAGCATAAGAAGGCGGGCTTCGGCTTGAGCTTCTAAGGACAAGGGAATATGCACAGCCATCTGGTCACCATCAAAATCGGCATTAAAGGCTGGGCAGACGAGTGGGTGCAATTGGATTGCACGGCCAGGTAAGAGAATCGGTTCAAAGGCTTGAATTCCGAGACGGTGTAAGGTTGGAGCTCGGTTCAGTAAAATTGGATGACCATGCACCACCGTTTCCAGTGTTTCCCAAACGAGCGGTGTTCGGCGCTGAATTAAATTTTTGGCGGCACGGATATTGGTTACATCTGCATGTGCTAATAATGCACGAATGACAAAAGGTTGAAACAATTCAAGTGCCATTTCACGTGGTAGTCCGCATTGGTGTAACCGTAATTTTGGTCCAACAACGATTACAGAACGTCCAGAATAGTCCACACGTTTTCCTAATAAATTTTGTCGGAATCGTCCTTGTTTTCCTTCAATAATCGCGGTTAATGACTTAAAAAGTGTACGATTTGCACGCATCATTGGTTTTGCAAGACGCCCATTGTCAATGATTGCATCGACGGCTTCTTGTAAAAGAACAAGGTCATGTCGAATTAATAAATCCGGCAAATATTCTGGATCGAATAAACTGATGAATTTATCGAAGCGAATTTTACGGTAAATTAATCGTCGATATAAATCATTCATATCTGCTGCTGCAAAGCGTCCACTTGACATTTGAATCATTGGTCGTAAGTCCGGTGGTAATACTGGGAAGAGAGAAATAATCATCCATTCTGGACGAATATTTTTTCGTAAGAGACCACGAATACAACGGAGACGCTTCGAATATTGACGAACTTCTTTACTCATTCCATGAGTTTTTTGTGATGTACGGTCATATTTTGTTACGTCGACTCTACGGTTTAACATTTTAGTGACATCGTCTTGCCAAAAAGCCATTTCGATATTGGAATCAAATTTTGTAAAGTACGAATGTTTTGCAATGTCTTCAGCGGTTTGGCGGAAATTTGTCGCGACTGGATGGCGTGTGGGTTGTTTCTGTTCTAAGGCCACACCAGCGGGTACGGCTAATGCAGCAGCAGCGGCAATTTGGCTGTCAATTTCATTTTGTACTGATCGAGCATCTTGCTTTTGGAGTTCGTATTTAAATTTCGCAGTTAAAACACGCTCTAAAAACTCTAGATCAATATTATGTAAAAAGGTTTCAATTGCTTGTGCACCACAATTTTCAATTGATTGTAAACCAGCACGTCGGATAATTTGATCTTTATTCCATGGTGCAGGTTTATCAAGTAATCGTTGTTGGGTCCCCGCAAAAAATGGTGAGAGTTGCTTCCATTGGTTTACTGCCCAAATAGAATGGGGATGCACACAGTAATTGATAGCGTTTGGTAAACTCGCGGAATATTCCGAGAAATAAATCACTTCTGTAATTTTTCGGGCTTTAATCGGCAATAAATTTGCTAATACGTTAGGGGTATTTTTGAAATACCACATGTGGGCCACGGGTTTACGTAATGTAATTCGACCCATTCGGTAACGTCGCACTTTCACATCTGTGGGCTCCACTTGGCAATATGGACAAATTTCGACCACGGATTTAGGGACGCTCACCTCTTGAATAGCTGTTGGGTCGTCTTCAGGGGATGTATCTACTGGTGTTGAGCGATTTTGGCGGCGCTTGGTTTTACCACAAGTGCATTCTCCATTTACTGTGGACCCAAAAATTTTCTCACAAAAGAGCCCCCCACGCTCAGGTTTAAACGTACGGTAATTAATGGTATCCGCTTTGAGAATTTCACCAATATTTTCCCCTGTTGGAAGTGACCGCTGTGACCAACGGGCAATTTCATTAGGCGAAGCTAATTGAATTTGAATAAATTGTGTACTCATAAGACAGCGGTAGAAAATAAGGTTTATCGAATTTGTGAAAGTGTCATATCAAGACATAACCCGCGTAATTCAGAAACAAGGACTTTGAACGATTCTGGGATTCCTGGTTTCGGTAAAAGCGTTCCTCGGATCATAGCCATGAATGCATCAGTACGACCATTCATATCATCCGATTTAATCGTTAATAGTTCTTGGAGAGTGTAGGCTGCCCCAAATCCTTCGAGTGCCCAAACTTCCATTTCTCCAAGACGTTGACCACCGTGTTTTGAACGGCCTCCAAGAGGTTGCTGTGTCACTAATGAATATGGTCCAGTTGAACGCGCATGGATTTTATCATCTACAAGGTGAACTAACTTTAAAATATATGGGTAACCCACAGTGACAGGTTGTTCAAATGGTGAACCGGTACGCCCGTCAAAGACAATGGTTTTTCCTGGTGCACTTGGTCGGAATAACCATTTTTGTTGTGTCATTAAGCGGGCTTCATACAAATATTGATAGACAAAGCCTCGAGAAATTTCATCCCCGTGCATTTCATCAAATGGGACAACTTTAAAGTTTTTTTCTAATGTATGAGCTGCTAATCCTAATAGACATTCAAAAATTTGACCCACGTTCATACGTGATGGTACTCCTAATGGGTTAAGAACCATGTCTAAAGGTTGTCCATTTTGAACAAATGGCATATCTGCACGTGGGAGAATGTTTGACACAATTCCTTTATTTCCGTGACGCCCCGCTACTTTGTCACCAATCTGTAAACGACGCTTTTGGACTAAATAAATAAATACTTCCCCTGTGGATTCAAAGGCATTTGCTTCTTCTTTAGCATTAAATTTTTTCGATGTACAGTTAAAACGACGGTCTAAAATTCGGCCAGACACTCCATGTGACACACAAAAAGATGTCTCTTTTACTTGGCGTGGTGTACCGCCAAAAATGGCGCGGAGTAATTTTTGTTCTGGAGTTGTTTCGGAATCTTTTTGTGGCGAAATTTTTCCAACAAGGGCATCCCCAGATTCAACCCATGTTCCAACTTTTACGATTCCAAGTTCATCTAAATATTCACTATTGGCGACTGCCGGCGTAAAGTACTCTTGGCCATCTTGTAAACGGGCTGTTTCAACATCGTATCGTTCAATATGAATTGAGGTGAAGAGATCATCGAACACTAAGCGTTCACTTACAAGGATAGCATCTTCAAAGTTGTACCCTTCCCATGGCATATAGCCAACGAAAATATTTCGACCAAGAGCTAACTCACCACCGAATGTCGCGGTGTTATCGGCTAAGCAATCTCCCTTTTGAACCCATGTATTTGCTTCGACTAATGGGCGATGGTGAAGACATGAATCTTGGTTTGAACGGTGGTAGGATTCTAATTCCACGCTATGTGCAATTAATTTAAACTGTGTTCCAGTTGGGTCATCTTTTGGTGTGACGTATTCAATGCGTTGTGCGTCTGCATATGTCACATATCCTGTTTGTTTCGCAACAAGTAAACTACCTGAATCACGTGTGACACGACCTTCTAACCCGGTTCCTACAAATGCACGTTCCGATCGAAGAAGGGATACCGCTTGACGCTGCATATTGGATCCCATTAACGCACGGTTCGCATCGTCATGTTCTAAAAAAGGAATAAGCGCAGTCGCAATTGACATAAATTGAATGGGACATAATCCAAGGTAATCAATTTTTTTCGGAGCATGCTCTGTAAAGGCACGGCGTAAACGTGTTGAAACACGTGGTTTTGCTAAATTTACATCACCTGAGGCTAAAACAGCTTGATCTTCATAACAGGCTGTTAATAAAAAGAATCCTTGGGTATTCGGTCGGATTTGTTCTTTTTGCATTTTATAGTACGGGGCCATTACAAAACCATCCGCGTTAATTTGGGCAAACGAGGCTAATGAGCCAACTAAACCAGCGTTCTTTCCTTCTGGAGTTTCAATTGGGCACACACGACCATAATAACTTGGGTGAATACCACGTACAATAAGTCCCGCTCGATCACGGTGTAAACCACCCGGCCCAAGTGAACTTAAACGACGTTTGTGTGTCACTTCAGCTAAGGGGTTTGTTTGGTCCATAAATTGTGATAATTGGCTTGAACCAAAAAATTCACGCATTGTAGATGAAATAACGGACGTACGAACAAATGAGGCCCATCGAGCATGGCGTGAGTTTACAGCAATATCGTTACTTTTTTGGCGCAGCTTTTCTTTTGAGTGTCCCGTGCGCCCTGTGGCGTGTAATTTACGGGTAAGCTGACTTCCCGTTTTTGTTTGCTTCATTGCACGACGTTTTTTTGCTTGGCGTGCGAGAAGCGCTTGTTCTGTTGGGTCTGGGAAAAAAGACGCTGCCACAGCGGGATCATTTAAGCGTGTTTTTACCACACGTTCTAAACGATTCACCCCGATACGGAATTGCGTTTGAATTAATTCACCGGAGAGTCGAACACGTCGGTTTTTTAAATGATCAATATCATCTAATAAATGTGTTTGCCCTGCTTTTAAACGAATAAGGCAATCGACTCCAGCTAAAAGATCTTCTGGTGTTAAAGTTAAATAATTGGTTTGACGTGTTAAGCGTAATTTACGCTTAACTTGCTTTCGGCCCACTTTACTAAAACTATATCGGCGTGGATTAAAAAGTGTATCATAGAGGAATTTTTTACCAGCTTTTACGGTTGCTGGACGGGTTGGGAAAAGTAAACTCATCATTACAATGAGTGCCTCATTTCGAGATTGCACCCACCCGACTGCATCACGTGTATCCATTAATAGCAATGGGTCATAAACCGCGTCAATAACATCAGCATATGAAAACCCGACAGCCTGTAGTAAAAGTGTTAATGGGAGTGGTCGTAAGTTATCAATTTTAGCATACATGATGTTATCCACTCGTGGACCACGTTTTGTTTCAAAACGAAGCCACGATCCATAGGATGCTAAGAAGCTCACCATGAAAGTATCACGGTTTTTGGCATCCGTTTGGCGTTTGAAGTACACACCAGGTGAGCGTACCATTTGGTGCACAACTACACGTGGTGATCCGTTAATAATAAAATTCCCTGATGTTGTCATTAATGGAAGATTACAAAATTTTACGGGTACATACGCAGAAAGACGTAAAAGTGGGAATCGAATAATTGCTGGTACAATCAATGGGGCTTCATATGTAGTCACATTTGCCACGGCACTTTCAGGTGTATGTTTTGGTAGTTTAAAATAGTAATCTTCAGTTTTAAATTCAATCGTAAAGTCGCGGTGTTCTACGGCTTCGGTAGCTAAGCGTTTATCTAAAAAAGATTCAGTAGGTGCGGTCTTTGTTGTTTGAAGTTTTTTGAGTTTTTGTTTATGAACGCGTTGGGCACGATCCCCATGAATTTTTGAAATTGCGAGTAATTCTTCCCCAATGCCACGTTCAAGAAAACGACGGAAACTATTACGTTGGGTTTCCACTAAATTTGGAAACGCTGAGTTTTGGCGAAAAAGGCTCATAAAAAAATCCAGTACGACCCAAGTGGTACCCCGCCTCTGGGACGTGATACCATTTTGAATGGGTTTTTTGATTGAAAATCTTGTGCAATTCAAGTAGGCTTTAGAATAATCAATTCTCACACCAAGGCGGTGTAGCCAAGTGGTAAGGCAGATGACTGCAAATCATTTACCCCCCAGTTCGAATCTGGGCACCGCCTAATTAATTCTATTTAAAAAATATTGAGCAACTTTGGAAAGACCATTAGTTTTCACTACCTTCATCTGATTCTGAAGTCTCCTCTGTATTTTCAATATGATCACAGTAGGTTACATGAATACGTTCTGGTGGTGTTTCAACATCGGTCGGTGTTTTCCATTTTACTGGGCGACCCTCTACCCCAGCTTTTTGTAAATCGGAAAGTACTGTTTCACCTTTTTGGAATGGCGTTCGAGTATCGGGCTTGTCCCAAAGTGAGGGTTCAGTAGTATACATATCATGTTCTTCTTTCGTCGGTCGTCGAGTCGCGGCTTCGTTCTTATAGTACCCTTTAGGATGGATTCGGTCGTATTTCTCTTCGGGTGAAAGCTCATCTTCAGTTCCACGAGGATAAATTTGTTCTTGAAGTTTAATAATTTCTTCTTTACAGTGTTGAATCTTTTTTCGCAGACGATCAATTTCAGGTAATGAGACATTATTGTATTCGCCCGATTTATCGTGGCGGAAGATGATTACAAGATCACGTGGTAATGTTGAATCGTGTAAAACATACACATCCATGTTTTTACGTTCGTGATCATGTACTTTTGAAACCATTTCTTCAAGTAAAGGCTTTTTACGTTTGAGAATTGCTTCGGCTGACTGACGAAGACGGATAAAACGTTGTTGCTCTACCATATATTTGTGAAACTCTTTCGGAACTTTTTCCAAGCGTTGACCAAAAGATTCTTTATTAAATTTCGGGAACATTGATTTAAACATGGTAAAAATCCTCTGGTATTTCAATTTTATCATTTGTTAGACTTTCTACTTATATGTGTGTGCCACTATATTAAGTGCCATTAATAAGAAATAAGAACAAATTGTATTTTCTGACTTTGCTTCGTTCTTGTTAATGTAGTATGGGTTCTAAAATAAGTAGCAATTTTGGGGGTTCACGCTCGTTCAAAAAATATTGCCTATTTGCTGCAACCGTTAGGTCCTGACAAGGTTTCAGTTCAACTCTCCAACAGCGTAAACCTTACTCCGATTTATACCAATTTTTGTGGTGTTTCGCAAGTTTTTTTGACTGTTTTTTGAGACTAGACGGACTCGAACCGCCGACGTTTTCGGTGTAAACGAAACGCTCTACCAACTGAGCTATAGTCCCTTTGGGTAGTACTTAGTGTACCTGAAGAATAAAGGTTCTGGCAATTTTTAATTGGCGCAGAGTACAAAGCGCCAATCACTTTTTAAACACAAATAAAGAAAGAGCCATGATGGGTTTATCCTTGTCGTTGCTTATGCTTTGGGTTTGTGCAAATAACCATTACTTTTCCGTGACGACGGATTACACGGCATTTTGGACACATTTTTTTTACTGATGAACGAACTTTCATACATCTCCTTAAAATTACTATGCATTGAGTGTGTGTATTACTGGGCGAACGACCGGGATCGAACCGGCGAGTGAAGGAGTCACAGTCCTTTGCCTTACCACTTGGCTACGCCCGCCAGACACTTGATCTATACAATATCAAAGAACACGTCTAATGTCTATAAATTCATCTTGCTCAAACCCATCTTTGTCAATTTCCAAAGAGGAAGTGGTATGAATCTACAAATCGAAAAAGAAAATTAAAGAGCGGATAACGTGACTCGAACACGCAACGTCCAACTTGGAAGGATGGCACTCTACCATTGAGTTATATCCGCTTGTACCTGTATACTAACATATCTCTGCTATTTGTCTAGCTTCAATCTAGATAAAAATATATAAGCCGAATTCTGTAAAACCGAGGTTATTTATCTGGAAAAAACATTACTGTTTTTTTCTAGCAAGATAATGTGCAGTGTACATGAAAACACCACACATCGACTTTTGCTCTCAATAAGGGTATACCAACCTTCTACTTCACAATAGAGGTTCGTTTTTGCACCTCCACCAGTGAACTGGTAAGTTTGTTTTCTGTGGCACTATCCTCACATATACACTGATATGCACTCAACATTATTGAGTTATTTTTCATGTAAGTGAGAGTTCGGACTTTCCTCAAAAATATTTTCTATTTTTGCAACCTCATATTTTTACGTTTGAACACTAAACAAAAATGGCGGGGACAGGATTCGAACCTATGACCTTAAGATTATGAGCCTTACAAGCTACCAGACTGCTCTACCCCGCTTCTATGTAGTAGTATAGAAGAATCTGCAGAGCAAAGGTACTAATTTCCTCTACTCTGCAAAAATCGTATCTCGGCGAGCAATGGTGCACAAAGAATCGAGAATTCGTTCGTACCTTGATTTCGCGCGAGGTTATTGGCCTTGTGCTAGTTTTGCTTTTGCTTCGTCTTTTAAACGTTGTCGTGCTGATACACTTAATTTAACTGATGGCTTTTTACCATTGAGCTCACGTCGGATGTCTGCTTCGGTTTTCGTTAAATCAGGTGTTGGGATTGATGCCTCCATCATATCACGAATTTTGATTGCGTCGGCAATGACTTCGGCTGCTTCTGCCTCTTTTTGTGCTACAAGTTCTGGAGAGACTGGGTATGGGTTTCCAGTTCGAATCACATGTGGGAGACGAGAAAAAATTTCATCAGTTACAATACGCTTTGGCTCGTTTGTTAAGAAACGAAGTTGTACAGAGAGTTCTTTATCTTTTGCTAAAAGTTCCTCTTTGCTCATTTTTAAAAGATCTTCCTGCGTTACTATTTTTCGCATTTCAAGCGCAGGAACCGATGTGTAATGCCATGGTACACGGAATTTGACTGGGAGTTCATGTAATTTCGCATACGAAAGAACCGTACGCTTGTGTGCCATATTCATAAATGCATAAGAACCCACAGGCTTCACTCGGTTGCCGTATTGGTCGATTTCCCATGGTACAGAGTCTAAGAATTTGTTTGAATTCATTTTGATTTTTTCTAATTCAAATTCATTTGCGGCTTCCTTATAGAGGGACTTTCGGAACCCGCCTTCGCCTGCATAAGCGTCATCTGTAAAACGAATATCTAATTCACTTACATATGGGGATCCATTAAGATCCACCGAGTATGGAAGGTAATTCGAGCGTTCTGATGGTGGTACAAGAAAAGTAAGGTTTTGATCAATTTCATGACGGATCTGAGCAAGCTCATTTAAATATTCAGGAATGTCCCGTTTTTCGTAGTCTGGTTTCGGTAAAAGTGCATGAATACCAGCACGTAATTTAAATGTTCGGGGTGATAACCCGTTCCATACATGGTGAGCTAATTCCTCCTTATATGCATCATCATCTTCAACATAACGCTCACGTTTTGAGTTCGCTTTTGCGAAACGATGACGGACATTATAGAAGATATTATTCTCCCACATATTTTTACTATCTTGGCTCACTCGAACATCACTTCGGTTTCCACTATGGATGCTTGCATAGTGAACTTGTGCCTCATCCTCTGCTTTTTGCGTTGCTTCACCTTTTTTCTTTTTGGCTTCGCTTGTTTTACGTGTGCTTTCATCAGAAGATGCGGTGCTTACTTCGACCGCAGGTGCATTTGGGTCTGCACCTGGGAGCCAAATATATCCACGTGATACAGCAAGTTTATAACGGTCAAACGTTCGTGGGAAATACGCCATTAAGTTATCTGTATACGGGAAAATAAGTTGACCAGCATTCGTTTCTAAAAGCGAAAGTGCCATACACGTTGACAACGCCAGAGCTAAACGATTTGAAGTATATCGTCCAAGCCCACGTGCATTTCGTGAGGTTTTTCCGAAAATACGATATCCAAGCGTTGCCCAAAGGCCAAGTACAGTTCCGGTTGCCATAAGGGTAAATCCAAGAAGGTACAAAATTACATTTTCAGGAATTGATGCCATGAAAACATACTGTGTTCCTTCAATTTCCCACGGGTTACAAAACATGAGAAAGAAACTTGCAAAGAAGAAATTGAATCCTTCACGACGTGTTCGAATTGGTCCGTACAATAAATCGGCATAAGCAATATTTTCCCAAAGATCGAGTGCAATTCGGATAAGCATTACAAATCCTGCACAGAAGAGTGCAGGTTCCAATAAGTACCAAATTTGAATAAGATCTCGCCATCCAAAATACGTCATGGCAAAAAACACTACTTGTCCAGCAATGGTTCCAGCCACGGCAAGTTGTCCTTTTTGTTTCCCTTCATAGAGATAACGCTTAAGAGCCACCAGCCAAGGTGCCATTGGGACAATACCATAGATAAAGCCATGGTAAAGACCTAAAATTAATGAATTTTCCATAGAGTAATTTTTCCTACAATAAAGTATATATCTACCTTCGTCTCGACGTCTGTATTGCGTGGCACAGACGACATAAGGAAGAAACTCGATTTAGTGCGTTAGAAAGTTAAATCTATCCAATGCTAATAAATATTAAAGAGACCCCCTTCTGAATTCAGTAAAATACTGACTTTTTTTTAAGTAGTTTACCATGTCCTAAAAAATCAGTCCATGAGGTCTTTAAATTTATTATTTACATTGTACAGATTCAAGGGATCTCGTGAAAGATCCCTTAAAAAAAGATACATTTACTCCGTCTCGCTACTTGTTACATCGGTTGACACAAAACCTTGTGCTTCTTCATCTGTATCAAGAGGTGCTGGAGGATAATAAAAACCTTTTGCTTTACGTGTTGTTAAAGACTTTCCTAATGAAAGTGCCACACGCGCTGCATCAAGGGCTTTACGTCGCCAATGCATTGTGCGCATTTTTGATTGTGAATTTGATTGTCGTCGCTTTGGTACAGCCATAAAACCGTCTCGCTATAATAATTATTACTCAATAGTGTACAGATATTTTTGTTTTTGTCCATTGAAGAAACGAACCTTAGCTAAAATTGCTTCAAAAAAAGATTCACGCTATTTCGGGGTAAGCGCCTCAGCTTTTGCAGGACAGAAGACAAAGACATTTCTTTAATGAGTATAGCTCTAAACATGTACGCAATCGGAAATGTCTAGCGCTACGAATAAAGATGACTCGTTACGCAGGTACTGCCACTTTTTCTTTTGGTGGTTTTTGTTCTTTTGGTGGCGGCGGTGGTGGTGCTTTTGTTGGTGCGCCTAAAATATCTGGGCCACCAAGGTCCTCCTCGTTAGGATCGCCTTGGGCCACGCTGTCAACTAACCCATATGCACGTGCTTGATGTGATGATAAATAATTATCACGGTCAAGGTCTAAAGCAATTTTCTGAAGTGGTTGTCCTGTTAAATTAGCATAAAGCGCACCTAAGAGGTCCCGTAAACGTAAAATTTCCCGCGTTTCCGTTTCAATATCACTTGCTTGCCCCTCATATCCACCTTGTGGCTGGTGAATCATAATTCGTGCATGTGGCAGTGCTAGTCGGTTTCCTTTTTCTCCACCAGCTAAGATAAATGAAGCCATAGATGCGGCAAACCCAATACCAATAGTTTGCACGGGTGCACTTACATAGTTCATAATATCAAAAGTGGAAAGACCCGCTGTTACGGAACCACCGGGTGAGTTAATGTAAATAAAATGAGACCTAGACGGGTCTTCGGCACTTAAATACAACATAATCCCGTTAAGTTGGTTTGCCAGTTCATCATCTAGAACTGATCCTAAAAAAAGTACACGTTCACGATATAATCGGTTGTATAAGTCAATCCATTGTGGACTGGCGTCTCCTGGTAAACGGTACGCCACTTTGGGCACTCCAATAGGCATAATAGTTGTGAGTTGGTTTGATGAATTCAGCTGATTCGACGGTGCCTGTTTTTGTAAGGCTGGTCTAATACAAAAGACTACTGAATTCGTTTTTAATTTTTAAATATTAGTTTTTAAATATAAGTTCGATCGGGTCTCAGCTCAGCTGGCCAACGCAAAAGGAACTCCTTTCTGAATATCCAGACAGCATTTGACTGACTGCAGTGAATATATTTATTGTAAATAATGTGTATTGAATAGTACATTAGTTACAGTAACTTCAGAGTTCTATTTAATATTATAATGTCTTAGGACTGTCTTAGCCGCTAAATAAAACTAGTAGTACCGCAAGTATAGATAAAAAGAGGGAAAAGCACAATTTTTCCCAAGACCTCTCGAATATGAGTACTCTGTTTGTTTTTGTTGTTAGGTTTGTCAAATATGAAAAAATACCCCCAAGGGAATTCGAATCCCTGTTACTTCCGTGAAAGGGAAATGTCCTAGGCCTCTAGACGATGGGGGCATATGCTGGCGCCTACTGTGTAATACAGTATGTTCCTATGAAGGATTTTATAATGAATCACTTCGGTATGTCAATAAAAATTTCTAAATGAAAGAGGCAGACACCCAAGATGTCAGGTCAATGCACGTATTTCGGTTGCCTTAGAGAGGACTCGAACCTCCACGCCGTAAAGCACTAGCTCCTAAGGCTAGCGTGTCTACCATTCCACCACTAAGGCGTTCATTATTTCTATTTTACTGAACTTTGGGCGTAAACGGAAAAGAAATAGAGAATTCGCTTCCGTAATTATCGCCCTGTTGTTTGTAACCAGTTTTGTGCTTCACTATAGTTCATCGGGGCTAAACGAATAGCTTCTTTCCAATATTCAGCTGCTTTTTCAAATAATGTTTCTGAATCTGGGATATTCCCTGCTTCAAGTGCTTGCTCACCACGATAATGGTAAATAACAGCAATATTATTTAATGCTTGCGGAAGTGATGGATTTCGATCAAGCGCCTGATAATAGTATTCAAGAGCTTTTGTATGTTCCCCATTACTTGTATGGATTAATCCAATGTTATAAAAAATAAAACTACGATCGTATGGATCGACTTCTAAACGCATTGCTTGGGCATAGTTTTGTAATGCTTCTGCATATTCACCTTCCGCCTGTGCAGACATCCCATCTCGATAATACACAAACGCTTCTTTTTCATTTCGCGTTGTGGGTAAAACTTTTAATAAAATATCCGCTACAACGGTAAAGGTTTTATCGATAAAATTATCGTTTCGTTGTGAACGTGGCATATAAAAATAAAAACAAATAAAAAAAATGACGTGCCAAAATGTAGCGGACACGAAAAGGAAGAAAATGAAAGTTCTTTTGATTGAATATAACTCTCCTGGTACAATACTACCACTGTATAGTCCTATTCGACTACAGCAAAAGAAAAAATTATTAAATTAAAAAACTTAGGAGAAAAAACATGGCTCGTTATCGTGGACCCCGAGTGAAAATTGTACGCCGTCTTGGAGAACTCCCTGGATTAACTTCAAAAGTACCTAACCGTACTTACCCAGCGGGGCAGCATGGACCTTCGGCAGGTATGCAGAAAATGTCACAGTACCGTGTACGTTTACAAGAGAAGCAAAAATTACGTTTCAACTATGGTGTAAGTGAAAGCCAACTTTTAAAATATGTTCGACGTGCTCGACGTGCGAAAGGATCAAGTGGTGAAATTTTACTCCAACTCCTTGAGATGCGTTTAGATAACACAGTCTTCCGCCTTGGTTTTGCGCCAAGTATTCGTGCGGCTCGCCAATATGTCTCACACGGACTTATTACTGTAAATGGGAAAGCCCTTACGATTCCAAGTTACCATTGTGTAACAAACGATACAATTTCAAGTACGGCCGCGCCAATTCTTGAATACAGTAAAACGTTTGGTGGTGAAATTCCATCGCACCTCAAACTTGAAAATGGTAAAGGAACAGTTCAACGACCAATTACACGTTCACAAATTGCTTTAACAATTAATGAATTATTAATTGTAGAGTACTACTCACGTAAAGGATAATCCGAGACTCTCGAGACTTCGTTCTTTTTTATATTTAAGTATAATGTGTTCTTTGACCGAATATTCGGTCAAAGAAGCAGGGCCTAACTTAATCTTCGTGTTCTTCAAAAGGATCACGAAGTTCTTTTGAAGGTGGTCCAAATCCCATATAGATTGAATACCCAGTTACACTAATAAGAAGGCACCAAAGAAAAACGGCTGTAAAAAATGCTGGTGTTTCCATAGTTGTCAAAGAATCAAAATTTCGATAAATTTTAAAATAGAAAGTAAAAAAAAACAAATAGATGTTAACAATTTATTAATATGGCTACAAAAGTAAGCGTACCAGCAAGCGATGGTAAACTCCCTGGAACAGGAAAAATTACACGATTAGGAACAGTATTACGCCCACTTAACTCAGAGTACGGAAAAGTAGCTCCGGGTTGGGGTACAACAGTAATTATGGGAGTATTCATTGGATTATTTGCAGTTTTCCTCGTAATCCTTTTAGAAATTTACAACCGTTCATTACTTCTTGATAATGTTGGTGTAAATTGGCTCTCAAGTACTGGATACTAAGAAACAAGTACTAAGCGAACATCACTGTCGTTAAAGTAGACTAAATCTTCTTTTGGGAAGTCGAAAGGCTTTCCAGAAGAAAAAGTAAAATGGAGTTGTAACGACAAAAAAGTTGCTTCTTTTGCCGTTTTTCGGCATAGTACAGACAACATAACTTCTGGGATTGTAGTTCAATTGGTTAGAGCACCGCCCTGTCACGGCGGAAGTTGCGGGTTCGAGTCCCGTCAATCCCGTTTTTCCTAGACATTTTGCACAGTCGGCCTCTGAGAGACAAAAGTGAGAATAAAAAAATAAAAGAAATAACGTGAAGGTTTTTTAATTCTTTCCTATACTATTAACTGTCGCCTCTATACCTCTGAATTTGGTGAACCACTTCCTAAAGGAGAAAAACTCATGGCTACATTTTTACCATCTATTTTTGTACCTCTTGTGGGTCTCGTTTTCCCTGCTGTAACAATGGCAGCACTCTTCTTATATATTGAAAAAGAGCAAGTAAGTTAAAAACGATACTGCGTTTCTTCTATATCTAGAAGAGCACGCGGTAATTTCGAACTCTTGCAGATAGCAACTATGTTATCTTTATTTTCAATTTTTTATTATTTACCTCAACTCGTGGAGTTTAATCTATGAATCTTGAATTAATTGGTCAACTCTTAAGTGTTGCTCTTATCGTTGGCGCAGGTCCAATCGTAGTAGCTGCTCTTTACGTTCGCGGCGGAAACCTTTAATATTAAATCAAAGTTATGTCTTTATCTGATACACAAGTTTTTGTTGCACTCTTTGTTGCTCTAATTACAGGGCTTCTTTCAGTGCGTCTTGGAACGCAACTCTATAAGTAATGTATCCATTACATGGAGACTTGTTCTCGTGTAATTGTGCGTATGCTTTATCATACGGCTTGCTTTTGCTTCGTGGAATTCTCTACGAGGCAAAAAAAGTAGAACAACTTCGGTTGAAAAAACTAAACAAAAGACTTACAGAGAAAAAAGCCCGTTGTTTAAACGAGGAAGATTTGGTACTCTATCCATTAAAGCATATCGGAGTGTAGCGCAGTTTGGTAGCGTACGTCGTTTGGGACGATGTGGTCGCAGGTTCGAATCCTGTCACTCCGAGCTTGAAAAGAACCAGAGGACAAACCGTTCCTATATTTCTTTACTTTTCAAAGCGTCCTTAGTTCAGTTGGTAGAACGTAGGTCTCCAAAACCTGATGTCGTAGGTTCAAGTCCTACAGGGCGTGTTTAATCAAATAATTTAATAGAATTCTGTTGTATAGTTTCCTTGTTAAAATATGGAGAGATGACTGAGTGGCCTAAAGTACTTCATTGCTAATGAAGCGTACAAGTAATTGTACCAAGGGTTCGAATCCCTTTCTCTCCGAGTCAAAGTAGAGAGAGCTTTTTTTTATACTTTCTTGCTGTTCCTCTTGACGCTTATGGCGAATTTTAGATATGCTATCCACTATAGATATATGCGTCGCGACGATTTACACGTTCTTTTTCTTAAACATTGAGAACTTGAAGTACGTCACCCGTTTATAAGAAATAAAGATGTCGTATTCATTGGACCTCACTATCGTAACAGGAGATTATTATGACTCGAGTAAAACGAGGCAATGTAGCCCGTAAAAGTCGCAATAAAATTTTAGAATTAAACCGTGGGTATCGTGGTTCACATTCCACATTATTCCGCACGGCTAACCAACGCACATTAAAAGCACTTACATCATCATATGATGGTCGTCGTAAGAAAAAACGTGACTTCCGTCAATTATGGATTAAGCGTATTAATGGAGCAGTTCGTACACTTGGATCTGTAACATACAGTAAATTCATGCATAAAATGAAGAAAAACCAAGTAAACTTAAACCGTAAAATGTTATCCCAACTTGTAATTTTAGATCCCGCTGGATTTGAACCGTTAATGAAATACGAGTAATCCTTAACACGTTCCAAAACAACTGAAAAAAAAAGACAAAGGTCTTTTCCTTTTTGTCTATATGATACTCGAGTAGAAAGTTGCATATAGACAGAAGTTTTGCTATTGTTCCTATATACACGGAGAGGTGTCAGAGTGGTTGAATGTCTTGGTCTTGAAAACCAACGTAGCGCAAGTTACCGTGGGTTCAAATCCCACTCTCTCCGAGCACATTAATATGTCACGTAAAAACGTGACATCTAAATCTAAATTAAAAAAATTTAAATGATGGTCATTCCAAGACTTAAAGGTAAATCCATACGAAGCAGGACCGAGACCTCCGTTTCCCTAGACACTTCCCTAGATCAGCGATTCTATCTTGCAATTTAGTGTGATCTATGGTTCAATCTAAAATAAAAAAGTCTTACTCTTCCTTATTCTTAAGTCGCAAACGACCTCTTTGAGATTTCAAAAACAGTTTCCGATTTAAGTTTTCTTTTTTTCTTTTACTCATTCTATATTTATTAACCCTATGAACTCTACACGTCAACGTACGTCGTCGCCAATTCAACCGGGGGAGATCATTACGTATAAAAATGTTGATCTTTTACGTCGTTTTATTACTGACCAAGGTAAAATCCTTCCCCGCCGATTAACTGGTGTTACAGCTAAAGAACAGCGTCAACTTGCAAAATCAATTAAACAAGCACGTATTCTTGGCTTTTTACAGTTCCTTTATAAAGAATAATTTTTACTTATGCCAACGATTCAACAACTTATCCGTTCGCAACGCATGACAAGCGAACGCAAAACAAAATCTCCCGCATTACAATCTTGTCCGCAACGTCGTGGAATTTGTACGCGTGTATACACAACAACACCTAAAAAACCAAACTCAGCACTTCGTAAAGTCGCACGTGTTCGTTTAACAACAGGTGTTGAAGTAACAGCATACATCCCTGGTGTTGGACACAACCTTCAAGAACACTCCGTAGTGTTAGTACGTGGTGGTCGAGTAAAAGACCTTCCAGGAGTACGTTATCACATTGTTCGTGGATCTCTTGATACAGCAGGTGTAAAAGGTCGTTTACAAAGCCGCTCAAAGTACGGTGTAAAACGTCCAAAAGGATAAGTAGCCGAAGAGCCACTTTATCTCTCTAAACATTTTGTCAAAAAACGTTTAATTATTTAATTCTTAAATACTATGTCACGCCGAAAAACAGCCAAAAAACGTCCGGTGGCACCGGATGCGGTATACCAAAGCCGTCTAGTAAGCTTATTAGTAAGTCACTTATTAAAAGCTGGTAAAAAGAGTGTTGCTTCAAGCATTTTTTATGAATCAATGAAAGAAATTGCCGATACAACATCACAAGATCCACTTGAAGTGTTACGCCAAGCCGTATTAAACATTACACCAAAAGTGGAAGTAAAATCTCGTCGTATTGGTGGAGCCACATTACAAGTTCCTATGGAAGTGAAATCAGACCGTGGAACAGCATTAGCACTCCGCTGGCTCTTAACTGCATCGCGTGCACGTTCTGGACGTAGCATGGTGAAAAAATTAAGTGCTGAAATTATCGATGCATCCAACAATACTGGTGGTGCGATCCGAAAACGTGAAGACACGCACCGTATGGCAGAAGCAAACAAAGCGTTTGCACATTTCCGTTTCTAACTCGTTTCAAAGGGAATGCATACATTCCCTTAATACCAAAATCAAAATCACGTTTTTTACAAAAAGCTTTATGGCACGCGAAAAGTTTGTGCGAACAAAACCGCACGTAAACATTGGAACAATTGGGCACGTTGACCACGGAAAAACAACTCTTACAGCAGCAATCACTATGGCAATGTCTGCTACTGGTGGTGGTCAAAAAGGTAAAAACTATGCTGATATTGACTCTTCACCAGAGGAAAAAGCACGTGGTATTACTATTAACACTGCACACGTAGAATACGAGACAGAAACTCGTCACTATGCGCACGTAGACTGTCCAGGCCACGCTGACTACGTAAAAAACATGATTACTGGAGCTGCACAAATGGATGGTGCAATTCTCGTGGTATCGGGTGCTGATGGCCCAATGCCACAAACAAAAGAGCACCTTCTTCTTGCAAAACAAGTTGGAGTACCACACATCGTTGTATTCTTAAACAAAGAAGACCAAGTAGATGATGAGGAATTACTTGAGCTCGTAGAACTCGAAGTACGTGATACACTTTCAAGCTACGATTTCCCTGGAGATGAAATTCCACTTATCGCTGGATCTGCACTTCTTGCTTTAGAAGCATTAACAGCAAACCCAACGATTAAAGCAGGGGAAGACAAGTGGGTGGATAAAATTATCAAACTCATGAGTTCAGTAGATGAATACATTCCAACACCAGAGCGTGATACAGATAAGAACTTCCTTATGGCAGTTGAAGATGTATTCTCAATTACTGGACGTGGAACAGTAGCAACTGGACGTGTAGAGCGTGGAATGGTTAAAATTGGAGACGTAATTGAACTTGTTGGACTTGCTGAAGCAAACCGTGAAGCAACTGTAACAGGACTTGAAATGTTCCAAAAATCACTTGAAGAAAGTGTAGCTGGTGATAACGTTGGAGTACTTCTCCGTGGAGTACAGAAAGACGATATTGAGCGTGGGATGGTAATGGCAAAAACTGGGTCAATTACACCACACACAAAATTTGAATCACAAGTATACGTTCTTACAAAAGAAGAAGGAGGGCGTCACACACCATTCTTCCCAGGATACCGTCCACAATTCTATGTACGAACAACAGACGTAACTGGAAAAATCGAGTCATTCATTAGTGATGATGGAGAAGAAGCATCAATGGTTATGCCAGGTGACCGTGTAAAAATGGTTGTAGAGCTTATTCAACCAATTGCTATTGAAAACGGAATGCGTTTTGCAATCCGTGAAGGAGGGCGCACTGTTGGAGCAGGTGTTGTATCAACAATTCTTAAATAAAGAATAACCGCATCCAAGCGACTTCTTAGATTTTAATGGGTGGTCTTCACCACCCATTAAATCCAAATTTGTGCTATTTAAAGAAAAACTTTATGATGAGAATAGAGTAAACGAAGGGTCAGTAACTCAGTGGTAGAGTATTCGGCTTTTAACCGATTAGCCGTGGGTTCGAATCCCACCTGACCTAAAATGGCTTCAAAAGAAAATAATTAAAAAAACGAGAAGACGGGATTTTAAATACTCTGTATACTTACAAGTGATTTGAACACCATATGTGTTTACTCCCCCTCATTAAGTCAATTTAAAAATTCTCTTTTTTATGTCTCACGCTGTAAAAATTTACGATACATGTATCGGATGTACACAATGTGTACGTGCTTGTCCAACTGACGTACTTGAAATGGTACCTTGGGATGGATGTAAAGCAGGACAAATTGCTTCTGCACCTCGTACAGAAGACTGTGTTGGTTGTAAGCGCTGTGAAGCAGCATGCCCAACAGACTTTTTAAGTGTTCGAGTTTACCTTGGATCTGAAACAACACGTAGCATGGGTCTTGCATACTAAATTTAGAGTGTTTTAAATACGAAGTTCGGGTACTTCACCCGAACTTCACCCCTTTAAAGAACAACCGTTCTTTCTATATAGGATTATGTCTACAATTAGACCTTATTCTACTTAACTCCCCAACAGTAAGTTAACTTAAAAATAATTTTTGCTTTATTCAAAAAGTTGAACTCCATCTATTGTGTCCCAAACAAAAAATTGTTTGGTCTTTACTATTTGAATATCTTTTTATTATGGCAGCTCTTAAGACAAACCTTGGTCGTATTACACAAATTATTGGTCCAGTTCTTGACGTAACTTTCTCACCAAAGAAACTTCCAAACATCTACAACGCACTTGAAATTACTGCGAAAGATGAATCTGGAAACGACGTAAAAATTGTAGCTGAAGTACAGCAACTTCTTGGAAATAACCTCGTTCGTGCAGTATCAATGAGTGCAACTGATGGTTTACAACGTGGAATGACAGTTGTAGATACTGGAACACCACTTTCTGTACCAGTAGGTAAAACAATTCTTGGACGTATTTTTAACGTACTTGGAGACACTGTAGACGAGCTTGGACCATGTCCAGCAGATACCAAACTTCCAATTCACAAAAACGCTCCAGCATTCGTTGATCTTGACACAAACCTCGCAATTTTCGAAACTGGAATTAAAGTAGTAGACCTTCTTGCTCCATACCGTCGTGGTGGGAAAATTGGTTTATTCGGTGGTGCTGGTGTTGGTAAGACTGTACTTATCATGGAACTCATCAACAACATTGCAAAAGCACACGGTGGTGTGTCAGTATTTGCTGGTGTAGGTGAGCGTACTCGTGAAGGAAACGACCTTTACCAAGAGATGTGTGAATCTAACGTAATTAACAAAGGAAACCTTGGTGATTCTAAGGTAGCTTTAGTGTACGGACAGATGAACGAACCTCCAGGTGCACGTATGCGTGTTGGACTTACAGCTCTTACAATGGCTGAGTACTTCCGTGACGTAAACAACCAAGACGTACTTCTCTTCGTAGATAACATTTTCCGTTTTGTACAAGCAGGTTCTGAAGTATCAGCACTTTTAGGACGTATGCCATCAGCAGTAGGTTACCAACCAACTCTTAGTACAGAGATGGGTGGTCTCCAAGAGCGTATTACATCAACAAAAACTGGTTCAATTACATCAATTCAAGCTGTATATGTACCTGCGGATGACCTTACTGACCCAGCACCAGCAACAACATTCGCACACTTAGACGCAACAACAGTACTCTCACGTAACTTAGCGGCAAAAGGAATTTACCCAGCGGTAGACCCTCTTGATTCATCATCAACAATGCTTCAGCCATGGATTCTTGGTAACGAGCACTATGATGCAGCGCAAGGTGTTAAGAAGATGTTACAGCGTTACAAAGAGCTTCAGGATATTATTGCAATTTTAGGTCTTGATGAGCTTTCAGAAGAGGACCGTTTATTAGTAGCGCGTGCGCGTAAAGTTGAACGTTTCCTTTCACAGCCATTCTTCGTAGCAGAAGTATTCACTGGATCCCCAGGAAAATATGTAACACTTGCCGAAGCAATTTCTGGATTCAACATGATTTTAAACGGTGAGTTAGATGACCTCCCAGAGCAGGCATTCTACCTTGTTGGAAACGTTGATGAAGTAGTTGAAAAAGCTGCGAAGTTATAATGTAAAAATTGGGAAGAATTTTCTTCTCACTTAATTAACCTAAAAGAGGTAAACTATGGAAGTTTGTATTGTAAAACCAGACCGAATCTTTTTTCAGGAAGAAGCACAAGAATTACTTCTTCCAACAAACACTGGATACATTGGTATTCTTGAAGAGCACGCCCCGTTAGTTACTGGATTAGATAACGGAGTTCTCGCAATTCGCCAAGGCACAGAATGGAAATTCCTTGCACTTCTTGGTGGGTTCGGTGTAATTAAAGAAAACCGTATTAATATCCTTTGCCGAGATATCGAAGAAGCTTCAGGAATTAAACTTGATGAAGCAGAAAAACTTGTAAGCGAAGCAAAAGCAGGTATGGAAAAAGCTGAATCACGTAAAATTTATATTGAGAACCAATTAAAGTTTGACCGTGAAACAGCGCGTATTGCTGCATTTAAAATGTGGGAAAACTCTGCCGGTGGACCGCCAGTATTTATGAGCTAATAACGAAGTAGCTTTCCGCTACAACGTGGAGGAGGGGCCACGCCCCTCTTCCAAACACTATAAAAAAACTATTTTAAATCTATTCGTGTGGATTTTTGATTTGTTTGAAACAATAAGATATAATAAAAGTGCTAGTTCATTCCTTAATTAATTTGATTGGAGAATTCCTCATGACTCAAATTTTTGTTCTTGGACGATTACCAGAAGCGTACGCTCCATTTGACCCGCTTGTAGACGTACTTCCAATTATTCCAGTTCTTTTCTTACTTCTTGCTTTTGTTTGGCAAGCTTCTGTAAGTTTCCGTTAATTTAAAAGAGGGATATTATGCTTACATTAAAAATTCTTGTATATACTGTTGTTAGTTTCTTTGTGTCACTTTTTATCTTTGGGTTCCTTTCAAATGACCCAGGACGTAACCCGAACTCAAAAGACTTCGAATAACAAATATTCAATCTGACGTTCCCGTAGGGAACACACTAGTCCTATAACTTCTCTTTAAAATTTTATAGGTCACAATTACTACTAGTATTTGGAGAAAGTAACATGAAAGATTTTACAATTTATCTTTCAACAGCACCTGTACTTGCGGCCGTTTGGTTTAGCTTCCTTGCAGGACTTTTGATTGAATTAAACCGTTTTTTCCCAGATGCACTTAGTTTCCCATTCATGTAATGCGAAGCTAGATTTACAGACCATGTCGTAAATCTCTTATCTGGTAACTTTTGGCCACATTCTGTGTGTGAGCCGGAAGTTCTCCGTAATGCAAACCCAAAGTCTCAATATTTTTCAAGTGGTCACCTTGACAAACAACCTACTTATTCGGTACGGTATGAAATAGATCCTTAGCCGGGATAGCTCAGTCGGTAGAGCAGAGGACTGAAAATCCTTGTGTCACCAGTTCAAATCTGGTTCCTGGCAAAAAAAAAATGACTTGTCACATTGGTCGAAGCCGTGTACAATTGGTAAAAATGTCTTTCGAGACAATTTTTGTATGTAACTTTGTTACATACAAATTCGCCAAGTCGAATTAGCCATTATGGACCAAATTCTTAACTTAACTAAAGATTATGTCACCACAAACTGAAACTAAAACAGGTACTGGATTCCAAGCAGGTGTAAAAGACTACCGTTTAACGTACTACACTCCTGATTACCAGGTATCTGAGACTGATATTCTTGCAGCATTCCGTATGACACCACAACCAGGTGTACCACCAGAAGAGTGTGGAGCAGCTGTAGCAGCTGAGTCATCAACTGGTACTTGGACTACTGTATGGACTGACGGACTTACTCAACTTGACCGTTACAAGGGACGTTGTTACGATATCGAGCCAGTTCCTGGTGAAGATAACCAATACATCGCTTACGTTGCTTACCCACTCGACCTTTTCGAGGAAGGATCAGTAACTAACCTTTTCACATCAATCGTTGGTAACGTATTCGGATTCAAGGCTCTTCGTGCACTTCGTTTAGAAGATTTACGTATTCCTGTAGCGTACTGTAAGACTTTCCAGGGTGCTCCTCACGGAATCCAGGTTGAGCGTGATAAGTTAAACAAGTACGGGCGTGGTCTCCTTGGATGTACTATTAAGCCGAAGCTTGGACTTTCTGCTAAAAACTACGGTCGTGCAGTATACGAGTGTCTTCGTGGTGGACTTGACTTCACTAAGGATGACGAGAACGTAAACTCGCAGCCATTCATGCGTTGGCGTGACCGTTTCCTTTTCGTAGCTGAGGCTATCTACAAGTCTCAAGCTGAGACTGGGGAAGTTAAAGGACACTACCTTAATGCTACAGCTGGAAACGTTGACGATATGCTCAAGCGTGCAGTTTGTGCTAAAGAACTCGGTATGCCGATTGTAATGCACGACTACCTTACTGGTGGATGGACAGCTAACACAACTCTTGCTTTCTACTGTCGTGACAACGGTCTTCTTCTTCACATTCACCGTGCAATGCACGCTGTAATTGACCGTCAGAAGAACCACGGTATTCACTTCCGTGTACTTGCTAAGTCTCTCCGTCTCTCAGGTGGTGACCACCTTCACTCAGGAACTGTAGTAGGTAAGCTCGAGGGTGAGCGTAACGTAACTCTTGGTTTCGTAGACCTTATGCGTGATGCATACGTTGAGAAAGACCGTGACCGTGGAGTTTTCTTCACTCAGGACTGGGGTTCGCTTCCAGGTGTAATGCCAGTGGCTTCTGGTGGTATTCACGTATGGCACATGCCAGCTCTTGTAGAGATCTTCGGTGACGATGCATGTTTACAGTTCGGTGGTGGTACTCTTGGACACCCATGGGGTAACGCTCCAGGTGCGTCTGCTAACCGTGTAGCTCTTGAGGCTTGTACTCAGGCTCGTAACGAAGGACGTGACCTTGCTCGTGAAGGTGGAGACGTAATCCGTGCAGCTTGTAAGTGGAGCCCTGAGCTCGCTGCAGCTTGTGAAGTATGGAAAGAGATTAAGTTCGAATTCGATACTGTTGATACTCTCTAATTCATCGTACCTTTTTACTCTGTTTGGCTGAAAAGCTTTATTAAGTAAAAAACTCGACCGAAGGCTTGAGGGGGCTTTGGCCCCCTCAAGCCTCTCCTTTCATATTTATAGAAAATGAGGAAATTCACAATGGTAGAAGCACTTCTTTCTGGAATTGTTCTTGGATTAATCCCTGTAACACTTTCTGGATTATTTGTAACGGCATACTTGCAGTACCGTCGTGGAGATCAATTAAACCTTTAATAAGCTTTCCGACGAACTCTGTATTGGCACATTTGATTGCCATTTTGAGTGCGTCTTCGATTCTGTAATCAAGGCGCAAGCAGAAAGAGTATACAAATACTTCGCCCTTTAATCTAAATATAAAAACGCTTTACACAGAATCATCATCTAACTTTTTTATTTATATTTTAACGCTCGGTAGTCTAATGGATAGGACAGCATCCTTCTAAGATGTGGGGTAGAGGTTCGAATCCTCTCCGAGCGGAAACCGTCAAATAAACCAAAGTAGACTTTCTAAAACTCTCTTTAAAGCCTCCTGTCGGAATTGAACCGACGACCCTCGCATTACAAATACGATGCTCTAGCCGCTGAGCTAAGGAGGCGCTACTGAAGTATAAAGAATAACTGAGCAAGATTCAAGAAGCTTCGAAGAAAAAAATGAAGTGAGAGTAGACTCAGATGCATCTATCTGTTACACTCTAGACTAAATAAGGAAGTTCTGACTTCTTGAACACAATCCTCAGTAGCTCAGTGGTAGAGCAATCGGCTGTTAACCGATTGGTCACAGGTTCAAATCCTGTCTGGGGAGTTAAAAAAATCCATGAAAAAGACATGACGAACGTGAAGAAATATGGTACATTGAGCCCAAACCAATATTAACCATCTAATTTTTTATACATGGCAAAAAAATCAATGATTGCACGTGAGACAAAACGTCAAAAACTTGTGCAAAAGTATGCAGCAAAACGCTCGCAATTTAAACAAGAACTTCGTGATGCAACATCTATTCGTGAAGTTGTACTTATTCACCGCCAATTCCAGGGCTTACCGCGTAATAGTTCACCGGTACGCTTACATAACCGTTGTGCAAAAACGGGTCGACCAAAGGGCTTCTATCGTGATTTTGGTCTTTCACGTCATGTATTACGCGAAATGGCACACCAATGTCTCCTTCCAGGAGTACGTAAATCAAGTTGGTAAACGACACTTTCTTTGGCTGTTCACGTTTTGGACAGCCATTGACTTTTGCTCGAAAAAAAACCATAATTGAGATAAAGTCTGGGGCATGGCCAAGTGGTAAGGCGGCTGGTTTTGGTTCAGTTATTCGGAGGTTCGAGTCCTTCTGCCCCAATTTAAAGGAAATTTTAAACTTAGAAAATTACGATAAAGCATAGTGTGTAGACGTATGTTTGCACCTACCCCTATTCATTTTTTTCATCTATTTAATTAACTTCCATGAAGAAAAATTTCTTATTTAGTGGTCTTGCTGCAGCTCTTATGATGGGAAGCGCAAACCAAGCTTTTGCATACCCAATGTATGCACAACAAGGGTACGAAAACCCACGTGAAGCAACAGGGCGTATTGTATGTGCAAACTGTCACCTTGCGCAAAAACAAGTTGATATTGAAGTACCACAAGCAGTACTTCCGGATTCTGTGTTTGAAGCGGTGGTGAAAATTCCATATGACCAACAAGTAAAACAGGTTCTCGGTAACGGGAAAAAAGGTGGACTTAACGTTGGAGCTGTTCTTATCCTTCCAGAAGGATTCCAGGTAGCACCACCTGAGCGTATGTCTGCAGAGACAAAAGAAAAAGTTGGTAAACTCTACTTCCAACCATACAGTGATGACAAAAAGAACATTCTTATTGTTGGACCAGTTCCTGGTAAAAAGTACAGTGAAATGACATTCCCAATTCTTGCACCAGATCCGGCAAAAGATAAAGATGTAAGCTTCCTTACATACCCAATCTACCTTGGTGGAAACCGCGGACGTGGACAGATCTATCCTGATGGAACAAAGAGTAACAACACAGTATACAACGCAGTAGCGGCAGGAACTGTAAGTGCACTTAACCCAACAGAAAAAGGTGTAGATCTTGTTATTGAAAAAACAGAAGGTGGATCAGTAACACAAGCAATCCCAACAGGACCAGAAGTAATTATCGCTGTTGGACAAAAAGTAACACTTGATCAGCCAGTAACAAACAACCCGAACGTTGGTGGATTTGGACAAGGGGAAACAGAAATTGTTCTCCAAAACCCAGCTCGTCTTCAAGGACTTATTATTTTCTTAGGATTTATTCTTATTGCACAAGTATTCCTTGTTCTTAAGAAGAAGCAATTCGAGAAAGTACAACTTGCAGAAATGAACTTCTAAACTTTTATTGGTACCACTTCAAACTCTTTAATGCCTACAAATTAGGTCAAAAGAAACACAGGTGAGACAAATAAAGAAAAAAGGGCCTTCAATATATTGAAGGCCCTCTAGTAGGCATATACACGTAAAAAAAGCGGTATCAAAGTGATTACATATCATCATGTAGCAAAAGCAAGAAACGCAAAAGAGCCAAACAAAAGGCAAAGAAAAAGAACCAAAATTTTGGTGGTGAACCCCAATCAAAAAAGAGGAGTGCAACCATAAAAATCCATGATCCTAGTTTAACTACAAATAATGCTTGGCCATAGGAAGAGAAGAGTGGAACACGCTTATAAAGAAAACGAACAAAACGATCAGTACGCTTCGATTGTGAAGGAGTCATCAACGCCATCAACAAGAGACTGCCTAAAACAATCACCCCAGCCGCATTGGTATCTTTAGCACAAAACTCTGTAATAACCTTAACAATAGATAAAAAATAGAACACTAACATTTGCATAATCTAATCAAAAATTAATAAATGTAATAAACACAAACCAAAACTGTAAGTTTAGTTTACATAATGAAGTAAAAGAAATCTAGCAAAGAAGGTTTATATTAAAAAAAATAAAAATTGCAGCATTTTTATTTTTTTTAATATAAACCTTCTTTGGCGCCCAAAAGCGCCAAAGAAGAAAGTGTTATTCTGTCCAGAAAAGTTTATAGAGGCCAAACGACATACAAACCTTTACCAAACAAATACATCAATTTATCCGAACTTTCCAGATGTTGATGCAATAACGAAGGCTGCGTATGTTAAGACAAACCCTACTGCGAAGTGTGTAAGTCCAACAAGACGTGCTTGTACAATTGAAAGAGCAACCGGTTTATCGTTCCACTTTACAAAGTTTGCAAGTGGAGTACGCTCGTGTGCCCATACAAGTGTCTCAATAAGCTCTTGCCAGTATCCACGCCATGAAATAAGGAACATGAATCCAGTAGCATAGATAAGGTGTCCAAAAAGGAACATCCATGCCCAAACTGAAAGACTGTTCATACCAAATGGGTTGTAACCGTTAATAAGCTGTGATGAGTTAAGCCAAAGGTAATCACGAAGCCATCCCATAATGTATGTAGATGATTCGTTAAACTGCGCTGAGTTTCCTTGCCAAAGTGCAAGGTGCTTCCAGTGGAAGTAGAAAACAGTCCAAGAAACTGTGTTAAGTTCCCAGAAAACAGCGAGGTAGAATGCATCCCATGCTGAGATGTCACAAGTTCCTCCACGTCCCGGTCCGTCACAAGGGAAACTGTAACCAAAATCTTTCTTATCTGGCATAAGTTTCGAACCACGTGCATCAAGAGCACCCTTCACAAGAATAAGTGTTGTTGTGTGGAGTCCAAGAGCAATTGCGTGGTGTACAAGGAAGTCACCAGGTCCAATTGGAAGGAAAAGTGAATTTGTTGAGCTGTTAATCGCTTCAAGCCATCCTGGAAGCCAAATAGATTGGCTTGCTGCATTTGCTGGGTTCCCATCAGCTGAAAGGAGAATGTCGAATCCGTAGAGTGACTTTCCTTGTGCTGCTTGAATCCATTGTGCGAATACTGGCTCAATAAGGATTTGCTTCTCAGGCGTTCCGAACGCTTGCATTACGTCATTGTGTACGTAAAGACCAAGTGTATGGAAACCAAGGAAAAGCGATACCCAACTTAAGTGTGAAATAATTGCTTCTTTGTGCTCAAGCATACGTGCAAGTACGTTTCCTTCATTTGCTTCCGGATCGTAATCACGGATAAAGAAAATAGCACCGTGTGCAAATGCCCCACACATAATAAATCCAGCAATGTATTGGTGGTGCGAGTAAAGCGCTGCTACTGTAGTAAAATCCTGTGCAAGGAATGCATACGGTGGAAGCGCGTACATGTGCTGTGCAGTAAGAGATGTTGCTACACCTACAGATGCAAGTGCAAGACCAAGTTGGAAGTGAAGTGAGTTGTTAAGAGTGTCGTAAAGACCTTTGTGTCCCGCTCCAAGTCCACCTGCTGGTGGTGTGTGTGCTTCAAGAATTTCTTTCATGCTGTGTCCAATCCCGAAGTTTGTACGGTATTGGTGTCCAGCGATGATGAAAAGTACAGCAATAGCAAGGTGGTGGTGTGCCATATCAGTAAGCCAAAGACTTTCTGTTTGTGGGTGGAATCCACCTAAGAACGTAAGAATCGCTGTACCAGCCCCTTCAGAAGTTCCGAAGATGTGGCTCGCTGTATCTGGGCTCTGTGCATAAACTGCCCATTGTCCTGTGAAGAATGGTGCAAGTCCTGCTGGGTGCGGTAATGTTGTTAAGAAATTATCCCAACGTACGTGTACACCACGCGATTCTGGGATAGCTACGTGTACAAGGTGTCCTGTCCATGCAAGTGAACTTGTACCTAAAAGTCCAGAAAGGTGGTGGTTTAAACGTGACTCCGCATTTTTAAACCATGAAAGTGCTGGTGCAAATGTTGGTTGAAGGTGGAGCCATCCTGCAAAGAGGAAAAGTCCAGCTACAAAAAGTAAGAAAAGTGATCCGTTGTAAAGATCATTGTTCGTACGCATACCAATGGTGTACCACCATTGGTACACACCTGAATAGGCGATGTTTACAGGAGCCGATGCTCCTCCACGTGTGAATGCTTCAACAGCGGGTTGTCCAAAGTGTGGATCCCAAATTGTGTGGGCAATTGGGCGAATGTGAAGAGGATCTTCACCCCACTGTTCAAAGTTACCTTGCCATGCTACGTGGAAAAGGTTTCCAGACGTCCATAAAAAGATAATTGCAAGTTGTCCAAAGTGTGACGCGAAAATCTTTTGGTAAAGCTTTTCTTCTGTCATACCATCATGAACTTCGAAATCATGCGCAGTCGCAATTCCGAACCAAAGACGGCGAGTTGTTGGATCTTGTGCAAGAGACTGACTAAATTTAGGGAATTTTGTTGCCATGTGTTTATATCCTCCGCGGTTATCCTACTGCAATAATACGCGCTAAGAAGAATGACCATGTCGTTGCAATTCCACCTAAAAGGTAGTGAGTAACTCCAACAGCACGTCCTTGAGTAATACTTAATGCGCGTGGTTGAATCGCAGGAGCCACTTTAAGTTTGTTGTGTGCCCATACAATTGATTCAATAAGTTCTTGCCAGTACCCACGACCAGAGAATAAGAACATAAGACTAAACGCCCAAATAAAGTGTGCGCCTAAGAAAATAAGACCGTACGCTGAAAGCGCTGATCCGTAAGATTGAATTACTTGCGATGATTGTGCCCAAAGGAAATCACGAAGCCATCCATTAATAGTGTTGGCACTTTGTGCAAAGTTACCACCAGTAATGTGAGATACACCATTCTCTGTTACACTTCCCCAAACGTCTGATTGCATCTTCCAGCTAAAGTGGAAAATTGTTACAGAAATTGAGTTGTACATCCAGAAAAGACCAAGGAAAACGTGGTCCCAAGCTGATACTTGACATGTTCCTCCACGTCCTGGTCCATCACAAGGGAAACGGAATCCAAGGTTTGCCTTATCTGGGATAAGACGTGAACTACGTGCAAAAAGAACTCCCTTAAGAAGAATAAGCACAGTTACGTGAATTGTGAAAGCGTGTACATGGTGTACCATGAAATCCGACGTTCCAAGAGAAATCGGCATCATTGCAATCTTACCACCTACAGCTACGATGTCTCCACCCCAACTTGGACTTGTACTAGCTCCAGCTGTTGGTGCTGTGAGTGTTGGTGCAAGAGCGTGTGTGTTTTGAATCCATTGTGCAAATACTGGTTGAAGTTGAATTGCAGTATCCGAGAACATATCCTGCGGACGACCAAGTGCACTCATTGTATCGTTGTGAATGTAAAGTCCAAAACTATGGAAACCAAGGAAAATACATACCCAGTTTAAGTGCGAAATCATTGCATCACGGTGACGAAGCACACGGTCAAGAAGGTTGTTGTAGTTGTTTGTTGGGTCGTAATCACGAACCATGAAGATTGCTGCGTGCGCAGCAGCTCCACAAATACAGAACGCTCCAATCCACATGTGGTGTGTAAAAAGTGAAAGCTGTGTTCCATAATCCGTTGCTAAGTACGGGTATGGTGGCATTGCATACATGTGGTGGGAAACAACAATTGAAAGTGACCCGAAAAGTGCTAAGTTAATAGCAAGTTGTGCGTGCCATGATGTTGTTAAAATTTCATAAAGACCTTTGTGCCCTTCACCAGTGAATGGACCTTTGTGTGCTTCAAGAATTTCCTTCATGCTGTGTCCAATACCCCAGTTTGTGCGGTACATGTGCCCAGCGATGATGAAAAGTACACCAATTGCAAGGTGGTGGTGTGCTGTATCTGAAAGCCAAAGACCACCAGTTACAGGGTTAAGACCCCCACGGAATGTAAGGAAATCTGAGTACTCTGACCAGTTAAATGACCAGAATGGTGCAAGACCTTGCCCAAAACTCGGGTAAAGTTGTGCCATAAGTTCACGGTTAAGCATAAACTCATGTGGAAGTGGAATTTCCTTTGGATCAACACCAGCATCGAGAAGAGTGTTAATCGGTAAAGCAATGTGAATCTGGTGTGCCGACCATGAAAGACTTCCAAGTCCAAGAAGACCTGCAAGGTGGTGGTTCATCATTGATTCTACATTTTGGAACCATTCAAGTTTTGGTGCTGCTTTGTGGTAGTGCCACCAACCTGCAAAGAACATAAGACCAGCACAAATTAATGCACCAATCGCTGTACTATAAAGTTGAAGTTCACTTGTAATACCACTTCCACGCCAAAGCTGGAAGAATCCTGACGTGATTTGAATTCCTTGGAATCCTCCTCCTACGTCACCATTTAAAATTTCTTGTCCAACAATTGGCCAAACAACTTGTGCACTTGGCTTAATGTGTGTTGGATCACTTAACCACGCTTCGTAGTTAGAAAAACGTGCACCGTGGAAATACATTCCACTTAACCAAATGAAGATTACTCCAAGTTGACCAAAGTGTGCACTGAAGACTTTACGAGAAATGTCTTCAAGGTCTGTTGTGTGGCTATCAAAGTCGTGTGCATCGGCATGAAGATCCCATACCCATGTTGTTGTTGCAGGACCCTTTGCAAGAGTACGTGAGAAGTGTCCTGGTTTACCCCATTTCTCAAATGAAGTTGGAACGGGATCACGGTCTACAACAATCTTGACTGCTTTAACCTCGCGTTCTGGTGGGCTAATTGTCATCAATTTTTCCTCTGTATTTCATTACTTATACTCTTCACTCTAATCAAAAAATAGAGACTACCAAATTGTAGCTGAAGAAATAACGATTATCATATCACACAGAAAAAGCATATTTTACAAAATAAAATAGTGAATTCAAAAGTAATATGTATGCCTACGAACGTTATATACTTAAACGAAATTTAAGTGCACCTATAAATAATGGTTAGTTTGTAAGTATGGTATGCAAACTATACCAGAAGCACCCGCCCGGAAAAATTCGCCAGAAACAACACTTTATAAATAATTTTTTATAATTTAGATTACTTCCCTAGAGTGCCGGCACTCTAGGGAAAAAGGTTAAAAGTTAACTTATGACGCAGCAAAAATTGCTTTGTACTCAGTAATAGCTGTCTTTAAGATTTCTTCTGATTCTGGAGACATCTTTTTAGAGCTAGCTACATCGCTTAGAAAGTTTTGCTTGTTTGACTTGATGTATCCACGAAGTCCTTCAAGGAACTTACGTACATCTCCAACAGCAAGATCATCTAAATAACCTTGTACCCCAGTGTAGATTGTTGCAACTTGCATCTCTACTGAAAGTGGCGCTGATTGTGCTTGCTTAAGAAGTTCACGTAAGCGTACTCCACGTGCAAGTTGGTTTTGCGTTGCTTGGTCAAGGTCAGATGCGAACTGTGAAAATGCTTCAAGCTCAGCAAACTGTGCAAGTTCAAGCTTAAGTGTACCTGCTACTTGCTTCATTGCCTTAATTTGTGCTGCAGAACCTACACGTGATACCGAAATACCAACGTTAATTGCCGGACGAATACCTGAGTTGAAAAGGTCAGCCGAAAGGAATACCTGCCCATCAGTAATTGAAATTACGTTCGTTGGAATGTACGCTGCTACATCTCCACCTTGTGTTTCAATAATTGGTAAAGCCGTCATACTTCCTTCACCAAGAGCATCGTTAAGCTTCGCTGCACGCTCAAGTAAACGTGAGTGAAGGTAGAAAATGTCTCCAGGGTATGCCTCACGTCCTGGAGGGCGCTTAAGGAGAAGTGACATTTGACGGTAAGCTTGCGCTTGCTTCGAAAGGTCATCATAAATGATGAGTGTCGCACGACCAGTGTACATGAAATACTCTGCTAAAGAAGCCCCAGTATATGGTGCAAGGTATTGAAGTGTTGCTGGCGCATTTGCGTTCTCAGCTAGAACAATTGTGTATGCCATTGCATCAGCTTCTGTAAGTGTAGTTACAATTTGTGCTACTGTTGAAGCTTTCTGTCCAATTGCTACGTATACACAAATACAGTCACCACCTTTTTGGTTAATAATTGTATCTGTTGCTACAGCAGTTTTTCCAGTTTGACGGTCACCAATAATTAACTCACGTTGTCCACGTCCAATTGGAATCATTGCATCAATAGCTACAAGTCCTGTTTGAAGTGGTTCGTATACTGAACGACGTGCAATAATACCTGGTGCTGGTGATTCAATAAGACGAGTTCCGTCAGCTTTAATATCACCTTTTCCATCAATTGGACGGGCTAAACCGTCAACTACACGGCCTAAGAACGCTTCACCAACTGGTACCTGTGCAATCTTTCCAGTGGCTTTTACTGAGTCACCTTCCTGTACAGCAAGACCGTCACCCATTAATACAGCACCTACGTTGTCTGACTCAAGGTTAAGAGCTACACCAATTGTTCCATCTTGGAACTCAAGGAGTTCTCCAGCCATTGCTTTCTCTAATCCATAGATACGAGCAATACCATCTCCAACGGAGAGCACAGTTCCAACGTTTACAACTTGTGCTTCTTGAGTGTACTGTTCAATTTGTTGGCGAATAACGCTACTAATTTCATCGGGGCGAATTTTTACCATGTGATCCTCGGTTCGATTCAATCTTTGGGATTAACTTTTCACGGATTAGTGGTGGCCAAAAGTGGCACACCGTCCCATTTCTATTGGGAGAGAATCAAGAAAGAACTCAGAAACTGAGTGCTTGAATCTCTAAATAATCAAAAAAATTTGATTACTATCTTTGTGGACCAAGCCGGTGTATCAATAAAGAAACAACCGTGGTAGGTCCAATTAAAGACGACTGCTCATAAGAGCAATTTTCGCATCAATGTATTTGCGGTGAAGTGAAGGACTCATACGTGACTTAATACCAGTGAGTGCTTTTTCAAACGCAACTTTAATGAGTTGTTGACGGAACTCGGCAATAACTTTTTCTTCTTCAAGACGAATTGTCTCTTCTTTAAGTGAAGAGAAACGTACTGAAACTTCAGCAAAGCGCTTTTCTTCTTCAAGACGGAGAGCACTAATTGTTTGGCGTCCTTCAGCTTGAATTTCAGCAACTTTATCTTTCGCACGCGCAAGTTCAGATTTTGCAGCATCAAGTTCTAATTGAGCCGCTTTAAATCGATCATCTGCACTACGGAGACTCGCGAGAATTTTTTCACGACGTGTCTCTAAAATTGACGTTAACGTGTCTTTCCCGAGTACAAAAACTGCAGGAACAACAACCGCAAGGTTGAGCACGTTCGTTTCAAGAATATTTGTATTGAATCCGAATCCTTCTGCAAGTAATACCATTCAAAACCTCCAGATAGTTGGAATTTGTAAATGTCTTTTTCAGTCAAAAACTGAGAAGACAATTTAAGAGAGATCTACGAAACAAAACGTCGATCAAACCAGTAGAACGGGCTGGAAACCGTGTTTTCATGGCAGGACAAGACAAACGTGCCGCTGCCACTCTGAAAACATATCATCTCGACCGTATTTGGATACGCTTATGAAACGAATGGGTTTGCGAACAATAATGCGAGCGCAACTACGAGACCGTAAATTGTTAACGCTTCCATGAATGCTAATGATAAAAGAAGAGTACCACGGATTTTCCCTTCAGCTTCTGGCTGACGAGCAATACCTTCTACAGCTTGCCCAGCTGCAGTACCTTGACCAATACCAGGACCAATCGCACCAAGTCCAATTGCTAAACCAGCTCCAATAACAGATGCAGCACAAATTAATGGGTTCATTATATGTTTCCTTTTTCTAAATTGCTTATGCATTGCAAGATTAACAGGTTTTAGCCTTTTTTAAAACTTAAACGTGAAAAAAAACAAAGAAAAAAAATGCAAAAAAAGTTTTTATAAATTCAATTTAGAATTGCCCTCACTACTTTTCTCCTAATAAACTCAGGAGAAAAGAGTACGGCCGATACTCACGTCGAGTTAAGAACCCAGAGTAAGTAAACAAATTAGGTTTAGTGACCTTCAAGTGCTTCCCCGATATATGCACCCGCAAGCGTTGCAAAAATAAGGGCTTGAATTCCACTTGTAAAGAGTCCAAGGAAAATAAGAGGAATCGGGATTACAAGCGGTACTAATGATACAAGTACAGCTACTACAAGTTCATCAGCAAGAATGTTTCCGAAAAGACGGAAACTTAATGATAATGGCTTTGTAAAGTCTTCTAAAACGTTAATTGGAAGTAAGATAGGTGTTGGTTCTACATACTTACCAAAATACTCTAAACCTTTCTTTTTAAGACCAGCGTAGAAATATGTAATTGACGTAAGAAGCGCAAGAGCTACCGTTGTGTTAATATCATTTGTTGGTGCACCAAGTTCTCCATGCGGAAGCTCGATAAGTTTCCATGGAATAAGTGCTCCAGACCAGTTTGATACAAAAATAAATAAGAATAATGTTCCAATGTATGGAGTCCATTCTAAATAATCATGTCCAATCTGTGTTTTAGCAATTCCACGAATGTACTCAACAAGAAACTCAGCAAAGTTTTGCCCACCTTCTGGTACTGGCTTTAAATCTCGAGTTGTTGTTACTGCAATAGCAACAATAATTCCAAGAACAATCCATGAGTTAATGAGCACTTGCCCGTGCATTTGGAAACCACCAAGGGTCCAATAAAAATGTTGACCAATTTCAACATTCGCAATATCGTAAAGGAAATTCATCACTGTCTCCGTGCTTTGATGTCTCACAGTACCTATCATACCTTATTTTTAAAATAAAAAAATCTTGAAATTCAATTTTTTTTCTAAAAATTTTAACCTACGCCCAAAAAGAGCAATACCACACCCAAAATAGCCGTGAGTGATATTCTAAGACAAAGAGAAAAAATCTACAAAATTCAAATGTGGCTGGAGGGAGTTGAACCCTCACGCCGTTACCGGCAGGAGATTTTAAGTCTCCAGTGTCTACCATTCCACCACAGCCACGGAATCTTTGGATTGGGCCGAACTGGATTTGAACCAGTGTAGGCAAAGCCAGCGGATTTACAGTCCGCCCCCATTAACCACTCGGGCATCGACCCATATACTTTATGCTCCCATAGAAATGGGGATTGTCTTAGAGAGGACTCGAACCTCCACGCCGTAAAGCACAAACCCCTCAAGCTTGCGTGTCTACCATTCCACCACTAAGACATGTTCGTAGTATATGCCAAAGGCAAAAATCATTCAAGTGCTTTTCTTCGCCCAGTACAAGAAGAGAAACTTCAAAACATGAAAAAAGAAAACACTTGAAGATTTAAAAAAAACATTTCTGTCGAATGGTCTTTACAAAAAGTAAAGACCAAACGACAGAAATGCAAAAAAACCAAATTAACGCTTTGAAAATTGTGGCGCTTTACGAGCCTTTTTCAAACCATACTTTTTACGTTCTTTCTTTAATGCGTTACGCTTTAATAACCCTTCAGCTTTGAGTGCTGCACGGTATTCAGGGTTCATTAAGCAAAGAGCTTTGGCACAGCCAAGGCTAATTGCATCTGCTTGACCCGAAAGTCCTCCCCCTTGGGAACGAATATAAAGATCAAATGTTGGTTCTAATTTTACCGTTTCAAACGGTTTTAAAATAGTTGGGAATGCACCTTGTAAATACTTTTCGGCATCCACTTGATTTACTGTAATGGCTCCAGTTCCAGGTGAACAAATTCGTACTTGTGCAACTGCACTTTTACGACGGCCTGCTGCTGACCAAACTTCCATAGGTTGTCTCCCTAATAGTCACTCTAATTTTCACAATAGACACTCTGATACTCAGAGACTATTGATCAAAGATTTGCATTTACTGCTTTAATTCAATTCCATATGTCCGTAACGCAGCACGCACTTCTTCGGCTGACTTTTGCCCAAAATTTCGTAAACTTAAAAGATCACTACAAGATTGTTGGGCTAAATCTGCAAGCGTTAAAATTTGTGCACGCTTTAAACAATTATACGCACGAAGCGACAATTCTAACTGTTCAATTGGGATTGACTCAAATTTCGGTAAGGCTTCTGACTTTGTATATTGGACCGGGACCGTTGCCCCAGGTGTTCCTGGTTCAAGATCATCCGTTAAACTTAGCTGTAAATCAACACATTGTAAGCAAGCTCCCATCACTTTCATACAAACTTTTGCGGCTGATCGAAGCGCTTGTAATGGATGTAAACTCCCATTTGTCCAAAGTTCAAAGTAAATATATTCTCCTTCACCAAGATTTTCTCGAATAGTGAAATTTACACGTTTTACCGGCATAAAAATCGCATCAATTGGAAAAGTAATTCCAGTGTGCGATCGGGTCGGTGGTGTAAAATCTTCAAAAAAGCGTTGACCCATGATTTGGGGTACACCTGGTAATTTCTTCCAAGATTGATAACCACGGCCAACACTTAAAAAAAGATAAATCTGAAATGTTGCTGCGGCTTCCGGAGAAAGCAACGTAGCAACCGGTTGGGTTGGATCGACAATTTTAAAATCTTGTGAGTCTAAATCCCCAGCACGTACAACATACGGGAATGAGCTAATCGGTAACTTAGATAAGTCTTTTTTTAACTGGGCTGCTGCAAAAGGTTTTGCACCAGGTTCCGATTCTCCTTGACTTGGCGGTTCTTTCTCATAAGGTGTATAATGCGTAAAAACTAAATCACGCAAATTTAAAAAAATTTCCACCACAGATTCACGAACCCCGGGTAAGGTTGAAAACTCGTTATCAACACCAGCAATTTCAGCTCCGACAACGCTAATGCCTTTTAAATCATTTAAAAGGACACGTCGTAAAGTATTACCGACTGTCAGCCCTTGCCCAGGTAACACTGGACCAAAACTTAATCGACCATACCATTCAGTCGGAGCAAGTGGTTGAAATTGCAAAGAGTGTAACTTTGCCGAAGCTGTCATCATCATCTTTTCTCCGTTTGACTGCGGTTGTTGTTGTTAAATCCAATTAAATACGACGTTTTTTCGGAGGACGACATCCGTTGTGAGGTAATGGTGTCACGTCTCGAATTAAAGTTACCCCTAACCCAAGTTGTTGAAGAGCACGGATAGCCATTTCACGACCAGCTCCGGGACCTTTAACCATTACTTCAACATATTTAAGACCATAATCCATTGCTTTACGTACCGCTTCTTCTGAAGCTGTTTGTGCTGCAAAAGGAGTTCCTTTACGTGCACCACGGAAACCGCATGCTCCAGCCGAAGATGAAGCAATGACAAGACCCGAACGATCACTAATGGTCACTAAAGTATTGTTAAATGTTGCTAAAATATGCACTACACCGCGTTGAACTTTGCGGCGTGTTTTTTTCTGCACACTTTTACGCTGTTTCGTTGCCATATTAAAAATAATATAAATAGAAAATACTGCCCGTGAAAAACCTCGACTTAGAAACGAGAAGGGTCATTTTTACGTAATCGATAAATGATACGCCCTTTTGTTAAATCATACGGGGTCAATTCAACGGTCACACGATCACCAAGAAGAATTCGAATAGAATTTCGACGGATTTTTCCAGAAATGTGCGCTAAAACAGTAAACCCGTTTTCGAGCTCAACCTGAAACATTGCATCTGGAAGACACTCTGTTACAACTCCATCAACTTCGAATTTTTCTTGTGCATCCTTCGTTTTTGAATTCATGCGATATTAAAGTGTAGATATTTGATTTGATGTTTGATCGAATTGATCTAAACAAATCACAATCATCACCGTCTCGAAAAGAGACGCTGTCCCCAAAAACAGGGGAACATTGGTTACCAAATTTTACACAATACTTCGCCACCAATTCCTAAAGCACGAGCTTTACGGTCAGTCATTACTCCTTTTGAAGTCGAGATAACGGCCACGCCCATCCCATTGAGAACAGGTGGTAATTCTTTATGGTTTACATACAGACGAACACCAGGTGTGCTTACGCGTTCAAATTGTTTTACACCACGTTTTAGTGTAACTGTAAAAAAACCATTAGCTTCATTTTCAATAGGTCCAAGGAAGCCTTCTTGTGCTAATACTTGTGCAATATCTTTCACACTACGCGTTGCTTTTAATACTACAACCGTTTTTTTGGCGAGATAAGCATTACGTAAGCGTGTAAGCATATCGCTAATTGTGTCGTTTACCATGCGATGTTGAGATAATATAAATTAAGTCACAGGACCGTCTTTGAACGGCATCCCAAGTGCTTTTAATAAAGCGTGACCTTCTTGATCAGTATTTGAACTTGTAACAATGGAAATATCCATTCCACAAACTTGATCAATACTGTCATAGTTTAATTCAGGGAACATTAATTGCTCCGTTAAACCAAGGTTAAAGTTGCCATGTCCATCAAAACATTTTGGACTAATTCCTTGGAAATCACGAATACGCGGTAAAGCAAGGTTTACAAGACGATCATAAAAGGCATACATGCGCTCTCCACGGAGAGTTACACAAAGCCCAATCGGCATGTCTTCACGAACTTGGAAGCCCGCAATTGCTTTTTTGGCACGTTTTACCACAGGCACTTGCCCAGATAAAACGGTTAATTCGTTAGAGAAACTTTCTAAAAGTTTTGCATTTTGGGCAGCATCTCCAACTCCACGGTTAATGACAATTTTTGTTAAAGCAGGAACTTCATGTGTATTGGTATACTGAAATTGTTCCGAAAGAGTCTGACGTACACTTGTTTCGTACGTTTTATGAAGTCGTTGAATCATAGATCAAATTTAACTTAAAGAACTTCTGGTGCAAGTGAGACGATCTTCATAAAGTCACGATCACGTAATTCACGTGCAATCGGTCCAAAGACACGTGTCCCACGAGGGTTACCATCTTTATTAATAAGGACAGCAGCATTCTCATCAAAACGAATCGACATACCGTTATCACGTTGAACTGTATGTGCTGTACGTACGACAACCGCACGAACAACTTCAGCTTTTTTAACCGGCATATTCGGTAAGGCATCTTTTACAACGGCAATAATTACATCACCGATGTTCCCATACTGCCGATTTAAAACGTGGATACACATTAATTTACGTGCGCCACTATTATCAGCAACCTGAAGATACGTTTGTGGTTGAATCATAAAAATATAAATATAAAAACTGCACAATACTTCTTATCTCAATCAAGACAAAAAATGCAAAGTGCAAAGCAATCAAAACCTTTTATACTGAAGGTGTAAACCCTTCACGAATAAGAAATTTTGTTTTTACTGGCATTTTATACGAAGCGATACGCATTGTTTGGCGTGCTGTTTCTTCTGGTACACCTCGAAGTTCGTAAAGAATCTTTCCAGGTTTCACAACAACTACCCAATAGTCAGGAATACCTTTACCAGCACCCATGCGTGTTTCCGCCGGGCGGGCAGTAATTGACTTATCTGGGAACATGCGAATCCAAAGTTGCCCACCTTTTTTCGCATAACGGCTCATAGCACGTCGGCCAGCTTCAATTTGGCGTGAAGTAATCCACCCAGGTTCAAGCGCTTGTAAAGCGTAATCTCCAAAAGCAATTGTATTTCCACGAAGTGCTTTTCCTTTACGGTTTCCGCGGTGTGGTTTACGCCATTTTGTACGTTTTGGACTTAGCATTTTTTCTCTCCTTTACAAACCCAAACTTTAATTCCTAAAATTCCATAGAGTGTTTGTGCACGAGCTGTTGCATACTCAATATCAGCACGGATAGTGTGTAATGGTACACGACCTTCACGTGCCCATTCATGACGGGCAATCTCCGCACCATTCAAACGTCCAGAAATTTGGATTTTAATACCATCCGCACCAGCCTTACGCGCACGTAAAATAGCCTGACGAATCGTACGACGGAATGGGGTACGTTTTTCAAGTTGTTGCGCAATGTTTTCAGCAATACAAATTGCTTCCATTTCTGGAAGTAATGTTTTTGTTACATATAAAGCAACGTTGCGGTGCATTGGTAAACGCTTCTTTAAAGCATCACGAACCGCTGTTAATGTTTCACCTTTTGCGCCAACAAGGGCACGGGGGCGAGCAGTGAAGAATTCAATTTCAATACGATCGACTTGACGTGAAATATTCAAACGTGAAATTCCAGCATCAGCAAGATTTTTCTCGACGTACTCACGAATAATTAAATCTTCTTTCACGAGTGTTGCATACTCATTTGGTTTTGCAAACCATTGTGAACGATGGGTTTGTGTAACCCCAAGTCGGAATCCGAGCGGATGAACTTTTTGACCCATAATAGATGTATAGTTGAAAATCAGACGATCTCTCTCTGGTCAAATCTTAAAGCGTACAAACGCTTAAGCACAAGAGAGGATAGGGTTAGGCCAAGATTAAACTTTTTAATACAAAATTAAAAAAATTAACGGCGTGTTTTTTTATCAGTTTTGATGTGCCCACGGAATGTTCGTGTCGGCGAAAACTCTCCAAGTTTATGTCCAACCATCTGGTCAGTTACAAAAACGGGAAGATGTTCACGACCATTATGCACAGCAATAGTATGACCAATCATAATTGGCGTAATCGTAGAACTACGTGACCAGGTTTGAATCACAGTTTTTTCCCCTTTTGCATGCAAACGCTCAATTTTTTTCATGAGCTTATCCGCTACAAAGGGTCCTTTTTTAAGAGAACGAGCCATAGGTTAATTAAAAAATTATGAAACTTTGCGTCGACGAAGAATAAGGCTGTTGCTATATTTTTTACGTGCGCGTGTTTTAACACCAAGAGCAGGTTTACCCCACGGTGTCATTGGATGTGCGTGACCAATTGACGTTCGACCTTCACCACCTCCATGCGGGTGATCAGCAGCGTTCATTACACTACCACGAACCGTTGGACGGCGACCAAGCCAACGTGAACGACCAGCTTTTCCAAGAGAAATATTAATTGCATCAACATTTCCTACTTGGCCAATTGTTGCCCAACACTTGTTCGGCACTAAACGTACTTCCCCAGAAGGAAGACGAAGCGTTACAAAATCACCTTCTTTAGCAACTAATTGAGCAGATGCACCTGCAGAACGAACAAGTTGTCCACCTTTTTTCGGATGCATTTCAATGTTATGTACTTGTACTCCTAATGGCATTGCCAGAAGTGGTAAAGAATTTCCAATTGAGTTTGTTGCCGTTTCACTTGCAACAATAGAATCACCAATTTGTAATCCTGTTGGGTGAAGAATATAACGTTTTTCACCATCCTCATATTCTACAAGAGCAATACGAGCATTACGGTTTGGATCATATTCAATGGTTTTTACCGAAGCTGACATATCATATTTATTACGACGGAAATCAATCTGACGGTATAAACGCTTATGTCCACCACCACGGTGACGGCACGTGATCACTCCACGGTTATTACGACCTTTTGGACGGTGTAATGAGCGCGTAAGTGACTTTTCTGGGCGCGTCTTAGTTAATTCGGTACAGTCCGCAACCGAACGGTTTCGAGTTCCGGGCGTGTATGCTTTATAAAAACGAAGAGCCATATTAATCAAAAATAGGTAAAGAATCTCCAGACTTTAAGCGAATAATGGCACGCTTTATACGTGGACGTAATCCACTAAAACGAGTCGTTCGACGCGGGAGACGGTGCGTATTTACGGAAACAACATGAACCCCATAAAGGTCCTCAACGAGCGCTTTAATGTCTGTCTTTTTAAGATGTACGTCCACATCAAAAGTGTAACGTTCAGACTCAAGAAGCGTTGTTGATTTTTGAGTAACAATAACGCGTTGGATGAAGTCAATCATAAACATTTGGGAATCCATCAAAAATGGATAAATACGTAGACAGCAAGATACTAAAGCGACGAATCAAACGATTCGTTGGAATGCTCTTTACTAAACCTTGCGGAAAAAAAAACAACAAAAGATACTAAAAATACTCGAACCTCTCATAGAAAAACAAGAAAATCACAAGCATTGTACTTAGTATAATACCTTATATAATGAGTATTTATAGTATAAATAATATAATATTTAATGCTATATGCAATAAATCAATAAACCAAAGTAGACGTATCTAAATTGGCTCGAACGGGGATTGAACCTGTGACCTTAGGATTATGAGTCCTCTGCTCTACCACTGAGCTACCGAGCCTAATTACACTCTATAGTTTATCTGAATATGTATTTTATTCAAATCATTCTTTACAGAAGCACCAAGAATTATTCAAAAAAGTCACTAAGGAATTCTGGGCAAAAAAAGTGAAAGATGCTAATATGTAAACTAGCTCGAGGATTTATCTTTGCGCTATATTTAGTGACGTGAAGAACTTTAGTTATAGTGAATATACTAAAGCAGTACATAGTATCTCTATCGTACTTGAAAATCATTTTGTTCGCGAAATTATTTTTTACAAGAAATTAATCCTATGCTTGTTATCTTTCAACTTACACTCCTTGCTTTTATTGGACTCTCATTAGCACTTGTTGTTGGAGTACCTGTACTTCTTGCTTCACCAGAAGGGTGGGCAACTTCAAAAGGACTTGTATTCTCAGGTTCAGCGCTTTGGATCCTCTTAGTTTTCGTTGTTGGAGCATTAAACTCATTTGTATCTTAATTACAAACAAAGTTTACTTACCTTCGCAGCAAAAATTTTGCTCAGGCTCACTCAGTGGGCCGCGCGAACCGAGCTCTATAAATTCACACGTACAACCCAAAGCTAAAGTAGCTTGGATTAAACGCCATCTGGAAGACTTAAACTTCCTTGCAAGATTTTAGTAGTTTTTGATCAAAACACTAAATGGGCGCAAATGGCACTTTATACAAAAAAAAGCCAACGATCAATATATATATACCGACAATCGTATAAAAATAATGTTTGTATTAAATCCAGATTTTCGAAAACTGGGAGCACCCGACCACGTAATGTTTTTATACAACCAATTAGCGACAGCTCATACACGAACTGTAAAGTACACCCATTTCGCCATGAACATGACTGAAAACCATTTGAAATTTGCTAATTTATTTTATTTTATTTTGAGCAGCTCTAATGAATGCTCTGTTTGGCCCTAGAAGAGGCCTTTACTCCCCCCGAAGGGGGAATACTTAATTACGCGTTGATAGAAGGAGCTTCTACAGATGCGAGGTCAAGTGGGAAGTTGTGAGCGTTACGCTCGTGCATTACTTCCATACCAAGGTTAGCACGGTTTACAATATCAGCCCATGTGTTAATCACACGTCCGTTTGAATCTACCACTGACTGGTTGAAGTTGAATCCGTTAAGGTTGAAAGCCATAGTAGAAATACCAAGAGCTGTGAACCAGATTCCCATTACAGGCCAGATAGCGAGGAAGAAGTGGAGTGAACGTGAGTTGTTGAATGAAGCGTATTGGAAGATAAGACGTCCGAAGTAACCGTGAGCAGCTACAATGTTGTAAGTCTCTTCTTCTTGTCCGAACTTGTATCCTGCGTTAGCTGATTCGTTCTCAGTAGTTTCACGGATAAGTGAAGAAGTTACGAGTGAACCGTGCATAGCAGAGAAAAGTGAACCACCGAATACACCAGCTACTCCAAGCATGTGGAATGGGTGCATAAGGATGTTGTGCTCAGCCTGGAATACGATCATGAAGTTGAAAGTTCCAGAAATACCAAGAGGCATACCGTCAGAGAAAGATCCCTGTCCGATTGGGTAAATGATGAATACTGCAGCTGCAGCTGCTACAGGAGCAGAGTAAGCTACAGCGATCCAAGGACGCATTCCTAAACGGAATGAAAGCTCCCACTCACGACCCATGTATGAACATACTCCGATGAAGAAGTGACATACGATAAGCTGGTAAGGTCCACCGTTGTAAAGCCACTCATCAAGTGTAGCTGCTTCCCAGATTGGGTAGAAGTGAAGTCCGATAGCGTTTGATGTAGGAACTACAGCACCAGAGATGATGTTGTTTCCGTACATAAGTGAGCCAGATACTGGCTCACGAATACCATCGATGTCCACTGGAGGAGCTGCGATGAATGCTACGATGAATACAGAAGTAGCTGTTAATAATGTAGGGATCATTAATACACCGAACCATCCGATGTATAAACGGTTCTCAGTTGAAGTGATCCATGAACAAAAACGTCCCCATACAGTCGCGTTAGCGCGACGCTCTAAAGTTGCTGTCATAATATAGAAGTATAAATTTTTTAATGCGTAACAAAATCCCAAAAAGGACAAGTTAAAAAACTTGTAACTCTAGTCAGTATCGATTTGCTGTTATTAGTATAACAGATAGATACAAAATGTTATAGATCTGTACACTTTTTTTAAAATCAGAGCAAAAGAATGTGAATTCGCGAGGACCACCTCGAAAGAAAAACTGATTATCTAGTTTATAAAAAAGATTTTTAAGTTAGAATAAAAGAGAGGGAAGAAGTATAAACCTTCTTCCCAAAAAAAATCTTGGCATCGAGATGTTTTCAGAGACAGTGTCCCGTGTCCTATCTTACTCTCAAAAGCCTTTCACCACGCAGTTCGGAAAGGGATGCTGTGTCTCGACTTTGACGAAGACACCAAGATATATTGTTGGCCATATTGCTATGGCCTTGTTGTATTAAGTAAAATCAAATCTCTCGGTCTATTAGGACATGTCAGCTTCAGAATACATTGCTGTACTTCTACATCATGCCTATCAAACGGCTAGTCTTGCCGGGACCTTGCTTGTCTTAGTTGCATGCCAAAGTGGCATTGCTGACAAAAGAGCACTCATCTTAAGGTGAACTTCCTACTTATATGCTTTCAGCAGTTATTTGCTCCAGACATAGCTACCCAGCGTTTACCCCTGGCGGAATAACTGGTACACTAGCGGTCTGTCCCCACCTGGTCCTCTCGTACAAAGGGGAGATCCTTTCAATGCTCTAAACGCCTACACAGGATATGGACCAAACTGTCTCACGACGTTCTGAACCCAGCTCACGTACCGCTTTCTATGGGCGAACAGCCCAACCCTTGGAACGTACTTCCGCTCCAGGATGCGACGAGCCGACATCGAGGTGCCAAACCTCCCCGTCGATGTGAACTCTTGGGGGAGATTAGCCTGTTATCCCTAGAGTAACTTTTATCCGTTGAGCGACGGCCTTTCCACTCAGCACCGTCGGATCACTAAAACCGACTTTCGTCTCTGCTTGACATGTCCGTCTCGCAGTCAAGCTCCCTTATGCTTTTACACTCTATGGCTGATTTCCGTCCAGCCTGAGGGAACCTTTGTACACCTCCATTACCTTTTGGGAGGTGACTGCCCCAGTCAAACTGCCCGCCTGAAACTGTCTTTTTACCGGATAACGGTTAAAAATGAGCGCTCTAGCTTACCAAGAGTGGTATCTCACTGATGACTCCCCCTTTCCCGGAAGAAAAGGTTCAACGTCTCCCACCTAAGCTGCGCGAAATAAGCTTGAGAGCAATTCCAGGTTACAGTAAAGCTTCATAGGGTCTTTCTGTCCGTGTGCAGGTAATCCGCATCTTCACAGATATTTTTATTTCACCGAGCCTCTCTCTGAGACAGTATCCAGATCGTTACACCTTTCGTGCGGGTCGGAACTTACCCGACAAGGAATTTCGCTACCTTAGGACAGTTATAGTTACTGCCGCCGTTCACCAGGGCTTCAGTTGTCAGCTTCATCCGAAGATTGACCAACTTCTTTAACCTTCTGGCACTGGGCAGGTGTCAGCCCCCATACTTCGTCTTGCGACTTTGCGGAGACCTGTGTTTTTGGTAAACAGTCGCCTGGATCTCTTCACTGCGGCCCTTTACAGGGCACTCTTTCTTCCGAAGGTACAGAGCCAATTTGCCGAGTTCCTTAGAGAGAGTTATCTCGCTCCCCTTAGTTTATTCAACCTACTCACCTGTGTCGGTTTACGGTACAGGTATTGTTTTCTCAAAGTCGAATGAGCTTTTCTTGGAAAAAATGTCCAACCATTAGTGTGTGACTTCCAAGCTGCCAAGCCTGGACACAAAAAAGGTGTACATTTGTTCGTCCCTCAGGACTAAGAAAACAATAGTGAAGGAATATAAACCTTCTTGCCATCCATTACGCCTTTCGGCCTCATGTTAGGTCCTGACTAACCCTCTGCGGACGAGCCTTGCAGAGGAACCCTTAAGTTTTCGGGGCATTGGATTCTCACCAATGTTTTCGTTACTCAATCTGACATTCTCACTTCCGCACTGTCCACCGCTGCTTACGCGCTTGGCTTCCCCCCATGCGGAACGCTCCTCTACCACATAGCACTTTAAGTGTCTATATCCACAGCTTCGGCAAAAAACTTAGTTCCGGTCATTTTCGGCGCAAAAACGCTTGATCAGTGAGCTATTACGCACTCCTTAGAGGATGACTGCTTCTAGGCAAACCTCCTGATTGTCACCGCATTTTCACCTCCTTTGCCACTTAGTTTTTATTTAGGAGCCTTAGCTGGTGGTCTGGGCTGTTTCCCTCTTGACTACGAAGCTTGTCCCCCGCAGTCTCACTGGTAGATTGAAATCATTTCCGGTATTCTTAGTTTGCAAAAGATTGGTACCGCTTTCGCAGCCCGCACCTAAACAGAGCTATACCCCCGGAAAGTTCATAATATACCGCTGCGCCTCAACGCATTTCGAGGAGAACCAGCTAGCTCCAAGTTCGATTGGCATTTCACCCCTAACCATAACTCATCCGTCGATTTTTCAACATCGGTCGGTTCGAACCTCCACTTCGTATCACCAAAGCTTCATTCTGGTCGTGGTTAGATCACCTGGGTTCGGGTCTAGAAGACGGGACGTGTTGCCCTGTTCAGACATGCTTTCGCTTTGGCTTCGATTAAATATCTTAACCTGCCACGTCTCCTAAGTCGCCAGATCATTCTTCAACAGGCATGCGGTCAGATGTGTTCATCCTCCCACTAATTGTAAACATACGGTTTCATGTTCTATTTCACTCCATTTAAAATGGTTCTTTTCATCTTTCCCTCGCGGTACTTTTCGCTATCGGTGACCTAGGAGTATTTAGTCTTACGAGGTGGTCCTCGCGAATTCATACGGGATTTCACGTGTCCCATACTACTCGGGAGCCAAACGGTAAAAGAACACGATTCAACGACTGGACTTTCACCATCTATGGTACAGGTTTCAGCTGTTTCGTTTCTCATGTAATGTTCTACCTTGGTGTTTGGTCCCATAACCTGACAAAAACTTAATGTTTTTCTCTTTTAGACTGGTCCCATTTCGCTCGCCGCTACTTTGGGAATCGCTTTTGCTTTCTTTTCCTTCAGCTACTAAGATGTTTCAGTTCACTGAGTTGACTTTCTCTTCTCTATGAATTCAAGAAGGAATGTTTAAGGTTGCCCTATTCGGGAATCTCCGGATCAACGTATACGTCCTACTCCCCGAAGCATTTCGTCGGTTGTCACGCCCTTCATCGGCTCTAGGTCCCTAGATCTCCACCATATGTCCTTTATTGATTGATTTCTTTTGTTTAAGTTAAATACCGCAATTCATTGACCTTAAAAAGGTCTTGGCTGGAGGTAAGCGGACTCGAACCGCTGACGTCTGCCTTGCAAAGGCAGCGCTCTACCAACTGAGCTATACCCCCGGTGCCATGGGCTATACTGGACTTGAACCAGCGACCTCACCCTTATCAGGGGTGCGCTCTAACCACCTGAGCTAATAGCCCGATCGAGACGACTTATTAAGTCGTCTTGATATGGTTGTATTTGTTTTTCATTTAAGGAGGTATTCCAGCCACACCTTCCAGTACGGCTACCTTGTTACGACTTCACCCTAGTCACCAACTCTGCCTTCGGCGTCCTCGTCCTTTACAGGTTCGAGTAACGACTTAGGGAAGGGTCGACTTCCATGGTGTGACGGGCAGTGTGTACAAGACCCGGGAACGTATTCACCGCTGTATGCTGACCAGCGATTACTAGCGATTCCACCTTCATGTACTCGAGTTGCAGAGTACAATCCGAACTGAGATCGAGTTTATGAGATTGGCATACCTTCGCAGGTTAGCGACCCTTTGTCTCGACCATTGTAGTACGTGTGTAGCCCAGGATGTAAGGGGCATGCTGACTTGACATCATCCACACCTTCCTCCGATGTTGATCGGCAGTTTCTCTTAAGCACTGTAAACAGCAACAAGAGACATGGGTTGCGCTCGTTACAAGACTTAACTTGACATTTCACAACACGAGCTGACGACAGCCATGCACCACCTGTAATTCCATCCCGAAGGAGGCTTCTCTTTCAAGAAGTTTTGAAATTATTTCAAACCCTGGTAAGGTTTTTCGCGTTGCATCGAATTAAACCACATACTCCACCGCTTGTGCGGGTCCCCGTCAATTCCTTTGAGTTTCACTTTTGCAAGCGTAATCCCCAGGCGGAAAACTTCACGCGTTAGCTTGACCACCGCTCCATATATTGGCTCGACAGTGAGTTTTCATCGTTTACGGCTGAAATTACTAGGGTATCTAATCCTAATCACTCCTTCAGCTTTCGTCTCTGAGCGTCAGGAAAAGCCCAGTACAGTGCCTTCGCCATATTGGTGTTCCTTCCGATATCTACGCATTTCACCGCTCCACCGGAAATTCCCTGTACCTCTACTTTCCTCAAGTCTAGAAGTTTCTTTTGCGGAGCCTCAGTTGAGCTGAAGTATTTCACAAAAGACTTTCTAAACCGCCTACAGACTCTTTACGCCCAATCATTCCGAATAACACTTGCATCCTCTGTCTTACCGCGGCTGCTGGCACAGAGTTAGCCGATGCTTATTCCTCGAATACCGTCATTTTTTTCTTCTTCGAGAAAAGAAGTTTACAACCCACGGGCCTTCATCCTTCACGCAGCGTCGCTCCGTCAGACTTTCGTCCATTGCGGAAAATTCCCCACTGCTGCCTCCCGTAGGAGTCTGGGCCGTGTCTCAGTCCCAATGTGGCTGTCCATCCTCTCAGACCAGCTACTGATCGTCGCCTTGGGGTGCCATTACCACCCCAACAAGCTAATCAGACGCAAGATCGTCTCTCGGCGAAATTCTTTCACTCCACAGCATATTGGGTATTAGCTCCCGTTTCCAGAAGTTATCCCCAACCGAAAGGTAGATTCTTACGTGTTCCTCACCCGTTCGCCACTCGTCCAAATCCCGAAGGATCCTTTCGCGTTCGACTTGCATGTGTTATGCACGCTGCCAGCGTTCCTTCTGAGCCAGGATCAAACTCTCCATGATGTGTTTTGAAACGCATTAATTGCTTTCGGTCATAATTATAAAGAAAGACAGGGTATTTATTTAGAGGTCTGCCTCTTTCGATATTTCTTTTTGGTATTTTATGAATTCAAATATATAGACTGTAATATGTATTCTATTTTACGATGTTTAAATTCAATATCTGTCAAACTTAGTCAGATTTATTTATTATGGGTCGTTAATGTTGGTTTCATACCATATTATTCGACCTCTGTTGTGTAAGGACTTTGAGTTGCTTAACCTTAGTTAGCTGAGACCTTAGTTGAACTTGAAGTGATTTGTAGTTTTTCTATTTTGACTTTACATATCACGTCTTTACTTTATCTTGTGTATGCATTTTATCGAGGTATATGTCATAGAGTGAGAACGTTGCTTATGTGTATGGTTACTTACAGAATAACCCAAAGTCAGACATTAAATATTATAAGCAGATCATTAGTGATCAAATGCCTTTGTATATAAGGATTTTCGAGTTAACCATTGCAGTTAATTCTACCAAAAAGATTCGAGTTACCCCCTACCTTTTATTTCAATCTTTTAACTTTTGGCTTCATTATTTTTTATGTTTTGTTTTGGCGAATTAATTGTGCTTCAATATTTTATGAAATAAAGCTGTTTATCATTAGGAGGACTTAATTTAGTGTCTAAATCAAGAGGTTATCCTCGTTTTT
>Ga0209091_10000223_pt1 | contig 56060 bp, 33 predicted proteins | sample ArcticOcean_MG_C_6_FD_187438 | JGI IMG/M metagenome (GOLD analysis project Ga0209091, IMG submission 187438) | Marine microbial communities from western Arctic Ocean - ArcticOcean_MG_CB8_128 (SPAdes) (version 2) | ecosystem: Environmental > Aquatic > Marine > Oceanic | place: Arctic Ocean...
CACCAAACTTATGATTATCTAAAGCTACATATGCAGTATTATCATCATGTAAATCTACTTTTATATCATTTACAAAAGCTGAAGCAGGAACATCAGGTAGTTCATCAACCATCATTTTTGTCCAATTATCCCCACCATCTCGAGTGAATTGAATAATCCCATCATCTGTTCCGGCGTAAAGTACACTTTCATTAGTTTTTGACTCTGAAAGAGAAGTTATTGTATTATAAGTTGACATAGCATATACATCAATCGCATTGTCAAAACTCTGAACTCTACCCATGATAGGAAGACTAAGTCTTTCTTCATTTTTAGTTAAATCATTTGAAATTGTTGACCAACTATCTCCCCTGTTTTCAGAACGCCAAACTCTTTGAGTGCCGAAATAAAGACGTTTCGGGTCGTGTTGACTAACAAGAATTGGAGCATCCCAATTAAAACGTTCGTAAGATTCATCAATACCTTCATGAGGTCGGATATTCACTGCCTCACCTGTAGTTCTATCTACTCTATTAATATATCCTTGTTGTGACTGAGCATAAACTATATTAGGGTTTCCAGGCTCAGTGGCTGGTTGGTGTCCATCACCACCAAGAACAACATACCAGTCCGAATTAGTTATTCCGTTTCTTGTTACGGTTCTAGAAGGTCCTCCTTGCGTATTATTATCCTGAGTTCCACCATAAATATTATAAAAAGGTTCAGCGTCATCCACCGCTAATTTATAAAATTGAGTTAAAGGTAGATTTCCTACGAATTTCCAATTTTTAGAATTATCAAAAGATTCATAAATACCACCATCAGTACCCATTAATAAATAATTTGGGTCATTTGCTTTAAAAGTTAATGAATGATTATCTGAGTGCTTTTGAGATTCTTTCATTTGACTAAAACTTTCACCTCCATTATCTGATTCTAATACACGAACATTCATAAGATATATTTTATCAAATACATGTGGAGAAGCAACTAATTCTTGGTAATAGTGAGGTCCAGTACCACCAGAGACAGTATTAGACATTTTATTCCAGCTACCACCACTGTTTGATGTACGGTAAACAGCACCATCTCTTCTATCCAGCTCAATTGCCGCATATAAAACTGTAGGGTCCATAGGTGAAATAGCTAGTCCAATTTTCCCCATATTAGATCTAGGTAGTCCTTTATTAATTTTTTTCCAACTATCACCACCATTGGTACTTTTATATAGCGCTGTTCCAGGTCCACCATCGATCAAACCAGCAACATTACGATGTCTTTGCCAGCTAGCAGCATAAAGTATATCTGGATTAGTTGGATCAATAACTAAATCTGTAACTCCAGTCCATTCATTAATCTCTAAGTTATTTTTCCATGTTTTACCACCATCAGTAGACTTATATAAACCTCTTTCTCCACCTGAGCTCCATAATGGACCTTGCGATGCTACCCAAATTATATCAGAATTATCTGGGTGAATAATTATTTTTGAGATATGCTCAGACTTTTTTAATCCCATGTCTTTCCAAGACTTCCCACCATCTAAACTATGGAAAATTCCATGGCCAATACCAATATGTCTTCCAGCAACATTCTCACCTGTTCCAAGCCAAATAGATGCTGAGTTGTTTGGATCTATAGTTATACAGCCAGTTGCAAAAAAAGGTTGATCATCAGTTAAGGGTTGCCAAGTTGTACCAGCATTTTCAGTTTTCCATGCACCACCAGATGAAACTGCTACATACCAAATGTTTTCATTATTAGGATCTATAGCTATGTCAGAAATTCTGCCAGACATGAACGCTGGTCCTATACTTCTAAATTCAAATCCACTTATTGCAGATTCAATTGGGGATTTCTGTTTTTTATCACTTTTACTTTGACCCATAAGTGATGAATAGGAAAGAACAAATAATAGAGCAACTAGGTATAGCTTCAGATTTTTCATAATAGTGGAGTGTTAATTAATAAATTATTTAATATAAAGTTAAAACATATAATTGATATATATAAATATAACAATAAATTATAGTCCTTTAAATTAATGTATATTGTATCAAACCTAAAGAACACAAATTGAAAGATCCTGAACTTAAGAAGGGTTCTTTTTTAAGTATAACTCTTTTAATACTTTCAGGAGAATTAATTTTTTTATTGCCATATGTCTTAGCAAGAGTATTTAGACCTACGTTTTTAGAAGTATTTAATTTAACTAATCTTCAATTAGGAAGTTTATTCTCTGTTTATGGCACAGTTGCAATTTTATCTTATCTGTATGGAGGAGTTATTTCCGATAAATTTCAACCTAAAATATTAATAGCTACATCCCTGTTTTTTACTGCTCTTGGTGGTCTAGTATTATCCACTTATCCATCTTATTTTATGTTGCAAATAATATGGGGATATTGGGGTTTCTCAACAGTCTTTTTATTTTGGGGGGCCATGATAAAAGCTACACGTGTGTGGGGAGGTACAAAAAATCAAGGTGAAGCTTTCGGTTTGTTAGATGGAGGAAGAGGTTTAGTCGCAGCATCTATGGGGACTTTAGGAGTATTGATTTTTTCTATATTTTTAACAAATGATATTGAAGTAGCTACATTAATTGAACGTAAAGATGCATTTAGATATGTGATTTTATTCTCCTCATTTATTGTTTTTTTAAATGGTATACTAGTACTATTTTTAATGGATTCAAGTCAAGAGGGAGTAATAAATAATAACTACTCATCAATAGAAAACATTAAATTAGTTTTAAAAATTCCATCTGTTTGGCTTATAATGTTTATAATTATCTCTGCGTATGTAGGCTATAAAGTAACCGATATTTATTCTTTATATGCCTCTGATGTTATGAAATTTGATAATTTAGAAGCTGCAAATATAGGTTCATTACAATTGTATCTTCGTCCTTTAGTTTGCTTGCTAATTGCATTATTTGCAGATAAGAAAAGTTATATTAATTTAATTATTACTGGTTTTATAATTATGTTAATAGGATCTTCAATATTTGCATTTGGAATAGTTAAAGTTAGTATGAACTATGTGTTTTTCTTTTCTTTAGTAGTTGTGGCAACAGGAACATATTCTATTCGTGCATTATACTTTTCTATTATGCAAGAAGGACGAATTCCTCTAATGATGACTGGTACAGCTGTAGGAGTCATCTCTGTTGTAGGGTATACTCCTGATATTTTTGCAAGCCCAGTTATAGGTTACTTATTAGATACTTATCCTGGAATAATTGGTCACCAATACGTGTTTTCAATGTTGGTTTTATTTTCAATTACAGGACTATTAGCTTCAATAAAGTTTTCTACTCTTGTGCGTAGTAATTCTAATTGAATATTAGGTGAAATATAATTAGTTAACTATTTTTAAGTAATAATTAAAAAAATGTCATTAATCCTTTCTAATACAGTTTTAGGGAACACCAATGCTAAACATCTCTTAAGGAGAAGTTGTTTTCATTATTCTAATGAGGTACTTGAAAATATTTCAATAATGACTCCCTCAGAAGCAATTCAATATTTAGGAAATGAATCTCCAAACATATGGGTTGAGCCTTATGACCCTCTACCAATTGATGGGCCTCATGGATATTGGCTATCTTCTGATGACTATCCACCTTCATTTACAAATCAAGGCAGAAAAAGGTCACTTATTGCTGGATGGTGGTGGTTTAATCTTATGAATAGAAATTGTCTTAAAGATAAACTGACTTTTTTCTTGCATACGACATTTACAACTTCTAAAGATGATGGAACTGGAGCATCAACATACTATTTTGACCATTTAAGACTGTTAGAGCACTATTCTACGGGAAGTATAAAAAAACTTGCTTTAAAAATAACTCATGATAATGCTATGTTACTTTATTTAGATAACACTACTAATAATGCGGATAATCCAAATGAAAATTATGCAAGAGAATTTTTAGAATTATTTACTATCGGAAAAGGCGAGCAAATTGGAGATGGCGACTACACCAACTATACAGAGCAAGATGTTCAAGAAACTGCTAGAATTTTTTCTGGATTTAAAACTAAACTAGACCGTTCAATTATTGATCCAGATACAAATTTACCAACAGGTAGGTTACAAATAAATAAACATGATTCAGGGGATAAAGAATTTAGTTATGCATTTGACAATCATATAATAAGTGGAGGAACAACTGAAGAAGAAATATATAATGAAATTAGTGAGTTAATTCAGATGATCTTTAGTAGGCCAGCTACATCAATAACATTTGCTAAAAAAATCTATAGATTTTTTATAAAGAGTGAATGGAATGAAAATATAGAAAATACAGTTATTCAATATATAGCTGATGAATTAGTCGCTAGTAATTATAATCTTTCATCAACTGTTAATGCTTTACTAAGTTCTACTCATTTTTATGATCAAGATGATCAAAACAGTACTGACAACATAATTGGTAGCATTGTAAAGAGCCCATTACAACTGATGAGTGAAACTATAAGTGTTTTAAATTTAGATATACCAAATCCTAGTTCAGATATTGGAGGTTTTTATAGATTTTGGCATCAATTTTCGCATAACACTTTTTTATCAATGGCGGGCATGGGTTTGTTTAGCCCTGATACAGTTGCAGGATACCCTGCTAATTACCAAAGCCCTGACTTTGACAGATTATGGTTTTCTTCAAATACAATTTTATCTCGATATAGATTAATTGAATGCTTAATTTCTGGCAGAAACAAGCTTGCTAACAATAATTTAATTGGTACAGAACTTAATACAGTTGCCTTAGCCGAATTAATATCTAATGATGCTGGCAACCCACATAATCTAGTCAGTAAGTTTGGTAGTTTATTATACCCTAGTCATATTGATGATGATAGAATTAATTATTTTGTAGAAATGTTACTTGACGGATATGAGCCATATTATTGGACAGATTCCTGGCAAGAATATCTAACAACCAATGATAATACTGTAGTTAAAAACAGACTAGATACTCTAATTAACTCTATGATTAATGCAGCTGAATATCAACTAATGTAAAAAAAGTGAAAAGAAGAAATTTTATAAAATTAACTACCACAGCATCGGCAATTGGCTTATTACCATTTCAGGTAAAAGCATCGTTGAAATTAATTAATAATAAGTTAAATTGTAACGTATCTAATAGAAAACTAATTTTAATTAATCTGGCAGGTGGAAATGATGGTTTAAATACTATAATCCCAATTAATCAATATGATCTTTATTCAAATCTTAGACCTTCTATAAAAGTACCTAATTCTGGTACAAATTCTTACATAACTTTAGACAGCAACTTAGATGATAATCAACAAATTGGCTTGCACCCTGCAATGACTGGTTTTAAAAATTTATATGATGAAAATAAATTAAGAATTATACAATCGGTAGGATATCCTTCACAAAATAAAAGTCACTTTGCCTCAACAGATATTTACAATACTGGAAATGATGGAGAAAGCTGGGATAATGGTGGAGATTCTGGATGGATTGGAAGATTTATGGAGTCTTATTATGCAGACCTTATTCAAAATTCCTATCCTCTGGGTGTTGAAATTGGATCAAAAAGTAACTCTTTAGGTTTTCACGGGGAAAGCGAACATGGACTGTCAGTCAATATTAACGGACAGGATCCTTCTGGATTTTATTCCTTAATCAATGGACTAGCAGGAGAATCACCCAATAATATACCATCCTCAGATTATGGAGATGAACTGGAGTATATAATTCAAACTGATGCCCTATCCAACACGTATTCAGAAGCTATATCAAATTCTTTTAATAATGGTCAAAATATTGTAAGTTATCCTGACACTGATATATCGAATCAATTAAAAACTGTAGCCAGATTAATAAGTGGTGGACTTGAGTCAAAGATTTATATGGTTAAACTTTCAGGTTTTGACACACACTTTAATCAAAATCAAGGTCAAAATGATATTTTAGGTGATCACAACAATTTACTGACAAAACTTTCTGAAGCTGTTAACGCTTTCACCAAAGACTTAGCTGCTTTAAATCATCAAAATGATGTGGTAGGCTTAACATACTCAGAATTTGGAAGAAAAGCTGCTGAAAATGGCAGTTTAGGTACGGACCATGGAGAAATTGCACCAATGTTTGTTTTCGGAGAGCCTGTCAAAGGAGGAGTCTCTGGAGTTAATGTAGACTTATCCGAAGCTAATGAAGAGAACAGTTACCAAATTCAAACTGTTCAGTACGATTACAGAGATACTTTAGGCACACTACTTCAGGATTATTTAGGAGCTGATACACAAGCCTTAGATGCTACATTTTTTAATAATACATTAAATCAAAGTTTCTCAGAATCAAAAATCAATAACTTAATAAAAAGTACATTTTCAGTAGCTACAAATTGTTATTCTAATACTCTGGAAAATAATGAAACTAAGGATAAGATGTTTTATATTATTAATCCTGTTTATGACGAATTAATTATCAAAGGAAAAAACACAAACCTTATTGATTTTAGTTATAAAATATATGATATGAGTTCTAAATTAGTTTCTGAAGGAAAATCTAGAATATCTGAACGAATAATAATTTCAAACTTAATTAACGGGATATATATTCTTAATTTGACAAACAAAGAAGTTTCCGAATCTCATAGGATTATTAAGAGAAAATAAAACATGTGAGCTTCAATATTTTTTAACTTTTCACTATTTGTTTTTAACAAATCTTTATTTAAAGAAACGTAATTAAAAATACAGTGTATTTGGCGCTTATTGTAATATTCTTAAATTGTACAGATAAACAAATCAATTTGAATACTGAAATTGAGTTTCAATTGGAACTCCGTATAAAGACTCTAATTCAGAAATATTTTTTTTATAAAATTTTGTTTCTGGTGGTAAGCTAATATTTTTCCAGAAATTTGAGTTGTAAGGAATTTTAAATAACGTCATATCCATTTGACCAGTAATTCCTGAGCTATCAAAACTCTTTTTATCCTCTTCAACCCCAACAACAAAAACTTCATGCCTATAAGCTATAGGGATATATTCTCTAGGTTCCTCACCATTTCTTATCAACAAGTTTTTAATTATATCAGTAGCTTTAGCTGCACTTTTATACTCTCTATTATGATAACTTAAATACAATTTTCCTTCTGAATTTTTTTTATAAACATAAATAGCATCCATAGATTTTCCTTTAAGTGGAGTTTTAGACATCTCTAACTTGTATATTGAATAGGAATCAAAACCGATAAATAACTTTAAAGTTCTTTCATTTCCTCTAACATCTAAACCTTTACCTTCCAGAATAATAACATCTTCATCATCATAATTTGATGCACCTAATTTTTTCCATTTATAAGATTTTACTGAAACAGATTTTCTAATAGGATTGTTATATTCCATGTATTTTAAAGCGTGAATTTCTTGTTCGTTTTTAACAAATCTATAATCAGCTGAATTCCTAGTTTGAATAATATTAAAATCAGAGATATTAGAATAAGGGCCTCTATCATTAACATTAATAAAATGCTCAATATAGTACCTACAAATATTATCTTCCACAGACCACCTTCTGTAAAGTACTTTAAGTTGGTGAGTTTTATTTATGGTGTTTTCCTTAAGGTTTTTAAGAGATAGTCTTACGTAATCTTCATTACTTTTTAGTAACACGTCTGAAAGTTCTGTTACATTTTCTTCTAAAACAATTTTTTTATGCTCAAGAGAAATAAAATCTTTTATTGAAATTTCAAAGGACTTAAAGCCTATACTAGAAATTTCCAAAACATCATTTAATTCTTCATCAGTAACTAAAAAATAAAAAGCACCTTCATCATTACTGGATGTACCTAAGTTTTTAGACAAAATACCAATAGCTGCATACGGAACACCATAATTATATTCATCTACTATCATACCTTCAATAGCTATATTATTATTTTGTGATATAGATATTGAACAAAAAGAAATAAAAAATAAAAATAAAAATTTATTAATTGTAAAAATTGAATATGGTTTTAATATTTTAAGCATTTCGTTTTTATTTAAAATTGAGTGATAAGCCATTTTATTTTATAAAATTTTAGTTAGAACTTTATTGAGAAATTATAATCCGTAAATATTAGACTTATATTTTGTGTGTAATAAATTACTTAACGAATCTACTATATTTTTATAATTCTCATCATTAGATAAATTCACAGTCTCATTTATATCATTTACATGATCAAATAACATATTATCAATAAGTTGACGTTTGTCATTGAGCTTTAAATACTCCGTATAGCTATGGCTAGCTGTTTTAATTGTATATCCTTTGGCATTTTTCATAAAAACATGAGCTTTATTTTTATAAACTGGATTTTTCAAAATATTTACAATACTTTTTCCTTCAAGTTTATGATTTGGTTTATCTAAACCTAAAAGTTCAATTACTGTAGGATATATATCAACTAGTTCAACAAGTGAATTAGAATTAGTATTAGATTCGTTTCTGGGATCATATATTATTAAAGGAACCCTCCCTGATATTCTATGGCTAGTATACTTACCCCATTGAGAATGTTCTTTTAGATTAAACCCATGATCGGAAACAAAAATAATTATAGTGTTTTTTTCAATTTCTTCCTCTTCAAGAGTTTTTATAATTTTTCCTACTAAATGATCTACATAAGAAACCGTTGCATAATAGCCGTGAGTTAGTTTTTTTGATAATTCATTACTTAAGTCACCTTTTTTTGGGATATCCAAATAACCATTTCTCAATTCTGTGCTTTTACTAATTGATATTTTAGGAGCATCAAATGCAGGATTTTGATTAGTTGGTAGTGTTATTGAATCATATTTATACATATCCCAAAATCTCTTTGGAGCTACAAATGGTAAATGATTGGAAATAAAACCAGCAGTCAAAAAAAATGGTGAAGATTCATCTTTTAATCTTTTTATATCTTCAATTACTTTATTAGCTAAAAGTCCATCAATTAAAACGCTATCATTAACATTAGCTATTTCAAAAGCAGGCCCTATACCCTTACTTTTTTCTAAATTTTTATTCTCTATTGTTTGATAATCTTTCCATATAGATTCCCACCAGTCTATAGGCTCAATTCCATCCGGATTATCAAATGCATAAGGTCTCCATACTTCATTCCAATCTTGCCATTTATCATTTAAAAAGTGATAGATTTTACCATTTGATATTGTAGTATATCCATTATTTTTCAAATGTTTTGGAAGAGTAACAATATCTTTTTTCTCTATATCTGTTCTAGTTTTATAATCAATAAAATAATCTTTTCCAGGATATATTCCAGTAAGCATACTTGCTCTAGAAGCTCCACATACAGCAATATTTGCATAAGCTTCATTAAACTGAACTCCTTTTTCGGATAACTTGTCAATATTAGGACTGATTATATGATTTGATCCATAGGAATTTAATTCAGGTCTAAGATCGTCCATATAAAGCAACAATACATTAGGCTTTTTAGTATTACAGGAAAATATTGTAAATAAAAAAATGATTAAAAAAGTATAATTTAAATATCTCATTTATTTGTTAGTATTAATGTGATTGTTTAGAAGGATTCTTTTTGGCTCAAACCATGGTTTAGCATTATCAATTTGTTTACCGAGATTAACTGGTACTTTATTTGCTTCAATCACTCTTTGATTTAAAACTATAGAAAGTGAATCTTTAATTTTTGTATAGTCAGTGTGATTTGCAAGATTATTAAGTTCTTGATTGTCAAATTTATGATCATATAATTCATAACTTAAATTTTCACTGTACTCCCACTGGGTTAATCTGTATCGCTTGGTTTTAATACTATATCCTTGAGATTTTATATTGTTTCTTATAACCTGAAGTTCAGTAAGAGCACTTTCTCGAACTGGTTTATTAGAGTTTTTCATATAAGAAATAAGACTTTTACCACTCACAAATTTTGGTATTTGCATATCTAACATATCCATAATGGTTGGATATAGATCGACTAACTCTACTGGATCTTCAATTGGTTTATTATTATTTTTAATATTTGGACCTGCAAAAATTAATGGAACTCTTGTAGCGTCATTAAATAAAGTTTGCTTTTGCCAATGTCCATGTTCTCCTAAATGATATCCATGATCAGATGTAAATACAACAATTGTATTTTTATCTAATCCAGTTTTTTTAAGTTTATCTAAAACTCTTCCAACTTGAGAATCCATAAAACTTGTGGTTGCATAATATGCATGCTTTATTTTCTTAGATAATTCTTGATCTAAATCTACTTGCTCTTTTTTTGCGCGAATAGAAATAGCTGCAGGTCTTGGTATTGTTTTTAAGTAATCATTTGAGCTCTTAGGTACATTAAAGTCATTTATATCGTACATGTCAAAATATGCTTTAGGAGCTACAAAAGGAACGTGAGGACGATATAGTCCAAATGCTAAAAAGAAATTTTCATCACTCTCTGCAAATTTATCTAAAAAGTCAATTGTTTCTGAAGCACCTATTCCATCCGTTTGTTCCTCGTCTGTTCCGTCTGCCTCTAACCAACTTAAAGTACCACCATCAAGTATAGGTTTTAAACCATTTAATTTATTCTCTTCTAATTTATCTCTTCCATAAGGATTTACCGTTTGATCCCAAGTATAAGAATCATCATGTCCGGCAGTTCCAATGTCCCTAGGGTTGTGGTAATGATAAATTTTACCAACTCTAACTGATTGGTAATTTTCCATCCTAAATTTTTGTCCAATTGTAATTACATCAGGAATTGTTTGACGAACATATAACCTTAATTTTTTTGATTTTGTTTGATCAGGATATAAACCAGTCATTAAAGAAACTCTTGAAGGGCCACATAAAGGATATTGTACATGTGCATTATTAAAAATCACACCTTCTTTTGCAAGTTTATCAATATTAGGTGTTATAGCAAGTGAATCCCCATAAGCACCTAAAGCACAGTTTAAATCATCTGCTATAATAAATAAGAAATTTAATTTTTCTGAATTCTTAGAAGGCTTAATTGCAGTAACTGTTATCAATACTAAAAATATAATAACAAATTTTAATGATTTCATGTATATGTTATAGATAAGGCCTTGTAACCAATTTTAATTACTATCCCAATATAATTATTTCAAACTTAATTAACGGTATATATATACTTCATTTAACGAATAATGAATTTACCAAATCTTGTCGTATTATCAAGAGAAGATAAAAAATATGATAGCTTCATTATTTTTAGTTTAATCTTCATTATTTACATTTAGCTATTTCATATATTTAAAAACATTCGTTAAATTTAACTAAAATGAATACATGTACTATTTAGGTTATGATTTGGGAAGTTCTTCACTAAAGATTTCCATTGTTTGCTCTAATACTGGTAAAAATATTTACACTATTAATGAACCTTCTGTTGAAATGGAAATTATTTCAACAAAAAAAGGATGGGCAGAACAAAATCCTGAAATTTGGTGGAAATATGTATGTAGCGGTACAAAAAGAATTTTAAAAGAATCAAATATTGATAATACAAAAATTAAATCTATTGGTATATCTTATCAAATGCATGGTCTAGTTATTGTAGATAAAAATGGGCAATCCCTTAGAAACTCTATAATTTGGTGTGATAGTAGAGCTGTAGAGATCGGAGAAAAAGCATTTAAAGAAATTAAAGAGCTTAAATGTATAAATAACCTACTTAATTCTCCAGGAAACTTTACGGCATCAAAACTTAAATGGGTCAAAGAAAATGAACCATCTATTTATTCAAGGATTTACAAATACATGCTTCCAGGAGATTATATAGCTTATAAGATGACAAATAAAATTTATAGCACAAAAAATGGGCTTTCTGAGGGAATCTTATGGGATTATAAAGAAAATAATGTAGCTAATTGGCTACTAGAACACTATGAATTAGACAAATCTCTTACACCAAAAATAATTGAAAATTTCACAAATCAAGGTGAAGTCACATCAAGTGCTGCAAAAGAATTAGGATTATTTGCTGGAATTCCAATAACTTATAGAGCTGGAGATCAGCCAAATAATGCATTATCATTAAATGTATTAAAAGATGGTGAGGTTGCTGCAACAGGTGGGACATCTGGAGTTGTTTATGCAGTAACAAACAAAATTAAATCAAAGGAATCTACAAGAATTAATCATTTTGCACATGTGAATTATTCGAAAAAAAATCAATTACTTGGAAAACTTTTATGTATAAATGGTGCCGGGATTATGTATAAATGGCTTAAAAAGAATACTTCTGCAATTTCTTACTTAGATATGAACAAATCTGCAGATAAAATTCCAATTGGATCTGAGGGATTAATCGTTATTCCTTTTGGAAATGGTTCGGAGAGAATGTTTAACAATAAAAATATTGGCACTCATTTTTGTAATCTTGATTTAAACTTACATTCTAAAAGTCATTTATATAGGGCAAGTCTAGAGGCTATAGCATTCTCTTTTGTTTATGGTATTGAAATTATGAAAAATGATGGAACAAAAATTAATGTTATAAAAGCTGGAAATGATAATTTATTTAGATCTAATCTTTTTTCAAACACCATCAGTACTTTAATTAATCAAGATATTGAAATATATAATACAACAGGTTCGATTGGGGCTGCGAGAGCTTCGGGTTTAGCAGATGGTGATTTTGATAAGTTTAGTGGTTTTCTGTTCAAAAATGATCATGTAAAAACATACAAACCTAACAAAAATAATCAGGAATATATTAGAGCCTATAGCAATTGGAAAAACAAACTAAAAACATTTTTAAATAAATAAAATATGATATTACTTGGAGATAAAGAATACTACAAAGGAATTGGAAAAATTAAATACGAAGGAAAAAATTCTGATAATCCATTAGCATTTAAATATTATAACCCTAACCAAATAGTGGCAGGAAAAACTATGAGTGAACACTTTAAGTTTGCTGTTGCTTACTGGCATACGTTTTGTGGAGTTGGGGCTGATCCATTTGGACCAGGAACTCAAAATTTTCCTTGGGATCTATCTAATGACCCAATTCAAGCAGCTAAGGATAAAGCGGATGCTGCATTCGAGTTTATTACAAAAATGGGTTTTAATTATTTTTGTTTTCATGATTATGATTTAGTTCAAGAGGCGCAAAGTTTCTCAGAATCAGAAGAAAGACTATCTACTATTGTAGAATACATAAAAGATAAGAAAATTAAATCTGGAGTAAAACTTCTATGGGGAACTTCAAATTGTTTTTCTAATCCAAGATATATGAATGGTGCAGCTACTAATCCAAATTTTGATGTAGTAGCAAGAGCAGGTGCACAGATAAAACTAGCCCTTGATGCTACAATGGCTCTTGATGGAGAGAATTATGTTTTTTGGGGTGGTCGAGAAGGATATATGTCACTTTTAAATACAGATATGGGAAGAGAATTAGACCATATGGCTCAATTTTTAACAATGGCGAGGGATTACGCTAGGTCAAAAGGCTTTAAAGGTAATTTCTTTATAGAACCAAAACCAATGGAACCAATGAAGCATCAATATGATTTTGATTCTGCTACTGCCATAGGTTTTTTAAAAGAATATGGCCTTGAAAAAGATTTTAAAATAAATATTGAGGTTAATCATGCTACTTTAGCGCAACACACCATGCAGCATGAATTAGAAGTTGCTGCTAAAGCTGGAATGCTTGGAAGTATTGATGCCAACAGAGGGGATTACCAAAATGGATGGGATACAGATCAATTTCCAAATAACATTCAAGAAACTACAGAAGCAATGCTAGTATTTCTAAAAGCTGGAGGACTACAAGGTGGTGGAATAAATTTTGATGCAAAACTTAGAAGAAATTCCACGGATACGGAAGATATATTCCATGCACATATTGGTGGAGCAGATACTTTTGCTAGAGCACTATTGACCGCAGACAAAATTATTAGTTCGTCACCCTATGAAAAATTAAGAAAAGAACGCTATTCTTCTTTTGACTCAGGTAGTGGTGCAGATTTTGAATCTGGTAAGTTAGAACTAGAAGATCTATATAAAATCGCAACTGAAAATGGAGAATTAAAACTTCAAAGTGGGAAACAAGAATTATTTGAAAATATTATTAATCAACATATTTAAAATAAAAAAATTGGATAATAAACATAATGGATATTTAATGAAATTAACCTTAGTTGCCACGCTAGGTGGTTTACTATTTGGTTATGACACTGGAGTTATTTCTGGAACAGTAGGCTCACTAGAGAGTTTTTTTGTAGACCCAAAAGGTCTTCCTGAATTTGAATCCAGTAGACTAACAGGTTTTATAGTCTCCAGTGCATTAATTGGATGTATAATTGGAGGGTCTATAGGAGGTCTATTTGGTAAAATTTTTGGAAGAAAAAATAGCTTAATTATAGCTGGATTATTGTTTTTCATTTCTGCTCTTGGTTCATCAATGCCCGAAATGTTTATTACAACTATTGGTCAAGGAGATCATACATTATCTAACGTGTTTATTTTCTACAGAATTATTGGAGGTATTGGTGTTGGATTAGCATCAATGATGTCACCAGTGTACATAGCAGAAATAGCTCCCGCATCAAAAAGAGGTAAATTAGTTTCTTACAACCAACTGGCTATAGTTGGAGGTTTTATGGTTGTATATTTTGTTAACTACTTTATTGCACTAAGCGGAGATGATAGTTGGTTAAATGAATTAGGTTGGAGATATATGTTTGCTTCTGAGCTTATTCCTGTTACTATATTTATAATTTTACTTTACACAGTCCCCGACACTCCTAGATCTCTAGTTTATCATGATAAAGAAGAAAAGGCATTAGAAGTGTTAAAAATGGTGAATAGTGAAACAGAGGCTGTTGAAATTTTAAATGATATAAAAAAGACTCTAAAAGAAAAGACTGCACCATTGCTTACCTATGGGTTTGCCGTTGTAATAATTGGAATTTTACTTTCTGTTTTTCAACAATTTATAGGAATAAATGTAGTGTTGTACTATGCACCCGAAATATTTAAAACATTAGACTTAGCTACAGACACTGCATTACTTCAAACTATTATGGTTGGAATAGTGAATTTCTTATTTACAATTATTGCTATAAAAACAGTTGATATATATGGTAGAAAACCTTTAATGATAATTGGTGCAATTGGAATGGCAGTTTCAATGATATCACTTGGATTTGCATTCTTTAGTCAAGTTGGTGGATATGTAGCATTAGTTTGTATGATGATTTATGTAGCTAGTTTTGCTTTAAGTTGGGGACCTGTAACATGGGTGTTATTATCTGAAATATTCCCTAATAATATTAGAAACAAGGCGTTGGCTATAGCTGTAGCTGCTCAATGGGCATCTAATTATTTGGTTTCTGCAACTTTCCCAATAATGAATAATAATACTTATTTAACTGAAACATTTAATAATGGTTTTGCTTATTGGATATATGGTTTAATGTCTATTCTAGCTGGATATTTTGTATGGAAATTTGTTCCTGAAACAAAAGGAAAAAAACTTGAAGATATGGGTAGTATTTGGAGAAAATGAAAATTAAAAAAGAACATTACGGAACCACATCTGAGGGGGAAAAAGTCACATTATACATATTAACAAACTCAAAGGGGATTTCTTTAGAAATCATCACTTATGGAGGTGTTATAACTAAATTATTTTTTCCTGACAATAGAGGTATATTAGGTAATATTGTTCTGGGATATGATAATCTAAAAGATTATGAGGATAATCAACCATTTTTCGGGGCTATTATTGGCAGATATGCTAATAGAATTAAAGACGCTAGCTTTAAAATTGATAATTTAAAAGTCAATATTGATAAAAATAATGGAAATAACCATTTACATGGTGGGTATTCAGGATTCCATAAAAAAGTATGGAAAGCTAAGTCTATCAAAAGAAGAGATTCTTTGTCACTAATCTTAAATTATTATAGTAAAGATTTAGAGGCTGGATTCCCCGGAAATCTACAGACTACTGTTCACTACACATTAAATAACAACAATGAATTAGAAATTAAATATTTTGCTAAAACAGACAAAAAAACAATAGTTAATTTTACTAATCACAGCTACTTTAACTTAGGTTCTAGTTTAGATAAAGATATTTTCAATCATGAGCTCTTATTAAAAGCAAATAAATATTTGGAAGTGTCTAATGATTTGATTCCTACCGGAAAATTATTAAATGTAAAAGGTACTAAATATGATTTTTTAAATTCAATTAAAATTTCATGTGAATTTGATCATTGTTGGGCATTGAACAAGTATTTCGAAGAAAAGATTGAACTAGCAGCTATTTTAGTTAACGAAGAAACTAATAGAAAAATTGAAGTTTATACCGATGAACCAGGGATACAAATCTACACAGGTAACAATCTTGATTTTAAACATAAAAAAAATTCTGGAATATGCTTAGAAACCCAACATTTTCCAAATTCACCAAATCAAGCCAACTTTCCATCTACTGAATTATTACCAGATAAAATCTATGAATCAAATACCGTCATTAAACTCATAAATACATAAAAATTAATACGATAAAACTATATTAGGAGCCCTTATAAGGGTTTAATGTGATAATTGAACCATCACTTCGGTATTGAATTTCTTTAACCTTTATACATCTTAAATGAGTTATTCCTTTAGAAAGTGAAGAATCGTGATAAAACAAATAAGACTTTTCATCTATCTCACAAATTGAATGGTGTGAAGTCCATCCAACTACTGGGTTTAGTATACGTCCTTTATAGTGAAATGGGCCGTATGGATTATCTCCAATTCCATAACAGATATAATGAGTATCTCCAGTAGAATAAGAAAAGTAATACTTACCGTTATATTTATGAAGCCAGGCTGCTTCAAAAAATCGACGATCATTATCTCCAGCTAACAAAAGTTTACCATTTTCATCTAATATTTGAATTTCTTTAGGTTCTTCAGAAAATTCCAATAAACCATCATTCATTTTTGCAACAAATGGTAATAGAGCTGTCTCATCATCATTAGGAATGAAAGCAGTTGGACTTTCAAGCTTATCTGCATTAAAATAACCTTCTCTCCATCTTTGTAGCTGTCCACCCCAAAGTCCACCAAAATACATATAATAACTATTATCAGTATCTCTAAATACAGCTGGATCAATAGAAAAACTACCTTCGATGGGTTCAGGTTGAGCAATAAATGGACCAATAGGTGAATTACTAATAGCAACTCCAATCTTAAAGACATTATTATAATCTTTAGCTGGAAAGAATAAATAAAATTTTCCATCTTTCTCAGTTGCATCAGGCGCCCACATTTGTTGTTTGGCCCAAGGAACATCATTTACATGTAATGCTATACCATTATCAATAGCTTCGCTTGCTATTGAATCCATTGAAATAACATGATAATCCTCCATTGCAAAATGACTACCTAAATCGTCAAATGCTTCACCAGCATCTATATCATGAGACGGATATATATATATTTTTCCATTAAAAACATGAGCAGAAGGATCTGCAGTATATATTTTTTTAATTAACGGTTTTGAAATTGAATTTTGGCTTAATTTATCAAAATCAATATGTTCAATCTTATCTTCGGGCATATATTATTTATTAAGTCTTCGATCTCTTAAATCTATTTCAATTTGTGTTTCCATCTTTTTGTTAATTTCATAAAAGAATAGTAATACAATTCCGATTAAAAAGGGAATTGAAGGATAAATACTAACCAATAATTTTACGCCTTGAATAACATGTTCTGATTGAGCTAATTCCTTATTAGCCTCATAACCAAAATTACCTAAAATTTGCACAACCAATCCACCTCCAATAGTCAATCCTAACTTTAAACCGACCATCATCGCAGAAAAAATTATCGCAGTAGCTCTTCTATTATTTTTCCATTCTGAGTAATCTGCTACATCTGCTATCATTGCCCAAAGTAAAGGAATAGTAATTCCATAAAAGAAACCATGTAAAATTTGTGATCCAAACATCAACTCTACAGATGTTTTATCAAAAAAGTAAAAAAGAATAATAAAAATTGTAGATATGAATAAAAATGATGCAAAAATATTTCTTTTTCCATATTTATCGGCTAATGTTTTAGATAAACCGATTCCAAAAATCATAAATATTATTCCTCCAGCATTAAATAATCCAAAACCTGCAGAAACAGGATCATTGCCAAAGAAATTTATTCCAACAGATGATAAATAATCAAGAATAGGGCTGATAAAAACAGTTAATCTAGGTTCATCGATATAATTTTCAAAATAATATACATATGATCCTCCTTTCATCGCTAAAGAAATAAAAGTTAATGTTGTTAGAATTAACATAATCAGCCAAGGCCTGTTTGTTAATAAATCTTTTACATCTTCAACTACACTAGATTTTTGTTCTTCAGTAGGAATAATTCTCTCTTTAGTTGTAAAAAAAGTAATTAAAAGCATTATTGTTCCTATAATAGCGAGCCAAGTCATCACAATTTCAATTCCCAATGCCTTATCTCCGGCTCCAGCATATATTATTATAGGCAGCATAAATACTTGAACAAAAAATTGCGCAAACATAACAGCCACAAATCGATATGAAGAAATACTATTACGCTCTTTCATATCTCCTGTAATAACTCCACTTAGTGCAGAGTATGGCAAGTTACTTGATGCATACAATAAAAGAAGTAAAGTATAGGTAATTACAGCGTAAATAACTTTCCCGTTATAACTAAAATCGGGAGTGCTAAAAGCCATAACAGAAATAATACCTAGAGGAATAGATGTATATAAAATCCAAGGTCTAAACTTACCCCACTTAGAATAAGTTCTATCAGCTAACGCACCAATTATAGGATTAAAACCAAATGCTGCAATTGTACCTACAATAAACATAATAGCTGTAGCATCTGCAGATTCCAAACCGTAAATGTCAGTATAAAAATAAGCCAAATATGTCATCAAGGTTTGAAATACTAGATTAGCAGCTAAATCCCCTAAACTATATCCTATTTTTTCTGTTATTGATAATTTATGAGATATATAATTCATGTTTAATTAATTATTTTTTACAGATATTAATTCAATTAGTGCTTGATGTGCTTTTTTTGCTTGATATTTTCTGTTAAATAATAAAGGGTAGTTAGTTCTACCTTTTATAGGCCAATCATTTAACCAAGAATGTTTGTCCATTACTCCCCAAAATGTAACCCTGCTGATTTTATCACTGTGCTTTATAAATAATTGAAAAATATCTTTATAACGTTTAGCTAGTTTAATTTGTATTGATTTTGGTAGTTTTTCTGGATACGGATTCATTTTACTATCTCCTTCAAATCTTGAAAAATTTTGACTAACCTCTGCCCCATCCTGCTCCCATGGACTAGGGAGAACTGAAATATCTAATTCAGTAAACATAACATCCACCCCCAATTCAGAAATATCTAAAATAATTTGTTCTATTTGATTTAATGATGGTTGATTTAAACTCCAATGAGCTTGTACTCCTACACCATCAATTTTTATTCCTTTTGACTGCATTTGCTTAACCATTTTTATAACTCCATCTCTCTTTTCTTTTTTATATAAATTATAATCATTGTAAATTAAGTCTGCTTTTGGATCAGCTTTGTTAGCCAATTTAAAAGCTTTCTCAATATAATTTTTTCCTAAAAATTTATAAAAAACAGACTCCCTTAAAGAACCATCTTCGTTAAAAGCCTCATTTACGACGTCCCATGCATCAATTTTCCCTTTATATCTTGAAACCACTGTATTAATGTGGTTTTCAAAATGTATGCTCATATCAGCTTTACTTTTAATTTTTTGCATAAAATTTGCTAACTGAGAATGCCATACTAGAGCATGCCCTACAATGTGCATGTTGTTTTTTATACCAAGATTTACATATTTATCTGCAGCTTTAAAATTAAAAGAATTGGGAGCTGGTTGAATAAACATCCACTTTAATGAATTCTCTGGAGTAATTGAATTAAATTGTGTCTCTACAATAAATTTAGAGTCATTGTCAAGACCTAAGATAATATCTTCATTTATTGCAGCCCCAATATTAAAGAAGGGACTATAATATTTTTTGAGTGAATCTTTTGAATTTAAATTATTACCATAGGAAAAAGCACAAAAAATAATAGTGATAATCAATATTTTTTTGAAATTATTCAATTTGATATTCATATTCTAAGTTATAATTAATAATTTATTTTTTTAAAAGCTTCATTATTTTAAATGAATTATTTTGATAATTATACAGCCTTATTAAATAATAACCTGTTGAAAGATTATTTACATTAACTGAGATACCTTTAGAATCCAAATAATTGTAATAAACTTGATACTTTTTTCCTGATAAATCAAATAAATCAATTTTACTATCAGAACTAGCGCCATAAATAAGTACTAAATCTTTAGCAGGATTCGGAATCAAAAATATATTTTGAGAGTTTTCATCAATATTATCTACAGAAAAAGTTGAATCTATAAATTCATATGCACCTATATCAACTATATCATCAATATTTAAAAAATCTATTGGAGATAAACCTTGAGAAACTAATGAAAAGTCATCTATATAATAGTCACCTCCAACTCCACCATCAACTACAGGTCCTTTTACATAAAGAAACATATTGTCAGATGTTTCATGTGTATAATCTGCAGTTAACAGAGTCCAAGTATCTTCTGAAGCAGTTACAGAAGTTGTTAAGTTATTATAAGTATTTTGATCAGTATTTTTTATAGTCAACTGTGTGGTACCAGAAACACCATCCGATAATTTAACCCACACATAAAAAGTATAACTATCAGCTACAGATAAGAGATTTGTCAATACTAATTTTGGACTATGCCAATTCAATGTCCTATCAGTAATTAATAAACTGTTATTTCCAGATAAAAATTCATCAGAACTAGGGGTTACAGTTGCTCCAAAACCTGTCCATTCATCTGTAGTATCCTCAAAACTTGAAGATGATACTGCATTGGGAGGTGTTGGTCTTAAATTTCCAATGATATCAGTCAGGGGAGTGTGATTTGGATTACCTGCATTAATTGCAGGTGAATCTGATGTAAGCGAAAAATCTGTAGTTGAAATATCTATTAACCCGTTTACTGTTGTAGGAGCTGACACAAATAGTGGGTCGATATCGATTAAATTATTTTCCTGAGTAGCAGGCCATGCGTATGTTCCATTTTGAAAAATATTATTAACTGCCACTCTAGTTCCAGTTATATCATTTAAAGCTAGTGCAGAATATTCATTATCTCTTGTAACTATAATATTATTCACTACAGTAACATCAAAAACACCATTTGCCTTAATTCCAGCTACTTTATTATTACCGATATGCAATAACTCACCGTGCTCTTGAATTTGGATAATATTATGAACTCCATTAAAATAGAGCGTATTATTTCTATAAATAGCAGAAGCAGAATCAGAGTGATCAAAATTAATACCATTTTTCCCATTATTTACACAAATATTGTTTTCAAATAGAAATATCCCTGCATATCCAGGGTCACTCCTAGTTACATAAAGACCCTGACCATCCAGTATGTAATTTTGACTTGCGGTTCCATAATTACCACCAACATTTCCGTTATTATCTGGAAGTTGAGTTACATAAAAAGGAATTCTATTCCAATTATTATAAACAATATTACCACGCATAATCATTTTAATTTCAGAGCCATTATCTCCTTCAGCTGAAATAGATTCAGCATAAACAATAGCACTTGAAGCAGAAGAAGTCCACCAAGTTGTATTGTATACTGTATTATTTTCAATTGTGATGTAATCACTATCGTTAAATCTAATTGCAGATCCTGGAGTATCATGCACAATATTATTTCTAATAATAATATTATTATGTGGACCATAGCCCCATATTCCTTTACCTGAAAAATATGTATTATTGTAAGAAGTATTAGGATCTTCATCCTCACCAACTAATATCTTATAATCTCTATCAGAAATGGCTTGTTCATAGGTTATCGTAGCAGAGGGTCCTTCAATTTCAAAACCTTCTATAATAATATTATTAACTCCGTTAGGAAATTTTATACCACCAGCTCCATCAAATTGAATCTTTGGCGAATGTCCATTAAAATTTTTTAAAGTGATTGGAGATCCATTCATTCCAGATTGATTAAAGTTAACAACAGGACCATTATTTAATGAACTTCCGTTTAATCCTGTTCCGTAATTATTATTTTGATATAAACCATCCTTAACTAGAATTGTTGTTCCAGGAACTGACTCAGAAATTGCTTTATTTATAGTTTTAAATGGATAAGATTCTGACCCAGAATTTGAATCTGAACCAAGTGGCTGAGAGACATATAATTCTTGAGAGAAAATTAAATTTACTGATAGATAAAATATAAAAATAATTAACTTTTTTACACCAAATAAAGTTCTAAAATTCATATGTTATGTTTCTCTTAAATAATAAAATTATTTATTTTCTAAATAATCTTTATTCACAAATTCTCTCATTATTTTCAACTTTTCACTATATTTTTTAACCAAGTCTTTATTAATTGAAAGTTTAGAGATGTCGGTATTTTGTTTTATATCATTATTCATATCGTAAAGCATATTCCCTAAGTATTTTTCACCTCTATAAAATTCAGTATATGAATAATCTTTATCAACCACTGCCTCACCTTCTTTGTAACGTGTATATATTTCATCCTTTAAAGTAATCGTTGGATCTTCCAATACAGGAGTCAAGCTTTTACCCTGAAGGTAACTAGGTGGAGTTATCTCTGCTATTTCACATAAAGTTGGGTACAGATCTACAAGTTCTGTAAAAGAGTCTGTTGTCATGTTTTTCTCATAATTAGGGGAAGAGATTATAAATGGAATCTTCGCTGCTTCATGAAATGTACTGTGTTTACACCAAAATCCATGTTCACCAAGAAAATATCCGTGATCACTCCATAATACAATTGTAGTATTGTCTCTTAAACCTAATTCATCAAGTCCAGTTATTAATTCTCCAATAAGTACATCCATGTAAGTGACACTGGCATAATATCCATGTACTAAATTTTTAGAAAGCTCATCACTCAGTAATCCCTCACTTGGAATATCTAAATACATGCCTCGTAATTCAGCAGAATCATGCTGAGCATGCATTGCTATGTAGGGTGAATTTTTTGGCTGAAAAGGATTATCTGCTATTTCAACTTCACTATGATCATACATATCCCAATACTTCTTTGGTTGAATAAATGGTAAGTGAGGAGAAACATAACCAACAGCCATAAAGAATGGTTTATTCTTATCCTTTAAAACTTTTAGTTTATCTAAGGCTCTTTTAGTGATTTTACCATCATTGTAAGCATAGTCGTCTACATCAGGATATTCAAAAGCAGGGCCTTTTCTACCATGCTCACCCACTTCTCCATTGCGTTTACGATTTTTAGAAATAGGATCTTGGTAGTCAGCTTGATGTGCACCTCCATCGGTTTCTGTCCAATACTCGACAGTATCATCAGGGTGATGATATATTTTACCATAAGATATTGTTTCATATCCATTTTCTTTAAAAATTTGATTTAAAAAAATTGCATTAGGTGTGTCGATAGAAGCTCTTGTGGTATAATCATTAAAACGTGATTGACTTGGTCTAATTCCAGTCATTAAACTTGCCCGACTAGCACCACATACAGCAATGTTAGTAAATGCATTATTAAATTGTATTCCCTCAGATGCTAGTTTATCAATGTTAGGAGTAATCATTTTTTTAACTCCGTATGAATTAATTTCAGGTCTAAAATCATCAACTGAAATAAAAAGAAAATTATGATTCTTTTTATCATTTTGCCCTAAAAATGGTTGACAATTTAAAACAAATGCAATAAGTGATAGGATTAAGTTTATTTTATTATTCATATTACTAAGATATATTAAGTAGACAAAAAATTATATTAAAAATAGATCGATTAATATAATATTTGTGTTTAAAATAATTGACCTCACAAGCTATTTAGGTTTAATTAATATTAGTAGTAATAGCTGAAGCTTTATAGCCAATTTTAATCGCTCTGGTAGCTATTTTTTGATTGGGCAAAATATTGAAAGGCTTATTATATAAATCCCAGTTTTGCGAACCTATTTGTGATCCAGTCTGGTAACCAATAGATGCTCCGCTAGTATCACATTTAAGTGAGATAATATTGTCTAAAACTGTAATTTCAACAGGCTTAGTAAGGGGTTGAATCATGTTTGGCCAAAATTCGTTTATCAATTCTGATTCATTTGTAAACCCTTTATCATCAATTTCATTTTGCCAAGATTTTAAAGCATCTCTTAGTTCAATTAATTTATCCTTATAATCAGGGTTATTGGCAATGTTGTTAACCTCATATGGGTCATATTTTAAATCATACAACTCCTCTTCTTGTTTTGTTTTCATGAATATATATTTTGAGTCACCTATCAACTCATTATCATTACTCATCTGAATAATTTTTTTATTCATAGAAACTTGCTCTCGGTATTTATTTCTGTAAATTAATGGGAGCTCTGGCATAAAGTTTTTAATATAAACATACCTACCATCAATAACAGATCTTTGCATATCAGTAGATTCATCAAATCTATCTGCAGAGCCAAACGCATAAGACCTTGGCTTTGTTTTAAACTTACCTAAAAAAGCTTTACCATCTAAAAATAAAGGGGGCTTAATTCCTAATAGAGACATTGTTGTTGGACCTAGGTCCATCAACGATACAATTCTATCATCTACCTCTCCAGATCTATAACCGTCAGGAAACCTGACTATTAAAGGCACTTTTAATCCACTATTTCCAACAGCTCTTTTTTGTCTTAGAAGGTTTCCACCGTGATCACTCCAGAAAAATATTATTGTTTTATCCAATAGGTTATCATTCTTTAAATCACTAATTATTTCACCTACTTGCCTGTCCATCTCTTGAATATTAGAATATTTAATCGCTATATCATTTCTAACTTCTGGAATATCAGGATAATATGCAGGTATTTTTAAAATGTTTTTATCAACTGTGATTGGTTCATCTTTCCTTAACCATATTCTAGATTCATGAGTAACCATTAAGTTCTTAACATAAAAAAAGGGAGTATTTTCAGGTCTATCCTTATAAGATATGTTTCCACTAACTTCGTCCCAAGCTGTAAAAGGAGAATTAAATTGATAATCACATTTGTTGTTATTTACACAATAGTAATTTTCATTTCTTAAATATTCTGTAAAAGCTTTAACATTAGCTGGAGTAACGACCTCATATTCAGGGACATTTTCTCCAGACTTATCTACAACTCCTTTATTTTGCCTGTAAGTTAATTTATCTGGGTCTTTATAAGTGTAAAATTTACCTGACCTCATATTATGAGCTCCTAATCTAGCAGGATACATTCCTGTAATAATAGAAAATCTACTTGGGGCACAAACTCCAACTGTTGAGTAAGCATTGGTATATTTAACTCCTTGTTCTGCTAATTCATCTATATTGGGAGTTGATATTTCATTTACTCCATAAGTACCTAAAACAGGACCCATATCTTCGCAAGAAATCCAAATAACATTTAATTTTTCATCTGTTGACTTACAATAAGTATTTGTAGAAAAAACAAAAAATGTATATAAAAATACTTTTAAGGAATAACTAGTAATGTAATTCGATGTAATCATTTTCATTTAATTTATTTTCAAGCTCTGAAGATACCTTGTTCCATTTAGAATTTCTATCCAAAGGATGTAAAGTAGGTTTAATTAATGGCATCTTATTAGATATTAAAATATCATCTTGAGATATCATCCATTTTTTAAGAACTACCTCTAGTCTATTTTTAACTTGCAAGTATTTATTATCTTTAGCTAAATTATTCTTTTGATAAGGATCCATCTCTAAGTCATATAATTCTTCATATGGTTTATAGGGAAATGATTTTGCGCCAATTTCTATAAATTGATTAACCACCTCATTTTCTCCCATATTATCTTTAAAAACTTCGACAGAATTAAAATTTTTGATGTATTTGTATTTTTTCTCTCTTACCATTCTAGATGGAAAAACCTTACACTGTTGAATATTTTGCATAGTTGACACGCCATATATATAATCATGTATTTCATTTTCATCACCTAATAAAGTTTTATAAAAACTAGATCCATCAATATCTTCAGCTATTTGTGCTCCAATAATATCAAGAAAGGTAGGAACTATATCTACAAATGAAAGAATGACATCAGACTCTACATTGGAACTTATTTTGTTTGGCCACCTAACTACAAAGGGAGCCTTAAGTCCTTCTTCCGAAAGTCCCCATTTTCCTGAAATACCATGGTCTGCAGCATAAATAAAAATAGAATTATCTTTAAAATTATATTTTTCTACAATATTTAAAACATCATTAATTTGAGAGTTATCTTCATTAATGTTTTGATAATAACCAGTCTTATAATTTGGAATATTTTTACCTGTGTAGGGAAGCTTAAAAATATCTTCGTTATTATAATCATTAGAATTTGGGTAAGGTCCGTGAGGAAAAGTTGAAGCTATAATAAGACAAAAAGGTTTATCTACTTTAGATAAATAATTTTCAATTTTTGAAATAGGTAAATATCTAGGTTTTGAGTTTCCAATTTTAATTAGACCTAAGAACTTAGACCATTTAAATACTGAATTAGGTTTAACATGGCTTTTTCCAGCTAGGACTACTTCATAACCTTCTTTTTCTAAGTAGCTAATTATAGTCTCCATTTCAGGTTTAACTCCAACGTGGTTGATAAAACATCCATTCTTAATTGGATATTTTCCAGTAAATATTTGTGACCTTGTTGGAGAACAAATAGCTTGAGCAGTATAAAAATTATTAAATTTCATACCTTCTTTAGCTAGATTATCTACTGCTTTTGTGTCTACATTAGGGTTTCCATAAGTACCATAATCAAGTTTGTCCTGATCATCTGCTAAATAAAAAATAAAATTAGGTTTTTCATTATTTTTCTCATTGATAAAACTATTATTTTTTACAGTTGAATAGCTTAGAAATAATATAGAAAATAAAAAAATTATCCAATTTTCATAATTTAAATTAATCATCAATTAATTCATTAGTATTAATCTCAGTTAGTGGAATTGGCAACTTCATAACCTGATTTGGATCTGTACTTAAAAGCAAATCTACATTCGGAGAAAATATTGGATTATTATTATGTTTATTTATAGTGTTTGTTAAAAAATAATCAAAACCTCTTCTTCTATTGTTGTGAGCATCTTCACCTTCACCAATAAGTTCATATCTATATTCATTCATAATTGCATCTCTAAAAGATGTTTGATCTCCAAGATATGCATCGTTTGACATACCTACTCTATCTAAAACTTCAGTAACAAATTCTAATTGCTGACCATTTTGTAATTCATTAGAGATTTCTGCAAGCATTATAAGAAGATCTGCATATCTGAAAATAATTAAATTTTGATCTCCAAATTGATTACTATGTTGTGTATCTTTTTCTACAAACTTAAATAAGAAAGGGTGTGCTCTAGCAAACTGATTTCTATTTGCAAAAGCAGGATATTGTTGGATAAGAACTCCGTTGTCAGCTCTATTATACTCAATCAGGTAAGTCCCATCAATTCTTGGGTCATCTGGATATGTAGCCATATGGTCTAACAATACATCTGCATGTATCTGTAACCAACCGAAATGTTGACCAAGTTTGTACTTAAAAGGAGTGTAATTTCTACCCATTTGAGAGTTGGCTGCATCTTGAGCTAATTGTAATTCAAAAATTGATTCCGTAGAGTTTTCGAATTCATCAGTAAATAAAGAACCATAATCAGCAACTAAACTATATTGTCCATATACCAAAATAGCCTGCTCATAAGCCTTTTGCCAATACTGTGCTTCAGAAATCCCATCTGCTCTTAAACTTGGATTAGTAGCTAATGTCATGTAAACTTTTGCTAACAACATATTTGCAGCATATTGTTTTGGGTAACCTGCACCAGTATTTCCATTAATTAAACTTGCTGCAGTTTGCGCATCTGCTATGATTTGTGCGTACACATCTTTTGCTAGAGTTTTTGGCTTATTTAAATTATCATTATCCGGAAGCTCTAACCATAAGGGAATATCTTCCCATAAACGTACCAAAGTTAAATATGACCAAGCTCTAACAAAATAGGCTTGCCCTGCAATATCATTAAAACCTAATTCTGATGCTTCAGTTGGTGAATCAAAAGTAGTAAGATTAGCAATAGCTCCATTACACCTACCTATTGCAGCATACATACCTTGCCACATATTTTGTGTATCTCTATCATAGGTAGGTTTTAAAGAGAAAAGATTAATATTATTTACATTATTGGCATTGTTTCCATTTTTTTTAGTCACAAAATTTCCTGAAAAACCATTAACTGCAAAAATACGTTGCTCCATAGACATATATGTACTTAAAGATTGGTAAATACCATCTAAAGCTCCTCTAGCAACTTGAAGATCTGCATATGTTGCTTCTGCATCTAAAAATATTGGATCTTCATCTAAATCACATGTGTAGAAAGTCAAACCAATAAACGTTAATAATATAATTTTATAATTTTTCATAATTTATAATTTTAATACTTATACTTTTTATTTTTATATTTCTCTTTTAAAATTTGATATTAACACCCATTAACATATTTCTAGCATTAATACCGCTATTCCAATCTACCCCATTGATCAACCCTGTGTATAAGAAAGTAGAAACTTCTGGGTCATACCCACTGTAATTAGTCCAGGTAAATAAATTTTGACCAGCTATATAAACATTTAAGTTATTTATGAATTTATTTTTACTTACTGGAAAATCATATCCAATAGTTAAATTATTTAACCTTAAATAACTTCCATCTTCAATTATTCGATCTGTAATAGCTATCTGCCCTTCAGTTCTATACCCAATTCTTGGATGTGTATTAGAAGGACTATCTGGTCTCCAGGCATTATAATAAGCACGAGGCGAAATATTAACAAATTCCCTACCCTCTGCATTGTCTAGTTGTAGTAACATTCCATTTGCAATATCATTACCATATACTCCATTAAACAAAGCACTTAAATTCCATCTTTTATATTTTAAATTAAAGTCGAAGCCGTATACAAAATCAGGGTTTGGATTTCCAATAAAAGTTCTGTCCCTTTCGTCAATTACTCCATCTCCAGAATCTAAAATACCATCCCCATCTGTATCCTCAGTTAATTGATCTACTCTTCTAACATCTCCAGCAACCGCATCTTCTACAAGATCAGTGTCATCTGTTTGATATATACCATCAGTCTCAAATCCGTAAAAAAGACTTGACTCTTCCCCTTCAACAAATACGTTCGCAGGGTATCTAAAATATGTGCCTCTGCTTATTGAATTTCCAAAATAGAATCTTCTATCAGTTAAAGCTCCATTTTCATAAAAAGGTAGCAAAGGCTGTGATTCTAGGTTAACAATTTGGGTTTTATTAAATGCAATATTCCCACCAAAACTAAGTTCAAAATCATCTCTTGATATAGGAGTGAAATTAAGTGCAAGTTCGACTCCTTTATTAGTTATAGATCCTTTATTAACTAAAATTCGTGTAAATCCAGATGAAGGTGGAATCTCAGAGTTTTGTAATAAATCCTTGGTCAATTTATCATATACATCAATATTTCCAGAAATAACACCATTTAATATAGTAAAGTCCACACCAAAGTTTGTTTGTTCAGTGGTTTCCCATGTTAAATCGGGATTTGATAAGTTTTGTAGTGCAATTGGAACATTAGTACCTCCATCTGCATTTCCATATAAATTAGAAACTCCATAATTAGATAAGCTGCCATAAGGACCAATCCCATGATTTCCAATCTGTCCCCATCCAGCTCTAAATTTCAAACTTTCAAAAATATCTAAATTTTGAATAAAACGCTCATTTCCAGCATTCCAAGCAAAAGCTAAGGATGGAAATACTCCGTATCTGTTATTTTCTGCAAACTTTGAAACTCCGTCACGTCTAATAGTGGCTGTTAAGATATACTTATTATCAAAAGTGTAATTAACACGTCCTAACATGGAAAAAATCTGTTGATCCCCTTTTATAAATGTTAAAGGTCTAGTAATCACGTTTCCATAAGCTGGTTGATTTATTGTAAATTGCATTGTAAGGAAATCTTCAACTGCATAAATACTATTTTCTACATTTCTTACGTCGTAAGTTAAACCAACCATAGCATTAACTCTATGTCTTCTATTAAACTTTCTATTAAATCTTACTATATTGTTAAACTGATGTGTTTTAGCATTTATAGTACTTATTTGTAATGTTCCATTGGAGTTTAAACCTTGAAAAGTACTAAGACCATAGAATCGTCTTCTATCTTTTATTCGAATATTACCTCCGTATTTGATTTGGTAGGATAAACCCTTAACTGGAAGCTTATAGGTAAGACCTATAGAACCTATAAAACGCATTTCTTTAGAAATATCAGAAAAGTCTTTTTGCCAAGCAAATGGATTAGTAGTATAATTACCTTCTGACGTAACATCATTTAAGTCATGGTCAATAATTGGTCTGTATGCAATAACATTTCTTACAAAACTTGTATTACCACCACCTAATAAATCACCACCTTCAGCAAAGTTTCCGCTGTTCATAAAACCACTTATACGTGCTTGTAATTTAAGATTATCATTAAGATCTTGGTTTAAATTAATTCGAATATCACTACTTTTAAATGTAGATTTTCTAACAACCCCTTTTTGATTATCAAAACCTAGAGATATATAATAATTTCCATTTTCTCCACCTCCAGATGCAGAAGCTCCAAATTTCTGACTAAAATTATCTCCATAAATTTCATCTTGCCAGTTGTATTGATCAGTAGGTCTTACGGGTCCTTGTCCTTCACGTCCAATAAAAATACTATCGCCAGAGAAAGAATATCTAGGTAGAAAACCATTTATTCCATCTAATTCATTAATATATTCTGCAAAACCAAATGCATCTAATACATCAATTTTGTTAGTTGCTGACCTTAATGAATTAGTAAGAAAAGCACTTATTTTAGCTTTTCCACTGGTTCCTTTTTTAGTAGTAATTAAAACAACTCCATTAGCTCCTCTTGATCCGTAAATAGCAGTTGCGGATGCATCTTTTAGAACTTGAATACTTTCTATATCACGTGGATTGATACCATTTAAACCATTTTGAGTCATTTGACCAGTATTACCTCCACCAGTGGGAAGAACATCTTCGCCTGCAGAAGAAATAATAATTCCGTCGATAACATAAAGAGGTTCATTATTACCTCTTAAACTGCTTGTACCTCTAATCTTAACACTAATTCCAGAACCTGGGGTAGCGCTGTTTTGTATAACTTGTACTCCTGATGCTCTACCCTGGAGAAGCTGATCAACTGAATTAGATTGTGTAGCAACTTCGTCAGACACTTTAACCGAAGATATAGAGCCTGAAATATCTTTTTTAAGAACTGTTCCATAACCGATAACAACAACTTCATCCAATTGGTCGGTATCAGTTTGAAGGTTTATTGAAAATGTTGATTCTATTGAAACATCAACTTCTTCTGTATCATAACCTATGTACGAAAGAATAAGAGTTTGATTATTATCATCAGGGATTGATATTGTAAAATTTCCATCAAAATTTGTGACGGCTCCTAAATTATTAGAGTCTTTTACTTGTATAGTAACTCCTGGAAGTGGAATTCCAAATTCATCATTAACACTACCTGTAATTGTTTTCGATTGAGAAAAAATTAGAAAAGGAATAAAAGCTAATAATAATATAGAATTTTTTAAAAATTTCTTCATTGCTATGATTTTGTTTATTATAAAATAAAAATATGAAATATAATTTCTTTAACAGGTTAATAATTTGTAACGCATTGCACAAATGATATAATATTTGAAGCAAAAATTAAAATCACTGATGATTGAAGGAAAAAAAGTAAATAATTATTGATTTATATATTTAAATTATTAAAAAAAATTTTAATTTACCAAATGATTACTTTCATCAACATATGAAAAAAATATTTTTAAATACAACTCTATATATATTATATATATCAATGATTTTTTCAAATCATGGGCAGAATAATTATGAGTTCATACCTCTTGGTGATAAAATTACTCAAAGTACAATTTCAACCATTATCAAAGATAAAAACGGAATGCTATGGCTAGGGTCATCTGGTGAAGGTATCTTTAAATACAATAGTTTAGATTTTAAAAACTACAAAAAAGAAAGTAGAAGCAACAATAATAGCCTAAACAGTTCATTTATTCATACTCTTTTTCAAGATAAAAAAAATAACATCTGGGCTGGAACTCAAGAAGGATTGAATGTATTTGATCGAAATCTAGATAAGTTTAACTCTGTAGACTTAATTGATGGAAATTCTAAAATTAAATTTGCAGTTCATGCACTAAGACAATTTAATGACAGTATTCTTTTAGTTGGAACCCACGAATATGGTTTATATAGATTAAATACAAAAACATCTAAATTTAAAAAAATAATTTATAAATCAGAACAACCAATCTCAAGTCTGCTAATAAATTCGATTATTAAATCTAGTAACGGAAGGTACTTAGTTGGAACGAACCATGGTCTTATGCTATATGACCATTATAACGAAATTTTACAATTAGCTAAGTTTGATTTAGATAGTAGATACAAGACTATTGAAACATCAATTGAGTCAATAGTTATTGATAATGATAATTCAATGTGGTTAGGTACATCTGAGGAAGGATTAATAAAAGTTTCATCAAAGAATGAAATATACACGATAGAAAACAAACCCATAACTAGTAAAAGAATTTTATCACTTTCTCTAAAAGAGAATGGAAATATATTATGTGGCACTGAAAATGACGGATTATTTGAAATACAAAACAATAGTGAAAGTGTAATAAATTATAAGTTTGATAAAAATATTCAAAATGGAATAAAATCAAATTCTATATGGTCAATTTACACAGACAAGCAAGATAGGGTATGGCTTGGTTACTATAATAATGGTATTGATGTACATAATGATAATTATAATAAGTTTGAATCCTTAAGGAGTATTTCAGGCTATTCAAACTCTTTAAGCTCAAGTTCTGTTACTGGGATAATTAAAGATAATAAAGAACGACTATGGATTAGTACTTCAGACGGAGGAATAGATGTTTTTAATATAAGAGATAAAGATTTTGAAAATATAAATGATCCAAGAAATACAATTGCTACGGGCTTAAACAAGGCTGAAACAACTACAATTTTTAGAGATTCAAATGGAAATATTTTTGTTGGAACATGGGAATCAGGATTTTTTATATTACAAAAAAACAGTAGTAATTTTTCAAATATAAACAATGGCAATAGCTCTTTGAAATCTAATAAAGTAATGAGTTTTGCAGAGGACTCAAAAGGTATTATCTGGATTGGTACATTTTTCAGTGGTCTATACTCATATGACATAAAGAAAAATAAATTAACACATCACAATAGCTTAGATTTTAAAAAGTATAACATCAATACTAGTGTCATACGTAAAATAATTATTGATAAAAAAGATAATATTTGGATCGGAACTAGGTCTGGACTGTATCAAATAAAAAAAATAAATAACAACTACAGCATAACTCCTTTTAATGAGAGATTTGAGTCCATCCTAGGTGAAAACGTAAACTATACTATTGTGTTTAGCTTGTTTGAGGATAAAAATAATGACATATGGATTGGGTCTTTAGATTATGGTCTTTTTAAGTTTAGTTACGATAATGACAAAATAGACTGGTATAACATTGAAAATGGATTTATTCATGAATCGGTCTCGTCTATTACTCAAGATAAAAATGGAGATATCTGGATTTCAGGCAACAAAGGGCTTTCTAAACTAGATGTATCACAAAATTTATTTATTAATTTCAATAAAAACGATGGTTTATTGTCTAATAAGTTTAATTATAATTCTGTTTATAGAGATTCTGAAATATTATATTTTGGCGGGCTTAATGGAATAAATTTTTTCGATCCAAATGAAATTAAATACAATAAAGAACTGCCTTTAGTTTTCCTCGAAAATTTAAAGTTATCCAACGAACTTGTTACTGTAAATACAGCTGAATCCCCATTAAAGACTGCTTTAAGTGTTAGTAAAGAACTAACTCTTAGCCACGATCAATCGTTCTTTAGTATTGAATATGTTGGAGTAAGTCATACCAGAAGTGAAAATAATCAATATGCATATTTTATGGAAGGTTTTGACGAGAAATGGAATTATGTTGATTCAAAAACAAATGCAACATTTACTAATGTTCCCCCTGGAAATTATACCTTTATGGTAAAAGCTGCTAATAATGATGGTTTATGGAACGAAACCCCAACAAAATTAAATATTAAAATTCTACCTGCCTGGTGGGAAACCAATGTTGCCTGGTTTTTTTATTTACTAGGCCCTTTATTATTAATGTTTATTTCTTATAGAATTTTTAGTGTTAGGATTAAAGAAAAGAGAACTTTAAAATTTGAAAGAGAAGAACTTAAACAACTTGAAGCGCTAAATTCTAAGAAAATTCAATTTTTCACTAATATCTCACACGAATTTAGAACTCCTTTAACACTAATCCTTAATCCATTAAATGATATAATTAAAAGCGATCTAAAAAACTTATCATTAAAAACAAAAAATAAACTAGAGATAATCCACAAAAATTCAAATAGATTATCCAGATTAATAAATGAGTTAATGGATTTTAGAAAACTGCAGTTCAATAAAATGTCTGTGAATGCTTCAGAAATTGATTTAATATCATTTACTCAAGAAGTTTCTAGTCATTTTGAAGATGAAGCTAATCAAAAAAATATTATTCTTTCTGTTGACTACTCAGAAAAACCAATAATTTTCTGGGGAGACCCTTCAATGCTTGAAAAAACAATATTTAATTTACTCTCCAATGCATTTAAGGTGACTCCATTAAATGGAATGGTTTCAATAGAAATAAAGAGAACTAATGGGAAAATAAACTTTCCACTAATCCATGAAAATAATCTATCTGAATCTATTGAGATTACTATTGAAGATACTGGCTCTGGAATTAAAGAGGAAAACATAAACAAAATATTTGATAGGTTTTATCAAGTAACAGAATTCGACAAACAATATTATGGAGGTACTGGGATTGGCCTAGAAGTTGTAAAGAATTTTATAGAACTACATAAAGGTAAAATCGAAGTTTCTAGTAAGTTAGATATAGGTACAAAATTTAAAATATACTTCCCACAGGGAAAAAATCACTTAAAAGAACTAAATCTTGAAAATGAAAAACAAGAATTAAATAAGAAGACTGAAATTATAACAAATGGTTTTGAGAATCTTGAGAATAAAACTAAAAATAAAACTTTATTAATTATTGATGACAACACTGAACTTAGATCTTATCTTGAAGCTGAACTAAACAATGATTACAATATATTGCTTGCTGAAAATGGTAAAATAGGTTTTGAACTCACGGACAAACATGTGCCTGATTTAATTATTACAGATGTGATGATGCCAGTAATGGACGGTATAGAGCTGTGTAAAATGATTAAAAATGACATAAGAACTAGTCATATTCCAATTATGATGATTACCGCTAAAGGTATGGAAATTGATAAAATTAAAGGAATAGATTCAGGAGCAGATGTTTATCTGCAGAAACCTTTTAATATGGATGTTCTAAAATCTCATTTAAAACAGTTAATTAATAGTAGAAAGATTTTATTTAAAAAATATTTTAATGGAATTGATTTTTCAGAAAACACTACATCATTAGACCAAGAATTTATGTTAAATGTACTTGCTTACATTAATAACAACATAAATGATAATAATTTAAATGTTGAGAATCTTGCAGAAGAGTTATTATTAAGTAGAAGTAAGTTATATAGAAAAATTAAAGCATTAACAGGTTTAACTGCTAATGAATTTATAAGAAACATAAGACTAGAAAAGTCAAAAGACTATATAGAAAATTCAGAATTCTCTATAAGCGAAATTTGTTATAAAGTTGGTTTTTCATCTCCATCATATTTTACAAAATGCTTCAAACTTCAATATGGACTTTTACCAAAAGAAATTAGAGAAAACAAAGAAGAATGATAGATAAAAATTATTTAATAAGCAGATTTAATTTATTGTTGTTTTTAATAATTTTAAGTTGTAATCCAAATACAGAAACAGCTCCAGAGGGGATGGTTTGGATTCCTGGCGGCACATTTTATCAAGGTGCATTAGAAAGTGATTCCTACGCAATGAATCATGAAAAACCCAGACATGAAGTTAAAGTCAATGGATTTTTTATGGACATTACTGAAGTTACTAATAAAGATTTTAAAAAATTTATTGATCAAACTAACTACATCACTGTAGCAGAAAGAAAAGTAGAATGGGAAGAAATAAAATCTCAATTACCAGAAAATACAACTAAGCCTCACGATTCAATTTTACAACCAGGGTCATTAGTATTTAAAAAAACCAAAACCCCACTAAAAAATTTAAATGATTTCTTTCAATGGTGGAAATGGAAAATCGGAGCTAGCTGGTTAAATGTAACTGGAGAAAATGACAACTATGATAATGTTTCTGAAAATCTCCCTGTAGTACATGTCTCCTACACTGATGCGTTAGCGTATTGTGAATGGGCAGGAAAAAGATTACCTACTGAAGCAGAATGGGAATATGCAGCAAGAGCAAATAATAAAAATTATATATATACATGGGGAAATGATGTTAAAAATCTTCATCTTAAAGCCAATACTTGGGACGGAGAGTTCCCAGTTAACAATAGTTTAAAAGATGGATACGAACGACGATCTCCAGTAAAATCATTTCCAGCAAATAATTTTGGTTTATATGGAATGGCTGGAAATGTATGGGAATGGACTAGTGATTGGTATAACGTTAATTATTATAATGATTTATCTAAAAATAAAGGAGTTTGTGATAACCCTGGAGGCCCTCTAAGGGCATATAACCCAAATAACATATACATACAGGAGAAAGTTATAAAAGGAGGTTCATTTTTATGTAATCAGTCTTACTGCAATAGTTACAGAATATCAGCCAAGATGGGCAGTAGCACAGATTCCTCCTTAGAACATTTAGGATTTAGAACAGTACTAATTCCTAAATAGTTGTTAAAAGTAATATTAGCTTCATTATTATCATTTTAATAAATAATAATTATATAAAATACATTTAATTTTATAATATAAATATCATAATAAATGTCAACAAGAAGTTCCTTAAATAGAAAGCATATATACACAAATCAATCTTTATTAGTTTTTGTGTTATTTTTTATATACACTCTTCATACAGAATCACAAAATTCAGAAAAAAAGGCACCCAACATAGTCTTTATAATGTCTGATGATCATTCTGTAAGTTCCGTAAGCGCATACAAGGATTGGTTAGCAGAAGTTGCTCCTACTCCGAATATTGATAGAATAGCCAATGAAGGTATGTTGATGAATACTACTTTCAATACAAATAGTATCTGTGGCCCAAGTAGGGCTGCAATTTTAACTGGAAAATATGCACATGTAAATGGGTTTTACAAAAACGAAGGTGGTGGAGATTTTGATGGGAATCAACAAACATTTCCAAAAATATTACAACAAAACGGATATCAAACTGCAGTGATTGGAAAATGGCATCTTGGCACTAATCCAACTGGATTTGACTATTCTAAAGTTATGATTAATCATGGAGGACAAGGAACATATTACAATACGGTATTTTTAGAAAATGGAAAAGACACTATAAGAGAAAATAAAAGACACTCTACTGAACAAGTAGCCTATGATGCTTTAAATTGGCTAGATAACAAAAGAGATAAAGACAAACCTTTTATGTTAATGTATCAATTTAAAGCACCTCACAGGCCTTGGACACCAAATAGAAAATTCGATACTCTTTTTAGCGATAAAGATTTACCATATCCTGATTCTTTTAATGATGATTATGAAGGGCGTTTAGCTGCTTCAGAAAATATGCTTGAAATAGAAAATCATATGAACAGAAAGGATTTAAAATTAACACCTCCATCTGGTTTATCTAAAAAAGAATTAGGCAAATGGAATAGATTAGGAAATAATGGTGAATTTTGGACCCCTAACGACACTTTACAAGGAGAGGATTTAAAGAAATGGAAATACCAAAGATATATAAAAGATTATCTTAGATGTGTTGCAGGAGTTGATGAATCCGTAGGTAAAATGCTAGATTATTTAAAAGAAAATGATTTAGAAGAAAATACAATAATTATATATACATCTGATCAAGGCTTTTATTTAGGTGAACATGGTTGGTTTGATAAAAGATGGATGTATGAGCCGTCATTCAGAATGCCATTTATGATCAAATACCCTAATGAAATTAAAGCAGGAAGTGTTAACAACGAATTATTATTAAATATTGATTTCGCTCCTACTCTATTAGACCTTGCAGGTATAAATACACCTCAAGATATGCAGGGTGAAAGTTTCAAAAATCAACTGCTAAACAAAGAATACAAAAAAAGAGATGCAGTGTATTATCATTATTATGAATATCCTTTTTGGCACAAGGTTCAACCTCATTACGGAGTTAGAACAAATAGATATAAATTAATTCATTATTACTATAATATGGATGAATGGGAACTATTTGATTTAACTGAGGATAAAAATGAATTAAACAATCTTTATGGCAAAGAAGGTTTTGAAGAAATTACTAACGATTTAAAGGTCAAAATAATTCAACTACAAGTAAAATATAAAGACGATATGAGCTTGGATGAAATGAGAAAAATGACTGACACAAGAATAAAGCGTGTTTACAATTCCAAAAAATAGTTATAATAATTACTTTATAATTATTTTTTTAATAATGTTTTTATTGTCTACATAAAATCTTAAAAAATATACACCACTGTCTAAAAAACTTAAATCAACATTTCTGCTATTATAATTAGTGTAAGTTATATGTATTTTTCCATTAATTGAGAGCACATCTAAATTAACAGTATTCAAGTTATCTAAATTAAAGTTAACTACTCCATTTGATGGATTAGGAAAAACTTTAATACTTTGCATAAAATAATCTGGAACTGACATATTGGTTTCTGTAATATTTACATCAAAACTATCAAAATAATAGTAGCCTGTTTCATTACCACATAATAATTGAAGCTTATAACTATCGTAATACTGATTAATATCAAATTCAACTTCATTTAATTCATAATTGTTAGTTAAAAATATTTCATCAGATACAGAATAATTATTACCAGTACTTCCCATTTTAATTCTTAATTTAAAAGATGAAGCAGGTTCTACAGGTGCAGTTTTAGCATAAAACTTAATGTTTACTGTTTTACCATTCAAATCTACATTATAATTGACATTATTTAATATGACTTTATTAAAACCAGAATTATTGGTTGCAAGACTTTGAACATCAATAAATGAAGATGATGCATTATATGATTCTTCTAAAGCATCTGAATATTCAGCATCTGCACCACCATAATTTGTTAAACTCCAACTATTATTAATACTAATACAATCAAAATCTGGGTTTTGCACAAGCTCATAGTTTGGACAACCTAACAGGGCATCTTTCACATTATCAATCCAATTTTCTGTAATTACTGATCCATTTAAAGGATCAAAACTACTGTTATTAGGACTATCATTTCTAAGATTAATAGTTTTAGTTGATTTATTACCTGCACACCATGCAGAAAAAGCAAAACTGCTTGAAATAGCTTCTTCCGCTATGAATCGGTGGTACTCTACCCTATCTAAGTTATTTGGACCTCCATATAAACCATATTCTCCATCAAAATAATCAGCACCATTTTCATTATCTGCACCAAATTCACCAAGGTAGATTGGGATATCATTATTTTCAGACCAAGTTTTAAGCTGACTAAACCTATCAGTAATTAAATCTTTTTGAGTTTGAGAAAACTCAAAATTATTATATTGTTCTCTAGACGAAGCAGTGAAATTAAATGGCTGATAATAGTGAAAAGTAGCGATTAAATAATCATCTGAATTAAGAACTTCTGAACTAATTCCAAAAGGCACTTCCCAGCTAGATGCTCCGCCACCGTTAATAATAATTGATCTTGTTAAATTAATTGATCCTGTTGATCTAATAGTAGAAATAACTTCTAAGTTTAACTCATCCATTTCATTAGCTGAAATTGAAAAATAAGGCTCATTAATGATATCAAATACCAGCTGATCATTAGGATAATCTTTGAATTTATTAGAAATATCTCTCCAAATAGATTTAAATCTATTAATATCTGCTAACCTTTTAGCTGAAGTTGGGTTAGTATAATAATTAACCCCATTAATTTCCTCATTTTCAAATGTATAAACAAATTCTTGCTTAAGATTATTTCCGTGAAAATCTAATACAACTATTATGTTATGAGTTATAGCCCAGTCAACAATCTGCTGAACTCTATCAAGATAATCTTCGTTAACAGAATAATCATCTAATGAACCCCCATAATTTGAATAAGTATTAGCTTCTGATGAAAAACAACTATTATTAGCACAATCATCAATATTAATATTAGACCTTTGAGATCCGTTTAAGGTATAATCAGGGGTAAGAAATCCACCACTATAAAAATCTACTGGAATTCTAACGTTAGTAAAACCAGCCTCTGATAATTGAACAAAATAATCTTCATAAACAGGATACGCCCAGTTACCCTCTGTAGGAGCTGACAATACATTACCCATATTAATACCTCTGCCCATTAAGCTCACAATCTCTTCTGATGAAGTTTGAGAAATTAATGGGTTTAAAGATATTAAAAGTATGTAAAAAGTGTATCTCAAAAATTACTGATTTTTTTTCTGAAGCTCTGAAATAGATTTCATTATTGCGGCAGTAGAGGGTTGATCAAATCTAACTCTCATAGACTGTCTGATTTTCTTACTAGATGCTTTGTAAACAGCTCTTTTCTCTTCATTTGATAAATCTTTTCCGAAAATATTTTCTCTATCGTTCATAAATTTAGCAATATAAGTATCATAAATAAATTTTTTATCATCGTCAGATAAATCTAACTGAGTTGCAGCATGCTCAGAAAAAGAGGTAGCCTTTTTTATTTGATATCCATTTTGCGCATTAGAGTTGAATGAGAATAAAATTAATAGTACAAAGATTTTAATTGAGTTTTTCATAATTTAATTTATTGGTTATATTTATTATTAATTGAGTTAAAATTGTTTAAGAATAAGTTACTTATTTTTTTCATTCCGATATAATTATAGTGAATGTTGTCTTCACGCCTTGATAGAAAATTATCTGAGTATCTATCTTTACTTTGAGGGATGAAAATTACATTTTTTAATTCATTTGATACACTCTTCATAGCCTGACCTATTTTTTTACTACCTACCTGCATGATCAAAAATGGCATTTTTGGGTATTTAAATGCAGCTCTAGATTTATTAATTAGATTTTTTAAATTTTCAAAGTAAGTATCTGAAGGTAAAGGACCCCATCTCTGACCACTATCCGATTCACCTTGAACCCATAACATAGCCATAATTTGATAATCTGATTTATCATATTTTGACAATTCTCTATCTACATCAGTTAAAAGTTCATGAAAAAGTTTTGGCCTGTTTAACTCATTAACATATTGAGCTTTTTCCTTAGTCCAATTTGGATTCCAACATCCGTACAAAGATGCTCCTCCTAGCGCTCTTTTAATAAATAAAAACTTTTTATTTGGATGTTTTTTTGATAATTCAATTCCAAAAAAAATCTCTGGACCAAAACAACTATCCAACTGAAATTTTTTTTTCTTCCAATCAGCTGGTATTGTGACATTTAAAGGAACAGCTTCTTTACCATTGTAAACAAAAGAAACATTTTCTTTAGCATTTTCAAGATCTTTTAAATCTACTTTACTTAAGTTGGATGCATCTGCTGCTCCTGTCATATTAGATTGACCAGCCAGAATGAATACATTTATTTTATCATCACTTAAAACTACTTGTGAATAACAAGATAAATTGCCAATAAAAAATAATAATAAAAACTTAGATAACAATTTCATTTTACTTAACTGACTTAATATGCTTATTTAATATACGACTAAGACTATCAACTATAGGTTTGTTTGATTTTATTTCAGCGATATTATTCATCTGAAGTTCGTCATTTTCTATATCATATAGCATTCTATCTATTACAGATCCTTTTCTTTTCCATTCAGTGTAATAGTACTTATTTGAAATTAAAGTTTCACCATTCTTCCAAATCGAAAAAGCTATCTCACTTGTAACTTTATTAGGTTTTTTTAGATTAGTTATCAATGATTTACCCTGGACAAAATCAGGAGTTTCTAGTCCTGCTAAATCACAAAATGTAGGAAATAAATCCACTAATTCAACAAAGGATTCACTTGTTTTATTTTTTTTATATTTAGGTGAACTAATAATCATAGGGATTTTTAATTCATATTGAAACAAGTTATGTTTTGTCCACCTTCCATGCTCCGAAAGACTAAATCCGTGATCACTAGTCAAAACAACTGTAGTATTATTAGTCAGACCTTGATTCTTTAGTTCATCTAAAATAAGCCCAATTTGTGCGTCTATGTAACTAACACAAGCATAATAAGCATGAATTAACTCTTTAGCTTTATCATGAGAAATAGGTCCTTTTTCAGGAATATCAGTAAACTTTCTTAATTCATAAAAATAATTTGCTTTTTGTGGTGCTGAAGGAGGGAAAAAATTATTATTTGGAAGGGATATATCATTTCTATCATATAAATCCCAGTATTTTTTTGGGGCAATAAATGGTAAATGTGGCTTTTGAAAACCAACTGCTATAAAAAAAGGCTTATCAGTTTGATTTATTGTTTTTATATCTTTAATCGTCTTTTGAGTAACCTTTCCATCAGAGTAGTCATTATCATCAACATATACAAATTCAGATGCAGGTCCAAAATTCTTTTTTAAATTTTTAATATTTACCGGATCTTTATAATCCTTAGGATTATTTCTAGATCCCTTAAAAATATCGTCCCATCCATAGACTGCATCTTTGCCGTGGTGTAAAATTTTACCATTACTAATAGTCTTGTAGCCATTATTTTTCAGATAAGAAGCAATTGTTATAGCATTTGGAGTGTCTTCATCTATTTTGGTATAAAAAGTTGTAAATCTAGATTTAGTAGGTCTTAAACCGGTGAGTAAACTAGCTCTTGAAGCTCCACAAACTGGATTATTAGTAAATGAGTTTTTAAAAGTAACTCCGCGTTTCTTTAATTTATCAATGTTAGGGGTTAATATTTCAAGTTGATTATCCGCCATGGTAAGATCTCTAAGATCATCAACAATAATAAAAATGATATTTTCCCTATTTTTCTCTTTATTAGCATAAACTGATAAACAGAGCAATGAAATAATGAATATTATTGATTTATGTAATTTCATAATAGATTTAATTATTAAACTCAATTTTATTTAAAATGGTTAACTCAACAGTTTTTAAAGACTTAAAATGAGATGATGAGCCTGTCATAATATTGAATGACCCAGGTTCGACAACGTATTTCATATCTATATCATAAAAAGCCAAAGATTCCGGAGTGATTTCAAAAATTACATTTTTTGTCTCTCCAACTTGTAAATGAACTCTTTTATAACCTTTTAGTTCTTTCACTGGTCTTGTGACGGAACTTACTTTATCTCTAATATATAGCTGTACAACTTCATCCCCATCCATATCTCCAGTGTTAGTAACATCTACTTGAACTTTAATGATTGATTTATTATCAAACTTTGAGTTAAGTAGTTTAGGTTTTGAATAATTAAATTTAGTATAACTTAAGCCGTATCCAAATGGATAAAGTGGTGTGTTTTTCTCAAATGCATATTTGTGAAAATATTGAGAAGGTTTATGGTTATATATCATTTGTAATTGCCCCACACTTCTTGGGACAGTTAAAGGCAATTTTCCACTAGGATTTATATCTCCAAAAATAATCTCTGCAACAGCTTTTCCACCTAAATTTCCTGGTTCCCAAGCCTCAATTATTGAAGGTATATTGTTTTGAATCCAAGGTTCACTTATTGGTTTACCGTTAACATATACTACAATTACATTATTATTAGTTTCTTTTAAAGAACGTACAAGATCTAATTGTTTACCCGCTAGATTTAACTCAGCTCGAGCCATATTCTCACCAGCTGTTTTATCTTTCCATTTATATCTCATCGAATTATCTCCAACAACAACAATAACAAAATCTGCCCCTTTAGATGCTTCTACTGTGTTTTGAATATCTTTATTAGATATCTTTCTAATATTTTCATTTGAGTCATGAAACAAAACATCATAGCCCTTTGATTCTCCCAGTTCTTTTATTCCTTCGTAAATTGTTGTCACATTTTCATTTGGCTGAGCTGCATGCCAGTCACCCAATATAGATTGGTTATTTGCATTAGGTCCAGTAACTAAAACTATCTTAGATTCTTTTGTTTTATTTAACGGTAACAGACTAGAATTCTTTAATAATACAATTCCTTTTCTAGCAGTTTCTAAAGCTGTAAATCTATGTTCGGGTGTGAAAATATTTTCAGGAATTTTTTCAATATCAACAAATCTATTTTCAAATAATCCTAATTTAAATTTAGCCATTAAGATTTTTGAACACGCATCATCGACTCTAGAAATTGGAAGCTTCCCTTCTTTAACTAATGCTATAATAGCTTCCGGGAAATCGACTCCATGCATGTGCATATCCATCCCTGCATTAACGGCCAGATAAGATGCCTCTTTTAAATCGTGTGCAACGTGATGTAAAGTTTCGATTCTTTCTATATCCATCCAGTCACTTACATAAAAGCCTTCAAAACCCCAATCATTACGAAATAAATCTGTCATGAGCCAACTATTCATATGGCAAGGAATACCATTTAATTCGTTGTGTGCAGCCATTATAGAGTATACTCCAGCATCAATGGCTTTTTTATATGGAGGTAAATACACCTCTTTTAATGTCCTTAAGGATACATCCATTGGTGAAGCATTTAAACCATTAATTGGCTCACTTCCAGCAATCATATGTTTAGCACATGCGATAACTTTATTTGTTCCAGTAAAATCATTTAATTGAAAACCATTAATCATCGCAGCTCCTAAATTCCCAACCATAAATGGATCTTCTCCAAAAGTTTCTCCGACTCTGCCCCATCTAGGGTCTCTTAAGACATCAATATTAGGAGTAAATGCCCAATGAGAACCAGTAGCTCTCATTTCAAGAGCGGTTTGTCTTCCTACATCAAAAAGAAATTCATCACTCCAAGTTGATGCTAAGGTAATAGGAGATGGGTATACAGTAGCTCCACTAAAAAGTGCATTTCCATGTATAGCATCAATTCCTATTAAAATAGGTATTTTTAATCTAGATTCATTAGCAAGTCCTTGAAGTAAATTTCCTTCTTCAGCTGTTAAAACATGTAAAAAAGAACCTATTTTACCTTCCTGAGTCATTTTCATTACATCTGTGCTAAACACTCCTTTGTAAAAGCCTTGCGCATCATTGTTTACTAAGTCTTCAGGAGAAAGATCTTTTTCCGCTTTTCTCATATGATCAAGTCCAACAAATTGATTCATTTGATAAACTTTATCTTCCAAAGTCATCCTAGACATTAAATCATTTAAACGGTCAGCGTGTGATTTAGAACTATCCAAATACAACTTATATGAAGAATCTTCTTGGGCTGAAATAGTAAAGACAGTAAGTAAAGTAAAAACTAATAATTTTAATCTCATTATATTTATTTTAAAATATTATTTAATAATTCATAGCTAGGGTTTGGTTGAAGATCTTTAGAGTAAATTGATTGAAAATATCCTTTACCTTTTTTAAATCGCTCTCCCATGTCCCAAAAATTTAGTGTGACAATTCCATTTTTAGATTTATCCTTAAGCAAATTAATTATTCTAGAGTATATCATCTTTTGATCTAATAAATCATTATTCAAATTGGATTTATCTTCTACAAAATAATCTAATTCAGTTACATGAAAGTCTAAATCATTTTCATGTGCCCAATCAATTAAATTTGAAAGATCCTTAATTCCCTTGTCTAAATCATTTACAAAACCATATGTTGATTTACTAAGCAGCAAATGTCCTTGCCAACCTATACCATCTACTCTATATCCTTTAGATCTAATATATTTAACACTCTTCTTTAATTTATCCCATAAACGAGGTTGAAACCCCGCATTCTGGTTAAAAACTAAACTTATATTAGGTGCAAGTTTTGTAGCAATTTCAAATGATTTTAAAATATAAATAGGAAATTCATTTTCATCCAAACCTATTTTTAACCAGGGGTTTTCCCATTTGTTATTACCAGGTTTAGGCCCATGCCATTTACCACTTGACAAAATTGTTTCATTAACAACATCCATCCATTTTACAGATGGTTCTTTTGAGAATTTAATACAAGATTCTGTCATAAACTCCACTAAATTTAACATAAGCTCGTCACTTGTTCTTATATCATCCTTAATCCATTTAGATGATTGTGGTCCTATAGGTCCATGTATGCGTAAATCTAAATTATGAAGATTAGCGAAATCTAGCATTTTATTAATCTTAGCCCAGTTCCATGTATTTGGCTTTGGATGGACTATTGTCTGTTTTGCAGCGTTTGCAGGTGTTAAATAAGTAAAGTCTTTTAAAAATAAATTTGATTTTTGAGTATTTAGCTCATTTAAATTTAATGTAGCTCCAACAACAAAATTTTCTAAAGAATCATGAATGTCATTAGAATAAGAGCTGAAAACTAAAAAGAAATTAATTAAAAGTATTTTATAAATCATATTATATAATCTTTTGCAAGATAAGAAAACTTAAAAATGAAATTAAAATGAAACTTGAAATATTTGAGGAATTCAATGTGATTATTGAGGATTAATTAATAAACTATATTAACATATTAAATTTTTAATTTACATACTTTTGCATAATGGTTAAAGAGATACAGCTACGAATAAATCTTATTGAGGAGCGCAAAGAAGATATTCTACTATATAAGTCCTCTAAAAAATTAAACCTTAACAAAAATGAAATTTCTGGAGTCAAAATTTTACGAAAATCTATCGACGCACGTAAAAAAGATATCATTTTTAATTACAAAGTAGCTGTTTATATAAACGAAGAAATCAACGATAAATCTGAATATAACTTTGACTACAAAGATGTGTCAAGTGCAAAGGAAGTACACATTATAGGTTTTGGCCCAGCTGGTATGTATGCAGCTCTTCGTTGTATTGAATTAGGATATAAACCAATCGTGTTAGAACGTGGTAAAAATGTACAAGAAAGACGTCGTGATATACGTGCCATTAATCAAGAACACATCGTCAATGAAAATTCTAACTATTGTTTTGGAGAAGGAGGAGCTGGAACCTACTCTGATGGGAAATTATATACAAGATCATTGAAAAGAGGAGATGTTAGAAAGATATTTGAAAGTTTTGTTTATTATGGAGCTACTGAACAAATTTTAATTGATGCTCACCCTCATATTGGAACTAATAAACTCCCTAAAATAATACAAAAGATTCGTGATACAATTATAAAGTTTGGGGGAGAAATTTATTTTAATACTAAGGTTGTTGATTTTGTAGTAACTAACAATACTTTAAGAGCGATTAGGTTAGAAAATAACGACGAACTAAATGTCCACTCGGTAATACTAGCTACTGGACATTCTGCAAGAGATATTTACAACTTACTACACAAAAAAAACATATCTATCAAAGCTAAATCATTTGCTATGGGGGTTAGAATTGAGCATCCACAACAAATTATTGATCAAATTCAATATAATTGTGATGCTGATAGAGATTCATTACTACCTGCTGCTGCATATAGTTTAGTAAATCAAGTAAATGATAGAGGAGTTTATTCATTTTGCATGTGTCCAGGTGGATTTATTGTTCCAGCCGCAACAGCTGCAGGAGAAGTTGTAGTTAATGGGATGTCTCCATCTAAAAGAAATAATAAATTTGCTAATTCAGGTATTGTTGTAGAATTAGATATAGATAAAGATTTTAAAAAATATGAAGAATACGGACCATTGAAAGGGTTAGAATTCCAAAAAGATTTAGAAAAAATCTCTTTTTATGCAGGAGGAAGATCTCAAACTGCCCCAGCGCAACGTGTAACTGATTTTGTTGAAGGTAGATTATCCACTAGTTTAAATGATACCTCTTACCAACCAGGGTTAAAATCTGCTCCACTACACTCACTATTACCGAAAACTATAGGAAGTAGATTAAGAAAGGGTTTTATGGCATTTGGTAAAAAAATGAATGGCTATTACAGCGAGCAAGCTAATATAATTGGAGTAGAATCTAGAACATCTTCTCCAATAAACATACCGAGAAATGAAGATTTAGAACATATACACATCAAAGGACTATTTCCTTGTGGTGAAGGGGGCGGTTATGCAGGTGGGATTGTTTCAGCAGCTATGGATGGAGAACGTTGTGCAGAAGCAGCAATTAAATTGTATAAATAATATCATTATTTAAATAATAAAAGGTTGATAGATTTCTTAAAAGAAAAACTAACAACCGATTATTCGGGTTTGGCAATCCGAATAACAAATGTAATAAATTACTATCTATTATAATAACTATTTTTATATATCATGAAATCAAAATCAGGGAATACACACGAAAAGTCTAAAAAAAATAGCAAGGAAAACAAAGGTGGGTCATATAAGTTTAAAATGGCTGCGAAATATAAAAAACCTAAAACCCGCGGAGATAAAAATTATAATAAGAGAAACAAAAAATAGTTATTTATTGATTAATTCCAAATCAAATAAAAAGGCATAAACAGAAGCTATCTCTTTAAGTGACTCAAAACGACCTGAAGAACCACCATGACCAGCATCCATATTTGTGTCTAAATATAGCTTAGAAGTATTTTTATCTAAATCTCTTAAACGAGCTACCCATTTTGCAGGCTCCCAATATTGAACTTGTGAATCGTGAAGTCCTGTAGTAACAAGTAAATTAGGATACATTTTATTAGTTATATTGTCATAAGGAGAATAGGTTTTAATATAATCATAATACTCTTTATCGTTAGGGTTCCCCCACTCATCATACTCACCTGTAGTTAAAGGGATAGTGTCATCCAACATTGTAGTTATAACATCCACAAAAGGTACTTGAGCTACTGCTCCATTATAAAGCTCTGGAGCCATATTTATAACCGCACCCATAAGCAAGCCTCCTGCACTTCCTCCCATAGCATAAAGATGCTCAGGGCTGGTATAATTATTATTAATTAAAAACTTAGAACTATCTATAAAATCAGTAAAAGTATTTCTCTTTTTAAATAGCTTACCATCTTCGTACCATTGACGTCCCATATACTCTCCACCTCTAATATGTGCAATCGCATAAACAAAACCTCTATTTAGCAAACTCAGACGGACTGTTGAAAAATAAGGATCTATTGTAGATCCATAAGAGCCATAAGCATATAATAATAATGGGGTATTTGAATTTATTTCTGTATCCACATGATGCACTAAGGAAATAGGTATTTTGGATCCATCCGAAGCATTAGCCCACAAACGTTTGGAGGTATACTTTTCTTTATTAAAATCAACATCTAAAACTTCTTGTTCTTTTAAAATAGTCTTTTCTTTGGTAATCATATCAAACTCGATTACAGAAGAAGGAGTTACAAGTGATTGATAACCGTAACGTAATTTAGTAGTTTCAAAGTCAATATTTGAGGTTGTATACGCAGTATATGTTTCACTATTAAATGGAAGGTAATAACTAGTTGAATTATCCCAGGTAGATATTTTTATTTTATTCAAACCATTTTCACGCTCAGAAACAACTAGGAAATCTTTGAATATATCAACTCCTTCTAATAATACATCTTCCCGGTGAGAAATAACATCAACCCAATTTGCTTTTTCAGTATTGTTTTCTGAAGTTTTAGAGAGTTTAAAATTTTGTGCATTATCAATATTTGAAACTATATAAAAATAGTTCTCAAAATGTGATATACTATATTCTAAACCCCTTGTTCTAGCTTGAAATACTTTAAAGATTCCATCTGGGTTATTAGCATTTAATATCTGGTATTCAGTAGTTAATGTACTATAACTAGATATTACTAAATACTTTTGAGATTTTGTTTTATAAACTCCTACTCCAAATGTATCATCCTTTTCTTCAAAAACTAATTCATCATTCTCTGGGTTGGTATTTAAACGGTGCTTATAAATGGCCTCAGATCTTAGGGTTGTTTCATCTTTAAGAGAATAAAACAAAGTCTTATTATCATTAGCCCAAGTACTACTTCCTGTTGTATTCCATATTTCTTCTTTAAAAACTTTATTGGATTTAAGATCTTTAATTCGAAGATTATATTGTCTTCTTCCTGTTGTATCTAATCCATAAGAAATGAATTGATTATTTGGACTAATATTAAGCCCTACTAATCTAAAGTATGAATGATCTTTTGCCATTATATTACAATCAAATAGAAGTTCTTCTATAGAGTCTAAACTTTCTTTTTTCCTTGTATAAATAGGATAGTCTTTTCCTTTTTCATATTTAGTTATGTACCAATATCCATTGTATTTATAAGGAACTGAGCTATCATCTTTTTTAATTCTTGATTTCATTTCCTCAAATAAATCTTCTTGGAAGTTTTTTGTATGCTTTGTTTCTTGCTTATAATAATCATTTTCTTTGTTGAGATAATCAATAACTTCTGGGTTCTCACGATCATTTAACCAATGAAATTCATCTACTCTTACATCACCATGAATTTTTAATTCCTTTGAAATTTTATTTGCTATTGGTGGTTGGTTGAAATCTGACATAAGTTTGTTACTAGATTTATTATTACAAGAAAATATTAAAAGAGCTGCCAAAGATAAAAGTATAGATTTCATAAACGTATAATTAAGTAATTAAATTACGAAAAAAATACTAAGAAAAATCTGAAATAGATTTAGATGCTATATATGCACCCGTCCAAGCATTCTGAAAATTAAAACCGCCAGTAACTGCATCAATATTAAGAATTTCACCAGCAAAAAATAAATTAGGATTAATTTTACTTTCAAAGGTTTTGAAATTAATTTCTTTCAAATCAACTCCTCCTGCAGTAACAAATTCTTCTTTAAAAGTACTCTTTCCTTTAACTTTAAAAATTGATGAAGTTAATTGGATAGATAATTCATTGAGTTGACTTCTATTTATATCTGCCCAAGTAGTATTAGTTTCAATACCAGAGTAAAGGACCAATTCTTTCCAAAGTCGTTTCGGTATTTCAAATAAAGAATGATTAACTACCATTTTTTTTGACAGGTTACTTTTGACAACTTTAAGTTGTGACAAACATTCATTATAGGAAGTTTTAATGAAATTAATAGAAATATTAAATTGGTAATCCATAGCTGCTAGTTCTAAAGCTCCAAAAGCTGAAAGTTTTAAAATTGATGGTGCACTCAAACCTTTATGAGTAATTAAAAGTGGACCATCAGTGCTTAATTTAGAGTTAACTACAGAAACTTCAACATCTTCCACCACAACTCCTGGAATAGAATTAATTCTATCATCCTTAATATCAAAACTAAAAAGTGAGGGTACCGGCTTAACTATTGTATGATTTAATTGATCCATAAGATTCCAGATCTTTGGGTTGCTTCCAGTTGTTACTAAAATTTTACTGGAACAAAACTCACTATTGTCTGTATTTACTAACCAATGATCTCCCTTTTTAGAGATAGATTTAACAGAATGATTATATAAGATTTGAATATTTAATCGATTAGCCTCATTTATAAAACAATCAATAATTGTTTGTGATGTATTTGAAACGGGAAATACTCTTCCATCATCTTCAATTTTTAATTCAATACCTCTATCTTCAAACCATTTCATGGTATCTCCAGTCATGTATTGATGGAAAGGACCTAAGAGTTCCTTTTCTCCACGTGGGTAATTAGTGGTTAGTTCCGATGGTATAAATTGAGCATGAGTTACATTACAACGTCCACCACCTGAAATTTTCACCTTTTGTAATCCTTCACTACCTCGTTCTAGGATTAAGACACTTAGTTCTGGGTTAAGTATAGCAATATTTATAGCTGAGAAAAAGCCTGCTGCACCCCCTCCAATAACAATCACGTCTTTTTCCATAATGCAAATAAACCACTATTATTAATAACTTAATTAAATGTATATAATTTATTTACTAAATTTGAAAAAAAATTAAACAAATGAAATTTGATTTTTCTGAAGTAGAGTTAGATAGAATAATTGAAATGGCTTGGGAGGATCGTACTCCTTTTGAGGCTATATTATTTCAATTTAAACTTGCTGAAAAAGATGTAATAAAGCTAATGAGAAGTACCTTAAAAGAATCTAGCTTTAAAAGATGGAGAAAAAGAGTAAACAGTGGAGTAAGTCAAAAACACTTAAAAAAAAGAAATCCTGAAATCAATAGATTTAAATGTAGTAGACAAAAAGCTATAAGTGGAAACAGAATAAGTAAAAGGTAATATTTAATTTAATTATTTAAACAAAAAAAAGCCGCTCTAAATTAATAGAGCGGCTTTTTTATTAGTTAAAGTTAACTTATCTAATAATTAATTTAGATGTTTTACTTTGTCCTTCAATTGTTACTTTCACTAAGTACATTCCTGAACTTATTGAACTAACATCTAAAGTATCTGCACTTAATGTTGTATTTATCAATCGCTTTCCAGTGATATCAAATACCTCAACATACTTCACTCCATTTACTGGAGTTTGTATTGTTACATAACTTCCGTTAGAAGGGTTTGGATAGATTCTCATATCTAGTAAAGTGTTATCTGAAACAGATAATCCAGCTCCACCGACACAAATTTCATCTAAATACCAGCCATCACCATCATTGTTAGTTAAAACAAAAGCAACATAAATTGGCGTACCAATGTATGCACTTAAATCAGCCTCATTGTATTGGAATCCATTGGCTCCAGTAATATTACCAATATTCATCTCTCCATATTCAGAGATTGTTACAAAACTGTCATGATCTGTTTGACTTGATGTTGACACTCTTATGCTATAAGAAGACCCATAATCAGTAGTATATGAATCAGCTTCATAATAAGTCAACCAATCAGAATCTTCACCAGGCGTAAACATTGGAGTTACTAACCAATCTTCATTAACATCACCAGAATTTTCATAACCAACGAAAGCTCCTGTTCCACCATCAGTGGAAATAGTATTTGCTTCCCAGTTCGATGCAGTTCCAGCTCCATTAGTACCTATGTAAGATGTCCACTCAGCAGGAGGAACTGTTCCTCCTTCAAAAGCTTCACACCAAGGACCAGTAATTCCTGTAGTGGCTGCTTCTAATCTGAAATTATCAAAGTAGTATGCAGTATCATCTCCAACATTATTGAAATCAAAGAAGATTACAAGTTTATCATAAACTTGTGATAAATCTCCACCACTTAAGTCATAATAAAGAGTTTCCCAACCAGCAGCTACTGTTGTAGCCTGAGCAAGCTCAATAGCTATACTACCATCGGCAGCATTTTCTACTTTTAAGTTAACAAGCTCTCCTCCATCTGGAGTCCAAACGTCAACTGCTAAAGTAGTTATAGTAGATAAATCTAATTGCTCGTCTAGTACTAAAAATGTACCAGCCCAAGTTTGAGAATCTGTTGTTTTAATACTTTGAGCAACAGTAGCACTAGTATTTATACCAGATGCATCAGGATTAGCAATAACCGTAGTTGCTGCACCTCCAAAATCATTCCAAGCATAAATAACAGTTTCATCTTCATGATCTACAGGCATAAGTACTGGCTCAATAGGAGCACATGATCCGGCAGCTTCACATGTATTCCAACAGTACGATAATTCAATTGCTTCAGCACCTACAACAACTTGTCTATCAATGTTAGCACCATTTTGTGCAGTACATCCATCTACTAATTCAGTAAATGATTCTTGATCATTCCATGCATTTACAGTATACTTCCAGAAATAGGAACCTTCCTCTAATTCCAATGTCAGAGTATATACTCCGTCACCATCATCATCAGACATTACATTGTATCCACAGTCACCACACCATTCAGTAAATTCTCCATTTACATGAACAGTATCGCCGTCAGCTAGTCCATATTGACTCATATCTACATTAAATGTAACAGCTGTGGTAGATGTAGTAACTGGCTCTGTATATGAAAATACGATATCATCTATATAAGCAACAACAGCATCATTATTGTTTTCACCATTAAATTGGATCACAATATTATCTACATCAGTTCTTGCCATTGATGCGGCATCGTTAAACGTAAATTCTAAATCAACCCACTGGTCTGTGACTGTTATGTCTTGTACCACTGTATTTTGATTTTCCCATGGCGAACCATCTGTAGCATCTTGTAATTTAAGTGCCAATTGATTGTTTTGAGTTCCTGTTAAGGATTCGCTGTTTATCCTAGCTCTCAATGAAACTGTGTTCACTGAATTTAAATCTAATTTACTACAAAAACGCATTTGAAGATTAGAGTATGCTTCTACTCCATTATCTGTGTACTCCATAACTCCGTTGTAAGGCTCACCAGTTTGAACAGTTGGGTCATTTACTCTAAAAGTTCCAACTTGAGGGTTTACCCACGAGTAACCTCCAGGGCCAACGGCTTGGAAATCATGAGAAAATGCAGTCACTAAATCATTAGAAGCGCCTGTACATTGTTGATCAACAACAAAAGGATATACACATCCTGAATCCCACATTAGGAAAGATCCATCTGTACAATTTACTTCTGCATTAGTCCAAGTACCATCAGCCTCTTTCCAAGCCCATGAATCCATGTATTCCCAAGATTCGCCTGATCCATCAAGATCAATATCTCCGTAAGTCTCTACAACTACTTCGTTGAAGAAAAGCTCTATAGCATCATCTCCGTTGCTAGCAAAAGCAGTGTTGTCATTTTGGATAATAATCTGATCAAATAAATCGGTAGCGTTCAAATAAACGTCTATGATATCGGCTGTTGCATTAGCGGATGTAGCAATAAGAATATTATCTCCTGCAGATGCAGATCCCGTTAACAAAATTTCAATTCCATCAGTACCACCACCATTGGTAGCAACTCCAAGTGCATAAACACTTAAATCTGGAATATCAGCTGAGGCTACTACATGTAATCCTCTAAACCATGCACCTGGTGTAGAGAAATCCATAATACCTTGTAAAGATAAGGCAGGAGTTTCATCAGCAGCACAAGCTTCAAATGAATCAATTTCAGATCCTTCAACTGATGAACCAACTACTTCATCTGAAGAGTTAGTAATTGAATATGAAGTTTCTTCATCATAACCACCAGAAGTCCAAACAGAAGTAATAATTTCTCCTACATTTACCAAAACTGATGCAATCTGAGCCTCACCACCTGCAGTTGCAGATGTATTGGCAAAACTGCCTACAGATACTCCATTTGCTAAAATTGCAACAGAGGCTCCATTCCAACCGTCCCCGTATGAATCAACCATACTAAGTGTAAGTTCACAAGAATCAGTAACTGCGTATGTACTAAATTCAACTGTTGATTCAACTGGAGGATCTAAAGCTGCGTGATTTGGATCAACCAATGAGAATACCATAGTATGATTTCCATTAGGTAAAGGAACAGTAATATCTTCAGCAGAGTAAAGCATATCTGAAGCTATTGCAGTTTCTAAATCTGAAGAATCAAATATTGACCAATGAATGTGTCCGTCCCCTTCTCCAGGAGCAGTACCAACCGTAAAGTTACTTATATCGAAACTAAATGTTGCAAAAGCACCATCAGTAGTTACAGAAGCAGTAAAAGTAGGACTTAAATCTTCTATACATGTAGCAGTAAGTGTTGAATCTGCAGGACCTGCAGCA
>Ga0209091_10000227_pt1 | contig 55487 bp, 67 predicted proteins | sample ArcticOcean_MG_C_6_FD_187438 | JGI IMG/M metagenome (GOLD analysis project Ga0209091, IMG submission 187438) | Marine microbial communities from western Arctic Ocean - ArcticOcean_MG_CB8_128 (SPAdes) (version 2) | ecosystem: Environmental > Aquatic > Marine > Oceanic | place: Arctic Ocean...
TCTAAAAAAATTTCCAGCCAATGATCCACCTTTCATTATTTTATATGATTTTCTATTACCTTTTTTTTTATTTATCCTACTTTTCTTATTTTTTTTACTTTTTTTAGGATTTTTTTTACTTTTTTTAGGATTTTTTTTACGCATTATATATAAAATAATTAGAAAAAATTAATTAGAAAAAATTAATTAGAAAAAATAAATTAGAAAAAATAAAAAAGAATAAAATACGAATAAAAGAATTTAATGTTATTGTGAAATATATTAAGTATGTCTAGTAAAAAAATTAAACAAATATATATATATAGAGATTCGCATTTACCAGAAAATGGTTGGTTACAAGCTTGCTTTGATTGTTATATAATAACTTCCAAATTGAAATTATTTGATATTTATAAATTACATAATGGTGTTGGAACCACAATAAGCGAATTTTATATATATATGTGTCCTAAATGTAACAGACAAATACATATGGATAAAAAAAGGTATAATATTTTTTTTAATAATTACAAAAAATATATTTATACAAACTACCCCCAAATATATAACTTGATTATTTCAAAAAAAAAAAATATATCAGCAACTGCAATACAAAAATGGTGGAAAACTATGCATTAAGACCCTGTTGAACCAAAACCACCACCACCTCTCTCTGTTGAAGGTAGTTCATCATTTTCATTCAAAAGTACAGCATAAAATGGTTGTAAATCTGCTTTACAAATTTGGAAATATCTTTTTCCAGGTTGCAATGTCATTCTATCTGTCTGTTTTCCGAATGCTTGTCCTAAACAATCAACTGCTGCGCACAATTCGCCACGATATCCCGAATCAATAATACCGGTGCTATTTGCCATTCTAATCGCCTTTTTATAAATAGAACTGCGGGGGTGTAAATTAAAAGGCGTTGGTGATAAAATATACCTATTTCCTTCGTGTTGTTTATTGATATCTCGTTGAATATTATGTATTAAGTTAAGACGAAGGCTCCGCGCGGTTGGGTAATATTCCGTTAATAAATTGTTATAAATTGTTATTCTTTTATAAATGCAAAATTTATTTTCAACCAAATCATCAGATAAAAGATTTGACGGATCTTTAAAATCATACATTGCGCTTTTTAAACCCAAACCAATCAAATGCGAACCAATATCTAACTCATAACTTTTAGTTTCGCCAGTATTTGAAGTAGAAAATTTTACATCTCCAATTGGTTGAAATATATCAAAACCTGAATCAAAAGCAAGATTATATTTTTTATATTCATCTTCGTTTACCATAGATTCAAACGTAGTTTCATAACCATTTTCGCAAATAAACGGAATATTATCAAATCCACAATTGTTAAGTTCTGAAATTTTTTCATCAGTGTTTAAAGTTGACCAAACCATTAAATTATGTTTATCAATAGCTTTTTTATAAAGTTTTCTTCTTTCGCTATACAGACTATCCCATTCATTATTTTTCTTTCCAAGCTTAACCATTAAAATAGAGTTGGACATTTTTAATTATTTTTTGTTGAAAAAATAATTAAAATTTTTAAAATCAATTTATTTTTAAGCAGCTGGTGTACATCTTTTATTGTTAAATGGTAATCTATTTCTATCGCAATATAAAGATTCTGATTTATTCTTAGCAATATTCCAACTTGCCGATTTATTCTTTTTAATATCTTTAGTTGTTGGACAATCGCCAACACGACCCCGTATGAGAGAATTTTGACTACGATTTACACCAACGCGAGTTTTTTTATTAATTGTATTATCAAAATAATTACAAGAAATATCGGCAGCTTGTATTGCAGCTGCGGCCAATCTTTCTGTTCGCGCACTAGAGTGTTGTTCAGGACTTAATTGCCATAAAGGATTGGAACTTAAATCGCGACATTTCCCATCTGTACATTTAAGCGCTAATCGTCTCAAACGATTTCTGTTACTCATTTGTCTAATAGGAACCTTTTTAATACCTTTTGATGAACCAACACATTTTTTTTTACTTACAGTTTCTTTGAGTTCTCCACAGCAATATACTCTTCTGAATTTTGCTGAACTATGTAAACTATTTGCAATACCATTAAATGTTGATGCTGTTCTTCCCATTAAGTGTTTACCCGTATTTGTGTAATTTAATGCAAAAGTGCCAGATGATGCATTTTTTTGAGATAGTTTTTGTTTTGCTTGCGCTTTTCTTCTCATAACAACCATAGACATCGTAATATATAATATAGTTATCTTTTTATTTTTCAGATAAATATTAAATATCTATGTTTTGGATTTTTTTCTAAACATTTTTTTAAAGCCCAATATAATTTTGAATATTTAATATCTAATAAAGTAAGTTTTATTTGTTTTAAACAATGTTCTACTATTTTAGCTAATGACCAATAAGATGCTGTTGATAAAATACTTGTATTTGGTATTTCAAATAAATTTTGAAGTTCTTTGGATGCAAATTCATTTTTAATAAATAATTTGTTTATAATTATATTTTTAGATTTATCAATGTCAAAAATATATGAATTATTTAAAAAATAAAAAGAATAATTATCTCCAATTTTAAAATATAATATATCTTTCAAATTATAAACGGGAATTGTTAGATCATTTTTTTCTAAAAGTTTTAATTGTTTTAATAAAAACAAAAAAATATTTTCACAATCTTTGTCTGTAATTTTACAGTTATTTAATAAATACTCCAATGTATTTATTTCATCTGCAAAAACTGTTATTTTTAAATTATCGTCATCGTCCACATTTCCAATATTTAAAAAGGTATCAAAAAAGATTTTATATTTTATATATTCATAAATTTCAAATACATACTTGTCTCCCAATGACGTTATTGATATATTTTTAGTTTTATACATTGAAATTAACAAATTTTAATCTTTCTAATATATAACTTAAATGAATAGAACTAAAAAAAAATATAAAAAATCCAAATCAGCCTTAAAATCCAGAAAAAGGTTTACTTCTAAAGCAAGATTATCTTCATTGCCCACATTTTCTTTCCATACTAAAAAAAGAGAACTAAAAAAACAGCACTCTTATGCGCCGACGTTTCACCAACAGATGACACCTTTGGGATCATTTTCTCCTGAGAGAAGTATTATTGGAAATGAAGAATTTATTTGCAATGATGATGAAATATATAGGTCAAAGACAAAAAAATGTTATCCGTGGAATTCGCAAATGGCTAAAAAAATTGCATCAAAAAATTTAAATTCTAACAGAAAATTTAATGTCAATGATATTATTGGTCCAAAACAGGTTATGGGCAATTGTTGGCTGAATTGTTTTTTTGTAATATATTTTATTAGCGATAAGGGTAATAAGTTTTTTAGACATCTAAGAAAAGTTATGATTACGGGTAAAGATTTGGATGGGAATCCAATAAATAAAAAATTACATCGTTTATTATTTATATTTAATAAATATATTGAATCAATTATTAGGGGAAAACATTCAAAAATCAATAAGACATATGCTTTAAAAATAGATACAAACATATTAATTAAAGAAATTTATAAAAATATTCTTGATGCCAATAAAAAATTAATACCCAATATTAATGAAGCTGGTAGCGTTGAAGGGTTTTATAATGGTTTATTAAATCATATAAATATAGAAAAAAAGGTAAGAAAGAGATTAGTTTCTAATCCGCTTTTATATGACCATTTAATGGGAAAGTATACTTTTCAAGAATTAAAAAACTATGTTGAAAACGAATTGTATAATAGTCATATTATTATTCTAAAAATTACAAATGATAATACTCATTCCGTTTTATCAAATAAATATTTAAAAAATAAAAAAAAACCGAAAGAAATAAAAATTAAAAATAGAACATTTGTATTAGATAGTGCAGTTTTACTTGATAATGATAATCAGCATTTTTCAGCTTATTTAACGATTAATAAAAAAGAATATATGTTTGAAGGTTATTCTTATACAAGAATTACACCATTTAAATGGAAAAACAAATTAAATTCTTCGAGAAGTTGGAAAACATTCAAATCGCGCAAATTTGAAGATAATTATAATAATTTTATGAAAGGTTATCAATTGTTATATTATTATCGTATTTAAAAACTATGCCTTTTTTTTCTTCTTGGTAACTTGATATATGGGTCATTAATAATAGTGTCATCTCTTTCTAGAGCGTCCATAAACAACACAAATATGCTATAGAATATCATACATATAATCGTAATTATTGTTAACAAGATAATGTATGTGTTGATATAATGTGGTTCAAATGACATCTGTGAATTTTTCTGTGAATTTTTCAGTGAATTTTTCTGTGAATTTTTCTATAATCTTTATGTAATTATTGAAAAATTAAATCAATTTAAAATATTACTGTATATTATATGTCCGCTAAAAATATAGGAATTGCTCAACCAAGAAAAGAAAACCCAAAAAAACGCATAGCAAAGGAAACCAACTCTTATTTTTTGAATACAAACAGTACTATGAATTCTTTTTTTAATTATGGTACAATATCAACAAGAAAATGTCAAACATATGATTTGTCAGGTTGTGTGATAAAAGGCAATAACACGGATCAAAAAAAACGTGATCAATCCCTTTTAGAGGGTCGTGTTGGGCAAATGGACCGCTTAAATCGTTTAAAAGCAAACAATAGATCTAAGGAAAATAAATCTTGTTAATTTGAAATATTTATTATTATAATTATTTAAAGAGATTTATAATAATAATAATATAAAATGTTAACATTAAATTATTTTAATGGTCGTGGTCTTGCAGAAACATCTCGTTTAATTCTTGCTGTTGTTGATAAAAAATATAAAGATTTTCGTTATCCTTTGGAAGTTATTGATTGGAAGACATATAATATGGTTCGCAAAGAATTTGATGAGGATAAGGCTTCTGGTAAATTATGGAAATCAATGGGTAAGTTACCATTTTTAGAAGTGGGTGGGCAAGTTATTAGTCAATCCAAATCAATAGAGAGATACCTGGCGCGAAGATTTAAATTAATGGGTGACACCAATGAAGAAGGTGCGTTAATTGATAGTTATTGTGAATATATTCGTGATTTTAAAACAGCTTATCAAACGGTTAGAAAGGCGGAAAATAAAGAAGAAGCAATGGGAAAATGGTTTGGCGAAACATTACCTGAAAAATTATCTTCTTTTGAAAAAATATTATATGAAAATACTGATTTTCAAAATACATCTTCCGAAATAAAATCAGTATTGGGGGAGACACGATTTTCAGTAGGAAATAAATTATCATTGGCGGATATTGTGATTTATTCATTTTTGGTTGATTTCTTTGATAATAAAGAAGGTGTAAACAAATCTTTTGAACAGTGTAAAACATTAAGAAATATTGTAAATACTGTTGGTAATAATCCAAATATTAAAAAATGGGTTGAAAACCGTGCTGAGACTGCTTTTTAAATTTATTCTAAAAAAAAATATTATTCCAAATAATATTTTTTAAAACTATTTAAGATAATATCAATACCTTTAAATAAAAATGAAAAGTATTCAAATGATTTTTTTATATATTATTTTTTATGGTTCAACGTCGGAAAATTTAAATAATTGTCACGAAATAGCAGATATGACAAATAATATCAATAATCAGCCATTTTACTCTATTAAAATTTTCTCTTGTATAGTACCTTATGGTAAAAAAATGATTGAACAATCAAACCAATCAATGATAGATATACATAGCAATAATACATTTAATTTTTCAAAAACGCAAGTCTTGGAAACAGAATACGCGTCTTCACCCGAGACTCTGACAGCGCCTTCACCCGAGACTCTGACCGCGCCTTCACCGACAGCGCCTTCACCGACAGCGCCTTCACCGACAGCGCCTTCACCGACAGCGCCTTCACCGACCGCGCCTTCACCGACCGCGCCTTCACCCGAGACTTCACCCGAGACTCTGACAGCGCCTTCACCCGAGACTTCTCCCGTACCACCAAATAATATAATAACGAATGATATAGAAGAAATAGAAGAAAATGAAAAACCGTCAGAATCAAGTAATTCAACATTGGCTGGAAAAATAACGGGGATTGATATAATACTTATAATAATCTTATCAATTGGTTTACCCTGTGTTGCGGCAATATTATTATTACTCTTTATTTATCAAAAAAAATGTAAAAAATGTTGTAAAAATTGTTGTAATAGAAATTGTAAAAATAAAGTAAAAAATGATACGGTGATAGATCTTGAAAATGGCAATATACCTATAGCAAAACCACCAAACAATAATATACCACCAAATCAACATATTGCAACAAAAAAAAGTGTGGGTAAAAAGATTGTTAAAAATGTAAATAGGAAAGAAAGAAAACAAATTTTGTTAAAAAATAATAAAAAAAAGTCTGGTTCTAATATTTCAAATGATACTGAAGAAACAATTGAACGGAAAACGAGGGAATTAAATTGATACTATGATTATATAATCCTAATATTATAATCCTAATATTATAATCCTAATATTATAATCCCAAAAATAGTACAAGATGGTAAAATTTACCAGATTACTTTATGCTTATGACGAAGTCGTTGTGAATATTATGATGGCACTACTTGAAAGAAAAGATTTTAACAAAGTTATTTTCTGGTCTTCAGAATTATTTTATAGTGGGTTTCTGAGAGAATTATCAGAATTGGTATGGAAGCTATATTATGATTTCTATGCTCTTAATGTACCTTTTTACAAAATTAATAGCAGGATTATAAAATTTAAAAAAACAAAAAACTTTGAATCTTTGTTGGGAATATTTTATATATTATTTCAAGATGAACCAACTTGCGAAATATTTATAATAACAAAAATGTTGAAACATAAAAAAATAGCAAAAATAAATAACTTTGAAAATATCTTTAATATTATTAAATCTTTGCTTAAAACAAAAAAAATGTATCATATTTTCAACTATTTAAAAGCTGCAATTCATCAAGACGAGAAAGAGACGATAAAACAATACAATATATTTATAAAAAATTATCAGTCAACAACATTTAAAAAAAATACAAAATCACCGAATATATTTGCACAATTAATAAATCATCTTATAATCAATACAAAACTTTTAAAAAGAAAAAGAAAAAGATACAAACATCTTTCAGACAATTTTATTCAATATTTTAAAAAATTACATATAAATAATCATTCAATTAACATTTTGATTGAACAAAGAAAATATACCATAGATGACAACACTGGTATATTCAACTTAGAGAGACACCATATTGACAAACCAATGTCGGACATTTTCTGGTATGAATGGGAATACTATTCAAAGAATACACCATATTGGCAAGAAAAATATAATAAATACAATGTAACGTGGGATGAAAAAAATATTATTTTTCCAAATGATGATAAATTAGAAGATTTTTATGATCATTATAATTATGAATTAGATGAATTGCCTTTTGAAATAAGTAACAAAAGTATTAAAAAATTGAAGAATGTTTCAATATTGGAATTTTTATATAAATATTTTAAAATACTAAATATACCATTTGAAAAAAATAAAATTGATATTAAAAAATATATAAAATATTAATAATATAATATAATGCCTAAAAAAAATGCAGCTGGTGGAAATCGTCATAAAAAAATGGCTTCAAAGTCATTCAAAGAACCGAGACAAAATAAAATGCGATATGCTCAACCGGGAGAATCGTATGCTCGCATTTTAAAAGTTTTTGGACAAGGTATGGTGGATGTTCTATGTAATGACAATGTCGTAAGACTATGTATTATTCGTAAAAAATTTAAGGGTAGAAATAAACGCGACAATAATTGTTCAATTGATACTATGGTACTTGTCGGTATACGTGAATGGGAAGTTATTGCAATCAAAAAAAAATCAAAAGTTGACCTATTATACACATACGATAAAAATCAAATTCCCGAACTCAAACTCGCAAAAGGATTTAATAAAAGTATTCTCCCGGAGTTTGTCAACGAAGAAGATAATATGGATTCATTCCAATATGACCGAACTTCGTCCACTCAACAAGAACTTTCTATTGAAAACAAAAACATTACACAAGAAAATAAAACTATAGAGAAAAATGAAAAGTATAAAAAGTTTGAAGACTTTGATTGGGATGAAATTTAATTGGATAAATAAACCAACGATGCTTTTGAAAAAACAATATTATTTGAATTCAATGGATATTCTATTCTATATTCTATATCATTCCATTTAATATATTGTTTTATAACTCTCCCGGGTCCTTTAATTTCATTAACATTTTTAACATTTTTTTTAAAATCTAATTCTTTAAACCATACCCTTGCGTTAACTGGTAACATTTTATAACTTTTTTTATCCGTCGTCATTAATTCTCTATACCTCATTTTGCTACCGTTTAAAGCATTTATAATTGACATATATATATTATTCAATATTTTTTATCAATATAATAACCCAATCCTTTATCGTCATTTTTAAATACATAACCACCTTTGGCGCCATTAAAACCTTCACTTGATATGAACGTTTCAACATTGGTTTTTTTATTGTAAAAATAAAAAAAACATCCTAAAATAAAAAAAAATATCAAATAATTAATCATATATGTTATCATATTAAAATAATTTATATAATAAAACCCCAATCCTTTGTAAAATTTATTAAGTATCTTTAATGGTGGACAAAGGTTCTTTAATAAGTGATGCCCGGGTACTTGCGCCATCATTTGTTACACTATAATTAGCTTTACCGTTTTCATAAGTTATTTTTGAAAGTGGAACAACCCAATATAAAATATCACTATAAAATATCCTTTGATCGCAAACTTTGCACCAAACCTCTTCTTCGCCTAGTGATCCATCAGCTTTGATTTTGTTACCAGTATGGTCAATTAGTTGACATAAAACTTTTGTATTATCGGGAAACATTTTATAAGATTTAACATCACCCGTTGTCATCCCCTTGGTAAAATTTAATGATTCTCCATTTAAAGCGTTAATCATTGTTATTATATTTACTAATTGAATGATTTTTTCATATCAATTTATTTTTTCACATCAATTTATTTTTTAGTTCTTGAATATCTTTACTCTGTTTTTTTATAATTTTTAATAATAATTCAAATACAATCTTAACATTTCTTATATTATAACTCTTGGAATATTCTGTTATATTTCTTTTAAGAATAATATTTATATTATCTTTTAATAATTTTATCATTTCCTTTTCTTTTTTATCTCTCTTATTTTTTTCTATCATTTCTTTTAATTGATTTACGAGTGAATCCGCTTTCAAATCCGTCATTAATATTAATTCAAATTAATATTTAATATTATTCAAAAGTCATTTCTTTTTTTATTAATCTTAGTTCTTTTTTATATTCTGGGCTTATTTTTTCTGAACCCACGTATTTTATATTCATTCTTCTCTCAGAAACATAATCAATAATCTTTTTAATTCTATTTAAATGCCATCTAGATGAAATAATTGTAAATTTACGCATATTCTTTTTTTTTAATATTTTAAAAGAAAAAATAATGTTTTCAGTTGTATCCAATGATTTATTTTCAAGTAAAATGTGATTTTTGTTAATATCAATATGTTTTCTTATATATTTTGACATTATATATGCTTGTGTGTGCGTATTTTTGTTTGTATTTCCACCTGATAAAATGACTTTATCACCCGTTTTATATTTACTTATAAATAAATCCAAACGTTTTTTTAATATTGGATTGATTTTATTATTTTTATTTAATTTGTAACCAAATATAACATAGAATACCATTAAATATACGTTATATTTTATTGTTCTCTTAAACTAGATAAAATTACTTCTTGCATTATATTATTATCTTCTTCTTCAATTCTTCTATTTATTATATTATTAATTGTTGATACATAATTACTTAATGTATTTAATATAACATCGTTGTCTTCTGAAATGTCTTCTGAAATGTCGTCTATTAAATTTCCAGAAATGTCGTCTATTAAATTTCCAGAAATGTCGTCATAAATTTCGGTTGGATTGTATTGTATATTGTTTATATACAATAATGAATCATTTATATAATTTATAAGCGAGTTAATTGGCGCATTAGTTGGCGCATTAGTTGGTGCATTAGTTGGTGCATTAGTTGGTGCATTAGTTGGTGCATTAGTTTGTGGTAGATGTCTAATTTCTATTGTATTTTTTAATTGAAAACGACATACTGGACAAGTTGATTGACTATTTAAAACCCATTCTTCAATTGCATCTGAATTAAATAAATGACAACACGGGAGTTTTGTTACACTTTCCTCATTTTTGAAAAAAATCATTGTTATTGGACATTTGCAATTTAAATTTTCATTTTTATCGCTGTAAATATGTTGTTTTAATTCACTTTTATTTGCAGGATCTAATACAATTTTATACCGAATTTGTTCTTCATTTAATGTATTATTAACGAATGATTGGAAATTCATATTTAATAATAAATATTATTATTAAATATTAATCAATTTTAATTATATCCGATTTTTTTATTTGCAGTTCTTTAATTTTATGTTTTTTTGTTTTTGATTTTTTTTTTCTTTTCAAAAAAATTTTTTTTGTATTTTTATTCTTTTTTTCATAAAAAATAAAATATAAAGAATTTAATGAAGAAAAAAATGGAATGGTGTTGTCCCAATAAATATCGTTAATTTCATTTATTTTGGTAAGAAATTCATTGTTATTATTATTATTAATAAATTTATTAATATTATTATTTTCAATATTGAAATTATATTTAACAATTTGCGATAATATGAATTTTTTATTTAGTATAGAACGGTTTTCATTTACTATTTTTGATATTTCATCCTTATACAATACATTATCGCTTAGATCTTTTTTTTGTTTCAATACTTTTATTATTTCCCGTTTACTATCAATATAAAAAAAATATAATTTAATATTTTTAACAGTATCTTTATAGAATTTATTAAATATTTCTTCTTTAACTGAATAATTTTTTAACCAAGAGTCATCTAATTCATCTCCAATTTCGTCGTCTAATTCGTCGTCTAATTCGTCGTCTAAGCCAAATTCATCATCTAAGCTAAATTCATCTAAATCCATAAATATTATATAAGTTTATTTTATCTTAAATTTTTAAACTTAAAAATCAATAATTTCTTTGGCGGCTTCTTCGGCTACTTTTTCATTCATATCTTCATCTTCGCCATCGGATTCATACATATATTGATCCATAATAAATTGTTTTTCTTGATCTGTCATTTTATTTTCTTCAAGTTTTTCAAGTTTTTTCTCTTCGAGTTTTTCAAGTTTTTGCTGTTCAATATGTTTCTGTTTAATTTTTTTTTTATCATTTTTTGATATAGCAATGTTAAATAATGATATATCTCGTTGTGTTGCATTTTTTTGCGTTTTAAAATAGTCCATTGTTTCTTCTTTATTAAATCTACTTTTGTAAATTCGTTTTTTTCCAAAACCGCCTTTTCCAAAACCGCCTCTTCTATCACCGCCCCTTCTATCGCCTCTATCAAAACCACCTCTTCTATCACCTCTGTCATCGCCTCTTCTATCAAAACCACCTCTTCTATCACCTCTGTCATCGCCTCTTCTATCAAAACCACCTCTTCTATCACCTCTGTCATCGCCTCTTCTATCATCGCCAAATGAATCATTTAAGGAATTAAAATCCTTAAATCTTGAATTAATATTATTTGTCGCACCACCTCTATCATCTCCTCTCCTATAATCGCCTCTCATATCATCCCCTCTATCTCCGAATGAATCACTTAAGGAATTAAAATTCTTAAATCTTGAATTAATTTTCGGGTTATCTGCGTTATCTGCGTTATCTGCGTTATCTGCGTTATCTGATGATGTTTGAAAATTTTTCCATCTTCCATTTGTTTTCAATTGTGGCGTTTGATACGTGTTTTTCTTAAAAGAATTTCCTTTATTCATTTTTAATATAGTAATATCATATATTTTTATATATTAATTTATATCAATTTATTTTCAAATAAATATCTTATTGTATATTATAATGGTAAATGCTTGGATTAAACACGTTACTTCTACACGAAATTCTAACCCGGGAATGAGTTTGCGAGATGCTATGAAAGCTGCAAAAAAAACATACAAAAAAACAACATCGGTCGTTGGAAACGTTGTTGGAAAGTTAGGTCCAACGAAAAAGAAACGTCGTAAAAGAAAGGGTCGCAAAAGTAAGGGTCGTAAAACAGCTAAAAAAAGAAGACCAAAGAAACGTAGAAGCCCCAAGAAGCGTAGAAAACGCCGCTAAGACATTATAAATATTTAAAAATAATTAAATATTTATGCATATTTAGATAATTCTAAAAATTCTGTTGAGTTTAAATTATCATATAATTTATTAAAGCTTTTTATTGTTTTTTTTACAGACAATCTTTTTTTTGGATCGGGTTGGATATTTTTCCATAATATATCGGTTATGATTTTTTTATGAAATGTAGGAAATTTATTTGGTATTTCCTTTAGAATCAAATCATATTGTTTCAAAAACATAATAGATAATGAATAATTATCCCAAGTTTTATAAAATTTGTTTACAATATATTTAATTCTTTTTAGAATGTCTGGGTAATCTTTTTGATAATTCATTAAAACGCTAATACTGTTGTCATAAAATGTATTTTTATCAAGATCAAAATATCTGTTAATTTCTGATTTAAATAAACTATTATTTGAAATACATTCATTCACCATATCAGTTATATCGTATAAATCGGGATTACTATTGATGTTTAGTAAATAACAAATATAATGTATTTCAATACACCAAACATCCATTTGCGGCACAAATACATAAAAATATTTTTTTAATTTTTTTAATGAATCAAATTTTAAGTATTTTATTTGAAATGATAAACCAAAATCAATAATGATACCGCGTTTTACTTTAGTATCATACAATAAATTATCCCATTTAATATCGTAATGTATTATTTTTTTCTGTGTTAAAAATTTAATACCTTCCAACGCATCTTTATAAATATCAAAAAAAATATACAAAGCTTCTGTTCCTCTAATATTATCAATGGTATCAATAATATTTGTACCGTTGACTTTTTTTAATTTTGCCAATATCATTTGATTATCCATATATTTATTTGCCGAATTACATTTGTATTTATCTTTGTCGTCAATATCTTTAAAATTTATCGGACAGCTGCTAATAATTGGGGAGAAATATTTATTATATTTCTTTGATTTTAAGATTAGTTGACCAATGTCCAATTCATTATTAAGACGATAATCATCTCCGCGACGCGTTACAATTAATTTTGATACGTGTTTTCTGTCTTTAAAGTCTTGTTTACCATTACACAACAAATGCGGCTTGAAGACGCAGCCAAATGTTCCTTGTCCAATTAAAGCTCCTCCTATCCATCTTTTTTGTTCAATCTTAGATTTATATTTAGGTTTATATTTAGTTTTGTGACGTTTTGAGGTTTTTTTTTTTAATATTACTTTGGACTTATCTAAATCATGGCTTTTTTCCCAGTTTTCCTGATCTGTTACGTTTTTTCTTCTTGCTAGTCTTTTCCGTAATCGTAATTTTGCTTTTTCTTGTTCGTTCATATCTTTCTCCCTTTTATATTTTACATCTTCGTCTTGTTCCCCTTGTTCTCCTTGTTCATCATTTGGAAAAATAGAAACATATTTCCAATCTAAACAACAACTGGAATCAAAAAATACTACACCCTGCTGTGATTCTTTTAAACCGGATTTTATTTTATTCTTATTTTTAAAGTTAGTTTCTTTTTCCAATATTTCCACTATTTTTTCCGCAATTTTGACATCTCCAATCAACCCGATCATTTTTTTACCCATTTCTTTTATAATATCTTTAATTGGTGCTATAATATCTTTAATTATTGCATCCATTAGAGTATAACACGGTATTAATTTAAGGTCTCTAATAATATTGGAAACATGTTTAAGTTCGGGCATTTTGCCCCGTTTTTTTCTCAGTTTTGTTGTTAAAAAATTTAAACTATTATGAATAGCATATGGCAACCCTAATCCAAAGGATCTATTTAGTGGATTTTTAAAATTAACTTCGCACATATCATGATAAAATATAGCACCAGGGTCATCTATATATAATTGTAAATCTTTTTTAGTTAATTTACCGTTGTTTTCTTTTTTGATTAATTGTATTAAAAATATTTCGGCATCCAATTTATCTATTATTTTCACGACTTTTTTAATAATTGTTTCAATTGTTTTTATAATTCCAAACAATTCAATAATTTCTTTCATTTCTAGTTTACCAACTTTTTTACCATACGCGATGTTTTCAATGGTGTTTAATATACCTTCTATTTTTTTTCCACTTTCTATTTTCAAAATTTCCCCCAATTTCGCTGGCTTCATTTCACCCCACCAATGTTCGGATGAACATTTATTTTTGTTTTCTTTTCTAAATTCTTTTTTTAAAGAACGAATTATTGTTTGAATTAATTCTTTAATTATTTTATTTAATTCTCGTTCTTTTCTTTTCTTTTCTGTGTCTGTATCCGTTTCAAGGGGTAAAGGTAAAACACCTTTTAACTCTATCACTTTTTTTATATAAAAAGTTACCATAATACCGTGTATACTGTGAAAAAATGGAATGGGTTTTTCACCATCCTTCATTTCATCCTTCATTTCATTTAATAGTTGTAATTCTATATTTTTTATTAAATCACATTCAGCTTTTTTTATCATTTTTTCAATGTTAAATAATTCTGTATTATATAATTTATAACCTATTAAACCGGCGGCAACAGCTGCAGTGGCATTACCGCCTTTTTGCCCGTGATCCATATTTATTTCTCCAACGATTTCTTGCTGTGACATTATAATTAATATATCATTACATATTATTTTTTTAACCATTTTTGAAACCCAATACTTTTCATTATGTGAAATGAAGTTTCCAAATGATCTTCCGCGATTTTCATCGCCTTACATTCCAAATCTGTCAGTGATTCAATATAACGAATCACAGTATCTTTATCCTCATATTGTTCAATATTAAACCCATATGTTGATAAATTTGTCTCTTTCGTTTCTTTCGTTTCCATTATGTTATTTCTGTTACATATTTTTTATTATGTTTTTCATTTCAATTTTATGTTGGCCGCTTAATTGCATAAAATAATAACGATCTATCTGTTTTATTTTTTAACATTACTTTGGTTAAATCATAATCCATAACATAACCTAAAGTATTTAAAATATTTATTACTTTTTCTATTTTGTCTACAAGGATAAACTCGTTCGTTTCTTTATCAATAAATGCTTGTACGCAATGGCTTTCATCGCGACAACAATCAAACGTTTTAAACGGTGATAAAGTACTTCTTGGAACACTTTTTATATGCTTTTTTAATTCCAAGTCAGTATTATCAGCAAGATTGATAACAATAATATTCTTGTAACATTTTGTAAATGAATCTAAATGGGTTTGTTTGCTTATTTTATACATATACAATAAGGTTTTAAAAAATAAATTGATTTCAGAAAAACTTATTATTTTAATGTTAAAATAATAAGATGGCTTCTCAACAAATTTACCGTTTCAAATTTCGCCAAGAATTTCTTGATACTTTGGTGGAATTTTCAAGAATTCACCAATATGATGCAGCTAAAGATTTCAAAGAGGCGTTTGAGACATTTTGTGATAATAAAAAAGAAGTTATTAATGACGAGACAAATTATCTAAAAACCTCGGGGTACGATGGAGATGTTATTAAAAAGATGTTTATCAGCGCTCGATATTATTTTAAAAATAAAGATTATAAACCCCAAGAAACAAAACAACGTAGGAAATATATTACACAAGATAAAGAGTTTATGTATTCAATGGATGAACACGTCATTTGTTCTATTCGTAATAAAGAAAAACCGGCGAAAGCTTATAATAGATTTAAAGATAATCATCCGGAATTGATTGACAATGAAAAAGAAAGATTGAAAGAATTTTTAGATACAGATGATAAAATTACAGGTAAAATTAAAAAAACATATAAAAACCGGTATTATATTCAACAAAAATATTTTAATATGGAAGAAGACCCACAGCGGGAACATAATAACTGAAAAAAACGAACTAAAAAAAACGAACTAAAAAAACCGCACTAAAACCACTTTTAACAAAAATTATTTTTAAATTCATTAAATGAAATTTTTCTCTTTTTTGCTTTTATTTCTGTTTTTTTTAACCATACAAATTCGTTGCATTTACCTACTCTAATATATTTGTTTGCCTTTGTTGCTGCAATTTTTGTTCTGTCAATCATTTCTTTTTTTTGTTTTTCTTTAACACAAAATTTGCTTTTTACAAAAACAGAATCTTCTTCTTCAAGTTCTTCAAATTCTTTTTCAGCAGTTGTTTCTGCTGCTGTTTCTGCTGCTGCTGTTTCTGCTGCTGCTGCTGCTTTTGCTGCTTTTTCTTTTGCCAAACTTTTTTTAAAAGTTTCAATGCGATCCAATTCCTCATTTTGCTTTTTAATATTATCTTTCCGATCAATATATAAATCTGAACAGAAATTCATTTTAACAAATTTTCTCGCAACAGTTTCAAGGTAATCATATTTAATATTTTTATTATCTACCCAATATTCAAATCCTTCGTTATCATAATTGTATGACATAATTACTGAACCATCGGGCGTATGTTCAATAATTGTCGTATTGGTCGGTCTATTTCCAGATAAATCTTTTTGTAACGGATATTTATCTTCATATTTATCTTCTACGACTTCGTCATCAAAATCATCAAAATCTTCCAAAACATCTTCTTTATTCCATAAACATCTTGATATAAACCAAGCACTTACTGTAAATCCCAAACCATATACCAATGTACCAACGATAAAATGATTCATATTATCATATCTGTAGTCAAAATCTGTTTTTTCATTACAAAACATAGAGTCCATATAAAAGAATTAATAAAAAAAGTTTTAAATCTATTTAAAAAAGAAATTAAAAAAATATTTTTTTTTTAATTTAACATTTTTAGTTTAACATTGTTCTTCGCAAATCAAATAACATTGCAACCTCTTCGGATAAATCGGCACATTTAATTTTAATATAAGTATTATTTTTATTATTTGGGTGTAAACAAACTAAATACATATCGCCAACTTTTACTCCATAATTTTTTTCCAGAAGAGCTTTATACGTGTTGAGTTGGAGAGAATAATGCCAGAAGTTACTATTTGGTAAATAGTTAATACATTCAGTTGTCGCCGATTCCCATCTATTTAATTTTTTAATTTCTTTACAACGTTTCCAATCGTAAATATCAATTGTCCCATCTTTGCGTTGAAATGTCATATCAATTGACCCGGCAAAACATAGCTCTTTATCCCACACCATCCATTCAGTGCGATAAGGTTTAAAACCATCGTGCATTTGCAAAAATTCTTTAAAATATTTGTATTCAATTGAATCATTATTAACGTCCATATTATTGTAAAAACATTCAATATCGTAGTGCATTTTAGTTCCTGCGTCGCTTGCTACCCTACCATTTTCGCTCCATTGGTCTTTAATTTGTTGTGGTGTCATTCCGAAATATTTACTTTGGGGCCAGTTCTTGGATGCCATCATTTTATCAATGATTTTTTTAGCATTGAAGTGGGGAAAATGTGAATGATTCCACTTTGTTACTGACATAAAGTCGCTGTCGCCATCAATTGTATAAATATGAGGACCTTCATCAAATGAAATGTGTGAATCGCGCTCGTGAGGATGTAGTTTGGCAAGATAAGTTGGTGGTTCCATTATAACTTTTTAATAATATAAAAAGTTATAAAAAATTTATCAATTTAAGTGTGCTTTAAAATGGATAACTAATGACAATATTTTTCACACCGGAACCGTATCTATACATTGTACCCATTAAATATTTTGGAATTGTAAAATCTACTGGATTTGGGGGACCATAACACAACACCATCTTTCAAAAAAGATACAAATCCATTAATAATTCTTATTTCAAAAATAGTATTTGTTGTATATACTATGGTGGTCGATTGACCAGTAGCAGAATACAAAATACCCCACTCCAGACCACCATTTCTTAAATTAAAGATATAATCATTTAAGTAAACACTGTAAAGTATATCAAGTCTTGGGTCTTGGTTTTGCGTGAAGGTACCGTCTCCAATACCAAACATCAAATTTGTAATCTGAGTACTAGCGTGCAACGATTGAAATTTAATACTCACATTGTCGTATATTCGCGCGACCGATGTAAAATAAGATTCTGTTCTTGAATTGGTAGCTAAACTACTTATTATAGGACCCGAAATAAGTATATTTGACCCCGCGCGATTATGGTGGTACACTAAAAATTAAATCGGCAAATATACGTGGATGCCAGCACCAAGAAAACACTGTAAATTTAAAATACCGAGCGTGAATTGGATTTATAAAAAGCATATTTTCTGTTACACACCACCAACCCGAAATCTGGGGGTAATTTATGACAGACCCAACCGTGTCCTGTACACCTCCAACTGGATTAAATTGAAACATTCTATCATATTCTGTTGTTTTAATATTGTATTTTAAATCATTGCTCACACTAGAATTCCAATCATTATAGGCGGAAACAGAATCGGTATCTATTAAATTATTACTCTTTGGAGTAATCTCTTGCCAGTTAATACCATCGTGACTATATTTCATTGTGAAATGTCTGATGCCTTGGATCTGGTTGCTGGTATTTCTTATCCCACCAAAGACAAATCCACCTACCAATTTTTCTTCACCACAATCCAATATTAACGACGGTCTTTCATCTTCCTCTAAAAATGTTGTACAAAAACTTTTCGTAGACCCGTTGTGTGTTATCCAAGTAGCGGGACCCGCAAAAATTGCTGCTGTGGAACCACTCTTAAATGGATTGCCCAGCGTTCCACCAGCATTCTCAATTCCGTAACTGGCCCTTGGTCGTAAGAAATTACCAGTTCTGTAAAATCCAATATCCTGGTAGTACATTGACGAGGTTCCATAATAAGTATCATATTTACCATTTTCTGGACCGCTTGGTAACTCAAAATAAAGAATTTGACCACCACCGTTTATGTGGGGACTCGCATTTACATAATTTCCTTTCAACGTGGAATATTGTGGATACCCACCTTTATCAGTTTCGGATGAGCCGTCAAATGTGCCTGTAAAGTATGGCGAGTTCCATATCACATTTTTAGTAGTACGGCTTACCATACTAACATTTGGCTCGGTATTCGGCGTTGGTATTGTTAAAGAGTATTCAATGCGGCGGTCTTCAATATTCTTTCCTTTCATTGGAGTCCCAATTCCGCCGTTGGGAAATTCAAAAACATTGCTAATATAATAAAGATCCCAATGCGGGTGGGGTCCTGTATTAGTTTGAACAGCAGAAATTTCACCATTTGGACCGTTAGTGCGGTTAAAAACCTGAGGTGCGGTCCAATATGAGTTATTAAAAGAAAAACATATATAATACGTATATCCCTTGATAACATTTTGTTCTTCTAACCAATCTTTAATTTTTTGTATTTGAACAGCCCAGGGCGACGCATCCGTTGTTGGCCAACCATCCGGATGAACGTCCGTGTTTGGGCCGGCCCACCCAATTTCTGTTGAAAATTTAACATTAGAACTCAATGGGAACGAAATGAGCCCATCTAATTTTGACCACTCATATAATGCCGTTTGAATGGTTTTCCCCCGCATATCATTTGTACCTTCTGGATGACCACCAATACCAATTGTACCGCTCGCTGGTGTACTTCCGCCATCAGAAAAAGACTGATTATAAAAACTTTCCATACCAATTTCTTGCGTTGTATGAGCTCCTGCACCATTTATAGCATCATATATTTCTTTGAAGTCAACCTCTGTTGAACCAATTGACATTATATTAAATAATATTATTTTAATTTAATATTTTAATTTAATTATTTAATTTAATAATTCTCTCAGCTCATCCATTTGAGATTGTAAAGATTGATTTATTGTTTGTTGTTGAGCAATTTGTGTTTGTTGTTGAGCAATTTGTGTTTGTTGTTGAGCAATTTGTGTTTGTTGTTCATCAATTTGTGTTTGTTGTTCAGCAATTTGTGTTTGTTGCGCCTTAATACCTTCAATTAATAACGGTGTTAATTTTTCATACCAAACAGTTTTATATTTTTTATCAATAGGCGCATTTGTTACTATTTCGGGTAATACAGCCTCTACTTCTTGAGCACTTACGCCAACTTGCAATTTATCATTATTATAACCTAAAGATTTTGCCAATTCGTTTTCAACAAAATAATATCCATTGAGATTTTTAATTTTTTCAATAGGTTCTGTGATTTTGCCTTTGAATGTTTTTAATCTTTCATCGGAATAATATGCTGTGATATTTCCCGTGGCGCCAATAGTACCGCTTGCGCCGTCGGAAACGTGTAATTTAAAATTTGGAGCCGCCGGGCCGATGCCCACGTTGCCTGTGAAAGTTGGATCATGATTATCTGCCTTCAAGTTTAACGCAACTTGACCTGCAGTTGAAACTGGTTTACTAATATCAGTGGTATTATCAACATTTCCAAGACCAACCATTGCCTTTGTGATACCCGAAACGGTTCCTGTGAAAGTTGGATCATGATTATCTGCCTTCAAGTCTAACGCATCTTGACCTGCATCTGACACTGGTTTACTAATATCAGTAGTATTATCAACATTTCCAAGACCAACCATTGCCTGTGTGATACCCGTAACGATTCCCCCGAAATCTGGATTTACCAATGGTGCTTTTAGTGCCAAACTATTAGTTATTGTTGTAACGTTATTACTATCTTCACCCAAGGCCAACGCTAATTCATTTAATGTATTCAATGTTTCCGGGGCCCCGTCTATCAAGAGATTGGACAACACATTAATTGCATTTTTTACATAACCCGTTGTCGCAACTTCATTACTGCTATTATCTTGTGGTTGTGGTACAATTACAATTGATGCAAATGATAAATCTACTACACCACCATTTACCACAATACTTGATCCACTCACTTTATTGCTGTAAAATACACCGTTACAACTAATATCATTGCAGCAAATATCACTCGTATTTACTAATTTGTTTTGTTTACTAATTAAAACATCATTTATTTCCATATTAACATTTGTTGATAAATCTAGAATTTCATTCACAATATTCGTTCCACCAACCCACAAATTATTAAAACTCACATCATTGCCGCATAAATCGCCATTACAAGATAAATCAACAACTCTTAATTTTGTCGCTACTATATCACCATTACAACTAATATCATTGCAGCAAATATCACTCGTATTTATCAAATTATTTTGTTTACTATTTGAAATATCTTGTATTTCACTCACAATATTCGTTCCACCAACCCACAAATTATTAAAACTCACATCATTGCCGCATAAATCGCCATTACAAGATAAATCAACAATTCTTAATTTTGTCGCTACTATATCACCATTACAACTAATATCATTACAACAAATATCACTCGTATTTATCAAATTATTTTGTTTAGTATTTGAAATATCTTGTATTTCACTCACAATATTCGTTCCACCGACCCACAAATTATTGAAACTCACATCATTACCGCATAAATCGCCAGATAATTTTAATCGCATTGTTTCAATACCATTCGTTGTAAATTTGATACCGTTTGTATTATGAGCTGTAATTTTTGTGTTTTGATCCAATGAAATTACACCACCCAAGCCTCCCCAATTTTGGCCATCACATCCTTCAAATTGACCATCATCCGTATTATAACGTATACATCCCTGGAAATCCCCTTCAGAACCCTGTTGTTTCCCAACCCAATTACTGTCGCCAACTGGTAATCTAACGGCATCATTCGCAGAAATATCCAAAATTACCTTTGGTATCATATTATTAATCCCAATGCGTCCACCAAATGGTTGAAGCGACAAGTGTTTTGTTTTTTTCTGATTTACATTGCTAATATCATCATAATTTACACCGTTATTTTGCAATTCTGTTTGTATAATATTAGCACTGAAATCGGGAATATCATTTAATTCGCCAAATAATTGAATACCACCTATATTGCAAGAAATATCCAAATATGTACCCGATGTATCTTCGCCATCGTTAAATATTTGATTAAAAATAAATCCAAATTTTGTATAATTATCGCGTGCAAAATTATTACTTGGATCCAAATTAAAATAATAATATTTATCTTCTTGGAAATAATCTTGTTCTACATTTGAAATATCTTTCTCATCAATTAATTTCCAACCAGCTCCTTTATCTGCAACAACATACCATTTTGAAGGCATATTTTTACTTAAATCGCCCGGCGCAGGTTTGAATCCATAATATTTCAATGTCCATAATTGAGGAAATGTGATATCTATTTCTTCACCACTTAATGAAATGTTTGTCTCTGAGATGTCATAATTATTAGAACCATCCATAATAGAGATTGAACTAGCAGAAGGAATTGCGGTTATATTTGCAGATATATCTTTATTTATGTAACTTTTCTCAGATTTCCAATAAGTTGCGTCATTATCAAATAAATGCCAAATAGAGGAATTCGTTGTTCTTGTTTCATTTAATGTATAATCTCCCTTTGAATACGTATTATTTAAAATATTACTGGTATTGCTAACCATATTAAATGGCACCATATTCAAAATAGATCTTCCGAGTAACATATTGAATGTCCGCAAATTTCCAGAAACATCAAAATCAAATTTTGGTAAATATTGATTAAAAGGATTGCTTTTATCCAATAAATTACCTCTTTTTATATTAATTGCCACTTTCTCATTTACATAAATATTACCATTTTTATTTGCAGTCCACGCGGAACCGCCTGCCGACTTAAGAAGTGCATCACCTACATTTTTTCCAGCAACAATTAAATTTCCAGTAATTTGAACACTATTATTAATTTGTGTGCTTGTATTAATATTTAACCCAGATGAATTTAATTTAAATTGTTCAGTCGCACTATTAAATATACTATAATCGCCCGTATAAGTATTTTTTAAATTAGCGGTTGTTAAATTCATATTTTGTCCTGTAATATTTAACCCCCCAACAGCAGTCATATTTAAAATTCCGTTAGTATTAATATTGAAATTTCCACTGGTATACTGAATTTTATTGTATTGATTTTCAAACCAAATTCTCCCACCATTACTTATCGTAAAATTTTTTGTTGTTAATTCGCTCTGGGTTAGCGTCAATGCTGCATTTATTTTCATTTCCGAATTATCAATAGATATTATATTTGTTGCACCATTATAAATATTGTATGATCCATCATAATATGTATTTAATGATTTTTCATTATCATCGTATACTATTTTATTAGTGGATGCAGAACCTGTTATACCAAATTCAATATTTGTTTTTTTATTTGCATCTGAAGCCAATCTTAAATGATAATCATCTGTATCTTTTCCAAATTGCAAACCTTCTAATAAATTATTAGAAGTTATGGTATTGTTAATATCAACTACGTATAATTTTCCTTTATAACTTGATTTATCACTAGCTCCTATTGTACGATTATCTGCTCCGATACTAAAATCACCCTGTTCATTTATAAAAATTTTATCAGTATTGTTTGTATTTAAAATAATATTATATGATGCATCAATATTTAATGTTTTTTGACTATTTAGAGCGGCTTCTTTTTTTATTGAAAATGTTTTCTTTGAGTCTATATAAATACTATTCCCACTGGCGAGAATTTCATCTGCTATTATGCGTCTAGTTATGAATGTTGTGGCAGTAACATTGGTAGCAGAAATATCAATACAAGATATATTCCCAATTAAATCAATATTGGATCCAGAAAAATCAGTTATATAAGCTTGGTTAGTATAATGGTCAGTCTTCCCAATATTTTTAACAAGTATCGTATTACTACTGATATCATTGCAACAAATATCTTTCAAAATATTTAAATCACCTTGTCGCGTTAAAACAAAAATATCGCCATTACCACCTTCGCTAATTTGACCAAGAGTATATTTCATAACCGCGCTATTCGCACCAGATGAATCAATAATACCATCTTTTCCCAATAATGTGCAATATGAAACATCTGCGGCCAATCTATGATTATCTCCAAATAAAAGATTGTAATCTCCTTGAATATTATGATTTTTACCATAAATAAAATTATAATTAAGTCTATTTGGTATTGAAGTATCAATATTTTTACCAAATAAAAAATTATAATTACTCTTGTAAATTTGTGGAGAGCCTGAAAGATCGTGACCTTTCCCAAATATAAATGAATAATTTGCAAGTGGAATATTTAATTCATCACCAAAAGCAATTGTATTATTGCTTATACCCGTTATATCTTTACCCATCATTAAAAAGGGCAAATCTATTTTACTACAATCAATTACTGCTCTTGGTTGATAAGAACCTATCCCTAAATTATTTTGTAAATATAACACACCATTTCTACTATAATCAATATTTTCATAAGCTTTTGATAAAATTGGAACAATTTCTGCACTAGAAATATCAAAGACAGATCCAAAAAAAGTATTTCCGCGAAGATTTAAAAAGGATGTTGATATATTTTTAAAACGTTCCCAATAAACATCGGATTCAATACTAGTGTCTGGTGGCGCTTGACCCGCTACAGCCATTTCTCCATTTCCAATTACGAAATCACAGTTTTTAAAAATAAACAATCCCGATGGGTCGGTTGGGTTGGCGTCGTCGGGTCCCGGTCCACCGGTATATGAATTGGGTAAGACACTAATTAATGTGTGACTTGCGTCAATCACTCTGTTTTGACCAGTTCTTGTTAATAATTCTTTTTCATAACCACCATTCACGTGATATAGTGAAATTGTTTGACCGTCGATGGATTTTCCAGCGGTTGCTGTACGTTCAACGATACTTGTATTGAAAAAATTTAAACGATCTGTTAAACTAATAAATCCATTTACAATTAAACCAGAATTATGAGCTGGTATTGCTTGCCCGAGCGCCGTTGAACAGTTAATAAATACACGCTGACCCATTCTAAGTTTTTGAGAATTTTCTGGTATTGTTGTGTGGTCGACCAACTTGCCATTATCATCCGGCTTCTCAATAACAACCTTTGAAATTGTTAAAACTGGTGCTTGTGATACTGCATTTTCCGAATTATAATGCAATGTTGTATTTTCTAAATTCGTTATATCGGAACCTGATAATTTATTTATAGAAAATCTTAAACTTAATTCAGTATTATTATTATTTTTTAAAAATGATATACCACTTGCATAATTTCCCGATGGATCTTCCGTAAATGCTATTGATGGTGTATTATCTTCTAAAGGACTATCTATTTGCCCCATTGAAATTCTACTATATGGTGTTTTCGTACCTACACCGAATACTGTTCTCCCTGTATCACTTTTAATAAAAATGCCTTCAATATCGCCCCTAGCATCACTGGGTCTGGTGTATCTCAATGCATTAACATTGGTTGCTCTTGCAATAAATTTGTGTCCACCTGCTACAGACATTAATATATATTTACTATTTTATAAAAAAAACAAAAAAACTCAGTTAATGATATTTAAATGAGTTTTTTTTATGTAAAAAATTATTTACATAAAATGTAAGTAAAATATTAAATATTAATATAATTTAAATATGGGATATTTAATTGAATTATCTTTCAATATCAATAAAGTTTCAAACTTTATTCAAACAAAAGAAATTATTCTTAAAATAGCAGAAAAATACAATAAGACTTTTTCATATAATAATCACGAAATAATGGGAAAAAATAGAACTATTTTTAGAAATCATTATGTAATGACATACCTATTTGATGATGAAAATGACATCGTCAAATTTATAAAACAAATAAAATTAATGAAACGTATTTATATTGAATCAATTTCTTATGATAATTGTGTATTTAAAATGATGTATGCTTCAAAAAAATATTTAAATATAATGGATAAAAATAAAGCCAAAGAATATTTAGAAAAGAAGCGAAACAATAAATTATTTAAATCCGATTCGGTTATTATGAAAGAAATGTATAAGAAATAATATTATAATGGAAAAACAAAATTTGAAATATTATCCAATTCATAAATTACCAAGAATTAAATTTAAACAAAAAAATAAAGCTGAAAAACAAGGAAAGGTATTAAAAATAAATACAAAATTTAAAAAATAAATTGATTGTAATTTCTTTTAAAAATATATATTTAAAAAATAAATTACACAAAATGACAAATAAAAACATCATTAATCTGTTTGAAAAAATGGAAACCCTTATGTATATTGAAGGTCAACCTTTCAAAGCCAGAGCTTATAACAAGGCAAAGGAAACAATTATGCTTATTAATACCCCAATTAAAACAAAAGGAGATATTCTTGGTAAAGGATCTTTCAAAGAAGGTAAAACTGTTTATAAAGTATTGACTGAATATTTGGAAACAGGTCAAGTTCAAAAATTAAAAGATGCAGAAAATGACCCAAAATATTTATTTACAAAGGTCTATGGTATTGGTCCAAAAATTGCAGCAAAACTTGCAAATGATCACGGGGTAAAAACAATTGGTGAATTGCGTGAACGACAAGAACTTTTGAACAATGTCCAGAAAAAGGGACTTCAATATTACGAAGATATTTTGGAAAGAATTCCACGAAAAGAAATTGACAAGTATTACACTAAACTTCGCAAGTTGTTCGCAAAAGTAGCAAAGAATGATAGTAAAATGCAAATTGTGGGTAGTTGGCGGCGAAAAGCGAAAACATCTGGCGATATTGACATTATTATGAGTGGAAGTGCCGATGTATACAAGTCTTTTATTGATTTGCTTATTAAAGATAATATTATGATTGAAGTTCTTTCAAGGGGAAAAATTAAAACTCTGGGTATTTCCAAACTAACACCAACGTCCATTGCTAGACGTATTGATTTTATGTTCACGACAAAAGAAGAATTTCCTTTCGCGGTATTGTATTTCACAGGTAGTAAAATTTTCAATACTATTATGCGAAGTCGTGCTCTAGATCTCGGATATACGATGAATGAGCACGGCATTTATAATATGGTGGAAAATAAAAAAGGTGATAAAATTCAACAAACATTTACAGATGAAAAATCTATATTTGATTTCTTGGGTATTGAATGGCGCGATCCAAAAGATAGAATTGACGGAAATTCATTTCAACTTACGGATATTGTCGCTAAAGGTAAGGAGACAGGAGAGCCAGCACAAGCACAGCCAGACAAAAAGCCAAAGAAACAAACTAAAAAAAACGCACTTAAAAAAGGTCTCCGGCGATCTAAGCGTGCAAAAAAAAAAATCCCAAATAAAAATGTAAATGCTAAAATGAATATTAAGCATTTTAAAAAAGAAGGTGATGGATTTCTTTATACATTAAGTGAAAAAGACATTGAAGAAATGGTGCAAGAAGCTGATGAATATTATTATGCAAAAAATAAACCTCTAATGACTGATGAAGAATATGATATTTTGCGCGAATGGTCTCAAGAGGCATTTCCTGAAAATGAAGTCATTACAAAAGGTCACGAAGGCGTGACAATTACAGCTTCTAAAAAAAAGGTAAAATTGCCCTATTTTCTAGGTTCAATGGATAAAATTAAACCAGATACGAATGTTTTAAACAACTGGATTAAGAAATATCCCGGAGATTATGTTCTCTCTGCAAAGCTAGACGGTATGAGTTGTTTAATTTGCTATGAAAAAGGCGATATTAAGATTTACACGCGAGGAAAAGGTGACGAAGGTTTTGATATTTCACATCTCGCGCCTTATATTACTATTCCAACATTGAAAGATACTGTTGCCGTCCGAGGCGAATTGATTATTTCCAAAGAAAATTTTAAAAAACACAAGAAAGAATACTCTAATGAGAGGTCATTTGCTGCGGGTATGGTAAACGGTAAAAATTTGGATACATCTAAATTGATTGATCTTGATTTTGTCGCGTATGAAGTAATTCAACCCGAATTGCCACCATCCCAACAATACACTTTTCTAAAATCAAAAAACTTTATAACAGTAATTAATAAAACGGTTAAGAATATTGATCAAGATATTTTGTCTGATTATTTAATGAAATGGCGAGAATCGCACGAATATATTATTGACGGTGTTATTTGCATTCAAAACAAGAAATACAAGCGTAAAACGAAAGGCAATCCAGATCACGCGTTTGCTTTTAAAAAGGTGATGGGTGATCAAATTGGCGAGTCTATTGTAACGGATGTCATTTGGTCTAAAACAAAATATGGTTATGTAAAACCGAAAATTAAAATTCGCCCGGTGAAAATTGGTGGTGTGAATATTACATACGCAACTGCACATAATGCGAAATTTATTGTAGAAAACTCAATTGGGATTGGGAGTGTTATTCAAATTATCCGCAGTGGTGATGTTATTCCAAAAGTTTTAAAAGTTGTAAAACCAGCAAACGAACCTAAGATGCCACCACAAGAAATGGGCGTGAAATGGAATAAAAGTGGCGTAGATTTGATTTTGGAAGATATTGAAAATGATGAAACTGTGCGAGATAAAACGATTTTGGCCTTCTTTCAAACAATCAACGTAGATGGTTTGAAGAAAGGAAATATGAAGAAAATCATTGATTCCGGTTATGATTCTATTCATAAAATTCTGAATATGTCTGTAGATGACTTTATGACAATTCCGGGATTTAAAGAGAAATTGTCTGAGAAAATTTGTGATAGTATTCAAGATAGAATTGAAAACGTGAGTTTGCCTTTATTGATGGATGCTTCTAATATGTTTGGACGAGGTATGGGTGAAAACCGAATTAAGTTGATTTTGGATGAATATCCAGATATTCTTAGAATGAAAGCGAGTTCACCTAAGAAACAAGAAATGGTAGTAGACATTGATGGTTTCGCGAAAATAACTGCGAAGAAATTTGTGAAAAACATTCCAGCATTCAAGCGATTTATTAGAGAAAATGGCCTGGAATATAAGCTAGAATACACGAAAGAACTAAAAAATTATGATACTTCGCATCCATTGTACGAGAAAAACATTTTGATTACTGGTTTTAGAGATGAAGATTTCAAAATGAATATTCGCAATGTTGGTGGTAAAATTGCAAGTGGTATTAGTTCCAATGTGGATATTCTTGTTGTAAAATCAATGGACAGTACAACAAGTAAAATGAAAAAAGCTCAGGAATTAGGTGTAAATATTATGACCAAAGATGAATTCACGAATACTTATAATTAAATTGATTTAAAAAAATATTATAGAAATAATATACTATTTTTTAATAATGACTACTCCAAAAGCTCTTAGACAAATTGGTCAACGGAACTGGATGGCTGGTCTTGATAATTTAGTATCAGATCAGAATCTTACAAATCAAATTATAACTTGGCACGAATCTGGATGGGTGTATTCTATGCATCTGTTAAAGAGAGAGTACCGCACAGATGGTAAAACTGATTTAACAGTTAGACAAGATGTGTATAAATTGGATGAATATCCGGGAGATATTAAAAATCTGTTGGAGTTTATTGTTGGCGATGATTCTAATAATTTTCAAGAATCTTCTGAAACAATAACATATACGTGCTAATAATGATAACAAAAAATGATATAAAAATTATATAATATTTTTTATTATTATGGAAATCAATCTTACACCGCAGCAATTTATTGTAGAGGGAATACCTTATAAATCAATAGCCCAATTTGACGATGGAAATGTGACCATTATTAGCAAGGTAGTAAAAGAAGACGATGTTTATAAACTCGTGATCAATGGTGATTATAAAAATTCAACAACGTGTACCATTATACTAAGTCAGCCCGATATAGATGTATCATTGGATGATATTCAAGAATTCGCGATTCGTTCAATGCGCGTTGTTATTCCTAAGTTTATATTTGAAGATTATCCTGATTCGTTGAAGGCGATAGACATCGTGGAACAGTGATTTATAATTTAAATAAAATGGGGGAACAATGTTCCAATTCTTCCTCAACATTGCCCACATCGCCCAACAAGAATTCCTTCAAAAAGGTACTATGAGATACAACACATATGTTTTTTTCAGGTCTTTCTCTCAGCATTTCTTTAAAATGATATGAACGCTCTTTTAAATCAAATAAAGATTCTACATTGGGCGAATCTTTCCAATACGTAGATTCTTCCGGAATATTTCTAAAATCAATATCAGGATATCGTATTTTTAATTCAACTTTACTTAATCGGTGATTACATTCTTCTATCGCTTGGGGATATTCCATAATGTTATCATTCGCTATCATTTTTATATTGGTATCTTTAAAAATATTACTCGCCGTTTGTATTGTCCGAGTTAATGGCGAAACAAAAATAATTTCTATATCTTCTTTTTTATCCCAAGTTCTACCCAACGCCAAAGATTCCAAATTCCCTTTCCCCACCAACGGAGTGTCTCTATGCAACGTATATGCCTTTGTACCAATATCTTTAAATAAAACATTGTGTAACGCGGTACCGTGTCTAATACACCAAATATTTTTCATTTATATATTGATAAAAAAAAATGTTTAACTTTTTTATAAAAAGCTTTTGTCTAACTTTTCTAAAAAGTTGGTTTTGTCTAACTTTTCTAAAAAGTTATTTGGTATTCAGTTTCCCGATGGAAATCCCTCTTCAAACTATTCCACAAGTTCAAATAAATCGTCCTGTTTTTCTTTTTGCGTTCACCGCTTTCCCCACCCAACATCATCGCCATATATTTATTAAAATTTCTTGAATTTTCACGATGCGTTTTGCTCCATTCCGAATACACATTCATCAATCTTTTTTGAAGCTTGCTTACAATTTTTGACAAATCTTCTTCCGTGAATACCGCCCATTCTCCTTTCCAACAATATATTTGCTTTTTTTGCTCCCACGCTACAAAATATCCATCGTAAAAATCCCCTATTATTTTACCATATCCTTCAATAAATCCTGTTTGGAAAAGGTATGTTAAATGATATTCATTCGGAATCAATATTTTACATAAACCATTGAAATCATTTAATGGTTTATCATATATATCATTACCGTGTAAAATAAGCCATTCAAAAATCGTTTTCTTTTCCTTTTTCTTGAACGTTTTATTCTCCAAACGCTGAATTTTCTTATGCAATTTTTTATTATCTTTTTGCAATTCCAAAACCATTTTATAAAGACTATGTAAACTAGGTGTGGTCTCAAAGTCTTTATTTTTAATATTATTTAAATTTTGACATTTGATAATATGTTCATCTTTATTCATTCCTTCTGTAAAATTGAAGTTGCAATATGGACATATATCCATTTTTTATAAATATAAAATGATTAATTTTTTAAAATCAATTTATAATATTTTAATAATATATATGTCCGTTTGCAATAATTTATTTCCTCTTTTGGTCTGTCCAAATGCATCTACAAAAACACATCCGATGAAAAATCAAAAACAATATATGATTTCTTCATCTCACTATTTAGATTTAAAAAAATCTCTTACTGTTATTGGTCCAAGTGGCAATATTATGCGTGCACAAAATCAAAATGAACCAACTGATAATAATAAATGTGTCTCCAATATTGGTGGACCTGGTGATAATACTCCGGCATTAGAAACGCGGGGTTTAGTAAGAGCTATGCGTAAAAATGACAATGCTGGTGTGGATAGAAAACACGGGAGTTATGAGCGTTATTTAGCTAGAAAGCGAGGTTGGAACATTGTTCAATTAGAATGCGTTTAAAATCATTCTTATATTTTAATTAAACAGAACAATATATGCATTCAATGACCCAGCTAAACATAACCAAGCTAGGTATGGTAAAAGCAAATATGCTGCAATTTTACTCACCTTAATAAAATATGTATATGTAACTATTGTAAATATAATAATCAATATAATACTCGCTAAAGCCAATCTTATCATTCTTAATTTAAAAAAAACAGTTGTCCAAGTTAAATTGAGTGCCAATTGTATGAGAAACATTGTTAACGCATCGCAATATGGGAAACATTTTTTATTATTCCAAACCAAAAAGAAAGAAATAAATAATAAGGTATATAAAATACCCCAAACAATGCCAAATACTTTATTGGGTGGTGACCACGGTGCTTTTTTAAGTTTTTTATACCAATCGTTCATTATATAGATAAAATATAATAAATTTATATTTATTATAAAATTAATAATAAAAAGAAACAACTGCTGTACATAATGAAGCATTTGAACTTTTTTCAAAAAAAAATATGATTCTTTTGAAACATATGGTTAAATTAGCATTATTATAAGAATATAAGATAAAACGTCTTATTTCTGTAACGAGCAATGGTGTTAAAAATGTTAATTGATGATGGGGAAGTTTAAATTGTGTTAAGAGTTAAATAATTTTTTATATTTGTTATTGCAGTCTGTTTCTGAAATAAAATACTCAACGATTGGCGCTATTGATAAAACTTCAAATACAGAACCATTAGACATATTATAACGACCGTTAACTGGTATTGAATTAGTTATATAAAATTTACTAATCGCGGTCTTTGCATTTCCTTTATTATCAACGAATTTTTCCCACGAATTATTTGGAAAAACTCCGTGTGTTGCGAATGCGCTAATTTTGCAGTTAGCGATATTTTGTATGGCTTCTGCACATTTTATAAGAGTTCCCCCAGATTGAACCAAATCATCAATAATTATAACTTGTTGGCCCGCTTTAATATGCTCGCGACCGTCTTTTATTACCACTTTGCGAATTTCTCCATCCCTTTCTTTACCACATATTACAAATTTAGCAGTTTGTTTTTTATCTTTGAAAAATCTTTCAAATAATTTTTTATATCTTTTGTGTGCACCATCGTCTGGAAAAGCTATGATTGGTTGCTTACCCAGGCTATCTATTTTTTTACATAATAATCCCGCTGCAGTTTTTAATTCCACCAATACGTTATCATTAAAATAAAATTGCTCACTTAAAGCGTGTATATCTATCAAGCCGATTACACTTGGACCAGACGCACATAGTGGTATTGAGGATAATATTCTTGTTAATGTATTTGCTGTTGCAATCTCACCCGGGACAGTTATACGCTCCATTGTTCCAGTTGGAAACCACGGTATTATAACTTTATAATTTATTGCACGATATTTTGGTAAAGCAAACATTACCGCCATTTGTGAGAAAACTGATTCGGGTGTATCTAAAGAAGACAAAAATACAACATTTTTTTGCATTACTTCCTGATGATTTTTTATGAACAAATTTGGCCAACCATCTTTAAATTTTGGCCATTGATTTCCTTTAAATCCCGCGAGTTCATCTATTTTTTTTTGATCAGGATTCGCATTCCATAAATCAGAATTGGTTGTTATTTCCCCCAATATTACACTTCCGGGTCTTGATTTATTAATTAAATTTTTCACTTCCAAGGCTGTACTATACATACTTGGCGCATAGAATAATAATGTTCCGCATTTATTATTGGCTTTTTTCTTTCTTGTATGTTTACCTTTCCTTTTCTTTTTATTAACTCGACTCATTATATAATATAAAATATATTATAAAATATTATACTTCTGAATTTATATTTTGAATATAAAATACGTTTGTTGTTTTTTTTTCATTACAAATGCAATAATTGGATATTTTCAACTTTTTGGATATTCCAGAATATGAAATTTTAAGTTCTTTTTCAATATCGCGCAAAGATTTATATAATTTTGTATTTTTTTCTAGATCAATTACGAGATATTTATATTCTTGTATATGATTCATTAGTTCTATTCTGTGTTTATCTACTATGAAATCGCGTTGATCTTTAGATATTTCTTTATCCATACTTAAATTTAAATGGTAAATAATTTTTAAACATTTTCTATAATATATATATGTTAAAACAACAATCTAATTTTTTAATTATAACTCTTTTAATTTTTACATTCATTTTTATAAGCTATGCTGTTCTACCTTATTTGAAGGTTCGGCTACCAACTATTAGCGGTACCGTTGTGAAAGGTACCGGTCAAACGTCTCAATATGGATATCCAACCGCCAATATGATCATAGATACAAAATTGGATCGCGGGGTTTATACGGGAAAATGTCAATATGGAAATGTAACGATTTATAGTGAGGATAATTTTTGTGTAAAATGTCATATCCATAAGTTTGCAAATAATATTTTGGGTGATTTTTTAAAAATATCCAAGGTTAAATTTAAAGAACCTTATCCAAATTAATACTTTCGGAAATTTTTAGTTTGTTCCCGTTGGTTTTTCTGGATTTTCAGCACTTTCGGGATTTTCAACACTTTGGGCACGTGCGATTGGTAAATTTAGTCGCCGCGCTTACGAAGGACTAATCTGTGTCATAGTTGCAACTGGAAGGTCCGACATCCTTTGTGGTGACCTCCTTTGTGTGGACCTCCTTTGTGTGGACCTCCTTTGCGGTGACCTCCTTTTATTACTAATAGTATTTATTCTTTTCCGTATAGTTGGTGTGGATTTTCCCATCGGTTTACTTGGTTTTTTTCGCGACTTTTTTTTTACTGGTGCGGATTTTCCCATCGGTTTACTTGGTTTTTTTCGCGACTTTTTTTTTACTGGTGCGGATTTTCCTCTCGGTTTACTTGGTTGTTTTCGCGACTTTTTTTTTACTGGTGCGGATTTTCCTCTCGGTTTCTTACTCTTTTTCCTAATACAAGTTGTGTTTGGTATTGGTAACCCGGTATCATTATTAATACAATAACAATCATCGCAATCATTAGAATAAGATATTGAATTACTGGGAGAATTAGAACCTTTATTTTTTTTGAACCATTTATTAAAATTGTCTAAATTAAAATTACTATCATATTTTATTTTTGATTCTCTCAATTGTCTATAATACTGGTTATTGTTTAACGACATATAATATATATAAATATTATATTATGCGTTATCTAAGGCGATATTTGCCAATTCATCCGCACGTTTATTCAAATGTCTACGCACGTGGTTAAATGTTATTTTCTTAAAAAACTCCGGTGTTATAAATTTTGTGATTTCTGTATGCATTGGTTTTAAATTGTCACTTTTAACTTTCCAGTTACCTTTAACTTGTTCAATTACTAATTTTGAATCACCATAAACATTTACTTCTTTGATATCGTATTTAATGCATACTTTTATACCAACCAATAAGGCTTGATATTCTGCATAATTATTTGTTGCAATACCGATAGATTTCTTATAATTTATTTTTTCTTCCTTGGAAGAATCGTAAATAACACCACCCAAAGAAGATGGTCCAGGATTTCCACGACTAGCACCATCAAAATATAAAGAAAACATAATTATATAATTATATTAAAATTATTTTAATATTGTTACCTAATGAATGATATTTTAGCTGGTTTCAACGCTGGTATAGCGCAAACGGTTGTTGGACATCCTTTGGATACAATAAAAGTATTAATTCAAACTAAAAAACCAATAAAAAATTTAAATTTGCGAGATTTATATAAGGGTTGGCGTTATCCATTGGCAATGTCAACATTATTTAATAGTTCCGTATTTCCAATTAATGAAAAAATTTATAAATATACAGATAATCATTATATTTCTGGTTTTATAACAGGAATTGTTGTTTCTCCAATTGTTTATACATTTGATATTGGTAAAATTAAACAGCAGACAAATCAAAAAATAAAATTTACAGATTTTTACAAAACAAAAGGAATATATTCAACAATCTTACGAGAATCTTTGGCAACATCCTTATATTTTGGCTCTTATCATTTTTGCAAAGATAATATGGATGCATTCTTTGCGGGAGGTATTGCTGGTTTGACAAATTGGACAATAACTTACCCAATTGATGTCATTCGGTCTAGACAAATTGCGCAAAATATTTCATTTATAAAAGCCTATAATCAAAAAAATCTTTGGGATGGTTATAAAATATGTATTATTCGCGCCGTTATTGTAAATGCATCAATATTCAAAGTATACGATACAACTAAAAAATATTTAGATCCTTAAACATAATAAATATTATTTTACAAATATATTTATTATGTCCAATGATTTTTTAATAGGTGGAACGGCCGCAATTGTGTCAAGAACAATTACGGCACCAATAGAGTTGGCTCGTTTGCAAATTCAAAATAATTATTTAAAGCATAATTCCATTTCATATGTTATTCGTAATGAAGGTTTCCGACATTTATGGAAAGGTAATTGGACAAATTGTATTCGTGTTTTTCCACAATATGCCACGAATTTTATGTTATATGAAAAATTTCAATCAAACATAAAAAAATATGTTAAAAATGAGAATAGTGTGCATTTACTATCAGGAGGCATCAGCGGTGTTATATCTATAATGAGTATATATCCATTGGAAACTGCCCGAACACATCTATCTTTACAAACAAACAATTTAAAATATACTGGTCTTTTTAATGTTTTACATAAATTATCTCTGAGAGAATTATATGCTGGTGCAAAACTTACTTGTTTCGGATACGGCCCCTGGAACGCAATTAATTTCGCCTCTTATAATTACTATAAAACCAACTTTATACAATATGAAAATAATTCACCATCTATATTTAAACTATTATGTGGAGGTTTTGCAGGAATTACAGCTATTACAATTACATACCCAACTGATCTCATTCGGAGAAGACTGCAAATGCAAAGTTTTTCACCCGAAGTGCCGCGATATAGTGGAATATTGGATTGTGTTAATAAAATTTATAATAAAGAAGGTATAAAAGGCCTTTATCGTGGATTATCCATTAATTATATTAAGACATTTCCGACGTTGGCAATACAATTTTATGCCCTAGATACTCTAAAAGATATTTTTGACGAATATTAATTTATTTTAATATATTAATAATGAATCATACGCCTTTTGATTTGAATATAAATAATTATTCAATAAATGAGATAAAATTACTGATAAAATTGCCGGATTTTTACAACATTGATATTGTTGAAGAATCTATTTTAAATATAAGTAAAAAAATACTTAATTTAAATTTGTCAAAAAATGAAAATACCGAATATATTTCATTTTTAAATAATATAAAAATTATTTTAAAAAATGACTTGGATGAAAAAGAAAATGAAACATTAAAAATTAGTATCGGAGAGTTAAAAAACACACAAGAAATGTTAAAAAGGGAGTTAAATATAATGCGAAAAATAAATGAAAAAATAAAAACAGAATAATATAAATGGATTTCTATACAATAGACGATAAAGATTTTCCAATTATAAAAATAATTTTGAAAGGCGATGTTGTCAGCGAATCATTAGTAAACCTATTCAATGATTGGTTTAATTTTTATGACAAGAAGAAAAATTTTTATTTATTATTTGATATATGCGATATTAATAACCCGTCTATTAAACATATTTACCAACTGGCAATATTTATTAACAAAATTAAAAAAAAAAACCCACAATATCTTAAAAAAAGTATTTTAATTTTAAATAATAATTATTATTATAAAAAAATAATGTGGTTTGTTTTTAAAATAACACCACCGGCTGCACCAGTTTATTTATATTGGAAAGAAGAAAACGAAGAAAATGTAAACTGCGATACTATTCAGGAAATTTTTGAAACGCAAAATGATAAATTTCAAGAAATTTTACCATAATTTAACAAATGAACCAATGCTATAATGGTAAATTAAAAATGATATTAATCCAATAATTACATCAAATAGTAAAGGAATATATGCTGTTTTTTTCTTATTTATAGCCAAATAAGCAAATATTAAATATAATAAAGAATGTATTGGTCTTAAATTATTCCACCATATTTTTTTACCAAATGTTTCATTACCAGTTTTCCTTTTATTAAATATATAAATATAAGCAAAACCAATTGATATTATTAAACCAATATATCCACCATATGGTAAATATTTTTTATTTATAGTCTTTGCAACTAAAACAAATATTATACGAATTGGTATACATAATAATAAAAATAATAAAAATCTTTTTTGTATGTCTTTCATTATACTATATAAAAATAAAAATATTTAATTATCATATATGGGGGCTGGAATTTTACCTGTTGCTTTTTATAATGGTTCGTTCTATTTTTTATTTTCACGAGAATATCAACCAAAAAACAAAAACAAAATAGATTGGCGTGATTTCGGCGGAGGAAAAGAAAATAAAGAGTCAAAAAAACAAACCGCCATAAGAGAAGGTTGGGAAGAAACCGATGGTTTTTTAGGAACACAACAAGATATTAAACAATTAATAGAACAAAAAACTTTTTATACGATTAACACAAAAAACTATTTTTTATATATTGTAAATATTCCTTATGATAAATCATTGCCAAAAAGATTTAAGAAAAAATTTGATAAAATAGCGAAATCAAATCCTGAAAAGTTAGCAAAGGGTGGGTTATATGAAAAGGATAGATTAAAATGGATACGCTTAGAAAACATACCAAAACATATGCATAAATTTCAACCTTGGTATAAAAAAATAGTAAATGAAATTTATATTGCATTTAATAATTTCTATAAAAATTAATATTACTAATATTTATATGTTCCATTATACAAATTCAATTACTAATAGTAAGATAGATACATACGTATATATATCTTGTTCAAATTTTGATAAAAATATAAAAAAACTAGAAAAACAATTCAAATTTAAATTTCCAAGTAAATTTTATTCTTATTTTAAAGGCGAAACGAATAAATTTACAAAACTATTCATAAAAGATAAATTATTTATAATTGGAAAGATAAATGAGAAAAAATGTTCTTTTACTGATATTGATAATATGTTAAAAAGAATTTGCGCATTGATAAAAAGCGATGATAAAATAATAAATATTCAATTCTTACTAATACCTATTGAGGAATTTATAAGACATCAAGTATTGCGCGTGGTGTATTATATGTATAAATTTGATAAACATAAGACTAAAAAAAAAGCACTAAAAAAAAGTATCCATTTTTGTGGCGTCAATAAATTAAAATTGGTTATATTAAATTCAATAAAAGAAGCGTATATTATTAATGATATGAGAGATATGGTAAATGAACCTGGTAATATTATGAATTCCACCAATTTTGTTAAATTTGTGAAAGAAAATCATCAAAAATTAAAAATAGAAATTATGAATCAAGCAGAATTAAAAAAGAAAAAATTAAATTTAATATTGGGCGTGAATAGAGGGAGTGAAAATAAACCTTATTTATTAATTGTTAAATGGTTACCTGTTAAAAAACAAAAACCGGTTGTATTGGTTGGGAAGGGTGTTACATTTGACACTGGAGGTATTAATTTGAAACGATATGATTTTCACGATATGAAAACGGATATGACCGGTGCTAGCGCGGTTTTTTCATTATTGCGATTATGTGCATTAAACAAGTTAAAAAGAAATGTTATTGCATTAATTCCGTTAGTAGAAAATATGGTAGGTTCAAAGGCGACGAGACCGGGTGATATTATTACAAGTTATAATAAAAAAACGGTGGAAATTATGGACACTGATGCGGAGGGTCGTTTAATTATGGCGGATGCTTTATCATATGCGGAAAATTTCAAACCTTGTTGCGTAATTGATGTGGCGACGTTAACGGGTCAAGCTGGTTCAATATTTAATAATATGTCTATTGTTATTATGGGAAATAATGATAATTTACTAAAAAAATATGAAAAAATAGGTGAATTAACAAATGAAAAAATATGGCAACTACCATTGTGGTCGGAATATAATAAATATTTAGATTCAACGGTTGCAGATATCAAAAATACAGGAAATGCCTCTTCTGGTGCTATTCTAGGAGGTATATTTTTAAGTAATTTTATACCGAAAAAGACAAATTGGATGCACGTGGATATTGGTGGTGTATCTTTTGATGAAAACGATTCTATTATAAATGGTGCAACCGGTGCATCCATTATTTCGCTGTATGAATTACTTAAGGCTATCCGTTAATTTAAATTGAAACTTCTCTCATAATAATTATTTGTAATTAAATTATGATTCAAATTGGTACAGTGCGTTTCAATTCCGATACGTGGGAGGAGAACAAATTATGGCGCTCTGAAAATAACTGGAATGGTTGTGTTTACGGCTTGGATAAGCAAATTCCCGATAAAGTTCCATATGGCTCATCTATTTACATTATTGAAATGAATAATACGACGAATCAAATTATGGGAATTGGTAAGATTAAATATATATTCTTGTCCGAAAATCGTACAAGAATATATGAGAATGATAATTATAATCGTTTTACATATAAAAGTGAAAAAAGAATTGATCGCAAAGAGTTGTTGAAAACTAGCCAAGAAATGATTGAACAAATAGAATTAGTATTATTTAAAGGATCGCGGCATTTTAAGCGTGGTCACGGTGTTATTGTTATACCGCACGACAGATTTGGCATTATATATAAAAAGAAGAAGAGAAAACGAGTACAGTGTGCAAAATGTGGGAATCACGGTCATAATGCGAGAAGTTGTAAAAATGAAACGCGTGAAAAACCACCGGATAAACCAACTGAGAAAAAAAAATGTAAAGTGTGTGGACAATTGGAAAAGGGGCACATTTGTACAGGTTTTCAAAAAGATGAAAACAAAATTTCTAATATTTTAAGATTTTTCAAAGGTTTGTTTTAAACCATAATTCCGCCAGGACCTGGTGCAATATTTGGTGCAATATTTGGTGCCATATGTTGGACAATTTGTTGCCTATTGTTTTCCGTTAATGCGCGGCGTGTCCAATTCCCATCATTATGAATTGTTATAGGTTGTCTAAATTTTTCTCTTGAAAATAATTCTATAACTGGTACAATATCATTTACCCAAAATCGGCGCTGTTTTTGGGTAAAATTTCTTTGCCACGTTAATCTATTTATACTTTGTATGGTCATTATTCTACAACTATTAATGCCAGTCGTAATTGAATATTTACCCCCAACAAATGGTGTACGGTTATCGTATTTTACTGCTATTTTTGATAAACATTCATTTGCAAATTTAAGAATATTTTGAATATTTTTAACATATTCAACTATTTTTGGAGAAAATTTTATATACATATTCCTTCTGTAATTTTTAAAGTTTTGTTCTGTTTGTTCAACGCCGTTTTCTTGTACCATCATTTTATAATAATCAGTATTATATTTTATACACTCATCGTTATCCAATTTTAATATAATATTAAATATCTCATTCACTTGCTCAACACTTACAATATAAACGAGTTCAAATATATGAAGAATTTCCAAATTTTTCTCTCGTTTCATATTTAATTTATATAATTCTTTCTCGTAATATTCTTTATCAATTTGTTTACGAATAAATTGAATACGCAACTCTCTTGTTACATCATCATTTAAAACAAGTCTCCTATAATTATCCAATTCATACATTCTAAAACGGTGAATATTATACCTTACTTCTTTTAACCAGTAAAAGAATCTTAATTGATTGATAGAATTTTTAAATATTGGAAAATTGCAAGTGCAAATTTGATTATCGTTTCTTTTTAAATTATTATATAAAACTCTATGAAAAGACGGATATTGTTCAGTTTCTGTAATTTTCGCACATTCCCAGAAATAACGAAGAGCTTCCTCAGTCGGAAGCCCTCCGCATAAAATTTCACCGGGTTGTCTAGTATTAGCAAATCCATTTTGTTTTTTCCATTTAATATAATGTGGGTTATGGTTTTGTCCATAATCAATATTACCAGATATCCAATCAAAGGTTATGTGACATTTCACACACCACATTTGGTCACAACCATTGATTTTTGAAATTAGTTCTGAGCAATTTGGACAAGGTTTGCTTTCTTTTAATATCATTTCAACGGTTGAAACAACTTCCGGGTCACAACTATGTTCTTTTGATTCTCCATTTTGTGGAGGAATGATTTCCATACAGGTTCCACAAACGTGTGTCTCACATAACACACATTTACCATTTGTTTTTAAAAAGCCGTTACAACTATCATTCGGACATTTCATTTTAAATCCTGTATTCTTTTTATAATTTGGTAGTTTTAGATTATTTTGTGTATCTTTCATCTTCTGTAATTCAAGTTTTTTTTGAAATATTTTTGATTTAAGTTCTTGTAGTTCGTTTTTACCATCTTCAATTTTTTTAGTATAAGATTCGGATTCAATAATATTTTTAACATCAGTCATAGTATCTGAAAATTTTCCCTTTTCAAGGTCAATCATAATTTTAATTCTGCTTTTTTTATATTCCGTTTTCATAAATTTTTTAGTTAATTTACTTCGGCAAAATTGTAAATCAAACGAATAATTGCAGGATGGGCAAGATGGTTCAGTTTTCAATAATAAAATATGCGTTTTGATGCATCCGATGCAAAAATTTGTATTGCAAGAAGAACATTCTAATTTTCGCATATCTTTCGTACCAAAGTCTTCATAGCAAATTTGACAATGCATAATTTAAATTTAATGAATTTTAAGTATTAAATTTAGATAATCAATTTATTATTGCCTTGATATAAATATATATGTTAGTTTTATATAATGAGTGGTACAGATTTTGATATATCAAATTATAGTACTGAAGAATTAGTAAATATAATAGGATTGGGCGGAGTACTCCCTTTAACAAACGGGAAAATAGTGGAAAAAATACAAGAAATGAAAGATCAGTTTGAGGAAAAGTTTGACGGAAACGGAGCATCTGGCGTGTTTGATGCGTATGGTGGACTCCGCGATGATGATACATTCATAATAAAAGTAAATGAATTATTAAAGACCGAACAGTACAATTCTATAAATATTTATGGTTTTTTAACCAATGGTACCAAAGCACCAGACAATTGGGGTGATTGGTCAACCAGTATTTATAGTAAAGAATTTAGAATGGAATTAAATAAATTAATGATTGAAGATATTGCATTTGCTGAGCACATTGAAGGAAATATAGATGATCAGATTGTTGGCGAGTTATATGCAACTGCATTGGGAGAAGCCGAAGAAGCGCGGGATGAATATATATTTTTCTTTGATCAAATAGCCCATCGGTTGCGTGAATATAAGAAAGAGGAGTATAGTACAGATTATTATGAAGAGGAAGAAGAAAATGAAAAGTCATTATTGGAGGGTGATTTTATGGATGACAATGAAAAAATAATGGCTACAAATAATTTCGCAATGCCTATTTGGGATAGAACCACATTTAAAGGTGCGCCGCCAGCAATGCCGAAAGACTATATAAATCCATTATCAAGAGGAACAATGACAAAAACAATTAATATTGATAGCCAATATCGCACTATCGCTGACCCCGTCGTATGTATTCGCTGTCCAGATACATTGCAATATTATGAGAGTGGGGCAAGTGTTGATGGGTTTTCCGTTGTCGCGTCTAATAATGATGGAAAAATATTAATTGTGGGTACGTCTGGGGAAAAATTAAAAAAATTAGATATTAATGAACCAGATGATATATTAGATGATTCTTTAATCAGTACTTGGGTTGATATAAGCTTTAATAATTCGGAAGAAAATATCAATAAAGAATGGAAAGATATTACGATGAATTATTCTGGTAATTATATAGCTGTCTGTAATAAAAAACATATATGGTATTCCATTTCAGATGGTAGTGATAATACTTGGGAAAAGGGACACGTAAGTTATTTAACAAATATAGATTTATCAAATTCTGATATATCTGGAAATTGGACAGCAATAACATCCGATTTTACAGGGAAAAATTTGTTTGCTTGTAGAGATATATCGGATGGCGATATATATGCCGATTTTAAAAAAGGTGGTGTGTGTTATTCGGATGATTATGCCGCTACGTGGGTGGATTTATCTGGAGAAAGAATAAAACATCCAAATCTATCTCTAAAGGAAGATATGAGTCAAAATTGGATAGATATTGAAGTCTCTGGTGATGGTAAAAAGGTATATGGGATATATAAAGAAAATGATAAAGAAAATTATAAATATTATATTGTGAAATCAATAAATAATGGTCTCAGTTGGGATATTATTAATGTTTCTAAGTGGGATAATAATACTGAATTAATAGATTATCATTGGAAACAAATTGTCACAAATTTATACGGTACAAAGGTATTTATAATTGCGGAAAATTATGGGTGGATATGGCGTTCATTTGATTCGGGGACAAATTGGTCAAAAGTAACGGGTCTGGGGGATAGTAATTGGAATTCAATTACTTGTTCATTGGATGGTTTAAAGGTAGCTGTTTGGGATACAACTAACAAAATACTCAGATTTTCAGAAAATGGTGGTGCCGATTGGAATGGTCCGGCAACAGTAACTAAGAATGGTTATCCATCATTTGAAATTGCAAACTCAAACATTGTTATTTCCGACGATGGCGATAGAATACTTGGATTGGATTATGGTGGCAATATATTTACATCAAAAAAATGTGTAGAAAAGGATTTATTGTTATTTGATAGACCTAGTAATTTTACGATAAACTTAAGTGAACCAATTAAAAATGTGGTAAGTATTGCAATTAAAAATATAGAATTACCTCATTCATGGGATGTTTTTTCAGAAAGCGAAGGAACCAATGTATTTTATGTAAAAAAAAGTGGCGAGCTCGGCGATCCCATAACAATAACAATACCACCCGGTACTTATCATTATAATGATAATTTTGGCGCTGATCTTAATTTAATAAAAAAATTAAATGATGCTGTAGATAAAAAAGGTTTCAGTGACTTAGTATTTGGTTATATAGGAAGTAATAATATTCGTATCAAAAATATCGGAACTACTAGCAAATTTAGTATTTGGTGGCATCTTGAAGATAAAAATAGTGTTTGTGGCCCTGCTGGACAAGGAACGAGGGTTAATTATAATTTAGGTTGGTTATTAGGTTTTAGAAAAACATTTTTAAGTTTAGATAAGGATGACGACCCTGTAGTGTCGCCATCAAAATTAAATTTAAAGGGGAGCAAATACGTATTTGTAACATTGGATGAATATTCAAATAATAAAGCACCTGATACTTGTATTTCTTATGAAAATAATGCAGCAACATTTAATATGCCTTCTTATTTTGTGAAAACAACAATGGGTATTGAAGTTGCAAATGGAAACATTACAGAAGATAATAAATGTTGGGCAAAACCGGATACTCCACCCAGTGGGTATTGTGGCAAAAAAAGAGCTAACCCGGAACTATTAAGTAATTTAACAGCTGCACAACGGTATACAATAGAAAATATTAGAAATGCCTTATTGGTGCCAAAGAAAAAACAGTATAAAAGTCCAATTATTTCTAATTATTTTGCGAAGGTACAACTTATATTTAATAGCACAACATCGCCATCTACGCAATATACAACAGAGAGGCGCGTTGAAGCCACACAAGAAACGCGCGACTATTTTGGACCGATTACACTGCGTAAATTTAAAATCCGTTTATTAAATGAACGTGGTAATGAGATTGATATGAATGAAGATAATTGGTCATTTACATTATTAATTAAACAATTATATAATAATTAAGAAATAGAACAGCAACCTGGATTGTCTTCGCATAAATATGAGCAAGAATCTCGTTTTTTTAGAGAGAGGCGGTTTAAAGAACCGTTATCATTTAAATTTCTTAAATATATACCTTTATGGTTATCAATATCAAAAGTATTCATAACTTTATTTAAAAAAAAATCAATAGATTCTTTAATATTTTCGTTTTTTTTTGCCGAAATTTCAAAATAATCAATGTTTTTATTTTTAAAAATCTTAGATATTTCTTCGTAAGAAATTACCCTATCTTTATCAGTTTTATTACCAAATGCAATAATAATAGATTCGCAATCTTGAGAACGATGGGTATTATATTCATTCAACCAAAAATCAATATGTTCAATTGACTGATTAGAAGTTAAATCAATAACCAAAAAAATTCCAACAATGTTTTTATAATAATTTCTAACAAGTGGGGCAAAACATTCTTGTCCAGCCGTATCCCATAATTGTAATTTAAGATTTTTATCATTAAATTTTACTTCAGTGGAATTAAATTCAATTCCGATAGTAGGCATATAGTTTAAATCTTCTCGTTTATTGCATATACGGTTGCATAAAAACGTTTTTCCAACATTTGCATCGCCAATTGTTATTATTTTAAATATATATTTCTTGTCATTCATATATATAATCGCTATATTTTTTATTTAGATGATGTAATCAAAAATCAATTTTTATTTCTTCAAAAGTGTTTTTTGTTAAATTTTCAATATCTAAAATATTTTCAATCATACTTTTATAGAATTTGTCCAAATCTTTGCGAGATTTGGATATTTTTCTTTTAAATTCAGATGAATTTTGTGTTAATTTATCAATAATTTCTTTATTTGAAAAATCAATATTTGCATTATTAATAGCGCATAAAATGTCGTAAGCATTTTTAATTTTGTTAATATCATTATTGGTATTGTGTAAATAAATTGCTAATTTTTCACCAACGGGTTCAATACAATAGTCTGATTTATTGCAAATACCTGACGCATTGGACATTAATACTGCAGCCCATATATCATTATTATTTTCAAGATCTCTTTTAAATTTGTCTATTTCTTTTTTCGGTACATTTTTTGCATAGTCTTTATTTTCAAACATTATTTTATTATTCTTACCGTCAATCATAATAAAATCACCTCGTCCAGCTTCTTTATGAGTGTCTTCAATTATATTTTTAGGAAACAACATATTTAAATTTTGAAACATTGCATTTTCGCTTAACTTGCCTTTAATTGAGGAATTTTCTTCGGATTTGCACGTTCTATTTACAATATCTTTCATATCATCTGTGTATTTTGTTCTTAATTTATCCATTTCTTCTTGATGTTTATTATGTAGTAATTCCGTTCTTTCTCGTTCATCATTAAAATGTGTTTCTTTGATACTGTTTAATTGTTGCGAATGAACTGTAAGTTGATCTGTTAAAATTTCAATTCTCTTTTCTTTATCGTTTATTTTTTCTTCAAATTGCAATTCAATGTTGGTGGTAATATCTTTATGCATTTTATTCTTTTCCAAAATATATGTTTCTTGTAATTTAGAATTTTCTTCAAACTTATTTTTTAATTGTTTCTGAAAATTTTGAATAATTGCTTTATATTTTTCTTCATTCTCGTTTAATTTATCATTAAATTCTGAATTTTCATATCTTAATTTTTTCTCATTAATAAAATTAAGAGCTGAAATTCCAAGTTCAATTGCTTTTATTTTTTCATCTTTGCCTAATTTCATCAACTCGTACACGCATTTATTATTTGGCAGGGCAATCTGTATAAATTGTTCGGTCATCATTCATATAAAATTGTTTATATATTTTTAAGTCTATTTGGAAATTTTATTATCTTAAGATAGCATAAAAATGGATAAATTTATTAATATTAAAGAAAAAAGTGATATGATATTAGAACCTTTACAAGTTATGATACAGCTTGCATTATTATCACATTGTCCCAATGGTACTAAATTAAGTATTTCGGATAATTTGCTGCATATACAACAGCCCCGTTGGAATCAGGGTATATGGCGATGGTATATGAATGATAATAAAGATGATTTATATTATTTATTTCAGGCAATACGTCGTTTTTATATGTGGTATAAACCTGAAAACTGTTCCATATATTCCAAAATATTAGAAACTGCGATTAAAGGATTAAAAAAACTGCAAGAGACTTATGAAAATACTGATAAAATTTCTATAAAGCATACATTATCTATGTATACAAATATATTAAGCCTTGAAACACCTGATTTATTTAATGATAACAACAATGAAAATTCTGTAAATATAGATAAAGTATTTCAAAATATCACTTCTATTTATAATAATAAAATTTTGGCGATAATTTTTAATACATTTAAGCTAATGGACGATGAGACAAATGAAGAAAATAAAACACAATTTATGAATGGATTGTTGTTAATTATGATCCCAACAAATAATAAAATAAAAGGATGGATACGAGAGAATTTAACGTGTTGATTAATAATATTTCTATAATATAAGTTTATGGTATTTAAAGGAATGTGGTTTATTTTAGCTGTCATTGCGATGTTTATCATTGTAATTTTAGATGCTTGTAAAAAATATATTTTAGATTTTAAATTGCTTAATCCAAGTGAATTAATTATTTATACATCAATTGGCATTGGTCTATTTGGATTATTGCATTATTTTTATGATAAAAAATGTAGAACTCTAAAACTATTTAATAGAAAAGCTGTATTATTTTTATTTATGCTAGCATTATTGGGATACATTTTCAATATTGTCTTTGTAAATTCAATTAATCTTTCACCAGATGTAACATTGGTATCAATGGTGCTATCATTGAATATAATACTTATCTATTTAATATCAAGTATATTTTTTGAAAAATCACCAAGTTTCAATATGAATGTATTTTTAGGATTAATTTTAATATTAATAGGTATTAATATAATTTCCAAAAATTTTTAGCTTTATTATATATATTATGATGAATATATATAATAAATGGTTTGGTTATTCATTATTGGGTATAATATTTGTTTGTGTTGTGGATTTAGGTAGGAAATATGTTTTGGATAAAAATATGATTCGCGTTGATGAAATGATAATTTATTTAGCTATTTTTGCTGGTATGTTGGGTCTTATACACTTTTTATTTGATAAAAAGTGCAGGTATCCAACTCAGATAAAATCTAAATCATTGTTTTACATATTTTTACTGGCACTTTCCGTATATGCGTTTAATATTTCTTTCACGCGGTCCATCTATTATGCGTCTGATGTAACTTGGCCAGTTATTATGATTTCTTTATCCGCTGTATTTATTTATTTATATTCAAGTTTATTGTTTGATGATTCTCCAGATTTTGATTGGAAAATATTATTGGGCGTTGCGTTAACGGTTGTTGGTTTAGGAATTATAAGTATGTACTTTAAAGATTAATTTCTATACATATTGTAATAATGCCGAGAAGTTCAAAAAGAAAAAGTGCCAAACGAAAGTATTCGGCTACTAAAAAAGCAGCCAGAAGGGCAGCCGCGCGTCGTTTGGCAGCAAAAAAACGATCAACCCAACGAAGTGAAGAGAAAATAGCCAAATTTATGAGAAATTTTTTATCCAGTACGGTTGGTGGCAAACGCCGCAAGAGAAAAGGCAGCAAGAGAAAAGGTAGAAAGAGAAAAGGCAGCAAGAGAAAACGTTAATTTTACTTGTAAATTACATATAATTTATAAGTGAAATATCCCAATATTACGCCTATTGTGCCGCCAACCACAGTTTGTTGGATAGTATGCCAATATTCTTTTACACGACTATACATTACATAAAATCCAATAAATGTCATTAATGAATAAATGATTATTTTTTGTGTTTGTGGGAGTGCGGGATTATAGTATGTTCTTAAAATTATATATGTTGAAAATAAACCAGCCAGTTGTGAATGACCAGACGGCATACCATAGGAATTTATTGATGTTTTATACATTTTGCCATCTTGAGGTAATTCAAATACGGCAACAGGTGGTCTATTGCCCATACCTATAATAGGATATTTTTTATCTCCCATAATATTTCTACAACCTGTTTTAAATATTTTATTAAGTATTTCAGATGTTAAAAATGCAAGAAAAAGAACAATTCCTTCATTTCTGTTACCAAAAAACATAATAGTAATAGCAATTATAAAAAGAAGCGTTGGATATTCGCGAGCAATTCGTAATATTTTTCTGTGATGTAAAATATTAATCATTTTTTTATATTATATAAATATATTAAATTATTGTTTTTTTCCGAAGATGCTTTAAGTATGAAATTAAAAGATATATGAAAGTATGCCAAAGAAAGTTTGAGCGTTTTTTTCTAAAAGTATTTTGGGATTTTTATTTTTAACCTTGGTAAAATTTAAAAATTTCAGAAATAGAATTTTTTTTTTTCATTTTTTGAGCAAAACCTTCATCGTGTAGGGAAAATAATTATATTTTTTTAAAATTTTATGTAGGCAGCTTATGTAGGCAGCTTTTTTGGCGAATTTTAGACGATTTTTTTTGAAATTTTCTAAAAAATTACTGAAAAAAAGGCCCTTACTGACCGACGTTTTTAGAAATTGCCATAATTGGTTGTTATGATATTATCGTTTAAAAAAGTTTGAGAATTTTTGAAAAAAAAACTGAAAAACAAAAAAAAATTGCTCACCAAAAATGGACACACTGAAAAACGTCACAGATTTTTTGATTATCAAATTCAACCGAGTTATGGTAAGAAATAAAAATAAACAGACCTTTTCAATCGCTGCATAAAACTGCTCGTGAGCAACTTTTATGCAGCGACGTGTTTTTATAGAAAAAAATAATAAATACATTTATGCACACAACTTTTTGCTGTTGAAAAAAAAATCTGTTTCAGTGTGTCCAGATTTATAAAAAAATAATTTAAAAAAATAACAATAATATATATAAAATGTCGGAAAAAAAATTTTATTGTGACAAATGTAATTACAGCACAAAAAAAAAATATAATTTAGTCAGACACGATAATAAGGTGCATTTGGAGTTTTATGAAAAATGTTTATGCGGAAAAATATATACAACGAAAAGTGGATATAAAAGACATTTGAAAAAATGTTATGAAATATTAAAAAACAGCAATAAAAAATTAAAAAATGATTTATTAAAAATGCAGGAAAAGGATCCTGTGCAAAATATTACAAATAATACGACAAATATTTCTATAAATTTATTTTTAAATAAATATTGCAATGAGGCGACGAATTTAACAGATTTCATAGATAATTTAAAATATACTTTAGAGGATGTTATGAATACTTATAATAGTGGTTATACAAATGGTATAACGAATGTGGTTTTAAAAGGATTGGAAGATATGCCGATGGGTGATCGTCCAATTCATTGTACAAATAAAGAAGGAAAGTTATTTATCAGAGATAATAATCAATGGGAGGAGGATAACATAGCTAAAAAGGGTAAAGCGTATAGTATTATGTCAAAAATGCGTAAAAAACAATATTTGGCATTGCGAGAGTGGGATAAGGCGCATCCAAATTGGGAACAAAACGAGAATTTATCCGTGATACGCTGTAAAATATTGAATGAATTACTTGGTGATAATAATGTAGAAAAAAATATGAAGAAAGTATTAAAAGATGTATCAAAACAAGTTTCATTGAAGCCTTTATAAACTTTTTACATAAGAGACAATGCACGTTTATGTATATCAGCTCACATAGGTGCATCTTGTTCTTCTCGTGCTGCTTCTAATTGACGTTCAAGTTGACTTTTTTTATTTAATCTAGCATTTCGTTCATTCCAGGTTTCCCAATCATTTTTTGCAATATATTGTATATGCCGCATACACACGCTGAATGAGAATCCAGAATGATTATTATTTTCAAGGCCATTGGAAATAGCATTTACATTTTTGTGACCCCAAAACATATATCCTTCACCTTCTGGTGGTTTTTCATCGCGAAACCATTCCCAAAGTTCTAAACGATTTATTGTTTTAATCATATCGTCAACTTCCCGTATCATCGTTGTTGGATGCCATAACCCTGTTAATGTCTCATCTTTGTTATAACACTTTGGTGTAATAACTTGAATCTTACTAATCTTATTTGTATCGGTTGATTCCGGTTGCGGGGGACCCCAACCCAGTATGTTGCGTCTCCAATACGATTTGGAATCGGGTTGATAATAATATGGTTTATTATTGTTCACTTTTGAATCAAATCCATCGTCTCCATTTTTTAAAATGATCCAACCCTTCACTTCTTGTCCAATTGGATCCACCATTTTTCTTATAATTTTAATAAAATAACTTATTAACTTAAAAGAAAATATCAATTTAATTATTCTCTCAGAGTTAAATATATAAAAATAATATATATTTAATAATTAAATGGGAAATGTTTTATCAAAATTAAAAAAACTATGTTGTGAAAATTGTATAAGATGTTGTTGTAAAGACAGATGTTTAACAGAGGAAGAAAGAATACAAATTATTTATGATCAGATAAGTTCGCAAGAAATTTGGGATACGCAAGTTTAGTAATCTTTTTCGGTGAAATTAACTTTCGTTTTGCCGATATATCCAATTAAACATTGTTCGGTATTAAATATTTTATTGAATAGTTCTTGTACCTTTTTGAGAGACATATTTTTAATGATATTTGCATATTCATTATAGGAATAAATTTTTTTGTTTTTTTTGTGTAATTGAAACAAGAATTGAAATTTAAAAAAAGAACTTAGTTTATTAGTGTTATTAAAATTACTTTCATAAAAACTTATTAAATTTTTATTCTTTACATTTGTTAATTTATTTTTGGGCACTTTTGTTTTTTTGTACTTATTAATTAATTTGAACACAATATGTAATACTTTTACAATATTTTTATCAAGTGTTGATATTGAAATTTCGCAACCTGATCCACAAAAATTTGTAAAAAAACTACATTTAGCACCATAAACAAGTTCGTGTTTTACGCGCAATTCTGTCATTAGTATTGAAGAGAAATCACCACCAATGATTTCTGATAAAGCGGATAAATATGGGAAATCCTGATCACCTCTGTGGATAGAGATTGGGAAAAATATTTTAATATCAGTATTTTTTGATTTTTTATTTTGGACAAAAAGTACTTTTTTCTTGTAAGAAAAACAATCACTGAAACATATTGGTTTTGGTGGTGAGCGTGTTTTTAATTTTTGTTTTAATGATTTTATCATTTTTTTTTCTTCAAATTTTCCAGTAATAACAAATAGAATACGTTTTTGGTTGAAATATTCTTTAAAAAATGTTGAAATATTTTGTTTATTAAATGATTTTAAGACTTGCAATTGTCGTTTATAATCTTGACCATATTGTATACCTTCAATATTATAGAAATTTTTGTATATTGTATCCCATAATTTCCAATTTGGTTTATTAACAAGAGTATTTAATTCGTTACGAACCGCGTGTCTTTCTTTATCAATCATTTTTTTAGAAAAATTTGGATTTATAATAATAGATACGATATAATCTAAAATTAAATTAGCGTGTGTTGCTAAACCCTGTTGCCAAAAATGTAAATAAGTATCTTCTGTGTACGCATTTGAGAAAGTGCCATACTTTTCCCAAAAATAGGTACAATGTTTTTTTTTGCATTTTTCCCAGCCTTCCATTAACGCGTGTTCTAAAAGATGTGAAATGCCGGAATTATTTTTATGTTCAATGATATTACCACCAAATAACAAACCTTCAATGCGTATAACTTTAGATCCTTTAATGGGTAATAATAAAACTGAATATCCATTTATATCAATTATATTTGGTTTTAATGTTTTATATATATTTTTTCTGGTGTTACTTTTAGACTTGTTTATTTTTCTTCTTGTGGGCATCTTAATATATAACGATATTTTTATTTTCTCTGTTTATATTAAGATGCCCAGTGCAATAACTTTATCACCGTCGGAAAAAACAAAGATTAAAATAAACCAATTAAGAAGAGAATGGCAGGCAGAAATGGCGCGAGATATACGACATTTAAATATACGTGTTACAAAACTTGAAAAAAAAAAATGGAAGTGGCCGCGATTTAAAAAGTTTAAAAAAATATCCGAAAAAAATTCAGAATCATTGGATACTATTTATAAACCTCCACGCTCAGTGCGTTCGTCTAAATTTGGCAAAGGAAAAAAAAAGAAAAGAAGAAAGAAAAAAAAAGGTGGTAAAAGAACAAAGAGAACTAAAAGAAGATACAAAAAAAAGAGAACTAAAAGAAGATACAAAAAAAAGAGCACTAAAAAAAAGTCTCATAAATAAATTTTTCCAAGAATAACATAGAAAGTTATAAGTGAAGTATAATGGAATACTTTGCGAATATTTTTTTCAGTTTTTGAAATATTACAATATGGTAATATTTCATAAATGCCCAACCACGATCTTTCTCTCAGAAGATATTTTTCTAATCTTATTAAAAGATCACCATTTAAAATGGTGATCGCGAACATCATTAAACCCCAGAAGAACACGCCAAATTTAAAGTATATATTATTTGCTGGATACAAAAAGATTTGTAAAAAAACTATGAGAGAAAGATTATAATGTAAAAGTGAGATGATCCAAAAAGTATGTTCGTGGTGTCCGGTGATCATATTTAAATTTTTCTCTATTTTATTAAAAAGTTTTTTATTCATTGAAATAAATAAATAAAAAAATATTTTTTTTTATACGTAAATGGTTTAACACCTACACGTTTTTAATTTATTAATTCTCCCTTTTTTCCACATTTTACTGCTGAAAGTTTTATATTCTCCACAAGATACACAATTCATTGCTTGAAATTTTATAAAATTCATTGGATGATTTGAAGTAACACATCCTATAGCCCAATGTCCACCATATATACCAGGAATATATTCAAATTTTGTAATGTTAGAAGATATATTTTTCTTATTTTTTATTACAATTTTATAATATGGTTGCGTATTAACTTCAATAAATGCAAATGATTTAATAATATCTATAACATCCGTAGGTAACTCTAATTTATCTAAATTATACAATTTTCTTGTTATTTTGTTAAATACACCGGGTATCATTGTTTTGTTTTATATAATTAGTTTAAAAAAATTCAATTTAATATTTTTCAATAAAAATTAAATTGAAAGAAAATTATTATGTATTAATTTACAATAAATGTACACAGATAGTTCTTTATTATTAAAAAGTATGGAATTAAAACTTATGAAAGTTCTCACAAATGAAACATCTTGTAAAATTTTTAAAGCTTTTGGTAATTTTATTTTGGTGGTATTTATCACATCATTTATTCATTGGAGTCTTGTGAACTTTTATTCTTGGAATTGCGTTGATTCATCTTGGACAGGTGCACTCACACATATTATTAATTTGGGATCACCATTTTGCCAATTTATAAATTATATACAATTTGAAATTTCAAAATATTATGTCACAATTTGGGCATCTGCGGGAATTGCAATTGTTATTTATTTTATTGGAATAGAGAAAAAATAATTATTTGTTACCATTTATGCAGTAAAAATAGTGTTGTTTATTTATATTAAAAAAAATAAACAACGAAATGTGTTATTATCGCGAACATATAATGTGTTAATTAAAACTTTTTTATTTCTTATTACCAGTTATGGTAACAAAATTAACAAAAGATAATGTTAATATACATTATGGTAACAAATGTACAATAATATAAAAAAAATAATTATGTTACCATAATAGGTAACATAATTTATATTCAATGTCAATATATCAAGTTATGGTAACATAAGACCATAAACAATGAAATAAAATTATTTATTTTTTTTGTTACCATATTGCGGTAACAAATAAAATAAACACCAAAAT
>Ga0209091_10000228_pt1 | contig 55328 bp, 46 predicted proteins | sample ArcticOcean_MG_C_6_FD_187438 | JGI IMG/M metagenome (GOLD analysis project Ga0209091, IMG submission 187438) | Marine microbial communities from western Arctic Ocean - ArcticOcean_MG_CB8_128 (SPAdes) (version 2) | ecosystem: Environmental > Aquatic > Marine > Oceanic | place: Arctic Ocean...
AAATTTCCTCAATTGAGTTTAAATTACCAATTTGTACCCCTGCATTAACAAAAATTGCAGTTCCTATAAACATTCCTACTTGAGATACTAAATAAAATTCTAATGCTCTCATCTTAGTAAGTCCAAAGACAAGATTTATAATAAAAAAAGGAAATATAGGACTTAATCTTAAAAATAATAGATATAACCAGCCATCTTTTTCTATTCCATTGTTAACTTTTTCTAAGTATTTACGAAATCTAACTTGTGTATAATTTCTTAAGGCATATCTTGAAAATAAAAAACAAAATGTTGACCCCATTGAACTTGCAAATGAAACTAGGATTAAACCTGGCCAAAAACCAAACAAGGCTCCAGCTAATAATGTTTTAAGTAATGAAATTGGTAAAGCAAAAGCGGTAACTATAACGTAAAAAATAAAAAATATTATAAAATAAAGTGTATAGTTTTTATTCACTAACAGTTGAATGTCTTGATAAGTATCTTTGATAATTGAAAATGATAAAATTTCACTTAAATCAACAATATAACTGATAACTATAATTAGAAAAAAAATTAATCCAAAAAGTATTCTACCTCTGTTTTTTTTCATTATTTTTTTTAGCTACAGCTAGATCCACCTAAAACACAAAATTTTGAACAGTGTTTATGGTTGAGATATATCTTTTTAAGTGAATTTGTTAAGTTTTGCCCAAGATCAAATTCATCTTCGTAAGGAAGTAATGTACAAGCTATGACGCTTGGTTTTGGTGAAGTTTTTTTTTTAACAACCATTCGTGACGAAGAACACATTATATCATCAGGGTTTTTACCTAATAGGTTCCAGCAAGCAGTAGTAATTTCAGGAGTATCAAACTTTTCATCCATTTCAGCAAAGGTTACTAACTGTTCTTTTGATTTTGCATCTAGTTTCAAATTATATTTATCAATGAATAGATTAAAATTATCTCTTAGTTGATCTTCTTGTTCTCCCCATAATAGCCTTGTTGCTAATGCGTAATTAAAATTATTTTGATTTAACCACTTAAGACCTTCCATCATTACATTAAATGTATTCTTGCCTCTTATCTCTTCATGTTTTCCTTTTTGATAATGATCAATTGAAACTCTAATTGTCAAATCTTGATGATTTATTTTTAAAAGATCTTCTTTTCTATTTAGCATTGGTTTCATTGCATTTGATAGAACAAGTACTTTAAAATTTTTTGATAAAGAGTATTCAATCATTTTTAGAACATCTTCATTCATAAAAGGTTCACCTCCTGTAAAACCTATTTCTTTCGTTCCTAGATTTTTATCAATAGCTTCATCAATAAATAATTTAACTTCCTCAAAAGTTATATAAACTAATCGATCATTTTTAGGACTAGACTCGATATAACAATTTTTACATTCAATATTACAAAGTGTTCCTGTGTTAAACCAAAGAGTCTTGATCCTTTTAGCCTCAATAAAAGCACGTGTGCTTCCATCAGCAGTTGTGATTGGGTTCTTAAATTTATTTTCTGATACGTTAGTCATAATTAAAAATTGTTCAGCAAAAGTTTACCTGTTTTTATTGCTCATTTTAAGCTTTATTAATTATTTTACTTAAGAATAATTCCCTGCTTTGGAATTAATGTTTTTAAAATATTTAAATTAAACTTTTGAAAAGTGATGTTTGTTATTAATAGATATTGAAAAATAAAAAATATTATCATAATTATGCTTTTAGTTTAAATGTTAGACCAGCTCCATTATTACAATATCGCTTACCAGTTGGTTGCGGACCATCATTAAAGACGTGACCTTGATGTCCTTCACAAACCGCACAATGATACTCAGTTCTTGGCAGCAATAATTTTAAGTCTAATTTAGTATCAATGACGTTTGGATGATGTTCAAAAAAAGATGGCCAGCCTGTTTCAGAATCATATTTCATTTTACTACTAAACAAAGGTGTGTTGCAACCAGCACAAAGATATTCGCCCTCCCTTTTTTCATCGTTTAACAGACTAGTGAAAGGTTTCTCAGTTTTTTCTTGCCTTAGAATATAATATTGCTCAGCTGTTAAGATTTCTTTCCATTCTATGTTAGACTTAATGATCTTCTTGATTTCTTTAGCAAAAGCCTGAAAGGGAACAAGGAACGACAATAGTCCTAAGGTCATTAGTTTTATGAATTTTCTTTTTTTCATTACCGATGTCAATGTAACTCATGAGGTTAAAGTTTGGAAATGATTAATAGCTTAGAATAAGAATATTCGATAGAGTTCCATCAGCCCGGTGCCCTGAACCAGGCTACCCCCACAAAGCTACCCCCCACAAAGCAACAGGGAACGGTCAACAGGAATTTGGAATTGGTAGCTGTGTCAGCTAAATCCCAACTCTCCAAAAACTTTCCTACTGCAATAGAAAAAAAATATTTTTTTGGGACTTTGCAGATTAGCTGACAGAGGTGACAATTCAAGAAAGTTTAGAGCGTGACCAACAGACCGTATTATTACGGATAGTTACTGTGAAAAGTTAGCTGATGTTAACTTCAAATGTGTACTTATGTATACCTGCAACCTTACCTAAACTTATCACTCATTTTTTAAATTAATGAATCATAGCAACACTTTAAGAAGATTGTTCCGCAGGTAACCCCTACAGTTTTAGCAAGTGCACCTAGCTAGCTAACCACTGCATACCATGCAAGAATTCGGAGTAACAGTTGCTTGTTCCTTGATCCCTGCTGCTTGTATCTTGTTTCAAACATACCCATTAAGAGTCCATTCAGTACGAAATTTTTGAAAAATTTTTAGAATTGGACTCAGGGACTCTGAAAACAAAAACATGGACTCTGACTGAGCTTATTAGTCATCTTTACATCTATATAGAGACTCCTTTTTGCTTAAGAGGTGTTTGGGTTAAACTAAAAACTTCAATTTTGTAAACCCGACTGGTACCTCTTTCATTGGGGTACTGACTCATGCAAATGGACTCTCACAAAGGATGGACTCACAATTGGTTCACAAATAACCCTTGAAAGTGGACTCCCAGTATGGGATTATAAGGGAGTGTTTATGGTATGTTTAGCCTGATTCATGAAGATAGGTCTGGGGCACCGGGTAACAGAACGCCCCTACTACACAACGGATAGCTAGCTAATACCCTAACATATTTAAACAGTTAAGCATGTGTGAACACACATGGCACGCAGGCTTGGTATTTTTTTCATATTTTTTTTAAGTTATATGACCTATGATATTTAAATTAAATTACGATAGGAGAGAAATGAAAAAAATAATTATTATATTAATTTCAATTTTCACTTTAACGTCTTGTGGAACTATTGTTAACGATCCAAACGTACCAGTATCGTTATCATTTAGTGATGGATCAGATGGTAAGTGCAAACTGAATAATAAAAGAGCATCCTACAGTGTTAATATACCTTCAACAACAATGGTTAGAAGGTCTGATGACGCCCTGAGATTTGATTGTTTGTCAGATAATGGGAAAAAAGGTTATGGAAGCATACCAAGTGGAATGGAAGGTGGAAAAGTTGCTGCCAGTGTATTCTTTTTTGATTTAGGAATTACTGATGCAATAACTGATAAATCTAGAATTTATCCTCCAAGCTTTGTTATACCAGTAAATTAGAAAAAACACGGTCTGGGGCACCGGGTAACAGAACGCCCCTAATTACAGGACTCCTTATATTCGGTGCGAAAAAAGTAAAAATAATTTACTACGAATACGACTACGAACACTGTCAATAAGTGTTGAAATCATTTACATTATGTTAAAAGAAGGACAACAGAACGTCTATTAATAATTTACTTTTATATTTTATTAATCCAAAAATTTTTTCTTTCATCATTTAAAAATGAAGATTTAAAAGAGTTAATTAATAAAATTTTTATATCTTCAAAAGAAAGATTTAATGCCACTTGAGTTTCAATTAAATTTTGATTTAGATAGCCTCCAAAATAAGCTGGGTCATCTGAATTAACCGTAACCATTAATTTTTTATCCAGCATTTTCTTTAAATTATGATCTTTTAATTTATCAAAAACTTTTAATTTTATATTTGAGAGGGGACAAACTGTTAGAGGAATTTGACTTTTTGATAGTTTTTCCACTAATTTTTCATCTTTGAGACATTGAACACCATGATCAATTCTTTTTACATTAAGAAGATTTAAAGCTTCCCACATATATTCTGTTGGTCCTTCTTCGCCTGCATGAGCAACAGTTATAAAGTTATTTTCAGCTGCTTTTTTAAATAATTTTTCAAATTTTTTTGGAGGATTACCCATCTCTAAAGAGTCCAATCCAACTCCAAAAATTTTATCTTTATGAGCAAGAGCTTTGTCTAAAATATTAAAACACTCCTCTTCATTTAAGTGTCTTAAAAAACACATGATAATTTTAAAACTTAAGCCAAATTCTTTTTTTGCTTTTATAAGGGCTTTATAAATACCATTTATAACAATATCAAAACCAATTCCTCTTTTTGTATGAGTTTGGGGGTCAAAAAAAATTTCCGTATGGACTATATTGTCTTCCTTACATTTTAATGCATAAGCCCAAGTAAGTTCGAAGAAATCCTGTTCTTTTAATAGAACTTTTGCTCCTTCATAATATATTTTAAGAAAGGATTCTAAATTGCTAAAATTATATGCTTTTTTTACTTCATTAATATCATTAAATGAAATTTGAATATTATTTCTTTTAGCAAATGAAAACATTTGCTCAGGTTCAAGAGTTCCTTCTATGTGCAAATGTAATTCAGCCTTTGGTGATTTTTTTATAAATTCTAGTATACTAATATTATTCATCTATTTTTATACTAACACTAAAGTAAGTTTAGATTAGTTTTTAGTTTACTACTGGCTTAATTTTTACATATTATTTATTTTTGCAATCATTCCCACTTCATAGTGACCAGGTACGTTGCACGCCGCTTCAAGTTCTGCTTCAGTATTAAATTTCCAAATTATTTCAGCACTCTCGTTTGGTTCTATTAAAACACTATTAGAGTGAGAGTGACTCATTGAATTATCTTTTTTTGAGAATTCTTTCATTTTCTTTTTATCAATTATATCAGCTAATAATATTTCATTTTCTACCATCTTCATCATTTCTAACTGGTGTTTAAGATGCATTTCTTTAGTAGCAATATTAAATTCATGAACAAATTCTCCATGATTATAAACGACAAATTTTATTGTTTGATTTTTTTTTATTTTAAATTCACTGGGTTCATAATAGTTATCATACATTTTAACCTTGATAACTTTAACAACCTCAGCAGGGTCTCCTTTTTCACCTATCATGTTCATTGAGGCAGCAATTGAGATACTTGGTATTAAAATAAATAATAATAGAATTTTTTTCATAATTAATAATAAAGCTAAATGTTAGTTTAAGAAGTATGAATTTTGGCACATACGTGGTGCTCTTTTAGTGGAGCTTCTATCTTTGCTATTTAAACTTTGTTGCAGAATAAGGATTATAGAAGCACGGTCCGGGGCATAAGGTAACAGAACGCCCCTTACCACTCTTCTACTTCTCTTTATTTATAATGCTGATTAACGTTTAGATTAGTTTTTGGCGGACTGGTGGCGGCATTTTACTTAAAATTTTTTCATAACTGCTAAATTTATTTACTTAAATTTATTTGATGTTGATAATAATCATCTGGCCAAAAACTTTTAATATAGGCTAAAACTGAATCTATATCTTTGTCACTAAGGTTGTCTCCAAAGCCAGCCATCTTACCTTCGTAATCACTGACTATTCCAACTAAACCATATTTAATAATTGTATGTAGTGTTGCATCATCATGATGCCAAGTGTGACCTGTGCCATTTAAAGGTGGTGCTTTTCTATGACCGTCTTTATCAAGACCTTTCCAGTTTTCAGCTCCAGCTAGATTAACTTGATGGCAGCTTACACAATTATTTTGATATGCAATTTTACCTCTAGCAATCATTAATTCAGAGTCTCTTGTGATTGGATAATGATTATCTGAGTAAGAAAAATTACTTAATGATATAAATAGAGTTAAGATTAAAAGTATTCTTTTCATGAACCAAGATCCTAACACAAATTTAAACGTCACAATAGCGGCGCAATAGCGGTGCAATTTCATTTTAACTTCTACTTTTAACAAAGTAACTTTGTTGCAAAATAAGGATTATAGAAGCACGGTCTGGGGAACCTGGTAACAGAACGCCCTTACTCAGTCCTCTACTTTCATTTTTATAATTAATAAAATTAATTAATCTTAAACCAATTAAGTTCATAAATTTTATTACCTAAATATTTTCCACCTTTTTCAGTGGTGTGAGTTAGGTCCCAATAAATGTTATAATTATCAGGTGTTACTAGATCGCATGTTTTATCTTTGTAATTACATAGAAATTCTTGCAAGTTTAAAAATTGAATATTAAATTTTTTTGCTTTTTTAATGAGTATATTATTTAATTTTTTTTGATCTAAACCTTCAAATACTTCTTTTTCTATTTTTTTTAATTCTTTTTTATCTGGGAATTTTTTATTCGAATAAATATAATAATCCAGAGGATTAAGCCGTTTTGCAGTCTTTCCTTTCATATAAATTGATTGATTCGTTAAAATTACTTTTTTATTTTTTGAATGAATTAAGGGTATTAAATTATTTAGAGCTTTAAGATCTTTTTCTTTCCAAAGAGTTGACAAAATTATAATTTCTGATTTTTTAAATTGTTCAAGTACATTAGGTGTGAATTCAACATCTCCACATTTAGTAATATTTTGTCTAATTAACCGTTCTAAACATTCAACCTGATAAATACTATTACGTTCTCTTTTTTTTGATGAAATTAATTCAAAATCATAATCCTTAAATAATTCTTTATTTAAATAAAAATTCTTAAAAAAATCTTCTCCAACAGAATTACCAACTATTAAAACTTTTTTTTGATTTTTAGTGGTATTATCAAAATTTTCTGGGGAATAGCTTTTTCTAAATTTAAAGTGATCATTTAATAAAAAAATTTTACTATTATCAATATTTCTTTTTATTTTTTTTGTTACTTCAAATGAATTGGAGTTCTTATAGAGTAACAATAAACCAAAAAATATAGTTATTATAGAAATCACAAATATAAATAAAATCTTAAAAAACTTGGTTTTTTTATTCCTAAAAAATTTTTCTATGAAAAAATAACTTATTATTGATACAAATATTGTTAAGACTATCCATTCAAATTTATCATATTGAGAAGGAGTCATATCACTTTTAATTCTAGCAAAAGCAAATATTGGGTAGTGCCAAAGATACATAGAATAAGAAATCAATCCTATTCCAACAAATATTTTTGAAGATAAAATTTTAGTAATTATTTCATCTTTTTTAGAATAAAGAATGATAAGACATACTCCTATTATAGGAGAGAGAGTAAAAAAAGATGGATGAAAAATTTTATCATTATAAAAAATGATGGAATGCATAATCATAATTATTCCAACAGCTGGAAGTGTTAAGTTTAGAATTGAATTATTTGAAGGTTTTTTTTTAAAGATTTCAAAATAAGCTAATAGTGAACCAGCTATTAGTTCCCACATTCTTGTATGTAAAAAATAAAAGGTTGCAGCAGGATAATTCTTCGATCCCCATTCTGCCATTAAAAGACTTGTAAAAAACCCTAAAAATAAAATTCCTAGAAGATATTTTCTAAAAAACTTGAATATAATAAGTAAAATAACTGGAAACAAAATATAGTATTGTTCTTCAACAGAAAGTGACCAAGTATGAAGTAACGGTTTAAGCAAGCCATCTTCTGCGCCATATTGTAGTCCTGAGTAATGAAAGTAAAAGTTAGAACTAAAACCTAAAGAATATAAAGCAGATTTAGTAAATTCTATAAAATTTCCTGGTGCTAAAAATAACCATGCCGCAGGCAATGATGCAAGTATTACTACAATTAACGCTGGTAGTATTCGCCTTGCTCTTCTTTCATAAAAATAACTAAACGAAAATTTTCCAGTACTTTCTAATTCTTTTAGAATTAAAGAAGTTATTAAATATCCAGAAATAACAAAAAAAATATCAACACCAATAAATCCACCTTCAAATACTTTAGTTCCAAAAATGTTTAATTGAGCATGATATAAAATTACTGAGCTTACAGCTATTGCTCTCAACCCATCGATTTCTGGTCTGTAATTTATTTTCACAAATTATCAATATCTTAAATTAATTATTAATTCTAGTTTTCGTTTAGAGATATTTAATTTATAAATAGTAAACTTATTTTGAGTTTAAAATTTTTTTTAGGTCAGGTTTAAAATAATGTGGACCTTTCATAACTTTACCATCTTCATTATAAATTGGCTTACCATTTTCATCCAATTTACTCATATTTGAATTTTGAACTTCGTCAAAACATTTATCAAGATCAATACCAAAAGCATGTCCAGCGCCATATGTTACGTATAATATGTCCGTTAAAGCATCAGCTACCTCTAAAAAGTCTTTATTTTCAAGTGCAATTTTAAGTTCATTTAGCTCTTCTTTAATCAAGTCATATCTAAGTTTGTTAATTTTTTCGGTACTAAAAGAAGGTTGATTTTTAACTTCTTGGCCAAAGGTTTCCATGAAGGTTTTTACTTTCTTAAAATTATTCATTTAGCTCCTGTAAGTTCTTTAAATTTAATGTATAAATATAATAAATTAATTATTACATATTAATCAATGAAATTAAGAAAAGAATTTGACAGTATTGGAAGTATTAATGTTCCAAATGATAAATATTGGGGCGCATCTACACAGCGATCTAACAAATTTTTTAATATTGGAAAAATATTAGTCAATATCTCAATAATAAAATCTATAGCCATTGTAAAAAGATCAGCTGCAATTGTGCACCTTAAAGAAAAACAAATCGAAAAAAAAATAACTCAATCTATAGTCAAAGCTTCTGAGGAGGTTATTCGAGGAAAACTTGATGAAAATTTTCCATTAAAAGTTTGGCAAACAGGATCTGGCACTCAAACAAACATGAATGTTAATGAGGTAATAGCTAATAGGGCAATCGAAATAATGGGTGGAAAAAAAGGTTCAAAAAAACCAGTTCATCCTAATGATCATGTAAATAAATCACAATCAACTAATGATGTTTTTCCAACAGCAATGCATATATCTGTAGCTCAAGAGACAATTAATAAACTTTTACCAAACTTAAAAATTTTAGAAAAAGCATTAAACAAAAAATCTAAGGAATTTAATAAAATTATTAAAATTGGAAGAACTCATTTACAAGATGCTACCCCTTTATCCTTAGGTCAAGAATTTTCAGGTTATCAAATACAATTAAAAAAATGTATTGAGAGAATTGAATATGCACTTAAGGAAATATATTACCTTGCGCAAGGAGGGACGGCTGTAGGAACGGGAATTAATTCAAAGAAAGGTTTTGATAAAAAAATAGTTAAAGAAATTGCAAAATATACAAAAATTCCATTTAAACCTGCTCAAAATAAATTTGCGGAGCTAGCAGCACATGATTCTATAGTAAATTTTTCAGGTACATTAAATACTTGTGCGGTTTCTTTAATGAAAATAGCAAATGATATAAGATTCCTTGGTTCAGGACCAAGAGCAGGATACGGAGAGCTTATATTGCCTGAAAATGAACCTGGTTCATCAATAATGCCTGGAAAAGTAAATCCAACACAATGTGAAGCGGTAACGATGGTTTGTGTAAAAGTTATTGGAAATCATACTGGAATTACTTTGGCTGGATCTCATGGACACTTTGAACTTAATGTTTTTAAACCTATAATTGGTCATAACATTTTACAGTCAATTGATCTTATAGCGGATAGCACAAAAAATTTTGCCCTATATTGCGTAAAAGGAATCAAAGCTAATAAAAAAAGAATTAAAGAACATTTAGATAATTCATTAATGCTTGTTACCGCTCTAGCACCTTATATTGGATATGATAATGCTGCTAAAATCGCAAAAAATGCACTAAAAAAAAATACAACTTTAAAACATGAAACACTCAAAACTGGTCTCATCAAAGAAAGGGATTATGAGCGTATAGTTGATCCAAAAAAGATGATTTATCCAGAATAAATACTAAAAAGATTATTTACTAAATTCTTAAATATAATTAAGTTTCCAATTTGTTGATCCTCACTTAAATTAAAATTATTTAATACACCCTCAATTTCATCGCCTGGTTTCTTATTGTCAATTTTAAAATTATTTATCTTAAATTTATTTTTAAAAAAATTAAAGGTTAGATTAAATGAAATATTTTTAATTGGTTTTCTATATTTTTTTGAGGTTTGAAAAAAAGAAAAAAAATAATCTGAATTTTTTATATCTAAATTGAAATCTCCATTAAATATTAAATTATCTTTATTTAAAATTAGTTCATTACTATAAGATTTTAATAATCCAATTTTATTACTTAAAATATAAGAACTATCAAAGTTAATTTCTCCATTTATAGCATTTAAATTTACTTTTAAACTATCAAAAATTTTATTATTTGAAATATCAGGTGAACTAAAAGAGATAGCAACGTTTAAATTATCATGAAATAGTTTTCCTGATTTTATAAATTCAAATAAAAGAGAATTAGTATTAAATAATTTCATTAAATTAATTTTTTGTGAGCTGATGTCTAAAGTTAAATCAAAAGGATTTAAATTCAATTTTCCGTTATATTTAATTTTATTATTAGAAATTTGTGAGTTAAATGATTTAAATGATAAAAAATTCTTTTTAAGTTTATAATCTGTAATTAATCTAGAATTTAAAATTGATAAATCATTCAAACCATTGACTATTTTTTTTTTATAGTTTGTTTTATTTTTTATTTTTATTTTATATTTTTTTGAATTTAGTAAAAAATTATTTTCATTATTTATCAAATCTTTATTAAATTTTAATTTAAAGGGAATTTTAAACACCTCTCCTTTTAAATATATCATATTTAATAATTTTGAATTATCATAAAATAAATGAAGATTAGACATTTTAATTATCGACAAAGTTTTCTGATTAATATCTTTAAAAAAAAGATTGCTTTTTTTAATAAGTATTTCTTTTTTTGAAAATTTTTTATTAAATAATCTATCAAAAAAATTAAAATCATTTTTTTGTACTAAGAAATTTGCATTCTTAATTAAAACTTTTTTAATAGTTAAGTTGTTTTTATTAAAAAGATTTTTTTGATATATAAATACTTTTAATTCTTTTATCTCAGATAATTCTTTTGGGTTTTCAGGATCATCATTTAAAATTTTTGCATTTTTTATGGTAAAGTGTGGGGAAGGAAGAATTTCATAATTAATTTCTGAGGAAATGCTAAAATTTATTTTAAACTCGTCTAATAATTTACTTTCTATTGTATTTTGAACCCAAGATTTATTGTATAATGCGGGTATTGTTAAATAAAATAAATAAATAAATAATATTGTAATTAAGCCAATTAGATAAATATTAAAATTGCTAACTTTAAGTTTAGATCTAAATTTAGATTTAGATTTATTAAAAATATTATTTGTTTTATTTGAATTTTTTAATGCTGTCTTTTTAATTAAAAATATTAATTTATTAAAAATATAATTTGTTTTATTTGACAGTTTTAATAATGTCTTTTTAATTAAAAATTTAAGATATTTAATAAATTTGTTAAATTTTTTTTTTATGTTTTCCATGAAAATTAAATAAGCTTATAATGATAATTTAAAAATGATAAACTCTGAATATTTGCACAATCTTAATAAAGCTCAAAAAGAGGCAGTTTTGCATCTTGATGGACCATTATTAATAGTTGCTGGGGCTGGTTCAGGAAAAACTAAGGTACTTACTTCTAGAATTGCACATATTGTCAATGAAAAAAAAGCGTTTCCAAATCAAATACTTTCTGTAACCTTTACAAATAAGGCTGCAAAAGAAATGCAAAAAAGAGTTAGCGCAATACTTAATTCAGAAGTTATTGGATTATCTTGGCTTGGTACTTTTCATTCAATTTGTGCGAAACTTTTAAGAAAACATGCGGGAGCGGCGGGTTTAACTTCAAATTTCACAATTATAGATACTGATGACCAAGTAAGATTAATCAAAAATATATGCAAAGCAGAAAACATAGATATCAAACAATTAGCACCAAAATATATACTTACAATAATTGACCGATGGAAAAATAAAGGATTTTACCCTGACGAAGTTATAATTAATAAAAATGACTTTTTTGAAAAAATTGTTTTACCTCTTTATAAAATTTATCAAAAAAAATTATTAGATTTAAATGTATGTGACTTTGGTGATTTAATTTTACATACAGTTAGAATTTTAGAAAAAAATTTAGATATTAGGGAAATTTATTCTAATAATTTTAAATATATTTTAGTTGATGAATACCAGGATACAAATTTTATTCAAAGCAAATGGTTAAATTTATTATCTGAAAAACATAAAAATATTTGCTGTGTGGGTGATGATGACCAATCAATTTATAGTTGGCGTGGGGCAGAAATTAAAAATTTTTTAGAGTTTGACCAAGTTTATAAAAACTCTAAAGTTATTAGATTAGAAGAGAATTATAGATCATCACAAAATATTTTATCAGTTGCTTCTAATCTTATTGCTAATAATCAAAATAGAGTTGGAAAAACTTTAAAAACAACAATGGAAGAGGGTGATTTAGTAAAACTTAATTGCTTTAAAAATGGAAAAGATGAAGCTACTGGTATTTCCGATGAGATTGAAAAAAAACTTAAAAAAAAATATTCACTTAATAATATTGCAATTTTAGTTAGAGCTATATTTCAAACGAGAGAATTTGAAGAACGTTTTCTTAAGATTGGATTGCCTTACAGAATTCTGGGTGGTACTAAATTCTATGAAAGAGCTGAAATTAAAGATTGTGTTGCATACCTAAGATTAATCCATCAAGAAAAAGATGATTTGGCTTTTGATAGAGTGGTAAATAATCCTAAAAGATCGATAGGTGAAAGTACAACGAAACAAATTCACGAGTTTGCAAAGGAAAATTCTGTAAGTTTAGAAGTTGCGTCAAAAAAATTAATTGAAATTAATCTAATTAAACCGAAAACAAAAATTGGTCTTACTTCTTTTTTATTTTTAATTGAAAAATGGAGAAATGATTTAAATATTAAAAATATTAACCATGTTAAATTATTACAATTTGTATTGGATGAATCTGGTTATTCAGCAATGCTTAAAAATAAAAAAGATATTGACAATGAAAATAGATTAGAAAATATTAAAGAACTTTTGGGTGCAATGAAAGAGTTTGATAGTTTAGAAAGTTTTTTGGAACATGTTGCATTAGCTACTTCTATTGATCAAGACTGGGAAGGTGAAAAAGTAAATTTAATGACTATGCATGGCTCTAAAGGACTTGAATTTGATGTTGTTTTTTTACCTGGATGGGAAGAAGGACTATTTCCACATCAAAAATCTATACAAGAAAAAGGTCAAAATGGACTAGAGGAAGAAAGACGACTTGCTTACGTAGGGATTACTAGAGCAAAAAAAGTAGCCTTAATTTCTTTCGCAATGAATAGATTCTATCAAGGCGATTGGATAGATAGTATGGCATCAAGATTTATTGATGAGTTACCAGAGAAAAACTTAAAAAAAAATTCTTTCTTTGATGAAGCTAAAGATGATGGAGATGATTTTGAATTTAATCAAGACTTTGAAGTTGAAGAAGGAACAAGAAGTCCAGGTTGGATTAGATATCAAAAAAGAATTAAATGAATAATAAAAAAATTTTAAAATTAAAAAAACTAATAAATTCTTATAATTTAGACGGTTATTTAGTGTCTAAAAATGATGCATATTTTTCTGAATTTGCATCGCCAGATAGATTAAAGGCAATTTCTAACTTTAGTGGTTCTGCTGGATTTGCTATAATTTTAAAAAAAGCAAATTATTTATTTGTTGATGGAAGATATACAATCCAAGCTAAAATTGAAGCTGGTAAATTTTTCAAAATAATTGAGGTCCCTAAATTTACACCAAAAGATATTTTAAAAACATTTAAAAAAAAATTAACTATAGGTTTCGACCCACAACTATTTACAAATTCTACACTTAAGAAAAAGTTTAGTAATACTTGTAACTTATTTCCAATTACTGAAAACTTAATTGATAAAATTTATAAAGATAAAGGAAGAGCTTTGGCAAATCCTTTTTACTGTCTAAATAATAAAATTTCTGGTGAGAGTATGAGCTCTAAAATAAACAGATTAATTAAAATATTAAAAACTAAAAATATTGATAATATATTTATAAGTGCTCCAGAAAATGTAGCCTGGCTATTAAATATAAGAGGTAAAGATAATCCAAATAGCCCCATACCAAATTGTAAAATTATTTTAACTAATAAAAAAAAAATATATTTTTTTTCGTGCCCTAAAAAAATTGGTCGAATAAAAAAAAATAATAAATATAAATATTTTACATTTAGTACTTATAAAAATTTTCCTAGAATAATTAAAGAATTAAAAGGAAATAGTTTTTCTATAGACAATTCGACTTGTTCTGTTGCTAATGAAAATATCATAAAATCTTTATTTAAAATTAAAGTTAAAATTGACCCCTGTTATCTTATGAAATCTATAAAAAATAACTCAGAAATAAAAAATATGATTAACACTCATGTTAAAGATGGTCTTGCATTAACTAAATTTATCTATTGGATTAAAAATATTAACAAAAATAAAGTTACAGAAACATCCGCACAAGACAAATTAGAAAAATTTAGAAAACTTGATAAAAGTTATTTATTCCCAAGTTTTAATACAATAGCAGGTACTGGTTCAAATGGAGCTATTGTTCATTATAGAGCAACAAAAAAATCCGATAAAATTATTAAAAAAAACGACATATTTTTATGTGACTCGGGTGGTCAGTATAAATTTGGCACAACAGATGTCACAAGAACAATTTGTTTTTCAAAACAAAAGCAATCAATTAAGAATGTTTTTACCAAAGTATTAAAAGGTCATATAGCCGTTGCACAAACAAACTTAAAAAAGGATAACACTGGTAAAAAAATCGATATTAGAGCCAGAAAATTTTTAAAAGAGGATGGGCTAGATTATGCTCATGGCACAGGTCATGGAGTGGGTTTTTTCTTAAATGTTCATGAAGGACCTCAATCTATATCAAAATATAATTCTATTAAGATTAAAGAAGGCATGATTTTAAGCAATGAGCCTGGATATTATAAAAAAGGTAGCTACGGAATTAGAATAGAAAATTTAGTCTATGTAAGGAAAGTTAAAAAAAATTTATGTTTTGAAAATTTAACTTTGGCTCCAATAGAAAAAGATCTCATAAATTTTAAACTACTTAATAAAGTTGAGAAAAATTATTTATTTAAATATCACTTAAACATTTATGCTAAGTATTCAAAATTTTTAAATCTAAATGAGAGAAGATGGTTAGCCAGTCTTATTTAACATTTTTATCCATTCGCCTTGATTGATAACGTTAACATTTAACTCTTTTGCAATATTTATTTTTTTCATGGTTGGTTTATCACCAATAATTAAAAAATTAAGTTTTTTACTAACATTGCTTAGTATTTTTCCAGAATTTTTTTCAATTAAAAATTTTGCTTCACCCCTACTTATCCCATTTAATTTACCAGTTAACATAAATGTTTTATTTTTTAAAGATCCGTTTTCATTAATATGAGATGCGTTAGTTACTTTTAGTTTTTTTTTCAGTTCAGTTAAGACCCTTAAATTAGTTTGATTAGAAAAAAAATTTTTAACAGATTTAATTTGAGTTTCTCCAATTCCATCAATATTTAATAAATCACTAAACTCTTTACTTATTGATAATTTAATAAAATTATCTAAAGACTTTAAATACCTTGCTAAAAGTTTTGCATTTTCTTGTCCTATATGTCTTACACCTAAAGAATAAATGAATCTTTCGAGAGAAATATTTTTCTTTTCTTCGATAGAAAACCTCAAGTTTGCTACTGATAATTCTCCCCAGCCTTCTAAGTTTTTTATTTTTCCATAATCTAAATTAAAAATATCTTGTGGTAATTTAACCAAATTAAGCTCCCAAAAATTTTCTACTATTTTTTTTCCAAATCCATCTATATTAAAAGCTTCTTTTGAAACAAAATGTTTTATTTTTTCTATTGCAATCTTTTCACATTCATAACCTTCACTTGCACATCTTCTTACTGCATCTTTTTTTTTGGTAATTTCATTAAAATCTTTAATTGTATTAGAACCACAGGATGGACAATTTTTTGGAAATATAAATTTTGGTACATTCGTAATTCTTTTTTTAAAATCGACAGAAATCACATGAGGAATAACATCTCCTGCTCTTTCTATTTTAACTATATCTCCTACTCTTATATCTTTTCTATTTATTTCATCTTCATTGTGAAGTGTTGCATTGGAAACCATAACTCCACCAATGTTTACAGGTTTTATCTTGGCTACAGGAGTAAGGGCTCCAGTTCTTCCAATCTGGATTTCAATATTTAGTATTTCAGATATTGAGCTATGTGCTGAAAATTTATGTGCTATAGCCCATCTTGGTGCATTAGCTGCAAAACCTAATCTTTTTTGTAAATTAAAATTATTTACTTTGTATACGACTCCATCAATATCAAATTTCATCTCTTTTCTTTTTTTTTCTAAATTTTTATGATTCAAAATTAAATCTTTTACACCTTTAATATTTTTATTAAACGGATTGGTTTTAAAACCCCATAATTTTAAATTTTTTAAAAAATTAGATTGTGTATTAATTGTCATACCTTTTTCAAATCCATAAGCATATGCTATAAATTTTAATGGTATTTTTTTTGTAATTGCTGGATCTTTTTGTCTAAGAGACCCTGATGCTGCATTTCTAGGATTTGCAAATTTTTCACTTATTTTTTTAAAATCATCGTTTTGAATAAAAACCTCGCCCCGCACGTCAATTTGGTTTGGAAAATTTTTTGTAACTATAAGTAAGGGTATATCTTTTATAGTTTTTAGATTTTCAGTTATATCTTCTCCTTCTTTTCCATCACCACGTGAAAGTCCTCTTATTAATTTTCCATTTTCATAGATTAAAGATGCTGATATGCCATCAATCTTTGGTTCAGCACTATATTCAATACTGTTTGAAATGTTGAGACTTAAAAAATTTAATATTTTCTTTTCAAAATTGATTAAATCTTCTTCATTAAAAGCATTTGCCAATGAAAGCATTGGAACTCTATGTTTAATTTTTGTAAAATTTTTTGACGGTTTAAATCCTACTGATTTAGTTGGTGATTTGTCACTTTGAAGAAATGAATATTTATTTTCTAAATCAATTATTTCTTTTTTTAAAAGATCAAATACTTGATCGGTAATAATAGGTTTTTCTTTATCGTAATAATATTCATTATATTTTTGTATTAATTTTATTTTTTTAAAATAATCTTTTTTAATCAGATCATTAATCATATCACTAAAAGAGTTTTCTAAATTTTTTTAGTATTTTATTTTTTTCTTTTTCATCTTTTTTAATTATTTTAACTTTATAATTTTTATTAAATATTTTGTATGATTTTTTGTACCATTCACTAGAAAGATAATTATACCCTAATAAGCTAGCATATTTTTTTGATTCACCTATAAGTCCTATACGGTAATGTAATTCAACTAATCTATGAATAGCTTCTTCTGCATAAATAGTTGTTTCATAATCATTTATTACATTTTTATATCTATTAATGGCAGGTATCCATTTTTCTATTTTAATATAATGTTTTGCTATGTACATTTCTTTTGATGCCAAAACATCATTAATCAAATCCAATTTATATTTCGAATCTAACGCAAAATCCGTATTAGGGTAATTAAGTATTACAAATTGAAATTTTTCTTTTGCAGTAAGTAATGGTGCTAAATCCTTTTTTTCATTAAGTATTTTTTCGTAATGGCACATAGCTAATAAAAAATGAGCATAAGCTAATCTTTCATCTTTAGGATAAGTTTTAATATATCTTTCTAAATTAAATATTGCTTCATCATAATAGTTATCATGATAATAGGAATAAGAAGCCATCAATGCAGATTTTGGTGCCCAGTCCGATTGTGGAAATAATAATTCTGCTTCAAGAAATTTTTTTGCTGCATAGAAATTATCACCCCGCTCTATATAGGCAATTCCTTCTTTATAAGCTGAAATCATTTCCTGTTCTTGATTAACTTCTTTTATATTCGTTACTTCTTTTTTATCTTTGGCACAAGACTGAACTGAAATAAAGATTACTACTAATAATAATTTATATAAAATTTTCATTGGTATATTTTAGCGATATCTTATTTATATGGGAAAAAAAATTTATGCAATAGCTCTTAAATGACTTCTATTAATAAAGGCATGAGGCAAGTTTTTTTCTTTAATCTCTATTAATGAAAAATTTTGTTTATCTTCAAATACTATTCTTAGTAATTGATTTGTAAGCTTATGACCACCTTGAGAACAGACTATTTTACCAATTATTTTATAACCAGCTAAATAAAGATCACCCATGCAATCTAAAATTTTGTGATTTACAAATTCTTTTTCATTTCTAAGGCCTTCTTTATTCAAGACTTTATTTTCTTTAATAACTATGGCATTCTCTAAACTTCCACCTTTTGCTAATCCCATTTCTTTTAATTTTTCAATATCTTCAAAAAGGCAAAAGGTTCTAGAATTGTAAATTTCATTTAAATCAGATTCATATACTTTTATTAAATTTCTTTGAGTTCCTATTAAATTATTTTCATATTTAAGCTCAAAATCTATGTCTAAACTAATCTTACTTGGTTCAATTGAAATTGATTTTTTCCCATCCTTAAATTCTATTTTTTTTTCAATTTTGATAACTTTAATTGGGGCATCACTAGTTTTAATTCCAGCTTTAGTTATTGCCTCAACAAATAATTTTGCAGATCCATCTAAAATTGGGACTTCTTTATTGTTAATTTCTATTAAAGCGTTGTCAATTCCCATTCCATAGAAAGCTCCCATTAAATGTTCAATAGTAGAAACGCTTACTCCATGTTCGTTAGAAATAGTTGTACAAAAAACTGCACTGCTAACGTTAAAAATATTTGGAATCACTATATTATTATTTTTAATATCTATTCTTTTAAAAATTATTCCTGTATTTGATTTTGCAGGCTTAATTGTAATGCTTGCATTTATGCCACTATGAAGTCCAACACCATGTATTGAGATAACCTCTTTAATTGTTTTTTGATTTAAAACAGACATTACAAAACTTATAAATTCAGCTTACAAAATATGAAAAACAAGAAATATTACAGGAAAATACTATTTTATCTGAAAAAATGAAAAAGTTTTTCAAAAAAACCTTCTTTTGTTTGTTTTTTTGGTACAATTACAACTTCTTGTTTGTTTATTCCCTCACTTAATTTTAAAGCTGCTTCACAAATATCTTGTGTTGTTTCTTCTAATAAATCTATTTCTTTTGAAAAAACAATTTTTTCTTTAAATTTATTATCTAAAATTTTTGATCCTTCACCCATTAAAATCAACTGAAATTGATAGGATGGATCTAAATTTTGATTTAATTCAATTGATTTAAAGCATAATTCTAAAATTTCCTCAATCCTTGCAAAAATTATTTTTTGAACAAAATCAAGTGATAATTTTTTTTCTATTAAAATACTTTCATCTTTATCGAAATATAATTTTACTTTTTCAGCGTATATTAGGTCAATATTTAAAATCTTAGAAAGGTCTTTGGTAATATGATTCCCTCCAATAGGAATTACTTGAAAAAAACTAATTTCATTTTTATCGTAATGAGTTATTGACGTTTTATCAAAACCCATATCAATAAATGATATATTTTTCGTTAATTTAAAATTTTTTTTATAGCTTGTAGATTTTGCATAACTAGAACAAAATATTTGTTTTATTGAAATATCAAATTTAAAAAAAAATTTTTTAAAGAATTCTATAGTTTTTTTTGGTAAAGAAATAAAAATAATATCTATAGATAACAAATTACAATTAATATCTGTAGGTAAAAAAGTATAATTTTTATTATCAATTTTATAATTTTTGACAATAATATGAATAATATTTTTATTTGAATAATTTCTTAAAACCTGTTGTTTTGCATCTTGTATTAAAAATTGGATATCTTCTTTTTTTAATTTACATCCATCAAAATTTTTTGACAATGATAAACTAATAGACAATGTTTCTGAACTATCGACCATTAAATCTATATTTTCTAAGTATTCATTAGTATTTTTTTCTAAATTTGAAATAATTTTTTCAATTTCAATTTCAGCAGTTGCATAATCAGTAAAATAATTGCTTTCACAAAAAAAGTTTTTTTTCAAAGCATCCTTATTAATAGCTCCTATTCTAATTTTTGATTTTCCAAAATCTACATATATATTAAAGTTACTATTTTTCATTTTTCATAATTACATGGTTAGAAATTCTTAAGTCAATAACTCTATTACCTTTAAATTGATCATCTTTTATTATTTTATGAGCAATGCTTAATGCTTCAGCTAAATGTTCCTTAGGTAATTTAATCAAAATACCATCAATAGTTTGAACATCCCATCTATTTGAAAAATAAAAAAAAATCGACTTAAAATCTTCAAATTTAAATTCAGATTTTTCAATACTTATTTTGAACTTTAAAAATTTTTTAGAATTAAATTTTCCAAAAAATAATGGTAATGACATGTCAGTATATTCATTACTGATTAGTTTTCCATTTGATCCAATTAAAAATTGGCTACTACCTTTTATTTCTGCAATATATTTTGTTTTCTCAATTTTTATATTAACTTGCTTAGGATAAATTTTTTTAACACTGTATTTTTCTATTAAGTTATATTCTGAAATTATTGTATTTATATAATTTTTATCAATAAAAAAAATATTTCTAAATAATAAGTTGTTAAGTTTTTCAGTTATTTGAAAATTATTATCATTTGATAAACCAGACACGATAATTTTATTAATTTTAACTGAATAATTTTTTTTATTTTCTAATGATTTATTACTAGTTGTGCTTAGAATAATTAGGAATATTAAATATATTAATATTTTTTTATTTTTATCTATTGATTGATGCATCTCTTAAAATCCATTCGATCAATCCTATAAAATTAATACCAGCGTATTTGGCAATTTCTGGCACTAAAGATAGTTTTGTCATTCCAGGTTGGGTGTTTATTTCTAATAAATAAAATTTTCCTTTATAATATTTAAAATCAGATCTGGTTACACCCTTGCAACCAATTGCTTTGTGAGCTTTTAATGCAATATCTGTTATTTTTTGTAAATCTTTTTTATTTAAATCTACTGGAATAATGTGTTGTGTTTTCGATTTTGGATTATATTTAGCTTCATAGTCATAGAATTTTCTTTTTGGTTTTAATTCAATTGTTCCTAACTTTTTTTTTCCCATTATTGCTACTTGGATTTCTCTACCAGGAATAAATTTTTCGATTAAAATTTCTTTATAATGCCTTAAAATTTTTAAGTTTTTTAAAATATTTGTTTTTGTACATATATAGACATGAACACTAGATCCTTCATTAATTGGTTTAATTACTACTGGAAACTTTAATTTACTCTCGATTTTTTGAATAATTTTTTTTTCATCTTTTTCATAAATAAATTTAATATATTTTGGAGTTAATATTTTTTTTTCTATAAATATTTTTTTGGAAATTTCTTTATCCATTGCAATTGAAGATGAGATTACACCAGAATGAGTATAGGGAATTTTTTGAGTTTCTAATATTGTTTGAATATATCCGTCTTCACCAAATTGTCCGTGCAAAGCATTAAATATTACCTCTGGTTTATATAATTTTATATTTTTTAATAAATCTTTGTCAGGTTCACAACTGATAACATTATATTTATTTTTTTTTAATTCTTTAACTACCTCTTTTCCAGTTTCTAAACTAATTAATCTCTCTTTAGATGCTCCACCGCAAAGAACTAAAACTCTTTTTTTTATCATTATTCTAGTATTTTTATTTCTTTTTCTAGTTTTATTCCTGTTTTTTTTTGAACACTCTCTGCAACATAGTCTATCAATCTTTTCATATCATTGAAACTAGCGTTGTTACTATTTACAAAAAAATTACAATGTTTTTCAGATATACGTGCATCTCCAAACCTCGTGTCTAGCGGCACAGAATCTCTTATTAGTTCCCAAACTTTTTTCTTAGTTTGCGCTATTGGATTTTTAAATGTACTTCCACTTGTTTTAATTTTAGTAGGCTGAGTATTATCTTTTGCTTCTTTCAATTCTTTCATATCTTTTTCTATCTTATCTTTATTTTTTTTTTCTCCTTTAAAAGAAGCGCTTAAAAAAATTAAATCCTCTGATAAATCATTACTCCTATATTCAAATAAAATTTTATTTGCAGGAATTGTGATTACTATTCCTGATCTATCGATTGCCTGTACTGAAACTAATATATCTTTAAATTCTCTATTAAAACAACCCGCGTTCATTCTTAAGCCACCACCTATTGTTCCTGGTATACATGATAGGAATTCTAAACCTCCAATTTCATTATCACGGGCAAATTCTGATAATTTTTTATCACCACAAGCACTACCCGCCACTATAATGCCATTTGGTAATAATGAAATATTCGAAAAGTTTTTACCTAATTTAACAACAATGCCATTAAAAGTATTATCATTAATAAGTGTATTTGAGCCTGCTCCTATAATAAAAATTTTTTCATTACTGCCAAATTTTTTTAAAAATTGTGATAAGTTTATAAGAGAATCTGGTTTAAAGTAAATTTTTGTCTTACCTCCAATATTAAACCAATTATTTTTTTTTAAATCATAATCAAAGTCAAATTTACTATTTGTCTCTTTTGCAAAAAATTTTATTCTTTCTACTAACATTCTATCAATTTTGGTAATTCTCTTATCCAGTTTGAAACTGAACCTGCTCCCATCCCAATTACTATTTTTTTTCCATAGATGTTGCTTTTAACAAATCTAGCTAATTGATACTGGTTATTAACTAAAAACAAATTAACCTTAGAATTTTTGATAATATCTTTGGCAAAATTATTATAATTAAATCCTAACTTTAATTTTTCGCCGGCCATATATATTGGACACAAAATTACTGTGTTAGCTTTTTTAAATGATAGGCTAAATTCTTTTTTTAAATCTTTTAATCTAGATATTCTATGGGGTTGAAAGACACATATTATTTCTTCTTTTTTATAAACAGCCCTTACTCCGTTTAGTACTTCTTTTATTTCTGTCGGGTGGTGAGCGTAATCATCATAAAAATTAGTTTCACGGTAAGTAAATATTTTGTTAAATCTTCTCTGCACACCCTTAAATTCTTTTAAGCCTTGTTTAATGATTTCATTAGGTATTCCTATTGTTGAAGCAACTGCTGCTGCGGCTGTGGAGTTTCTGATATTGTGTATCCCCAGGAGTGGAATCTTTATTTTTTTAATTAATTTATTTTTTTTTCCTGGCAATTTAATTGATAAATCAAACTTTGAAAATTCTTTTACTTGCTTTATATTTTTAATATAAAATTGTGATTTAGGATTTGTTCCATATGTGTAATAGTTTTTTATCTTAATTTTTTTAATTAATTCATTGTTATATTTATCGTCAATACAAATAAATGATTTTCCAAATGAAGGAATTTTATTGATAAATTTAATAAATAAATTTTTTAAATCATCTATTGAGCTATAAAAATCCATGTGCTCTCTATCAATGTTTGTTATAATCGAATATGTTGCTGGTACATGAACAAAACTACCGTCTGATTCATCAGCTTCTAAGATGCACCAATCACTTTTTCCAAGTTTAGCAGAATTTTTTAATGAATTAAGAACTCCCCCATTAATGATTGTTGGATCTAATTTGGTTTTTGAAAATATAGCATCTAACAAAGAAGTTGTGGTTGTCTTGCCATGTGAACCAGTCACAACAATATTTTTAGTTAATGAAACTATGTGAGCCAACATTTCGCCTCTCTTATAGATTGGTAATTGCTTTTTTTTTGCCTCTATTAACTCTGGGTTATTTTTTTTAATTGCTGAAGAAATAACTAAAATTGTCGCTTTTTCTATATTTTTTTTTTTATGATCTATTGAAATTTTTATTTTATTTTTTCTTAATCTATCAATGTTTTTATTATTAGAAATATCACTACCCTGAACATTAAAGCCCATTCCTTTCATTATTAATGAAAGTCCACTCATACCAATTCCACCTATACCAACGAAATGTATAATTTCAGTTTTTGCTAGTTCAATTTTCATTAATTATAGTTATAATTTTTTGATTTATATTATTCCATGTATTTTGATAGCTAAAATTTCTCATATTCTTTTTTTTATCTAAATACTCTTCTTTATTTTCAATTATATTAATCAATTTATTAACTAGGCTACTTTCATTAAGTTCACTTTGATTCAAAATCCAGTTACATCCATGATTTTTGTAGTAAGAAGCATTTTCAAATTGATGATTATCTTTGGCAAATGGCAATGGTATGGCAATGAAAGCTATATTTAAAAAAATTAATTCAGCTAATGTTGATGCTCCTGCTCTAGTTATACATATATTTGCTTTACTCATAAATTCAGAAATATTTTCTTTAAAATCAAATAATTCATTTTTAATATTATTCTTTGAGTAAAAATTTTTTAACCTTTTATAATTTTCAAAATTTGTTTGTTGAAAAATTCTTAATTCATATCTTTTTGAAAGTTTTATTATTGAGTCATTAATAGCAGTGTCAAATAATTTTGCCCCTTGGCTCCCACCTATTATTAGTAGATTAATTTTTTTATCAATGTCTTCACTTGATCTTGTTAAATAAAATTCTTTTCTTAATAATGTTTTAATTATTACAATTCTATCAATTAGTTTATTCGGAAAATGTTTAATTTTATCAGAGTAACAAAAAATTTTATCGCAAAAATTCAAAAAAAATTTATTTGCTTTTCCTAAAACCATATTTGGCTCAAATAGTAAAATTTTAATGTTAAGAATTTTAGAAGCTATACATAATGGTAAAGACATGTAACCTCCTGTAGATATTAATATATTAATTTTTTTTTTTTTTAAAAAAAAGAAAGATTTGACTACTAAATGTAATATTAAGAATAATTGAAATGGTAGTAAAAATAGATTCTTTGATAATTTAGGAGTATTAATAATTTCTACCTTGTATTTTTCCCTATTTAAAAATTTAGCACCTCTTAGATCAGAACATATATGAACATCAAAATTTTTTTTTAAGTGTTCATAAAATATTGTTCCTGGAACAACATGTCCTCCCGATCCACCAGTGCTAATTAAAACTCTTTTATTCATTTTAATTAATTTTTCTCTTTGTTAGATTTAAAATTATACCTGATAAAATAGAAACTCCTATAATAGATGAGCCACCATAACTTAAATATGGTAATGTCATTCCTGTTGTTGGAAATAATCTAATGTTAACTCCTAAATGAATTAATGTTTGAACTAATATAAGTGTTATTGAGCCAGCTAAAATAAGTTTTATTTTTTCATCCTTTTCAGAATATAATTTTTTAAAGACATTGTGTATAAAAAATAAGAAAATTATTAATAATAAAATAATTACTACAACGCCAAATTCTTCAGATATTACAGAAACAATAAAATCTGTATGTGCATCAGGTACTTTATTTTTTAATGTGCCTTCTCCAATTCCCTTGCCAAAAAAACCACCGCTTATTATTGCTTCTATGGCTTTTTCTACCTGGCCACCATGCGTTCCTGTGCTTGGATGAAAAAAAGAATCAATTCTATTTCTAATATATTCAAACCTAGGAATAAAAAAAATTAAATATAATAAAGTAATAAATGACAACCCAAAAAAAATAATAAATATAAATAAACTAATACCTGATATGAAGATTAGTGTTAACCACGATAAGGACACTAGTAAAGTTTGACCAATATCAGGTTGTATCATTAGCAAAAGTGCTATTGGTAAAATAGTAAAAAAACTTAAAAAATATTTATAATAAATATGAATGTCTTTTTCACTGCTTAGGACTGTTGCAAGTAAAATTATTGTAAAAGGTTTAAGAATTTCTATTGGTTGAAATCTTGGTAAAAAAAATAATTCAAGCCATCGTTTCGAATTATTAACCTCAACTCCTATAATAGGTACTAACGCTAAGAAAAACAAAGAAAAGAAAAATAATAAAATTGAAATCCTAAATAAATTTTTTTGACTTAACGATGAAAAAAAAAACATCACGCATATGCCAAGACATATATAGGCCAAATGTCTAAAGAAAAAGAAGTAGCTATTAGTATCCAACTTTCCAGATGCAATTAATGATGTTGATGCGAGAGAGAAAAATAAGCCTAAAGCAAACAAAAGTACTATTACCAAAAAAATTGGTTTATCAATATTTTTCCACCATCCATAATAAAATCTATAAATTAGATTATTGTTAAACATTTATTAATTTTTTAATAAGACTATTGAAATATTTTCCCCTATCTTCAAAATTTTTAAAACTATCAAAGGACGCTGCAGCTGGGCTAAAAAGAATAATTTTATGTTTTTTATTTTTTTCTCTTTTTATATCTAAAAAAACTTTTTTAAGTAAAAAAACTAGGTCTTGAAAATGTTGGCAATTTATTGCATTTTTTAATTGCTTAAAAAAATGTAGCTTATCTCTTCCAAAAATATAGGCTTTGAAAGTTTTACAATCGTATTTACATAATGGGAATTTATCATTTTTTTTTGCTAATCCTCCCACTATCCAATAAACATTTGATAAAGATTTAAGTATACTTGCTGATGATGAATAGCTTGTTGCTTTAGAGTCATTAATTACAGTTAGATTTTTTGATCTATGAATTATTTGTTGTCTATACTTTAAGCCTTTAAAATTTTTTAATGTTCTTAGTAAATTTTTTTGATTTATATTAAATTTTTTAGCTATCTCGATTACAAAAGATAAATTTTCTTTATTACCCTCACTAATAAAGTATGGGTTGTTTATTATTTTCAAAAATTTTGGGTTAATAGTTTTTTTAATTTCAATTATTTTAGAAATAACTTTGATTTTTTTTATCTCTTTTTTAATATGTAAATTATTTGTATTTAAAAATGCTATTCCTCTACTTGTTTGGTTTTTAACTAATTTAAATTTTGCCTTAATATAATTTCTTAACGTTCCATGTCGCTCTAAATGATCTGGTGAAATATTCAATATTACGGCATAATTAGTTCTAAACAATTTACTATATTCCAATTGATATGAGGATGCCTCAATAACAAAAATTGTTTTTTTTTTAATATTTTCCTCAAGTAAAATTGGATTACCTATGTTTCCAACCAATCTCACATCAAATTTTTGGTCTTTTAATACATTATAAAGAATTTTAGATGTAGTAGACTTGCCATTAGTTCCTGTAATAGAAATATTTTTATTTTCACTATATGAACTATAAAAAATATCTAAATCAGTATTAATTTTATTTGAATTCTTTTTTAAATATTTGGCAAGCAAACATTTATTAACATTAATTCCTGGGCTAATTATTATATAATCAAATTCTTTATTCTTAATATCGTTATGACTAATTAATTTTTTTTTTATTTCAGTTTTTTCAATAATAGATTTTTTATCATCAAATAAGTAAAGATTACTTTTTTTTCTTAAAAACTGATATGTGGATAAACCACTTTTACCTAGTCCATAAATTAAAATCTTTTTTTTAAAAAAGATATTTTTATTTTTTAGCATTACCTTAATTTTAATGTTGCTAAACCAATCATTGCTAGAATTATAGAAATAATCCAAAATCTTATGACCACTGTGGATTCTGACCAACCCTTTTTTTCAAAATGATGATGAATTGGTGCCATCATAAAAACTCTTTTTCCTGTTAATTTAAATGAAATAACCTGGACTATTACCGAAACTGCTTCAAGCACAAATAGTCCCCCAGTAATAGCTAAAACTATTTCGTGTTTAGTAATTATTCCAATTGCTCCTAATGATCCTCCAAGTGCTAGAGATCCTGTGTCTCCCATGAAAATTTTTGCTGGTGGTGCATTAAACCATAAAAAACCAAGACATGCCCCAATAATGGATCCGCAAAATACTGAAACTTCACCAACACCTTTAATGTAGGGTATCTGTAAATAATCCGCAAAAACTATATTACCAGTAACATAGCTAATAAATGCAAAGCATCCTGCAACTAATATAACTGGTACAGTTGCGAGTCCATCAAGACCATCTGTTAAATTTACTGCATTTGAAGACCCTACAATTATAAAAACAGAAAATGGTATAAAAAACCAACCAAGATTTATTATTAAATTTTTAAAAAATGGAAAATATAAATTTGTTAATTCTTTGTAATCAGTAAAATGACTCAATAATAGTATGCCTATTATTGCTATTAATATTTGAGAAATAATTTTAAATTTAAAAGAAATTCCTGATGAATTTTTATATTTAATTTTTTTATAATCATCATAAGCTCCGAGTAAACCAAAAGAAGTAACTATAAAAATTAAAAACCAAATATAGCTACTTGATAAATCCCCCCATAAAAAAATACCTGAAAATAAACCTATAAGAATTAACACACCCCCCATAGTCGGTGTGCCTATTTTTTTTATAATATGGTCGGAAGGTCCATCATTTCTTATAGGATCTAAAATCTGATTAGCTGAAAAAAAATTAATAAATGGTGTTCCAATTAACAGTACTATTAGCATGGATGTAAACATCGCTAATCCAGTTCTAAAAGTAAGATACTTAAAAACATTAAGAAATGTATATGTGTCAACAAAATCTAAAATTAAATTATAAAGCATTAATCTTGCCAGTTTTTAGAGCATTGGTTAATTTATAAAGTCCTGTTGAATTTGAACCTTTGATCATTAGATAATCATTATTATTTATATTGTTTTTTATCAAATCAATTATTTCAGAGTTTTTTTTCAAAATTATACCTTTCTTGTCTTTATTAATATTTTTATATGTTTCTGCAATATACTTGCCAATAACATTGACTTTATTGATTGAAGTTCTGTTTATGACTTGACTAATATCTGAGTGTAATTTTTTTGAGTGTTTGCCCAGCTCTAGCATATCACCTAATATTAAATGTTTTTTAGAATTATTTATCTTGATCATATCGAAATTTTTTATTGCAGAATTTAAAGATAAAGGATTTGAATTATAACTCTCATCAATTAGATAAATATTTTTTTTATTAACTTTTATCTTAGAAATATCTCCACGTCCTTTGGGTATAGAGTGATTATAAAAAATATTCTTTTTTAATTTATTAATATCCTTAAAAATTATAATGACTGTCAAAGCTGCTAATATATTCATTATATTATTTTCGAAATTAGAAGAAGTAAAAAAGTATGTTTTTCGATTATTCACATTAATAAAAATTTTATATTTTTTTCCTTCTTTTTTAATAGAATTTAATTTTATATTTGAGTTTTTATTTTTAATACTAAAAGTATAAATTTTTAGTTTTTTTTTTAAGGCTTTTTTTTTATGAAAATTATAAAATTGATCATCAGCATTTAGAACTAACACTCCACCATCCTTTATATTGTTAATAATTTCTGATTTTGCTAAAGCAATCTGTTTTATATTTTTAAAGTTTTTTGCATGAGCATAAGAGACGTTGGTTATAACACCTACGTCAGGTTTAATAATCTTAGATAAATAGTCTATTTCGCCTTTTCTATCCATTCCTATTTCAAAAATACCAAAATCATCATTTTTCTTAAGATTAAATAAACTTAATGGAACTCCAAATTTATTATTAAACGACTTTGGTGAATATGTGGCCTTGCTAATTTTTTTTAGAGTTTTGCCAATTAGTTCTTTTAAAGAAGTTTTTCCACAGCTTCCTGTTATTGCAATAATTTTACTAAAGTAGTTTTCTCTAAGGATTGAAGACGTAGTCGTTAAAGCTTTTAAAGTATTTTCTACTTTAATTTGTTTAGAAATATCTTTTAATTTATTTATTTTATTAACTATAGCTAAAGATGCACCTTTGGAGAAAGCTTCCTTTATAAAAAAATTCCCATTTTTATTTTTTCCTTTAATAGCAAAAAAAATATCATTTTTCTTAATTTCTTTTGAATTTATTGAGGCATTTTTAATTTTAATTTTTAAGGGAAAGTTATTTGAACCAGTTACCTCTCTTAAAATATTTAGTTTCAAATTTTTTGATAAATTTTGATTTTTAATCTTTATATATTTTAAAATAATTTCTTTATCTGAAAAAAAATTCTTAATATTTCCATAATCTTGAACATTTTCATGGCCCTTACCAGCAACAACTAAAACTTCACCTGAATTTAAACTTTCTATTGCTCTTTGAATTGCATTTAATCTACTTGGTATCTCATAAAGTTTTAATCTGTTTATTGATTTTTTGATTTCTAATCTAATCTTTTTTGGATTCTCTTTTCTTGGATTGTCATCAGTTAAATAAATTTTATCACAATAAATGCTTGCAATTTTACCCATAATTTGTCTCTTTGAGTGGTCTCTGTTGCCACCGCAACCAAAAACAATTGAAATCTTTTTATCTTTGAATTGTTCTTTTAAATTTTTCAAGCAGTTTCGTAGAGCGTCTGGCGTATGTGCATAATCTAATATTACACTAGAGTTATTTCTTATAATTCCTATTTTTTCTAGTCTTCCTCTTACTGGTCTTATTTTGTCAATTACATTGACTATTTGATTAAAGTTCAGTCCACTTTTTTTTGCTGCAAGCATGGCCATCAAAATATTCTTTATCTGTATTTTTCCTATTAAGCTTGTTTGAAATTTATAGATTTTATTCTCATATTTAATTTGAATTAATTGTTTACCTTGAAAATATTTATGGGAAATTATATTTAAATTACTATTTTCATTAGATATCGTATCAATATTTAATTTTCTTTTTAAAGCTATTCTTTTAATATTTTTATATTCTGGAATTTCTATATCAGTGATTATGTTAGAGTTTTTTTTAAGTAATTTTTCAAATAAATATAGCTTTGATTTTAAGTAATCATTAAAATTTTTATGATAATCTAAATGATCGTGAGATAAATTAGTAAAAATTCCTGTCTTAAATTCTAAGCCATCTAGTCTGTGTTGTTTAAGTCCATGACTCGAAGCTTCCAATATTACATTTTCAATTTTTTGTTTTTTAATTTTTTCTAAATGAAAGCTTAATTCAATTGGATCTAGTGTAGTATTTAAAACATTTTTTTTATAATTTCCTGTATTAACACCTAATGTACCTATAGATGCTACTTTTTTTTTATTTAATTTTAGTATTTGTAAATAAAAATCAGCAATTGATGATTTGCCATTAGTTCCTGTTACTGCGATTAAATTTTTTGGTTTATTCTTAAAAATATTATAAGCAATTTCAGATAGTAATTTTCTTGTGTTTGTTGATTTTATATAAAGTATGTTTTTTTTTATACCTTCAAATTTTTGACTTGAAATAATTGTTTTTGCGCCTTTTTTAATTGCATCACCTATAAATTTATTTCCATCTATGTTGTTTCCCTTAATTGCAAAAAAGATATTTTTTTTTTTGCATGTTAGACTATTAAAGCTAAGGCCTGAAAAATAATGTCTTTTATATTTAGGGTTTATTTTCTTAATAAAGTTACCAATGAACATGAATAATTTAATTTTCTATATATTTTGTGGCTAAAATAGGCCCAATTTTTTCTATGATTTTCCCTGCTACTTCAACCGAAGTCCAGCCAGCAGTATTAAATGGTGTTCCTTTAAGTGGCGGAGAACCGTCTCTATAATGATAAATGTACTCGCTATTTGTTTTGGGTGATTCCAGCATTACTATAAAAGCATATTTTGGATTTTCCATAGGAAAAATTGATGCAAAAGTATTGATTTTAGTATTAGAGTATTCTTTATTGGTTACTTGCTCTGCAGTACCAGTTTTACCTCCCACTTGATAGCCCTTAACGTTTCCCTCCCTTGCGGTACCTTCTTTAGTTGATACGATTTTTCTTAAAATATGATTCATTTTTTTTGAAACATCATTCTTTAAAATTTTTTTTCTTTTATAGTTTTTATTTAAATTTTTTTTTATTAATGTTGGTTTAATGTAATACCCGCCATTTGTAATTATTGAATAACCTTTAGCTAATTGTAAGATCGTAGTTGTTATACCGTGACCAAATGAAATAGTTTCTAATTTACAGCCTTCATGCCAATCTATTGATTGGGGTTTTCCCACTTCCTCTATATCAAAATCTATTTTATCTAAAATACCTATACTCTTTAAAAATGATTTGTGCTTTTCTATTCCTATTTTTCTTGCAATCTTAACAGAGCCTATATTTCCAGATTTTATTAGAATTTGTTCAACTGTTAGTTCTGATGGCATTTTATCGTCGTACTCTCCTATATGATGATTTTTTCCACAACTAATAGTTTTTTTTAAGTCTAAAAATTCTGTATCGGGTTCAATCAATCCCTCATTTATTCCAGAAGCAATTGTAAAAGTTTTAAAAACCGAGCCCAATTCATAAGTTCCTTTTGTTACTCTATTAATGTAATTTACGTCTGTAATTGTTTCTCTCTTATTAAGATTAAAATCAGGCAAAGAAACCATTGAAAGTATTGCACCATTATTTACATTCATTAAAATTGCTGCACTTCCTTTGCTTCTAAATATTTCTTGATATCTTAATAATTCTTTTCTTATTAAAAACTGAATATCTGTATCAACTGTTAGTTGGAGAGGTTCAGAAATTTTTTTTAATTCTTTATCAAAAGATTTTTCTATTCCTGATATACCATTATTGTCATCATCTATTTGTCCAATTATATGGCTAAATAAATTTTTTTGAGGATATAATCTTATCAAGCTTTCATTGGAAGATATTGACTTATCACCAAGCAACATAACCTCTTCGTACTTGCTTTGATTAATATTTTTTTCTAAATAAAAAAATTTATTACTATTTAATCTTTTTTGAATTTCTTTCATTTTTTTTGGGAAAATATAATTCAACATTAACGACAGATGTTTTTTATCAATTACTTGTAATGGATTAATTCCGATATCTATTGTTCTAATTGTTTTAACTAGATAGTTTCCGTTAGTATCAATTATATCTGCCCTATAGTTTTTTGTGTTAGATACTTGAATTTTCTCTTTAATATTTTTTTTTAATGAACCTAAGTGAAGTAATTGAATTGAATAAATTAATGAAATGATAAAAAAAATGAAGAATATAAATGCTACTCTATTAAATTGAATATTTAAATTTGACTTACTTTTTTTATATGAGAATTCATTCTCATATTCTTCAAGAATAATATTTTTATTGTCATCTTCATTCATTATTTTCTAACTTTTTAATAAAATTAGTTATAATTAATTTATCATTAATTTCTGTTATTTTTTTAATATTAGTAATATCCATCTGTATTAAATCATTTTCAAAATATTGAGATTGATACTGAATTAATTTTTCTGGAGAACTTAGATAATTATATTCTAATAAGACGTCTCCTAATTCAGCTCTTAATAATCTAATATTTTCTTTTACTAAAAATATTTCATCTTCAATGTTTTTTGTAGAATTTTTAACTAAGGATGTTATTAGAATTAAAACAAAAATAGATAAGACTAATAACGTTTTTTTCATAATTTTTTTGAATAATTTTCAATATCAATTAGATAGCTAAATTTTTCTAAAATATCTGTTTCAAAATCATAAAAATCTTTTTTTTTAATAACATATCGTAATTTTGCAGATCTTGATGGAGGATTCTCATTAATTTCTTTTACTGATGGTACTATTGGTTTTTTATTAATTAATTTGAAAAGCTTAATTTCCTCGTCACCTTTTGGCATATACCTTGAAACACTCTTATTCTCGGACAAGTTTTTAAAAAAATATTTTACTATTTTATCCTCCAAAGAATGAAAGGTTACTACTGCAATAATTCCATCTTTCTTGATGACCTTTGCTGCATTAATTAGTCCATAAATTAATTCACTAATTTCTTTATTTACAAATATTCTTAATGCTTGGAAAATTTTTGTTGCACTATGTGTCTTGTGGTTTTTTTTTCTCTTTGAAGATTTTATAATTCTTACTAATTCTTCTGTTGTAATTTCTTTTTTTATTCTATCTTCAACAATATTGTGGGCTATTCTTTTGCTTTCTTTTTCCTCTCCAAAATATTTAAATATTTTTTCCAATTCTTTTTCATTTAAAATATTTATTACTTCCTTTGCGGAAAATTCATTAATTCCCATTTTCATATTAAGTTCCCCTTCTGACTCAAACGAAAGTCCTTTCGTTGGATCTTTTATTTGCGTATATGAATACCCAAGGTCAAAAATTATTCCTCTTATTTTCTCATTCTTTAATTTTAAATTGTTAAGCTCACTAAATTTTATATTTTTAAATAAAAATCTATTTTCAAATTGATTTTGAATCTCTTTTGCTTTTTCCAAGCTTTTAAGATCTCTATCTAAAGCTATTACTTTTGTATCTGAAAAATCTAATATTTTTTTTGTATACCCACCTTGACCGAATGTGCAGTCAATGAATGTGCCACCATATTGAGGGGTAATAATGCTAATTAATTCATTTAGCAATACCGGATAATGTTTTGTCATATCCGATATTATGATGGCTTTCATTTATTTTTTTGAAGACCATTAATTCTTTTGTCTTCTTAAAAATGCTGGAATTTCTAGATCATCATCTTCAGAAATGTGTTCATTACTTTCTGATGATAATAAATCCTGAGGTTTTGAGTTATCATTATCCGAACTAAATAACTCTGGCGTTTCCTCTTCAACACCAAAATTTTCTAATCCATTAGAGAATTGCTCCGTTCCATCAAAATTATTTTCTATACTTGAGTTATCTAATGCTTCCTCTGTAAATGATTTTTCATAATCATTTATTGGATTATTTTCGATGATACTCTCTATTTCTGTTTCTTGAGTATTCATAACCTGTTCATTCATTATTTTATTTGAGGACGTCTCTACCGTTTGCTCATCAATAACTTCATTTTCAAGTTTTAATGCATTAGCTCCATGTGTTATGGGGTTAGAAATTGTTGGTGAATAGTTGAATGACGGAGTTGATCCTGTTTTAGAAAAATCAGAATAACCCGGGTTTCTATTTTGTATTCTGTGAACCATATTAATTACAGATTTTCCTTCAGGTTGTTGTCCGTCTAATGATGTGGCAACTATTGAAACTCTAATTTTGCCCTCTAACAATGGATCTGTTATTGCTCCAATGATTACTTCTGCTTCAGCGTCAACTTCAGATCTAATTTTATTGACTACTTCATCAACCTCAAAAAGTTTAAGATCTTCTCCACCAGTAATATTTACTAATAATCCTTTTGCACCTTTTAAAGTATAATCATCAATTAAAGGATTGCTGATTGCCATCTCTGTCGCTTTCATTGCTCTGCCTTCTCCATCAGCTTCCCCTGTGCCCATCATTGCTTTACCCATTGAAGCCATAACAGTTTCAACATCAGCAAAGTCTAGATTAATTATGCCCGGTCTAACCATTAAGTCTGTCACACTCTGAACTCCATGCATTAAAACATTGTTTGAAAGATTAAAAGATTCTTTAAACGTAGTCTGTTCATTTGCAATTTTAAACAAATTTTGATTTGGGATTACTATTATTGTATCAACATGCTTTCTTAATTCTTCAAGACCTAATTGAGCTCTTCTCATTCTAGAAGGGCCTTCATATAAAAAAGGAAGCGTTACAACTCCAACTGTTAAAATATTTAATTCTTTTGCAGCTCTTGCAATTACATGGGCTGCACCCGTTCCAGTTCCACCACCCATTCCTGCAGCGATAAAAACCATATTAGCACCTTGTAAAACATTTATAATTTCATTTAAAGATTCATCAGCAGAAGCTTGCCCAATATCAATTTTTGCACCTGCACCCAATCCTTTTGTTAAATTCATTCCTATTTGAATTTTTGCTTTAGCTTTACTATGTTTTAAATCTTGAGCATCCGTATTGACAGCAATAAATTCTACTCCCTGTAAACCATTGTCAATCATTTCATTAATTGCATTTCCACCTGCTCCTCCAACTCCTAAAACTAATAATCTTGGTTGTAACTCTTTTATTTCTGGCGTTTTAAAGTTAATTGTCATTTTTATTTCCCCTCGTTATTATTAAAATGTTTTTCCCATTTAAGGCTTGCACGATTTATATTTGCTTTTTTTCTAGCATGGACCTTAAATTTTTCAAAAGCTGCTGGTTCCCATATTTGAAAAGTTTGACCTTGACCAACAAACAGCATGCTATTTTTTATTTTTGCATGTTTTAATAATTTTGATGAAAGTGAAATTCTACCCTCACTGTCAAATTGTAAATTCATACTTTCAGATAAAATTGATGTTGCAAAAAAATCTCTTTTTTCTTCAAAAGGGTTTAGAGAATCTATGCTGTTTGAAAGTTTTTCAATTCTATCTTGAGAACAAGCCTCAATAGATTGATTATTAAATGATGGATAACAAACAACTCCATTATAACCTAGGTTTGAAAGATGCGATCTAAAATTAGCAGGCACAGACACCCTTCCCTTTTTGTCTATTTTGTTCTCGTAAGTAGATAAAAACATATTTTTTATATTTCATAAATTCCTTATATGGGAATATATGGGACAATATGGGTTTTTTAAAATAGAGTCAATATGTTGATTTTACTTATTTTATCAATATTTAAGCTAATATCTTAATAGCAATATTTATTCCTAATCCAATAAATAGTTATCCTTTAGTACACTTTAAAGATGATAAATAAGAACAGAACTGATTCAATTATGAATCAAAAGGTGAACATCTAATGTTTAATTAATTTATGTTGGGGATAAGTTTGCCAGATAAACTATAAGCCGGGTTCTGTCATTTAAACTTATCATTTCTCTAGGCTTAAGATCACTCTTAAGCTCAAGCAACTAACCCTGATGATGAGCCAAAGACGGCTTTTAGTTTTACAACAATATCATCTCTACTTAGTCTTGCTCCCAGTGGGGTTTTCCAGCGTTCATTGTTACCAATAGAACCGGTGTGCTCTTACCACACCTTTTCACCCTTGCCATGTTATGGCGGTTTATTTTCTGTGGCACTATCCCTAGAGTTTCCTCCGCCAGGTATTACCTGGCACTGTGTCTTTGCGGAGCCCGGACTTTCCTCTTTAAAATAAATTAAAGCGACAAGTCATTTATCTGGCAAGTACAATTTATTATTAAATAATAAAATTTCAAGATAAAATTAACACCTTTGTTTAATAAGGCTATTGCTTATTAATAAGCATTCTTTATCAATCCTACCATTAACTAGCTCTTGCCTATATCTTCTTTGAAAGGCTTTAATGATAAATACTTGATATTTGCTTTTGGTAATATTTTTTAGAGTTTTTCTTGAATATCCTATTTTAAACAGGTTATTTAAAAAAAAAATTTGACTTACCTTGTTAATTTTATTGCCTCTATTATTTTTTAAAATTTTACTCTTTACATCATGCCACACACTAATTTTATTTTTTGCAAGGTACTGCCATGGGAATTTTTCACCAGGGTCTTTTTTTCTATCTGGCGCAATATCAGAATGACCCAAAATATTTTTGGGATCAATCTTATACCTTCTAATCAAAAACTTACTTAGTCTTAACAAAGAGCTAATTTGTTTTTTAGAAAACTTTTTATAATTAAATTGATGGCCAGAATTACTAATTTCAATTCCTATAGAATTTTTATTTAATAAGTCATAATTCTTCCATGATGATATCCCAGCATGCCATGCAATATATAAATCTGGAACTAAAGTAATTATTTCTCCATTATTTTTTATTAAATAATGACTACTAACCTCAGATTGTATTTTTATAAGTTTTTTTATAGCACTCGATTCGCTTTTCATTCCTGTGTAATGAAATATTATAAATTTAATATTTTTTTTATTTCTCTTAATTGGATAAAAATTAGGTGAATAATTGATTAAAGTTTTAATAGCCATTTTTATGTCTTATTTAACATTAAATCACGATTTACTTTCTTGTAATATATACTATACAATCAATTAATAATGAATAAATTTATAATATCTTCTCTAATAACAGTAATTCTTGCTTTCAGCGCTAGTGCAGGCACTGATGGAGAAAATAGTTTATCGAAAAAAAAAAATTCAGAAGTTAAAGATTGTTTTGAAGGTTTAAATAGAGCTACTTTTGCTTTAAATCAAGGGTTAGACAAAGTTGTTTTTAAACCAGTTGCAAAAGGTTATAGAAAATTACCTTCATCAGTTAGAAGTGGAACAAGTAATGCACTTATTAATCTTTCTTCACTCATAACTATACCCAACAATGTTCTGCAGGGAGAGTTTAAAAAAGCTGGAATTAATACTGGGAGATTTGTTGTTAATACAACAGTGGGAATTCTTGGAATATTTGATGTGGCTACAAAAATGGATTTTCCAGAGTATGTAAAAGAAGATTATGGACAAACTTTTGGGGCTTGGGGTGTTGGTGCGGGTTGCTATATTGTATTGCCAGTTTTGGGACCATCGACTGTTAGAGATACCCTTGGTTCATTTGTAAACGTAATAGGGGGAGACCCTTATTATAATGCCTCAACTCATGGCAACAATGAATACTTAGGTGACACTCTATATATGCAGACAAAAATTGTGTCAGGAGTAGATTTTAGAGCAAAAAATTTAGAGTCTATAGATAATTTAGAAAAAAATTCTATGGACTTTTATGCATCGGTAAGAAGTTTATACTTACAAGATAGACAACAAAAAATTTCAAACTCAAATCCTACAATTGAGATTATGTATGAAGGTGACTGGGAAGAAATTGAAAACGAATGATTTAATCTAGATTTAAATGAGAATAAAAAATTTTTTAATATTATTTATTTTTATATTTAGTTATTCAAATTTTAATAAAGTTTATTCCATGGAGGCTGATGTATTTGTTCAGTCTACTGTCAACAGAGCTTCAAAAGTTCTCTCTAGCAACCTAAGTAAGAATGAAAAAATTAAAGAACTTAAAATTATTGCTGATGAAACAGTGGATATTAAGGCAATAGGAATCTATACACTTGGATCATATAGGAGAGAATTGAACGATGCTCAAAAAAAAGAGTATGCAATTCTTTTTAAACAATATTTTTTAAAAAGCTTCTCTAGTAGATTGGCTGAATACTCAAACCCTAAAATTCAAGTAAAATCAAAGAAAAAACTAAACGAAAAATATACAATGGTATTAAGTGTTTTGGTGCCAACAGAAAAAAGACCTGAGGTAAGAATTGATTGGAGGGTCTATACTAAAGATCCTAAAAATTTTTTAATAAGAGATTTAATAATTGAAGGTTTAAGTCTTGTTCGCACTCAAAAAGAAGAGTTTTCATCTATACTTCAAAGTAACAATGAAGATATTAATGCTCTTTTTTCAAGTTTAAAAGAGTTTGTAAAATAATTAATTTTTTCACTCAATAATCTTAATGGTGGGCCCACCAGGACTCGAACCTGGGACCAATTCATTATGAGTGAACTGCTCTAACCAACTGAGCTACAGGCCCTACTCAATTAACTAGCTTTTACTTCGTTTTTTATTTTCATTCAAGTTAAGAATAGAACAATTATTCTTTATATGTTGTCTTTGTACGCCACACATTTCTGATTTGATTGATAAATTATTTTTATATATAGAAAATACATGCTTTTTTTTATTACTAAAATACATTATTCAATAAAGAATTATTCAATAATGTTTCTCATTTGAGTTGAGCCAACAGACAAGTCACTTTCAATGTCAGAGCTTATAAATTTTTTAGAAATCATTTTTAGAAGCAATATAACAAACTAAATTAAACGTATACCTTGCTTGATATATTAAAATTTTAAAATGGTGGGCCGTGTTGGTTACGCTCCAACTACCCCTGCAATGTCAATGCAGTACTCTACTATTGAGCTAACGGCCCTTAATAAATTTTTATTATAGTCAAAAATTTAAATAACATCAAAATTCTGATTTGCTAAAGATATTAGTTTTGGGGTTTGAGGCATATAAAATTGAAAGATTTAATAAGAAAAGAGTTAAATTATAATCATTAAAAAAAGAACCACTTGGTAAAACTGGTACAAAAATAGTTGATAAATAAATAACACAACCTAATTGCAAATAATTTTCTGATCTTAGTATAGTTTTAAATTTACTAAAAATTAATTTAAATAAAATAACAAATAATACAATGCTACCAACAACTCCGTGCTCAGATAAAAACTCTATGTAAATTTGATGTGGATGAGTTTGACATAACAAGTGAGTACCATACAAATCGCTACCATCATTTATTACATAGTCTTTCACACAAGTATTTTGTAACCGAAAATTTTTATTACCGACGCCAAACAGAGGGTATTTTTTAAAAACTTCTAAACCAGATCTATAGATTCTAAAATATAAAGAATTTTCACCAGTTTCAGATATTTTAATTGTGTCATTTGAATTAATAATTTTTTCTTCAGAATTAATTATATTATTTATTTGACTTATATACCTTAGTTTTAAATAGTCAGAGGAAAAAAAAATTCCAATAAATAAAGTTATTATCACTACAAAAGAAATAGCTTTTTCCTTAAATGCAAAATTTTTATTAAAATAATAAAAAATAAAGAAACCAATAAACGCTTTAATGGCATTTGTTCTTTCACCAGACAATAATATTGAAATAAGCAATAACGTTGAAATAATTAAAAATAAAATTTTATATTCTTTGGGGTAATCTTTAAAAATAAAATAGAAATATCCTGTAATTATAAGGTAAAAAGCATTTATATATCCTCCTACAATTGGTTCATCTTTAAAAAAACTAAATATTCTTGTGCCTCCACCATAGCCTAATATATTTTTTCCTGTGTAACTTTCAAAGTAAACATCTAGGATTATTAAAAACAATATTATAGCCCAGATTATTAAAATTTTATGAAAAAATTTGCTTACATGAAAAAAATAATTAAATGCAGCAAAAAATATTATAAATCGAATAAAACCAAAATTTCTTTTTGCCCCAATTAAAAAATCTTGTGAAATTAAAGAATTAAAAATTAAATACAAATAAAGTAATAAAATAATTTTAAAAGTTTTATTTTTTATAAAGTCAAAGTTTTTCTTATAAATTATTAAAAAAATAAATGATAAGTCAATCAATAAAATGTTTACTATAGACACTGCCGAACCTACTACTATAGATATTGGGATTATAGAAAATAGAATAAAAAAATAATTGTTTAGTATGTTATTTTTCATTAAGCTTCATTTTATGCATTTATAAGTTCACTACAAATAATCCTTTTAGATTTATGTACAGTGTTTTGATTTTCTTGAAGTATTTTTACATTTTTAAAAATATTTTTAAAATAATCAGGTCGAATTGTATCAAAAATAATTTGTGTTTTCTTATCAAAAATTTTTTTCAAATAATTATAATATAAATTAAAGTCATAATGATAATCTAGTGAATATAGAGATATTATAAGATCAAATTTATTTACTGGAAGAGGATCTAGATCAAAATCATAAATTTTGAATTTTTTTTTTTCCATGCCATTTTTAATTAAAAAAAGATTTAATAAACTGAGATTATTATACGCTTCATCATTACTATTATCCCATCCATAAGTAACTTTTTTAGATACATAGTTTTTTTCTATTATATTAAAAAAATTATTTTGTGCTTTTTGATTAATAATTAATTCCAATCCACACATCCCACTTCCTATTGATAGAATAGTTTTATTATCAAAATTTAAATATTTACTTAAAATTTCATATTCTTTTTTCATTGAACTTAAGTATTTTTTTCCAATTACACTTGAAAATATGAAGTATTTCGCTGCAAAATTAGTAAAAAAATATCTACCAAATAGTTTTCTTATTTTTTTTTGTATTGGTCCTAATAATTCGATTCTTTGTAATAATATTAGTCTTGCAATATCCCTATTAAGATAAATTTTATTCATTCATGGCTTATTGGTAAAATTTTAGCTCTCTAAAAAACTTTTTAATTGTTTTGATCTGCTTGGATGTTTTAATTTTCTTAAAGCTTTGGCTTCTATTTGTCTAATTCTTTCTCTAGTCACTGAAAATTGTAATCCAACTTCTTCTAAAGTATGGTCAGTATTCATACCAACACCAAATCTCATTCTCAAAACTCTTTCCTCCCTTGGTGTCAAAGTAGATAAAATTTTTGTAGTTGCTTCACTTAAGTTAGATTTAATTGCTTGCTCTAATGGTGCTAAAGCTTTTGTGTCTTCTATAAAATCTCCCAAACTACTGTCCTCTTCGTCACCCACTGGTTTTTCTAATGAGACAGGTTCTTTCGAAATTTTAAGAACTTTTCTAACCTTATCTAAAGGCATTCTTAATTTTTTTGCTAGCTCCTCAGGGGTAGCTTCTCTTCCAAATTCACTCAAGATTAATCTTTGAGTCCTCACAATTTTATTAATTGTTTCTATCATGTGCACTGGAATTCTTATTGTTCTTGCTTGATCTGCTATAGATCTTGTGATTGCTTGTCTTATCCACCAAGTTGCATATGTTGAAAATTTATATCCTCTTCTATATTCAAACTTGTCCACGGCCTTCATAAGGCCTATGTTTCCTTCTTGAATAAGATCTAAAAATTGAAGTCCCCTGTTAGTATATTTTTTAGCAATTGAAATTACTAATCTTAAGTTAGCTTCAACCATTTCTTTTTTTGCAACTCTAGATTCTTTCTCACCTTTTTGAACTCTACTAACCAATTTTTTAAAATCTGTAACAGAAATTCCTAATTTATGACTTATCTCTACTAATCGCTCTCTAATATTTTTAAATTCGTCTTTATTTTTTGTAAAAAAGTTTTTCCAGATAGGACTTGTATCAAGAAATTTTTTAAGGTTTGGATTAATTTCATTTCCTACATAAAATTTAATAAATTCATTTCTAGATATTTTTTGAACCATCGCTAATCTTAAAAGATTACCTTCTAGTGAAATAATTTTTTTATTTTCAATATAATGTTTCTGTACCAAATCCTCTAACACTGATGGAGACAATTGAAGAGATTTTATATTTTCTAATATTTCATTTATAATTTTTTCATATCCTTTTTCTTTTGAGTTTGAGAAAGTTACTGAATTTAGAATGCAATCTAGTTTCTCTTTTTGATATTTAATTAATTTATTATATTCTTTTGTTAAAGTATTTACTGTTTTTAAAACCTTAGGTTTAATTTCAGTTTCCATTGCTGCAAGCGTAGGATTAAATTCATCTTCTGTTTCATCATTATTTCCTGACTTCTCATCTTCTTTGTCAATTTCACCAGAATTTCTTTGTTTTGCACTTGGTCCTGTGTTTTCATCTTCCATGTAATTAGTATCAATATCAATAATTTCTCTAACCAAAATTTCATCATTTTGAAGCTTTTCATTCCATTCAAAAAATTGTTGTGCAGTAATTGGGCTTTGAGATAATGCAATTAACATTACATCCTTTCCAGCCTCTATTCGTTTTGCAATTGATATTTCACCTTCTCTAGAAAGAAGCTCAACTCCACCCATTTCTCTTAAATACATTCTTATGGGGTCATCACTTTTATCAATAGTTTTTCCTTCTTCTTTTGTATTGTCTTTTTTTCTTACAACTTTAAAATCTGATTTTTTTTCTACTAAAATAATTTTTTCATCTAAGATGTGCAAAAAAGCTTGTTCAAGATTTTCATCAGAGAGGTTTCTTTTGCCTAAAGATTTGTTTAATTCCTCAAAAGTTATGAATCCTCTATGAGTTCCACGACCTATAAGTCTAGCAAATGATTTGGTAATTATTCTTTCCACAATAGTATATTTGAGAAGACTTATATAAGCTCAATTTTAGAAAAATCCATGTATTTTTTGACGGTTTTAATTGATGTTTTTTTGTTTTTTTAACTCTCTAATTTCATTAAATGTACTTTCGCTGAGATCTTTCGAAAATTTCGATTCTAGCTCATCTATTCTAAATTCTAAATCGTAATTTTTAAGGTCTCTAGAAATTTCCTCCAATAACTCAAACATCTTTTCCTGATTATTTTGGTTATTATTCAAAATATGTTTAATTGATGCAAATTTATTAATTTTATCAATTAACTGAGAATCAATTCCAATTTCATACATTGTAAATTTTTCTCCACTCTTTAATTTTGTCAAAAGTGTTTCAAAAATTAATTTGTTTTCAATACTAAATAATTTTATGTTTTCAATTAAATGAATATTTTCTTGGAATAGAGTTAAATTATTCATGATCAAATATAATAATGAAAATTCTTTAAGCTCAACACCGCTTAATGATTTTCTTTCATTAAAATGTTTTTGAGTAGATTGCAAAGATTTAATTTTTTTTTTGTAGAACTGTTTTTTACCAATATTAGAATGTGGAGTTAAAGATGAAATTTTTTCTAGGAAATATTCTAATACATATTTTTTTATAAAATTATCTTTAATAGTTGCTGCAATTGATCTCAATTTTTTTTCAAAAATTGCCATTGATGAAGGATTATTATCCGTTTGTTGTTTATAATGGTTAAATATAAATTGATGAATTGAAATTTTAGATTGTTTGGTAAAATCAATAAAGTTTGCTTTACCATTTTTATTTACGTAGCTATCTGGATCTTCGCCATCTTGTAAAAAAAGAAATGAAATTTGTTTTTCAGGCTGAAGTTCTTTGATTGAATTTTCAGCTGCTCTAAGTGCTGCTTTATATCCACTCTCATCACCATCAAAACAAATAATTATGTCTTCGAAAAACTGGTTTAATATTAAAATTTGTCTATCTGTTAAAGATGTTCCTAAATTTGCAACAACATTCTCAATTCCATTCTTACTTAAGCCAACAACATCCATATAGCCTTCTACAAGATATACATGATCAATTTTGTTAGACAATTTTCTAGCTAAGTCCAAATTATATAAGTTGGAACCTTTTTTAAAAAAAGGTGTTTCTGGTGAATTAATATATTTTGCCATATAACTATTTTCTTGAATTGTTCTTCCTCCTAGCCCTATGGGTTGCCCTGAGATATTATTAATTGGAAATATAATTCTGCCTCTAAATCTTTCTACGTATGTATTTTTTTTCTCATCTAAATAAAAAAGTCCACTTTCAACTAAAACTTTTTCACTAAAATCATTTTTTAATTTTTCATAAAAGTTTGAATTTCTTTCAACAAATCCAATTTTAAAATTTTTAACCTCATTACTACTAAGACTTCTTTTTTTTAAATAATTTCTAGCAATAGTTAAGCTTTCATTTTTTAAAATTTCATCATGATAAAATTGGATATATTGATTATAAATAGAGCAGTACTCTTGCCAATTTTTTTCTCTCTCTTCATCTTGTTTTGAAAATGTATAGGGCCTCATTCCAGCAAGATTTGCTAGAGATTTAACAGCTTCGCCAAATTTTAAATTTTGGATTTTCATAACAAAATCAAAAATATTTCCGTGCTCCGATGTTGCAAAGCAGTGGTAGAATTCTTTCTCGTCATTAACTGTGAAAGAGGGTGTTTTTTCTGTTTTAAAGGGAGACAGACCTACAAACTCTTTACCTCTTTTTTTTAAGCTAACAGACTTAGAAACAACCGTTGATACTTTTAAACGAGTTTTTATTTCGTCTAAATATTCTTTGGGATATTTCATTATTTATTTAATAGTTCTTTAAGTAAAGGGCCTGCTTTTGCAAAGTCTAAATTGTCTGGATACTGTTTCTTTAATTCACCCATAACTTTACCCATGTCTTTGATCGATTCTGCCCCTAATTTATCTATTGCATCAATACATATTTTTTTAGTATCTTCTTCATTTAGTTGCTGTGGTAAGAAACTAGATAAAAGATCAAACTCTTTTTGCTCAACTTCTAATAAATCTTTTCTATTGTTCTTTGTGTAGATTTCGATTGATTCGATTCTTTGTTTAATCATTTTTTTTAAAAGTTTCTTAACATCCTCGTCATCTGTTTTTTTTTTGTTAACTCCAGATCGATTGAGAATATCTAGGTCTTTAATTGAAGATAAAATTAACCTGTAGGTTGAGATTTCCATCTTATTTTTAGATTTTAAAGAATTTTTATAGTTTGTTTCTATTGTTTCTTTCAAAGTCATAATAATTTTTAATGTACTTCAAAGATAAAATTCTTCAAAAGAAAAATTGTTTTTTTATAGTTTTATAATACATCTGTGTTGCGGTAATTAAGGTTTTATTGTATTAACCTTTAACTCATGAGTTGTAATTGATCAAAAAAGCAAAAAAAAATAGCTCACACAAAATCTCAACGATTCACACGGGCATTTTAGTTCTTGAGGATAAAACCATCTTTAAAGGTGTTGGCATTGGATATCAAGGAACAGCTACTGGTGAAGTATGCTTCAATACTTCATTAACAGGATATCAAGAAATTATTTCAGATCCTTCTTATGCTGGACAGATAATTAACTTTACATTTCCTCACATTGGTAATGTTGGAACCAATAAAGAAGATTTGGAATCTGATAAAGTTTGGACTAAAGGTGTAATTTTTAATTCTGAAATAACAAACTCTTCAAATTATAGATCCTTAGATAACCTGGATTTATGGTTAAAGAAAAATAAAATTGTGGGAATCACTGGACTAGATACTAGAGGTTTGACTAACTCTATTAGAGATAAGGGTGCACCCAAAGGAACTATTTCTTTTTCTAAGAAAGGTAATTTTAATATCAATAAGTTAGCCAATGTTACTACTAAATGGGGTGGATTAAAAAATCTAGATTTAGCAGAACAAGTAACAACAAAGAAAAAATATATATGGTCTGGTTTTAAAACCTGGAAAAAAGAAACAGGCTATTTAAAAAATAAAAAAAATTCTTTGCATGTTGTTGCAATTGATTATGGAATTAAAAAAAATATCTTAAGATATTTTTCTGACCTTAGCTGCAAAGTAACTGTAGTTTCGTGCAAAACTAATGCAAAAGACATACTAAAATTAAAACCAAATGGTGTTTTTCTATCTAATGGTCCTGGTGATCCTGCTGCAACTGGAAAATATGCAATAGGGATTATTGAAGAATTGATCAAAAATAACTTAGCTATTTTTGGTATTTGTCTTGGTCATCAAATACTTGCTTTAACTCTTGGTGCAAAAACAAAAAAAATGAAATTAGGTCATAGAGGAGCTAATCATCCCGTTAAAAATTTAATTAAAGATAATGTAGAAATCACGAGCCAGAACCATGGTTTTGAAATCGTAAGAGAAACATTGCCAAAAAATATTGAAGTAACTCACAAATCTTTATTTGATAATTGTATTGAGGGAATTAAATTAAAAAACAAACCCATTTTTTCAGTGCAGTATCATCCAGAATCAAATCCAGGACCACAAGATAGTATTTATTTATTTGAAGAATTTATCAACAATATGAAAAAAAATGCCAAAAAGAAAAGATCTTAAAACTATATTAGTTGTTGGTGCTGGACCCATAATTATTGGTCAAGCATGTGAGTTTGATTACTCAGGAACTCAGGCGTGTAAGGCGCTTAAAGATGAGGGTTATAAAGTTATTTTAATTAACTCTAATCCAGCTACTATCATGACGGATCCTGGTGTTGCAGATAAAACCTATATTGAGCCCATAACCATAGAAGTTTTAGAAAAAATTATAAAAAAAGAAAAACTGGATGCAATTTTACCAACAATGGGTGGTCAAACTGCTTTAAATTTAGCGATGGAAGCTGAGAAAAAAGGAATTTTAAAAAAATATAAAATTGAACTTATTGGTGCAAATTCTAAAGCAATCTCAAATGCAGAAGACAGAAAGAAATTTAGAAAAAATATGTTGGATATTGGTTTAGACTTACCAAAATCTAAAGTTGTAAATCATATTAGAGATGCTGCGAAAGCTCTTAAGCAAATTGGCCTGCCCGCAATAATTAGGCCTGCTTTTACTTTGGGTGGATTGGGTGGTGGTATTGCTAAAACTGAAAAGGAATATCTAAAAATAGTTAAAGATGGTTTACACGAATCACCCGTTAATCAAATTCTAATAGAAGAATGTCTTGAGGGCTGGAAAGAATTCGAAATGGAAGTTGTTAGAGACAAAAAAGATAACTGCATTATTATTTGCTCCATTGAAAATATTGACCCGATGGGAATTCATACGGGTGACTCAATTACTGTTGCTCCCGCCCTAACACTTACTGATAAAGAATACCAAGTAATGAGAAATGCTTCGATTGCTTGTCTTAGAAAAATTGGAGTAGAAACGGGTGGATCTAATGTGCAATTTGCAATCAACCCTAGAGATGGAAGAATGGTTATTATTGAAATGAACCCAAGAGTTTCAAGGTCATCAGCTCTGGCATCTAAAGCAACTGGTTTTCCAATTGCAAAGATTGCAGCTAAATTAGCCGTTGGTTACACTTTAGATGAATTAAAAAATGAAATTACAAAAACAACACCAGCTTCTTTTGAGCCAAGTATTGATTATGTGGTAACAAAAATCCCAAGGTTTACTTTTGAAAAATTCTCTACATCTAAAGCAATTCTAGGAACTTCAATGAAATCAGTTGGCGAAGCTATGGCAATTGGTAGAAACTTTAAAGAATCTCTCCAAAAAGCTTTAGTTTCTCTTGAAATTGGCTTCTCAGGATTAGATAAAATTTTTCCACTTAATAAAAAGGAAATAGAAAAAGAATTAAGAAAAAATATTCCTAACAGAATTTTATTAGTTGCAGAAGCGTTTAGGAAAAAAATAAATGTTAAAAGAATTCATCAACTTTGTAAAATAGATCCTTGGTTCTTGGAGCAAATAAAAGAGATTGTTGATGAGGAAAATCAAATACAAAAAAAAGGTCTCCCTAAAAACTACAATGAATTTAACAGAATTAAATCAATAGGATTTTCTGATAAAAAATTAGCTGAAATCACTAAAATTTCTGAAGATATTGTTAGAAAAAAAAGAACTGCTTTAAAGGTGCTACCAGTTTATAAAAAAGTGGACACTTGCGCTGCTGAATTCAAATCTTTTACTCCTTATATGTATTCAACATATCAAAGAAACTATGCTTTAAATTTAGAGTGTGAAGCAGAGCCTTCTTCAAGAAAAAAAATCATAATTTTAGGTGGTGGACCTAATCGTATTGGTCAAGGTATTGAATTTGATTATTGTTGTTGCCAAGCAAGTTATGCTCTTAAAGAAAGTGGCTTTGAAACTATAATGATTAACTGTAATCCAGAAACAGTATCAACAGATTACGATACAAGTGACAGACTTTATTTTGAACCTCTTAAAGAAGAGTACGTTTATAATATTATTAAAAAAGAACAGCAAAAAGGAAATCTTGTAGGGATCATTGCTCAATTTGGTGGACAAACGCCAATAAGGCTTGCAAAATTTTTGCACAATAACAAACTACCTATTTTAGGAACTCAGTATACATCTATAGATTTAGCTGAAGATAGAGATAGGTTTAGAAAGCTACTTGATAGATTAAAATTAAAACAAGCAGAGAGCGGTATTGCAAAAACTTATAAGCAAGCTATCAAAATTGCAGAAAAAATTGGCTTACCTTTAATGGTTAGACCATCTTATGTCTTGGGAGGAAGAGCAATGGAAATTGTTCATGAAAAAAGCCAATTAAAAAACTTTGTAGAAGAGGCATTTAAAGCCGCAGAAGAAAATCCGATATTAATTGATAAATTTATTAGCCATGCGATGGAAGTAGATGTTGATGCCATATCTGATGGAAAAGAAGTATTTGTTGCTGGAATAATGCAACACATTGAAGAAGCTGGTATTCATTCAGGAGACTCTGCATGTTGTCTACCTCCAATATCTATTAAACCAAAACTGATATCTGAAATAGAGATTCAAACAAAAAAATTAGCTTTAGCACTAAATGTAAAAGGTTTTATGAATATTCAATTTGCTATTAAAAATGATGAAATTTATGTGATCGAAGTAAATCCTAGAGCTAGCAGAACCGTTCCTTTTGTGTCAAAAGCTAAAGGTATTCCTCTTGCAAAAATTGCCTCAAGAGTAATGGCTGGAGAAAAATTATCTAAGTTTAATTTAAAGACTAAAAGTAGAAATATGTTCGCAGTCAAAGAGGCTGTGTTTCCATTCAACAAATTCCCAAATAGTGATGTTCTTTTAGGTCCTGAAATGAAATCAACTGGTGAAGTGATGGGTTTTGATAAGGATTTTGGGATGGCTTTTGCTAAAAGCCAAATTGCCGCTTCAAACTCTTTGCCCACTAAAGGCTTAGCATTTATCTCTCTAAAGGAGGGTCATAAAGATGAGGGCGTTGATTTAGCAAAACAATTATTAAATCTAAATTTTACTTTATGTGGCACAGGTGGAACAGCTGAATACATTCGTAAACACGGAATGAAATGTAAAACAATAAATAAAGTTAGTGGAGGATCTCCTCACATTGTTGATGTATTAAATTCTAAAAAAATTGCCTTAGTTATTAATACGGGTGGTGGAAATAGTGAGCATCGTCTCCATGATGCTATGGCTTTAAGAAGGGCAACATTAGTTAATAAAGTTCCCTATTGTACCAATATGTCTACCGCTCAAGCTTGTTTAATGGGAATAAGATCTCTGAAAACTAAAGAAATCACAATAACCGCACTTCAAGATATTTAATGTGAAGACAAACCAGTTTTTGCAATACTAAAAATCATATCCTCATAACTCATATCAAGATTTAGTACACACGATCTATAGAAATAACCTTTTCGAAGACCTGGCATTAAATTTGCTTCTATAAAATGAGGAACACCTAAGTGGTTCATTTTAATATCAATTCTACCCAAAGATTTACCACCCAAAGCTTTGAAAGAACTTTTTGCTAATTTAGAAAGTTTATTCAAAATTCTAATATCAGTTACTAAAACTACTTCTTCTTCATCATTTTTTTTAACATCAAAATCAAGAATGCAATGGCCGTCTATATTTTCTTTTACAATAATTTCTATTGGCATAGCTCTTAAAGTTCCATCGATACTGTCTTCAAAAATACCAACACTATATTCTTTTCCTGTCAAATATGTTTCAACTAAAGAAGGTGATTTTTGCTTTATTTTAATATCTAATACTTTTGCAGTAAAACTCTCAAAATTAAATACAATTGAATTTTTATCTATACCCCTGCTATCACCACCAGTTACCGGTTTTATAAAAAGAGGGAATTTTATTGGAATTGAAGATTCTTTTAAGTATTCGCCTGGATTAGTAATAAAAAAATCTGCAGTTCTAATATTATTTTTTTGCATAATCTTCTTTGCTCTATTTTTATCACTCTCATTATCAAGGGCTGCTTTACTTGATGCGATATACGGAATATCAAACATTTCCAGATAATCATTTAACCATAAATTTCTATTATTAAAAAAAAAGTACTTAACACCAGAGAAGACCAAATCAGGCTTTCTTTTAACTAGCTGCTCAAGATCTTCTTCAGAATTAATTTCGGTTATTGAAACATTTTTATATCGTTTAGATAAAATCCTTAGAACATTTTTTTCCTCAAGTATAATTCCAACATTATCTTGATGTGAATTTACCTCACCAAAGTTAGGGACAACAACTATTTCTATCGTCTTATTAACTTTTATTGGAATAATATTATTTTTTTTTAACGGTAAAATATTACCTATTATTGGAATTTCTTTTTTGGCTATGTCTTTTATAATCATAATGAGTCCAATTCATTATTCACACATAAGAGGATGAATGATGAATTCTTCTAATAAAGTTGTTTTCTAAAAAATTATTGCCTAAGTAATGAAGTGTAAAATTATCTGGCAGTATCTAAAAAGACTTCTTATAAACCTTATAATTAGGGATAGATACAAGTCTCTATAAATTTAATGCTACTTAACTTTCCAATCTGTAGGAAAAGAGACGTAATTGACTTGTAAACAACGTCTTTCTTTAACGATCTCTTTCTTTTCCATACCATGCCAAGTATTTGGTCCACTAGTAAAGAAATAACCATAGTTATTTTTATATGGGACAGTTTTAACTTTTTCTAATTTTTCATTATATAAATCTGTGCCTAGTGTTTCAGATTCATTAGATTCATTAACAAACAACAAGCATGAGACTAGTTTTTCCTTAATATCACAATGTGGTTTAAGCCAAAAGCCTTTTCGATCACAAATTACCTCTACTCTTACATAAGAGTTGGATAGATCTCTATTTATAAGACTTGAAATCTTAGAACATGTTTCTTTTGATTGAAGTTCATTAATTAGCTTTGTTAATGCTGGAAACTTTTTACTATTTTCTTTTGTAATAAAGCATCTAAATTTAATTGCTTTTCCTCCACTTGTAATTCCCTCCCTAAATTCTGGTGTTCCACCATCAATAGCTCTAGTTCCGTCATATTGTAAGTCAAGTTGATTTAAATCTGGTATATCAGCTCGTATAATTTCACCAATTGCATCTTTTGATAAAGGCTCGTTTAACTCCCAATGTTTAAAAGGATCATTGTGTTTCTTGGAGTTATTTAAAATAGAATTAAGAAAAGTCATGTTGTTTTATTTTTTCTTTTATTTGGTTCGCTATTTTATTAGTTTCATTTAATTTTGTATAGGTCCAGTTTTCAACTGAATCATTTAATTCTTTTATTATATTTAAGGACTCAAATAAATTAAAAAAACTTTTAAATCGCTGATTATTTTTAATCGCTGGCATTTGAGCTACATATATTGGCTTTCCAGTAATTGCAGCTTCTGAAATCATTGAAGTAGAATCGCAACTAACTATAATATGATCTGATATTTTTAATGAAGAAAGATAAGCTTTTTTATCAACATTGGGAATTACAATCTGATCTTTATCAAAATAATTTTTAGCTTTTTCAATTATATTCTGAGGAGTTCTCATTGAGGGAATAATAATTACTTGATAATTATTTTTTAAAAAATTTTGTTCAATCTTTGAAAAAATACTATCTATGATTTGATTGTTATAATCATAATATCTTGTTGGTCCTCCTAATATTAAAGTAACAATTTTCTTTTGAGTGTTTATTCTAGGTTTTAAATAATTTTCATTCTGATCTAGTTCATCATTGGTTAAATAATGAACTGCTCCTTTACTTGTCAGTACATTATTTCCCTTTAAGCCATCGTGTTCGGGTGCAACTACAAAATCAAAATTATCTAATGAAACTTTTGGTTCTTGAATATGAATATTTATGATTTTATTTTTATATTTTTTCTTTAAATAAATTGATGGGACTACACTTTTTCTTCCACAAGATATAACAACATCAAACTGGCTATTAATTTTATTTTTAAAAACAAAATCTTGAACAGGTGTTATTTTAGGTGGAAATAGTTTCCAAAAATTATTAATTTCAATCTTCTCGTGTATAAAATCTAAATCTAAAGCCTTAGCTAATCCTTCAACTTGGCTAATCATCCCATGCATTCCCTCAGTCAATAATAACCCTTTTAATTTTGCCATTTATCCTTATATAACTTTTGTATGAGTCAAAATCCAACAAAACACACAAAAGTGTTAATAATAGGTTCGGGTCCAGCTGGTTATACTGCTGCTGTTTATGCGGCAAGGGCAATGCTTGATCCTATTTTAGTTTATGGAATTCAGCCTGGTGGACAATTAACTACAACAACAGACGTAGAAAATTATCCGGGATTTTCAGATGTAATTCAAGGTCCTTGGTTAATGGATGAAATGAGAGACCAAGCAAAAGCAGTTGGAACAGATCTAATTGAAGATCATATCTCTTCAGTAAATTTAAAATCAACTCCATTTGAAGCAATTGGAGACAGCGGACAAAAATATACTGCTGATAGTATTATTATTTCAACTGGTGCTCAAGCAAGATGGTTAAATTTAGAATCAGAACAAAAGTATAGAGGCTTTGGTGTTTCAGCGTGTGCAACATGTGATGGTTTTTTCTTTAAAGAAAAAGTAGTGGCTGTTGTAGGTGGTGGAAATGCTGCTGTTGAAGAAGCAATGTTTCTTACAAAATTTGCATCAAAGGTAAAATTAATTCACAGACGAGATACTTTAAGAGCGGAAAAATTACTTCAGAAGAAATTAATGGCAAATAAAAAAATTGAAATAATTTGGGATAGCGCTGTTGAAGAAGTTATTGGCGATAGTGAGCCTAAAAATGTTACAGCTATTAAAGTTAAAAACCTTAAAACAAATAAAATTGATGAAATTAAAGTTCATGGCTTATTTATTGCTATTGGGCACGATCCAGCAACAGCTTTATTTAAAGAACAATTAGATATGGATAAAGAAGGTTATTTAATTACTAAACCAGATTCTACTGAAACCAATATCCCTGGAGTTTATGCTGCGGGTGATGTTAAAGACAAAATATTTAGACAAGCAGTAACGGCTGCAGGAATGGGCTGTATGGCAGCACTTGAAGCTGAAAAACATTTATCAAATCATTAATTATGTGTCCTATATGTTGGATTAGCGGTTTCATCGCAGTATTATTTGGAGGATCTTTTATTGCTGTAGCTAACCACCCAATATCTTGGTTACTAAGTATAATTTTAATTTCTTACGCTTGCTATAAATTTTACGAAGCAAAAAAAAGAGGAAATAAAATGAGTGAAGAAGCAAAAAATAAAAATAAAAAAACAATATTTAGATTTATCCAGGGAGTATTAGTTGGTTCAATTGTAACAATAATTATTTTTTATAGCTTAACTTATAAAGAACATCAAAGAATGCATGATCTTTTAGAAAAACATGGAATTGAAAAACATGAACATTAATGTAAAGAAAAATCAAAGTGAAAAATAATCTACATGTTTTCTTGGGTGCTACTGTAGCTGATGCTGCGGCTAGACCCTTACACTGGGTTTATAACCAAAAAAAACTACTAACTTATATTAAAGGAAAGAAAGATTTTACTTTCTTAAAAAATAATAAAAGTCCTTTTTATAATATCAAAACTGGAAAAGTTTCGGGTTATAATCAAGTAGGTCAAGTCATGTTTCAAACATTGATTGAAGGGCATGAAAATATTGAAGAAAGATTTAAAAAAAATATTACCAAAAACTTTGGTCCAGGAAGTGTGTATTGGAAAAACCTTAATCTAAGAGCAAAGTATAGAAAAGTTAAAGATTGGCGAGG
>Ga0209091_10000232_pt1 | contig 54878 bp, 46 predicted proteins | sample ArcticOcean_MG_C_6_FD_187438 | JGI IMG/M metagenome (GOLD analysis project Ga0209091, IMG submission 187438) | Marine microbial communities from western Arctic Ocean - ArcticOcean_MG_CB8_128 (SPAdes) (version 2) | ecosystem: Environmental > Aquatic > Marine > Oceanic | place: Arctic Ocean...
CTGATTGATCCATTGTGAAAGCCAAAAACCACTTATTTTTTTACCTTCAAAAATAAATCTTCCATGGGGAACTATCATTTCTTGCTCAGACAAAGCGCCATAGACCATCACTTCTCCACCCTTGGGCAAGGCGGCCAATAGTTGGGCGACCATGGCTCCTGAAAGGGCATCAAAAGCGATTTTCACATTTAGTTGTTTAAATAAGTCACGCATTTCGGTATTAAAATTAGGAGACGAACTATCAAGTATAAATTGAGCACCATTTTTCTTAAGCAACTCAACTTGTTCGGGTCGCCGCACAATATTGATACATTGAAGGCCATTTTGTCTACACATTTTATCCAATAGTTGGCCTAGAGCACTGGCTGCTGCCGTATTGGCGATGGCATGGCTCTGTTTTTTTTTGGCAATACTGATCATAGCGATCACGGATAAAGGATTGACCAATAACATCGATCCTTGTTCTAAACTTAAATTCTTTTTCAAGGGAATGGCGGTGGCGGCTTGGGTTAGCGTGTATTCTGCCCACGTACCATTTCCAGTAGGAGGGGCAAAACAGGCTACTTTTTTACCTAATAATCTCCTAGAAAAAAAATCATTTCCAGTAGCCATTACGATGCCGCTACCTTCAAAACCAGCCACTACGGGCAATTTTTTTGGAGAAGCATACAAGCCTCTCAAAAAGGCCCAATCTGAAGGGTTGATAGGGGCACTATCAATTTTCACCAATACCTCTCCTTTGGAAGGCTTGGGGACTTCTAATTCTTCAATGGCGAGGCCTTCATCAAATTTTTTTAGGACCAAACCTTTCATAGAATTTGGGAAATGTGTGGTGAATATGTTTTTCATAAGGTTACAAGAATAATGAAAATATAGATAGTATTTTGGACGTGAGATTAATGGCGCGGTATTTAGATTGCTTTTTAGTGATTAGGGTCAAATTTAATGAGATGATTAGTTGAAGCCAATATTCGTGTCTGTTTACAGACCGATCGTCACAACCTGTTTTTTTATCAATTTTTTTATGAATAACTTCATTTATGAGGTTGAAAAAAATCATGAAAACAGACAGCTATTTTTATTTACTCATTTTGGTAGGATTACTGGGGTGTGCTGGGGAAATCTCAAAGACGACAGAAATTGATCAGTGGGAGACACAGGCTGCGCAAGTTGAGATCATCAGAGATGATTTTGGAGTCCCACATATTTATGGAAAAACAGATGCTGATGCGGTTTTTGGGCTCTTATACGCTCAATGTGAAGATGATTTTCACAGGGTGGAGCGAAATTATATTTGGGCGATTGGGCGATTGGCGGAGGTAACCGGAGAGGAGGCGCTTTATAGTGATTTGAGAGCCCATCTGTTTATGACCAAAAACGAGGCAATCGACGCTTATGAAGCCAGTCCCAAGTGGCTGCAGGATCTTTGCGATGCTTTTGCAGCAGGCATTAATTATTATTTATATACCCATCCAGAAGTAAAACCAGAGTTATTGAACCATTTTGAACCTTGGATGCCATTTTATTTTAGCGAAGGATCCATTGGAGGAGATATCGAGCGGGTGCCAATACCTCAAATAAAAGCTTTTTATGATGGCGCGCAGCCACTTTCGCTCATCACCAATGATCGCCAAACACTGAACCATGAATATTTGATGGAACCGCAAGGGTCTAATGGTATGGCCATTGGTGGGGAACGAACGACATCGGGAAATACTCTGCTGTTGATCAATCCTCATACCTCTTTTTTCTTTCGGGGAGAAGTTCATGTCGTGAGTGAAGAGGGCTTAAACGCCTATGGAGCTGTGACTTGGGGCCAGTTTTTTGTTTATCAAGGCTTTAATGAAAAAGCGGGCTGGATGCACACCAGTACCTATACAGATGTTATTGATGAATTTGTGGAAGAGGTACATGAAAAAGAAGGAGGTTATTATTATAAATATGGTGAAGAATTGAGACCGATTTCTTCCTATGAGGTCAAGCTGAAATACAAGCAAGGGGATAAAATCATGGAGAAGAGCGTCACGGCTTATCGTACACATCACGGCCCGATCACCCATATGACGGCTGATAAATGGACGGCAACTGCATTAATGTGGAAACCCATTGAGGCATTAACACAGTCTTATATTCGAACCAAAGTGCATGGTTTGGAGGAATTCAATCAAATGATGGATATGCGTACGAACTCTTCCAATAATACTGTTTATGCGGATGCACAAGGAAATATTGCCTATTATCATGGCAATTTCATTCCCAAAAGGGATATAAAATTTGATTACAGTAAACCCGTAGATGGAAGTAATCCTGCCACGGACTGGAAAGGATTGCATGCTGTTGCTGAGGCCATAAAGGTCATCAATCCTCCCAATGAGTGGATTCAAAATTGTAATTCAACTCCTTTTACTTCTGCGGATCAATTCAGTCCAAAAAAGGAGGATTACCCTTATTACATGTCAAAAGATGAAGAAAATTTTAGAGGCCTTCATGCCATTAGATTACTTAAAGTAAGTGTGGACATGGATTTAGACAAGCTTATCACATTGGCTTATGATCCTTATTTGCCGGCTTTCGAAATATTGATTCCAGGATTGATCAAAGCCTATGATCAGTCTGAAAAAGAAGCACTACTTTCAGCTCCGATTGAGGTATTGCGTCATTGGGATTTTGCTGTTTCAAAGGAATCCATTGCCATGACGCTGGCCCATTATTATGGGACTCATTATGTAAAGGAAGGGGTCCGACCGAGGGGATTAAAATTCATAGAATTGGTACAGTATTGGAGTGAAGCATCTCCAGTAGGTGAGCGGCTGGCCATTTTCAAGAAGGCGATAGCCCACCTGAATGAAGATTTCGGTTCTTGGAATCAAGCTTGGGGTCAGATCAATAGGTACCAACGTTTAGATGGCGCCATCAGGCAAAATTTCAGTGACGAAAAGCCTAGTTTACCCATAGGATTGGCTTCGGGAAATTGGGGAGCTTTAGCTGCTTATGGCGCACGCTATGATAACAACACCAAAAAGATGTATGGGACTCGGGGAAACAGTTTTGTGGCCGTAGTTTCCTTTGGGGATCGGTTAAAAGCCAAATCAATTTTAGCGGGTGGGCAAAGTGGAGATCCTAATTCACCCCACTTTGATGACCAAATATCATTGTATGCAGATCATTCATTCAAAGAGGTGTCTTTTTATCGGGAAGATGTAGAGGCTCAAGCGAAGATCAGATATCAACCAGGCTCAAGATGAAAGGGAAAAAAGAAGCGTTCCAACGAATTTTCCACCACTCTTCAAGAGTATTTAGTAGCTGTTGACTGAAACTTTTAGTTCTATTATTTTATCGGATATTGCGTCCCAAAGATGGATTCGGTGCCTTAAGGCTTCTTTCGCTACATCCAGGACTTCTTTCCATTTTTGAGCATCATCCCCACAAAGTTCAGAAACCATTTGTAAGGATAAAGGGCCGTGTTCGTCGCCGTCAAGCTCAATATGTCGATTAAAATAGTACGTAATTTTGTTATACTTTTCATTATTGATGTCCCCTTCGCTTAAGATCTCATTAAACATATCTGGAATAATGTCTTCTCGACCAAAGGTGAATGCACTTGCAATTAAGTGTGCTTTTTGAGTTGAGATGATCTTAAAATTATATTTTGTAAATCTAGACACCCTTTTTTCGAGCTGGAGATCATCTAAAGCTTTTTCTACTTTTGTACCCTTTTTAATTTCTTTTATAAAAGCGTCAATTTTTGATGTACTAGCTCCCATTTGTGCCATGGCCTCTAAATACATTTCAAAATGGCTTTTGGGTTGATTTAACTCATTCAAATCGCTTTCTTCACCTAATACAATTTCATTGATAAATCTAGCTAAAGTTGGGTTTTTGGCGGGCGTCCAAGGCGTATGCACGTGCGTAAGACTTTGCTGTAAAGATTTGAGTAATGACATGAAGTCCCAAACCGCAAAGATGTGATGTTCCATGAAAATTTTTATATCCCTAGTATTTTGTAGGGTTCCATATATTTTGTGGTCACGTAAATTTTTTCTAAGATCAGAAAGTTCGTGAGTAATGTTTGCGATCATATTCATTGGGTAGTATTGATTTTTATGTTGGCTAGGCAGTGTGGACAGTTTTAAACTTTTGATATCATTAAGAGAATTTAAATTTTTAACACACTGGAATAAATAGCTCTAAATTCTCAAAATTAAAAACTCAGAAAATTATAAATAAGTTCCCTCAATACGGGGTATCTAAGCGCAATTAAAACTTCAAAAAAGCCATTGATTTTACCTCAGTAAAAAATTATATTTCAGTTTGTTGAAGTTTATATATTTCTTTAATCAGGGATTCATTATCCAATTTTTTAATTGGTTGGGAGTTAAATTACTTCCACAAATAACAGCTCCCACTTTTTTACTGCGCCACCGATCTTTGTTATCTAGTATTGCTGCGATACCAACCGCAGCAGAAGGCTCGCTTACGATACCCAAATGCTGATGTAGGAGTTTCATAGCTTTTAAAGTAGTACGATCTGAAACCAAAAGGGTATCATCTATCAAATGCTCTAAATCGAGTAACGATTGTTTCACAGGGAGTCTAATTGCGATACCATCAGAAATGGTGTTCACAGAAGGATGACTGATCAGCTTTTGGCTGCGAATGGATTCAATCATGGTAGGAGCGCCCTCCGCTTGTACGGCTATTAATTCTGTTTGAGGACTTAATTCTTTAATAACCCGACCAATACCGCCCAATAAGGCTCCATTTCCCAAAGAAATCAGCAGTGCATCTAAGGTATAAGGGAGGTTCAATAATTCCAATCCTATAGTACCTGCTCCCGCAAGGGTTTCGATATCTTGACTGTCTTCCACGAATCGCAGTTGTAGTTTTTTGGCATGCGTTTTCGCTATTATTTTGGCTTCATCAAAGTCTTCACCCATCAAGAGTACTGTGGCCCCAAAAGAACGCATCATCTCAATTTTATAGGTATTGGCATTTTTGCTTGCAAAAACTGTAAGGGGAATCTTTTTCTTTTGGCAGGCATAAGCCATGGCTTGGCCAAAATTTCCTGCACTGGCACATACGATGGGCTCATCAGGTGCTGCTTGGGATATGAGCGTTTCAGCACCCCGTCCTTTGAAGGATTTGATGGGATTAAGGGTTTCAATTTTGACCGTAAGTTGGCAATCGAAGTGATCACTCAAGCCTTTGGAAATAAATTGAGGTGTGTTTAAGAAGGACGGGTCAATCAAAGGGATTGCCTGTCTAATTTTATCCATACTTAGCCTATGATTCATGTGGGAGTTATATTGGTTTGAGACGAAATTTAGGGAGATTATCTCTATTAAACAAACAGAAAAATTTAGGGATATACCTAAAAGATATCGAAATTGACATCTTTTTTACATCATACAAGATCACTATAATTATTGAATATTTGCTACCATTTTTTTGATTCAAGAATTTTCTTTTCTTCGTGATGAGGTATTTTTTGGGTGATACAGATTGGTCGTATTTATATGAGGTTGTTCCAAATAAGTAAGGCTGAAATTTTATTAGACATTGGTTGCATTATTAAGAATATAACATGCTATTTTTACGTAAATTTTTTTGTAAAAATTTGACCAAGGTTTAAAAAAGCAAGGGTAGCTGAGTAAATAATATAATTTTGATTGCTATCTCACCCAAATTATGAGAATAATACTTTCAACATGCGTCTTTTAAATATCTCTTATCCAAGCTTTTTACCAATAATCTTTTTGAGTTCAGTGCTTATCGGATTTCCAAATCGGTCTTTATCTATCAGCCACAATTTCAAAATTTATAAAGAAGTCACAAGAGAATTAATTAAAATTGATACTCCTGTGGATAACCACATTCAAGGTAAAATTGAAAAGGATTTCCCATTATCATGGAGATCTTTGTATGAAAAAAATAATCCTTTAAAATCACAATTAGCACTACAAGCGTATGCTGAAGCAAATAGGAGATCATCATCAAATCAGATTATAACGCCCACATATAATGCACTTTATGATGCTGTTAAGTCAACACTGGGAGATGAGTTTAATCATTTTTCGGGACACGAGAATATAGGAATTTCTTATTTGAAGAGAGGGGATAACGGTTATTTTTCTTTGGGAAATGGTGGGAAGTTAATTTTTTGGGAAGAAAGTAAAACTTTGTTTAGGCCACAAGAAATAGAAAATCGCTTTATATTTTTTTGGCGGGGAGAAAAAATGAAAATTATTCCCTCTTCCATTCCCAATTATCAAATAATAGATTTAGCTACTGAGGGTCAAAAAACAATCTTGTATATAGGAAACGGGAAATTTATTCAAATTGATTCAGAAACAGATCAGTACATTGAGATTATCAATAGTGAATTAGACTTCCGTCGAGTAAAAATATTTCCTTCTGACGATGGATGGAATATTTTTTCAAAAAATGAATGGTTTCAATTGACCGTAAATAGTCCTGATAATATTGTCTGGAACAAGCAGCTACTAAATTTTCATGTAGGTGAAATTATAGAGTCACCTGCAGGCTACCTTATTTTAGATGCCGATCGTCTGTACGAATTAAATACGGACACTGGAGAATCATTAAAACAATCAATAGTATTTAAGGGAATGCCAAACAAAATTGTGATGGATAATTTGTTCAAAACCCTAGCAATCGGATATATTTCGGGTGACATTTCTTTGTTTGATTTATCAAATCAAAGGGAAAGTGCCTTCTTAAGTGGTCATAATGCAAGAATTTCGGCCTTGTCATTTGACAATGACCAACGCTTGTTTTCGGCAAGTTTTGATAAAACCGTTGATATTTGGGATCTTCATAACCTTGATACTTTTCCTATTAAACTCTATGATCAATCGAGTTTTATTACCCATTTATCTTTTGACGAAAAGGCGCAAAGACTTGTGATAGGAGAGATAAATGGTACAATAAAATACTATGACTTAAACCTAGAAAAATTAAAACATTTACTGTGCCAAAGTTCAATTGAACCATTGTCCAGGGAGGCGTGGTCTAAGTATGTAGGCGATGAGCGCCCATATTTGCCCTATCATTGCGAAATTGATGCTTTACCACAAGATTAGATTGATGAAAAACCCGTTAATAGTAATTTTTTTTTTAATAGGAGGCTTTATTTTTACCAGCTATCCTTTATTGGCTCAAAATTGTGAACAAAAATTAAAGCTGGCCAATAAATATTATCAAGAAGGAAAAATAGAGTTAATCATAGACCTCTTAAAACCTTGCTTAGCTCAGCAAAAATTAGATAAAAAACAAATTCTTGAGGCTTTTGACTTGACCTCTAATGCTTTTTATTTGATGGACTCAACGAATCAGGGAGCGCATTATATTTCGAGTATTCTAAATCGAAACTTAACATACAAAACAAGCCCCGACCGTCCATATAGTTTTAAGAATGGATTGTTTGAAATAAGTCAAAGACCACAGATTCAATTTGGGCTTGACATAGGATTAAATCTCTCTTCTGTACATTTGGATGATGTATTTAATAGTGTTTTTGATTTGAATACTGCTCAAACTATTGGAGGAATAAAAGTTGATAATTTAATATCTGAAGTCAAATCAGAATTTGGGATGTCTCTGAAATGGATTTTTATAAGGCAAATTAGAACGCGCTTAGAACTGGAGAGTGGCATCGGGTTTCAAAAAATTAATTATAATTATCTTGATAATTACAAAGGGCAAAAAATATTTATCAATATCACTGATTGGCAAGTACCTATTATGGTGAATTATCGTTTACCTTGGTTGTTAGACGGTAACACAATTAACATTCAATTAGGGACAGTTTTGAGGGTTTTAAATAATTGGGATCAAAAGCAGGCTTCAGGAAGTATATTGAGTTTGGATAATATAAGAACCCATTTTAACTATGATTTTGCGTTAGGTATATTTTTAAATGTTAAAACAAAATATTTTATCGTCCGACCAAGATTTACGTATAGTATGGGACTCTCCTCTAGGGCTAAAAAGTTGAGTTGGGATCAAAATATTAAATATATCTATAATTCTCCATCCTTTGTCAATTACAATAATCACTTCAATCACTTTAGTTTTTCTGTGGCTTTGTTAAAACCTAAATTCAAATGAGATTTTTAGTTATTTTAGTTCTAGTTTTTACGTCGTCTTGTGAATTTGAGGATATCAACAGAGCTGGGCAAAAAAATGCTTGGTATTTTTATGAAGTAGCAGATATTGGAGCTATCGAAGCTTCTAATTCTACCATACCTGTCATTGCTTTTCCGAGCAATTATTATACTATTGGCGGGATAAATAATGAAATATCTATGATACCAATAAGCGATTTTTATGAATTTATAGATTTTTCTGTAAAGGATGTAATTTCCTTGGGAGGGAAGAGTAAGTTTATAATTACTGCAGTTAGTAAGAACAATATAGAGTCTGTTTTTGGCCTTAGACTTATTAGTGAGGAATCTGAATCTTCAGTATTTTATCATGAAAATGTAGAGAGTGGAACCTTTAGTCCTATTGATCAGCAGTCGTTATATGGTGTATTAGAATCATTGCCATCTATAAATGATGGAAATGAGGTTTATTTGAATGCAGAAATTGTTTATTATTCACTCTTAGATAATAATATAGATACTTTGTCTACTCATAGGTTTGAAATAGGAAATATCGATTTGTCAAAATCAATGGAAGGTTTTGTAACAAGCGGACCCAATAATCTCTACTATGCTTTTCAAGATCAGTTATTTTTATGGAATGTGACAACAGATACTTTGATATCTACCTCCACAAATACTCAGGTAAAGAACTTATTGTCCATTGATGATAAAATCATTTTAGTAGGATCTGCTAACGAATTAAAAATTTATAATGAAGATTTGACTTTTGATCGAAACATTTGGCTTTCTGATTTAATTCTAACAGCAACAGATAAAAAAAATACACTGCTAAAAGTCTTTACAAGTAAAAAAGGTATTCATATGGTTTTAGGTATCTCTAAAGCGATTGAAAAGGGTGATGGCATATTTGTGGAACAAATGTTAACATTAGATTTAGTAACATTGAATTCGGAGGGTGTTTTGGAGGGGAGTACGGTTATTCTTGAAGGTAATGAAGATCAAAATGATGATTTATTTTGGAATCAGTTTGATTTAGTATCACAAAACATTAATAATAATGCTGCATACTTTATGTTTAGAAAGCGATTATCTGATGCTAAATATGAATTTTTGGTTAAAAAAGTAGTGATAAACTAATTTTGATCAGCCTCAATTTATACTGACCGTATGAGGACCATTTCAAAAAGGCCAACATCACAACCCTCACCGATAAAATTTAAGTATACATCATTTGTAAGTTGACCTAAAAAATTGCCAATACAATTTTCAAGACATTCTTCAAGACAATTTGTATAGCTAACCATATAATTATTTAAAAAACTGCTGCCCTCTATGGATGAGAAGAAATTATCTGAATATTTGAATCTCAAAGTACCAGATTCCAATGAATAATTGTTACTTCCAAAACTATTAAATGGTATTCTAAACTCAAAGTTACCTGAGTATTCATCCAAGCCTTCGAGTTGCTTGATGTTCCCCGAAACCATCAAAATTTGTTCATTTCCAGAAGAGAAAAAGGCACCATTTTCTCTCATATTTGTTCTAAGAGTACCTTTATAATAACCTGTGAGAGGAGCTTGATTGGTTAAAGAAATAGTGTTAGAACTTTGAAATGAAAGTTGATTAAAGTTTTCACCTATCATCATAATCTTGGCAACATAATTTTTATTGGTGGTAACTAAATCACCTTCTGTATCAAGTTGATTTTCAAAATAAACGACATTAATGTCATTTGAAGTGATGGGACTCTCTGTATAAGACTCCGGGGCTAATAAAAAGGCTTTCCTTTCACTAAATTCATTTATGACCTCTATAGGTATCAGCATGACGCGATAGCCTGAAATTTGTGCTTTTTTCGAATTGGTGAAGGTGAGGCAAAAGTCAGCTGAGGATCCTTTGTTACCTATATCAAAAAGGTAAATATCTTCGATGAGTTGATCTTGATCTTCTATAAGATTTAAGCCCTCATCACAATTATATAATAGGAGGGTCGAAAAGATTAAAAAAAATAGTTTTAATGATTTCATTTTATTGCGTTTAGTAGTAAAGTTATTATAATCACTTGGATTAAGGATTTATTTTTTTGAAAATATGATAGAGACATATTTGAGCCCAGATCATTGAATTTTAATACTTGGTATCCAACGGACACTTAGGTCTGGATCTGCCATCTCTTTATCTAGAGGAAACATGGGTCGTTTAATCCTTTTATAATCTAATCTTTCCAGATCTTGGTCCACGCCACCGGGGGTAAGGGCCATGATCCAATCTCCCCGCATATCATAAAGCTCAGGAACTAAGTAGCCAATTTTAACAACAAGAATTGATGAATTTCTGGGATCCAGTCCCAATTGGGTAAAATCTTTCTCATGATGATAGGGTTTTCTTTTTTTGGTAACAATAACTTGAACACTGCCCACCTTGACCACTGCTTCTGTCTCAGCATATACATCTCCTTGGATGAGGGCTTCTACGGTTCCCTCGAGTCTAATAGGAGGTGCATAGCGATGATCTATTTGTGCACCTACATTGGCAGTTACCTTCCCACCAATACCTACAGCAATGGCTTGTTCTATGAGTTCAGGCCCAGGTATCGACGCGTATATAAGTTCGGGACCACTGCTTGATTTGAGGTCGGGGTGCGCCAGTATTTCCCTCAAAGTCCAAGTGACGTCTCCCGCGCCTCCTGCTGTAGGATTGTCACCCATGTCACTAATGATGTAGGGTTTTTTTTCACTTGCTAAGGCATAAGACAAACTCTTTTCGAAAGTAGTTGTGGGAGCCACGAATTCGAATTTGTTTCGTTTTTTCCAGAAGCTGGAGGCCAAAAGTTTGGCTGTTTTCTTGACGGCGAGCTGGTCATCACCGGTTACCATGACCACGGCATGATTTCTTGGCTCGTCAGCCCAAGCATAACCAATCCAAATGGCAGCGTCGATGATGCCCTCTTGAGCAGCGGAAGGAGCTACTTGTGCATAAAGACTCTTCCCAGGTTCAATGCGGGTGCTTGTTTTTTCACCTGGCAATAATATAGGAATGGGAATCCATGCTTTGAATGCGGGTTTTCCTTTGCCATTTTCCAGTCGGACCAAAAGGTTTTCTACTGCGCGTTCTTTCGATTCGAGCGCATCCTCATGCGGAGCCATACGATAGCAGGTGATCAGATCTGTGTACTGGGCCAATTTTTGAGAAACATTTCCATGTAAATCCATGGAAGTTGAAATGAGTGTTTGAGTACCAATTACCTTTCTAATTCTTTCGATGAAGTCCCCTTCAGGATCATCTAGACCTACGACACTCATCGCGCCGTGAATATCAAAAAATAATCCATCATAGGGTTTATATTTATTGAGTGAATCTAATGTTTTAGTGACCAGGCGCTCATAAGCTTCACGGGTAACTCGACCTCCGGGTAGCGCATGACCTTGGAGGATAGGTACCCAATTGGCCCGCTGTCTCATAGGAGAATTTTGAGCTAAAAAAGGATAATTATCGAAAATAGCTTTGCCCGTCTTGGCATGAAAAGCTTCCTCATGTGTTAAGGCAGGGGAAAAGGTACTGGATTCAATGGCGAGTCCCGCAATGGCAATTTTTGGTGCAGGACTTTTCTGTTCAGATTTTGTACAACTTAAAAGCGTTAATATAGAAAGAGCAAAAGTAAGTCTTGTTATTAGTTTCATTAATTCATATGAGTAGGTTAAAAATAGAAGATAATGAAATTGTAGCGTAATGAAAATTTTATAAAAAAAACTATTTACTGGATCCTGATTTTTTCGTAAAGAAAACGAGTTATTACTGAAATACATCTTACAACGGGAGAAAAAAGGTCTCATATTAATAGGGACCTTTAAAAAATCCTAAAAATTGGGGTATATAAAAAAGGGCCTATTATTTACTGATTTAGGTCCTTTTTTTATAGTTTTCTCTTATTTCAAATCTTCTATGAGCTTGGTACTGTAGTACAAAGACTGACCCATGATTTTTCCTTCCTTATTGAAGTCATCTATAAAGTGAACGGGGAGGATAAGTTTTTTACCATCACTTTTTCTAACTAATCTGAACTTCCACCAAGATAGTACATAAGAAAGATCTCTCTAAGGTCATATTCAAAATAATCAGGATAGCCTACCCTGTCTATTGATTCAATTTCCCAAGTCTTTAAAAAAGATTGATCATTTGCCTTGGCTTCATACCACGATAATTTGGTACCATAAGGCAAATTAATGTCGCTGACGGTTGCTTCATCACTGAAATAAGCATAAGATTTTTCTAATTCACCATTTTCAAATGCATGTACAGATTTTCTAACCGAATTTATATTGTCGTGGGTGATATAAATGGTGCCGTTTTCTCTATCCGAAAAACTATTCCAGATCTCTTCATAAACGCGCCATTCAACGTAATCGAAGATACTTTCAATCTGAGTTCCTTCATTATTTAACTTATATAATCGGTGCACCGGCATGTCTAATTTGATTCCTGTCTTTTTTTGAACACCATATATTTTCCCCAAGTCTGTACCCATAACTGACCTCCTTCTTTGTATTCTATGGCATCGGGATGAGCTGGTTTATCATCGGTAATGCGCAAATAGTCTATATTTTCTGACCACGTTTTGGCATTCCCAATGATCTTGGATTTATCAATTGCCATATCGTCTTTGTTCGAACTTAGCGCATTGATAACCTTTGCGTAACCGGCTAATATCTTTGTCAAAGTTGCTTCATGACCGCTTGCAAAGGCTTGTTGATATTGATGCACCAAATCGATGCCTGAATGTGTTTTGTAAATGGTACCATTTTTATCTTTTTTTTGTGCACTGAGGTTAATCCCAAAAAGTAATAATAGTATCACCGTTAGTTGGAAATGTTTTGTCATAATTTTAGTTGTTTTTTTTAAGTCAACGTTAATTTTTTTTGGGAGATTGAAAAAAGCTGTGCACTATATAATTACCGTTGATAATGAATCAATTATTCTCAAAGATTCTGATCTCTAAGGCTAGAGAAATAGTAAAGAAATGAACAAGGGGTGACTAAACAATCCCGAAACTGTTGAAGATGAAGATTTTTCATTATGATTGTATCATGGAGACGGCCGATATCGTATTATTCAGTTCAATAGTACTGACGCAGCTGACCTTTTTGGGAATTCCCTATCTCATTAATGAGTCCAATGCAAAATATTATCTTGCAGGGTACAATACGCTTTCAAAGGAGGACAGGGACAATTATGACCTCAAAGGCTATCTTGTCTTTCAAAAAAAATTTCTAACTCAATACAGTTTAACAACAGCGTTCAGTTTCATCATTTCTTATTTTAATTTTGTTACCTCAACAGCTCTCATCATTTATGTGATTGCACTACTCATTCCATTACCTTATTTTATAGTTCAAGGCAATAAATTTAAACACCGAAAGACCTGAAATAAATGTGATTAAAAGAACTTTTTATAATGAAATAAATACATAAGCGAGTAGGTGCACTGGGGTTGTAAATATCCTCAAATAGATATTGAAACGAGCTATAGAGGGGCTCACATATATCAATACGATTGAAATTTTCACTTTGTTAAAAACCAACTATTACTCAAACTGGAAATTTAAATTGAACTATTTTAACTATATAAAGGTTATTACTTTATGACTGAATTATCCTATTTATTGCAAATAATTTTGGCTTTATCCATTGTTTACGTTTGGATATTCCGATTCGATAATATTGTATTGGAATTCAAGCAGTATGAATTATCAGACTTAACACGAAATTTTGTAGGTGCTGCTAAGATTGCATTATCAACTTTATTGGTGGCAGGTATTTGGTTTCCACCTTTAGTACTTATGTCATCCATGGCTATGGCTATCCTCATGGTCTTTGCCCAGTTAGCACATTTTAAGGTAAAGAATCCATGGATCAAACATGTGCCTTCATTTGTACTCTTGATCTGTTCTCTACTCATCGCAGGTATCGCTGCTGAGGTCTTTTAACTTTGATTATCTTTCACAATTTACTTGTTGGATTTTCTGCGATATCCTTCCTTATTTATGGGGGTGCCTATTTTATTTCAAAAGATATGAAAGCCGAATTTAAGAGGTTTGGTTTGGAGAAATTTGGTGCTCTTACGGGATGCTTGGAAATAGGGGGTGGCATAGGACTTATCATCGGTTTATGGGTACCTAATTTGTTAACTTCGGCTTCTTTGGGATTATTTCTTTTGATGGTTTTGGGCTTTGGAGTAAGGCTCAAAATGAGAGATAGCCTGGCGCTCACCCTACCCTCATTTTTTTATATGTTGCTCAATCTCTACATATTTTGGTTTGTTGGATTGAGTGATTTTTAAACTTTAAGACAAAAGGATTGCTGGTAATTTTTTTTGTTTAGTGGTATCATCACTTTTTTTAAATTAAGGAGCGAACATTACCCTTCATATCGAAATATAGACCACGAAGCAAAAGCGATTTTCATAGTCCTGAATATTCTTCTATTTTACATCAATAATAGATAACAAGAGAGCTATGAAAAAAGTATTTTTAATGCTCTGCCTACTGGGTATAGCACTGCCGTATTATCAATTACTATCGTTTATTCAAGGAGATGGATCAATGGCCCAATTTTGGGCAGAAGCCTTCGGTTCGTATCCAGCTTCTATGTTGGCCATGGATTTAAGCGTAGCTGCTTTGTCTTTTTCGATTTTTTTGATTTATCAAAAGGTACAAAGGCGAATAAAGCTTGCTCAATTTATAAAATATTTTATTTGTCTCTTTTTAGTTGGTTTTTCCCTAGCCTTACCTTGGTATTTATATGACTATTATGATCAATAGTCAATAAATGGGAAGGAACCACCCAAGATTTTAATAATTTTTTATTCTCAGACCTATTTATTTAACACCAAACTTTATGTATTTCTCATTACTGCTAAAAGAACAACTAAATCTTTTAGAGCACTACCGTATTTTAACAAAAAACAATCTTTTTAAGCTCGCTTACCAGCTCATTTAAACTTTTTTTGTTGGCATAACGATTTGATCATAGGGAAATCATATTTGGTACCTAAAAAAAAGAGTTTTGAAATTTGAAATGCTGAAAAGACTTGATTATTTTATTTTTCTATTTTATTTAACCTTGTTGATTATTGTTTTTGGTCGTGTTACTAAATTATTTTAGACAATTCTGGGATCTCAAATATTAAACAAAATAGGGAAATTATGAAATTAAGAGAAATTATTTTGAATGAAGAGGAGATACATAACAAATGGTATAATATCACGGCGGATATGCCTGATATCGTAATGGCACCTTTTGGAGGAGGATCGAATTTTGCAGGGTTATTATTCCATTTTCGAGATTAAATTTTGAGGAAGGAATATTAGGTGTATCGCCATTGAGCCTGCCTCTAGTCCAAAATTGACTCTCCGTGTATCTAGATATAATTTTGGAGTTAATATAGGTATTACCCCCTTACTACCGATGTATACATTGGGACATAATTTTGTCCCAGCACCCATTCATGGTGGTGGATTATGTCACCACGGTGCAGGAGTTATTGTGAGTCAATTGCTCAGAGATCAATTAATTGAAGCAGTAGCACATGACAATATTGAAGTGTTGAGGCTGGCGTTAGTTTTGCTAGAAGGGGGTATTATTCCGGCGCCAGAGGCCAGTAACGGGATTGCTACTGTTATCGGAGAGTCAACAAATGCAATGAGGAAGGTATTTCAAAAACCAGTTTGTTCAATCTATGTCGATATGGGAATTTTGATATGAAAACCTATGCGAATTATTTGTGGGAAAAATAGTCAAGCATGAACTTACTTCGAAGATGAGGCTTCACTTTCGAAGTTGGGCACACCAGAAATTCATTAAGTAGGTAGGTTACTTAAGAGGGCTGAGAGGTAAAAAAGACTTGTCTCCATCGGCAGTTTATTTTTTATGAGAGAAAGATTGTAATTTTGATGGGTATATTGAGTTATTATTTTTACCACCTCTGTTAAGGATTAAAAAATTGAAAAATAGGTGGGTGAGGTAAGTTCTGAGTCTTTGGTTATCAGGCTCCTTTTCCAAATAAATTTAATTAATTCCATGGGGTTTATTGACAGTTAATATCACGAATTTTAAATATGAAACTTCTAAAGCATATACAAATCACCTGTATTAGTAGTGTCCTTATATTATTGAGTAATTGCGGAAGCAATGCCATCGATCCCATAGAGATTGAAAAAGATGATACTCCGTCAGATCTCATAATTTCAGATTTGGATGAGGATGGGATAATAAATGAGGCAGATAGTTGTGATACAACGCCTTCCGGAGCCTTGATAGACGCTTATGGATGCCGTATCATAAATGAATACGATCCAAATTATTTTTTAGTTTGGCAAGATGAATTCTCAGATGAAGGTGCCCTAGACTCTACTAAATGGCATCATCAAATAATACCCCCTAATAATGGCGGTTGGTTCAATGGAGAAAAGCAGCATTATACAGATAGGATTACCAACTCTTATGTGAGCGATGATGCCTTGATAATAAAGGCGATTAAGGAAAGCTATGAGGTTGACGGCTCGATACAGAATTACACCTCTGCAAGACTAAATGCTACATTTTCTTTTAGATACGGTCGTATTGATGTGAGAGCAAAATTACCAGGATCTGCTGGGACATGGCCGGCCATTTGGACTCTGGGTACCAACATAAATGAAATTGGAAACTATTTTGGGAGTACTTATGGGAATGTGGGTTGGCCCAGTTGTGGTGAAATCGATATTATGGAACAAAATGGCTGGGACAAGACTGAACTCATTGGGCATTTCCATTGGGGGCATACAAGTACAGGCGAATATGCAAGTTATGGTAAAACAGCCATTATAGAAGATGCAATGGATGAATTTCATATCTATTCATTGGAATGGACCCAAGATCAACTTAAATTATTACTCGATAATAACGTATTTTTAACAATGAATAATACGGCTTCAATACCTTATGACAACCCACATTATATTTTACTTAATATAGCTATGGGTGGAAATTTAGGCGGAGCCATTGAGGCAGACTTTTCTAGTGATTCAATGCAAGTTGATTATGTCAGGGTATATATGAAAGAATAAATGTTGTTTCAACTACTCAATAGCTTGTGTTAGGGGTCATTCAGGGTTCTTAAAAAAAAGTCAAAAATAACGCCAAGGGTACGTGCTCTGCTTGAGGCATTGGCTTTCTCTAAGAGCATGATTTTTCTCATTTATTTTTTATGGCTTTCGAACAATATCATGAGAGGTTCATGTAGCATGTCGCTTTTTCTTTCCTTTAAGGATTACAGGGTTGCTATGCACAGATGCATGATGTTTTGGCCCGTTGACCCAAATATATTGTCTTTTGATTTTGGTGAAGCAATATGCTCAATCTTTGGAGCGTTAAAATAATTTAGAGAAGATAAACTACAAAGACAGCTAAAGAAGTGTCTAAGGCAATTCTCAAACTACCTAATAAAATAAAAGGTAATGTAAGTTTTTGCGTCCAAAGATTTCGGTAAGTGCAGTCGCTGTGCTACCCCAGTTCATAAAAATGTGATTTACAATCGCTATTCACAAAGCGGTAACCCCAGCATCAACCACATGGCTTCCTACACATTAAGATGCCCTTGGTTTAAAAGTCGCATTCCAAAGCACTGCATTGGAATGGATATGTTCCCCAAAGTACGTTGCTCTTAGCATACCAGCGATAGCACTCCCACCTTTTCCTTAGAACCTTTCTAGAGATGAGATAATCCGCGAAAGGTGGATGCCTAGTGAAGTGGCCAATGATCCGATTAAAAATAAACTAGCCATAGAGAGTCTTACTTTTTAATCAAAGTTAGGTTTACTTTCAGCATAAATAAAAAAACAGAAATGGGCCGACTACTTATAAAGAACACGGCTAAATCCACTACTATATGATGCTAGGGGCATAAGTTTCAGGTGAGTAATCGAAGCGATAACAGAACAACCATTAAACTAGGGCCAATAATTTCTTGGATTTAGTCTTGCCTACATCTATGGCTGAAATCACCATAATGGAGGTGAAAGACCCCCTACTTATTTAAACATAAGAGAATAAATCTAGGTGAGCATATAAAAACGCATGTGCACTGTGGATATTCATTTTAAACTTCATAAATGAGAGTATATCCAAAAGGAAATCAAATAGGGGCTAAAAAGGATATGATCTCTATCTTTAGATTTACTTTTTATTTGGGAATGAAAAATGGGGTAAAGGAGGCTATGAATAAAATATTATTGGATTTAAATTACCATATTGGCAACATTGATTTGGATTTGCGTATTACATATGTTAAAATGAGCAATCAATTAAAAAGTATAGTTCCTTATAATGCAAGAAATAAAAAAATTATTGAACAGGATAAAAAAGTTTGGCTTAATGGTATACTTTTTTTCTTCTATAGGGTTGATTTCATGTCGTGATAAAGACGTTGAATCATTAGTTGAAACTATGCCTCCAATTAATGATTCGGGTGAATTGCCTTATTTAAGAATTACTACCCTTAGCTCGATTAAAAATGAGCCTAAAGTATCTGGAAATCTGATCCTTTTTAATAATAATGAAAATGTATTTTCAACGCAAATAGGAATTGAATACAGGGGATCAACATCTTTTCGTTTATCAGATAAAAAGTCTTTCGGGTTTGAAATTTGGGATGAACAAAATGCAGGGCTAGATGCATCTATTTTGGGATTTCCGGAAGAAGAGGATTGGATCTTAACCGGTCATGTTTTCAATGCTTCGGAAAATATTATTTACGACCCATCTCTCATGCATCACCACATCGGTTATACCCTTTATCGTTCTATGGGTCGTTATGCAAGCAGAACCAAGTATGTGGAGTTAGAAGTGAACGACGATTATTTAGGGGCTTACCTATTAATGGAAAAGTTAAAACGGGACAAAAACCGGATTGATATTGCTAAAATATCTACAGAAGAAAATACCCTTCCTGAGGTCTCAGGAGGATATATTTTAAAAATTGATAAAACAACGGGGGGAGATGTGGCTACAGATCAATCACTGAGCTATTATGAAGAAAATTGGGATGATGATGCGCGGTACTCCGAAGGAATTAGTTTTCGTTCTAAATACGATATTAACGGGGATTTGCTTTCAGATCCAGCCTTTGACCCTCCTTATCATGCCAATCAATATCTAGAGACCTACTTTTTATATGAATATCCCAAAGCGGATCAAATTACATCTCAGCAAAAAGAATACATTCAGAAATATATTGAAGAGTTTGAAACAGCGTTATTGAATGACGATTTTTCATCTGATGATCGTTTGTATACCGACTATATTGATTTGAATAGTTTCATTGATTTTTTTATCATCAATGAAATCACTTCCAATGTTGATGGGTATCGATTGAGTACTTATCTTCATAAAGATCGGGATCAAAAACTAAAGATGGGCCCAATTTGGGATTTAAATATAGGTTATAATCGACAGGGAAGAGTTCCGGCAACAGATTGGATGATTAACTATAACAAATATGTTGAAAGAGATGCTTGGATGGTACCTTTTTGGTGGCCGCGATTATTGCAGGATCCCATTTTTCAACACCAGCTAAAAACACGTTGGCAGCTACTTAGATCTTCAGAGTTATCCAATTCTTCAATTTTAAATTTAGTGCAAAATACCGGAGATTATTTGGTAGAAAACGGGACGGTTGACCGCAACTACAAGCGTTGGAGTGGTGTTGATGTTGACTATCCTGCAGTAATTGATGATTTAAAAACTCATCTAGAACAGCGTTTAGATTGGATGGACTTACAAATTAATGCATTTTAATTGGTGTATAATTTCATACCACTGCATGACTACTCATGCTGTGATCATTAGTGTCTTCATATTAATTGTGTGGGCTTAGCTGTTGGACAAGAATTAATCAAGACTAAATCTGGCTACTTCAAGGGTGTTGAATCATCATCTAATTAAGGTTCGGTTTAATACAATTCTAAGATAGATGACCGAATCCAACGCCTTGGCTTGGGGATGGACCCCCTGCATTTAAAATATCTTAACAAAAAGAGCACAGTTAATTATCAGACTTCTATTTTTCAAGTTTTTAATCCGGAAACAAAGTATTTTTATATATTGAGTATCCATAAATAAAAAAGCCCCAATACTAATAGTACTAGGGCTTTGATGCAGAGGAGGAGGGATTCGAACCCCCGGTACCTCTCGGTACGCCGGTTTTCAAGACCGGTGCATTCGACCACTCTGCCACTCCTCTGTGCATTTTGGCTTTAAAAATTGGTTCGCAAAACTAATCTATCTTTTAAACTTATCAAGCGAACTAGGTAATTTTATCTGACTTGCATTTAAAATAAATCAGATTATAAAAAAATGAAATACAGGATATTCTCAAAAAGGAATCTGTAATTTTAGCCCATGTTTCAAGATACCGCTCCCCTCGCCGAACGTATGCGACCCAAAAGCTTGTCCGATATCATTGGGCAAGGGCATTTGGTAGGCGATCAAGGTATACTTCGTAAGGCGATTATTTCGGGTAGAATACCTTCTATTATTTTTTGGGGTCCTCCAGGGACGGGTAAGACCACGTTAGCCAATATCATCGCCAATGAGGTGAAAGTGCCCTTTCATGTACTCAGCGCGATCAGCGCAGGCGTAAAGGACGTAAGAGAGGTGATCGCGAAGGTGAGTCCGGGTCAAAAAAACATTTTATTCATTGATGAGATCCATCGGTTCAATAAATCTCAACAAGATGCTTTGTTGGGTGCAGTGGAGAAAGGAAAGATTACTTTGATCGGTGCCACTACCGAAAATCCCAGTTTTGAAGTCAATGCTGCACTTTTGTCTAGAGCTCAAGTTTACCGGCTCAATTCCTTGACATCCGAAGAACTCAATGCCATCATGATGCAGGCCATCGAGAAGGACAATACCCTAAAAAGTTATAAGATTACCATTAAGCAAACCCAGGCAATTTTCAATCTATCAGGAGGGGATGCACGCAAATTATTGAACCTTTTAGAGCAAGTGGTTACCAGTCAAAAATCTAATAAGGCGGTGGTCACAGATGCTCTAGTTATGGAGGTGGCACAACAAAAAACAGTTTTATATGATAAAAAAGGGGAGATGCATTATGACATTGTTTCAGCCTTTATCAAATCCATCAGGGGGAGCGATCCCAACGCAGCGGTATATTATTTGGCCCGAATGATCGAAGGAGGTGAGGAGGTCAAATTCATCGCAAGACGACTGGTGATTTTGGCCGCTGAAGATATAGGCAATGCCAATCCAACGGCTTTGGTGATTGCTACCAGCGCTTTTCAAGCAGTGAGCTTCATCGGTTATCCAGAATCTCGTATTATTTTGGCCCAATGCGTCACTTATTTGGCGAGTTCACCCAAGAGTAATGCTAGTTATAATGCCATCAAGGAGGCGCAAGCAGAAGTGGGGGGGACGGGTGATTTACCGGTACCCATGGCATTACGAAATGCGCCTACTCAATGGATGAAAACAGAAGGCTTTGGTAAAGGATACCAATATGCGCACGATCATCCTGGAAATTTCATTTCATCAGAATTTTTACCAGCCGCAATCGCTGGAACGAAATTTTATGATCCAGGAAATAATCCTCGAGAAGAGGAATTACGGAAGCAATTGAGAGGTAAGTGGAAGGAGAAGTATGGGTATTGAAAGAAAGACAATTATTTGAAAGGTTTAATTGGGAAATGCTTTCATGTTATGTTCCTGCCGATATAATAGGGTCAGATCTCTTTTTCACTACAAGTAATTAGTATTAATAGCCATTCTTAGTTATTGTTTATTCGTCACTATATTTCAACTTTTGTAGTGTAAAATATTAGAAAAATCAAAGTTTAAGTTCTACGGATATATTTCGAATAAAACTATTTAGGTATGGGAAAAGCAAATTTAGCAACAGCAATAAAGTTTATTTCGAGTGAAATGGACTCATTATCTCCAGATGTATTAAATATCTTACAAGATGATCAAAAAGAAATTTCAAAAACTATCATTAAAACTATTAGATCGAGCCATTGTCCACATTTGAATGAGCTTTTAAATGAACGGTTGAAATTTAATAATGCATAATTGGGAATGGAAATAAAATCCAAAAAAATAGGACTTTTTTATGGATCAGATACGGGTACTACGGAGTATGTTACCGAACTAATACTTAAAAGAATTGACAAAGTTGTACAAGTAAACACCTACGATATCAGTGAGGTTGGATCGCTAGAATTTGACGATTACGAGTTCTTAATCTTAGGATTATCGACCTGGTTTGATGGTGATTTACAAAGTGACTGGGAAGGCTTTTTTGCAGTATTCAAAAAGATTAACTTTTCAAAGAAAAAAGTAGCTATATATGGTGTTGGAGACCAAATTGGTTATGGTGAATTCTTTGTTGATGGTATAGGTATCTTAGGTAGAGTGGTAGTTGACAATGGAGGAAAGATGATTGGTGCGTGGCCAACTGAAGGATATGATTTTGAGGCTTCAGTAGCAGAATTCGTACCAGGGTGGTTTATGGGTTTGGCTATTGACGAAGATAATCAAGGAGAAATGACGGAGCAGCGGATTGAGGAATGGGTAATACAGATAATGGCAGAATTTTCATTGATAATCGAAAAAGGGGCAGTTGCTTAAGTCTATTGTGAGGGACAAAACGAAAAACTCAAACCTTTTTGTTAGTGTTATATTTTACCGAAGAAATAAATATTTATGTCACATAACATTTTAATACCACACGAGTCACCAAATACTCAAATTTATCAGTGTGAGTGTTGCAATCATTACAACTTCAACTATAAAAATTTATTTTTTCAGTTTACTAAAAAAGAGTTTGACATCTTCACGAAAACATTGAGATCACTGCAACCACATCATTTTGAACATCTTCATCCAGAAGGTCTTAAAGCGTTGATATTGAACACTAAACTCCCGGGAAAATTAGGATTTACCCAAGAAGAGGTTTCCAAAATCATAGGCGACATAGAGCAAGCTTTACTAATGGAAAAGGTATTTGCGTCTCTTCCCAGCTGAAGGCTTAATATCATTTAGGTGTTTTATAATGTTGATCTGGTTTATTAAATAATTAAGGTCAAAAATAAAGCGTATTTTAAAATAAAAATTAATTAATCTCATTATTTGTAGTGAATGATTTTAACTATTGTTCGGTATTGACTGACAGCCTACAGTTACCTATTTTTAAGTTTAGTTTTTTTTAAATAGTTACTTTTGATGAATCATTAGGCTTGAACCAAATTTTTAATAAAATTTCATATGAAAAAATATTCAGTTGCCAAACTTTGTTTATTGGTCCTTCTCTTGAATTCATGTACCACTAATTCAAATAAGGGCGAGGCCCAGAAGCAGCAACAAGAAGTCAACTTATACACGCACAGGCATTATGCACCTGATCAAGAATTATTTGCTCAATTTGAAAAGGAATTTGGAATTAAGGTCAATGTAGTCAATGCGAGTGCTGATGAATTGATGCTGAAAATGGAAAATGAAGGAGTACAATCTCCAGCAGACGTGTTGATTACCGTTGACGCAGGGCGTTTGCAGAGAGCCAAGGAAAAAGATCTTTTGCAATCAATCAGTTCTGAGATATTGACCAGTAATGTACCTGATCATCTGCGTGATGTAGATGGGCATTGGTTTGGCTTGACCAAACGCAGCCGAGTCATCGTTTATGCAAAAGATCGAGTCACTAAAGATCAATTATCCACTTATGAAGCCCTTACTGAGGATCAATGGATGGGGAAGATACTCATCCGTTCTTCAGGTAATATTTATAATCAGTCTTTAATGGCTTCCATGATTGCCAATCTTGGTGAAGAAGTGGCTGCACAATGGGCTGCGGGTATACTCAAAAATATGGCAAGATCACCCAAGGGAAGTGACCGTGATCAAATGAAGGCTGTAGCAGCTGGCTTGGGCGACCTTGCGATTGTAAATACTTATTATGTGGGTAAACTACTCACCTCTCCAGATTCTATGGAGCGTGCGGTAGGTCAGCAGATGGGGATCTTTTTCCCAAATCAAGGAGGACGAGGAACACACATTAATGTGAGTGGTGCTGGTGTAGCGAAGTATGCGCCCAATAAGGCCAATGCGATCAAATTCATTGAGTTTTTGTCAAGTGAGGGAGCCCAGGAAATATTTTCATCTTCCAATTTTGAATATCCGGTAAACCCCAAGGTAAAAACATCTCCTTTACTTCAGTCATGGGGTGCTTTTAAAGAAGATAAATTGTCATTGTCTACCTTGGGAGAACTGAATAAATCAGCCGTATTGTTATTTGATCAAGTAGGCTGGAAATAAAAAATAAATATTTCGGCAAGATGCGTTCAGAATGCGTAATATGATTACATTAAGGTTTGGGGATGATGGCTAGGGAAAGTATGATAAGGTCATCTAAATCTTCCCCTTTTCTATTTTAATCAAGAGCACTCGAATAGGTATTACGAAAAAAATCATTAGGCAAACTTCAATTATATTTACGAATAATTATTAAATTTTTTTCATATTCTTTTTCACGCAGGCCAGATACTTATTGTTCTCATTTTTCTACTATAACGCTAAAATTGACAAGAAGTGGTCTTTACTGACCATTGCCATCGTGTTATTATTAGGGGCTCCTTTACTGACCATTTTACTAAAATTATTCAGTGGACCGGGTGAAAGTTGGGCACATATCAAGGAATATTTGCTCTTAGATTATCTTTTCAATTCCCTATTCTTAATGATTGCTTGCAGTATTTTCACTCTAATTTTAGGAGTGATACCTGCGTGGCTCGTATCTGCTTACAGCTTCCCTTTCAGAAAGTTATTGCAGTGGTTGCTTATCTTGCCTTTGGCTTTCCCCAATTACCTCACGGCCTACGCTTATGCTGGGTTGTTTGATTATTCGGGGATTTATGAGCGAATGATGGTTCAAATATTCAATTTAGATCATGTTTCACATATAGATATTATGGGGATTTGGGGTTTGGCTTGGGTCATGAGTTTTTCACTTTATCCCTATGTTTACCTTTCTGCTAGAAGTTTTTTTTCTCACCAATCGCATAGGCAAATGAGTGCGGCTAAGGTATTGGGAGTAGGTCGGTTTAAGGCTTTTTATTCTATTGTGCTGCCCTTGGCAAGGCCAGCGGTCGTCGGGGGTTTACTACTCGTAGTAATGGAAGTTTTGGGCGATTATGGATCGGCTTATTATTATGGGGTCAGTACCTATACTACCGCTATTTTCAGATCTTGGTTTGCCCTTGAAGAACCCGAAACGGCCGTATATTTGTCTGCGCAGCTCTGCATGTTCATTCTTTTTTTGATTGTGATGGAGCGCAGTCTTCGGGGGGAGAAAAAATATCAGTTTAACAGTGAGGGTAGCCAACAGCTTATTAAAAAAATACCTAAATCCCATATTCAGGCCATGTTTATGGTGGTAACCATAATCCCCATTTCATTGGGTTTCATATTACCTTTGATTCAGATGATTTATTGGGCTTCCATTACGTTTCATGAGGTTTGGTCAACCTCACTCTTATCTATTGTTTGGTCAAGTTTCTATCTTTCTATGATTACTGCACTTATCTGTATTTGTATTTCTTTCTTTCTGATTTATGCTGCTAAATGGAGTCGATCTCTTATTATTCAACGATTAAGTACCTTACCTATTTTGGGTTATGCGGTTCCTGGTGTAGTGATTGCTGTAGGTATCATGATCCCTACATTAATTTTTGATAAATGGTTGGTAAATATGACTCAGTATTATTTAAACTGGTCGATGGGATTCTTAATTAATGGAACTATTATAGGCCTAATTTTTGCCTATTCAGTGAGGTTTCTAGCGGTGGCGTATCATCCCATAGAAGCTAGTATACAAAAAATAGGTATGCGATTTGAGCAAGCGGCACAAATGTTGGGGGTCCAGCGATGGAAAAGGATGTTACAAATCAATATACCTCTCAATAAGCTGGGACTCTTGAGCGGCGCTTTATTGGTGTTCGTAGATACCATGAAGGAATTACCACTGACCCTTTTGCTTAAACCCTATGGCATCATGACACTTTCTGTGAAGGCATTTGAATATGCAAGTGATGAACGCATCTCAGAAACGGCCTTGCCTGCCTTATTTATTATCATGACCGGATTAATCCCGATATTTCTCTTAAGTAGAATGATGAACGCATGACCGTACTCAATATTCAGGGAGTTACTAAAAGCTATACATCGGATCGAAAGTGTGTGCTATCCAATTTAGATTTCACCTTAGAAAAGGGAGATATTTGTGCTTTCATAGGCGAAAGCGGGACGGGAAAAAGCACCTTATTAAAGCTCATTGCTGGACTAGAGACAAGTGATTCAGGGACAATTATTCTCGAAGGTAAGACGGTTGAAAGCGCTAGTAAATTTGTAGCAGCAGAGGATAGAGGCATCGGGTTTGTGTTCCAGGACTTTGCCTTGTTTCCCCATATGAGCATAAAAAGGAATGTGGGTTATGGGTTAGCGAAATCCCAAGATAAGATGGCACGCATATCAGAGGTATTGGGGATGGTAGGATTAGGGTCCCATGGAGATCGATATCCTCATGAACTTTCAGGAGGCGAACAACAACGGATTGCCCTAGCCCGAGCTTTAGCACCCAATCCAACGTTGCTTCTTCTTGATGAACCTTTTAGTAATTTAGATACGGCACTGAAATCTCAGATCAGAAATGAGCTTTTTGAGATCATAAAAGACACAGGCATCAGCTGCATATTCGTTACCCATGATGCACAAGATGCGATTTCATTAGCCCATAAAATTGCCGTATTAGATCAAGGAAAAGTGATTCAAATGGGTACTCCCAAAGTACTTTTTGATCAACCCTTTACACCCGCTATCGCAAGATTTTTTGGAGAAATCAATATTTTTAATCAAGAGGATTTCCAGCATTTTGATATAGAATTGGAAAAGGCTGACTTTTATGGGATTAGACCTGAGCATATAACATACAGTCTGACCCCTGAGAAAAACAGGCAAGCTGCAGTGATTATAGGGGAGACTTTCCATGGTTTGTGGCGTAAGTACAGGATTAAGATTTCTAGTCAAATTGAATTAGATTTGATGGTCAATGCCCAAGTGCTGATCGAGGGTAAAGAGATTTTTATTACCTTAGATCCTGCCTACCTCTTGAGGTTCCATAAAAAGAATTGACAGTTTTTGATGAGATATTTCGCCTAAGACGCCTTTTTATTTTATAGATTTTGAAATTCCAATTTCGTGTATATTTACCTTTTCTTTATTTATAAAGTTTACTTTAAAATAATGTCTCTATGGAGCAAATCATAGGACCTTTTTCTCAAATCCTAACCTTCGAGCAAACCGCTTTAAAAGGGCCACTGCAGGTACCAGATATGGGTATCCTTGAAAATGCCGGAGTGCGTGTTGATTCGGGGGTTATTGTCGAAGTTGGCCCATTTGAGGGCTTGGTAAAAAATAATGCGAGCCCCCAGGTAATGGAGATCAGTGGATCCCATGTTTTGATGCCGGGTTTGGTAGATTGCCATACTCATATGGTCTGGGCAGGCTCACGAGCGGCAGATTTTGAACGTCGCAATAGTGGGTTGAGTTACCAAGAAATTTTAGCCTCGGGCGGTGGCATATTGGATACGGTAAAATGGGTGGGACAAGCCACCAAAGAAGACCTCAAGGAACAACTTCATCAAAGGATACTAAGACACCAGTCCGATGGAGTGACCACTCAAGAAATCAAAAGTGGCTATGGTTTAGATACTGAAAATGAGCTGAAAATGCTCGAAGTGATTCACGAGGTCGATAGGGAAGTAAAAGTAGATTTAATACCAACTTTTTTGGGTGCGCATGTGTGTCCAAAGGACTATGAGCGGTCCGATTTTTTGGACTATTTATTGGCTGAGGTAGCTCCAAAAGCCAAATTATTGGCTGACCGTGCCGATGCTTTTATCGAAGCTGAGGCATTCCCAGTCCAAATAGTACAACCTTATTTAATGGCCTTGAAAAATTTAGGTTTTAATTTAACCTTGCATGCCGATCAATTCTCGAGTGGAGGCGCGGCATTGGCCATCCAAATGGGGGCAAAAAGTGCGGATCATTTGGAGGTAACTACGTCCGAGGATATTGCCTTGTTCGGTACTTCAAATACAGTGGCCGTTGTCTTACCCGGCGCCTCTTTGGGTTTAGGTATGTCTTTTGCACCCACCCGAGCCTTATTAGACGCAGGTGCGTGTCTTGCGATTGCCTCGGATTGGAATCCTGGTTCTGCGCCCAATGGAGATTTATTGGCACAATGTGGCATTTTAGCCGCACATCAAAAATTGACTGCTGCGGAGACATTTTCTGGAATCACCTTTAGAGCGGCACAAGCACTTGGATTTACCGATAGAGGCAGATTAGCTCCTCAGCATTTATTTGATGCCATTGCTTTTCCTACCCATGATTACAGAGAGATTCTCTACCAACAGGGGACTTTGAAGCCTGATATGCTTTGGAAAAAAGGAGATTTATTGATAAAAAGAACTAACTAAAAGGTTTTAGTAAGCTTTCAGTCAAACCCCTTTATCAAACTTTGACTTTTATTTCTCAGTGAAAGTCCTATTTTTGTCTTGGTTCAAAAGTTACAGCATGCAAGCACTTAATGATTTTCTCGCACTAATTGATGGTTTTATTGGAAGTTCTTTTTGGTTTCCTTACGTATTGATTGGAACGGGATTGTTCTTCACCATTTATTTGAAATTCCCTCAAATAAGATATTTTAGTTTTGCAATTAAGGTTTTAAAAGGCAAATTTCAGCGCTCTGAAGATGAGGGAGATACTTCTCATTTTCAAGCATTGACCACTGCATTATCTGGGACGGTAGGAACTGGAAACATTTCAGGTGTCGCTCTGGCAGTGCACATGGGTGGCCCGGCTGCCCTTTTTTGGATGTTGGTCACTGCCGCAGTGGGCATGTGTACCAAATTTGTGGAGGTGACTTTGTCTCACAAGTACCGTGAGAAGGCAGCTGATGGCAGCATGGCTGGAGGTCCGATGTACTTTATGAAAAATAAAATGAAAATGCCCTGGTTAGCAAGCATTTTTGCCGTGGCGACCGTACTTTCATCATTCGGAACGGGCAGTCTACCTCAGATCAATAGTATTTCTAATGCCATGCAATCCACTTTTGGAATAGATCTTTGGATGACAGGTCTGGTACTATCTATTCTCTTGGCTATCGTGATTGTAGGTGGGATCAAAAGAATTGCATCGGTTACAGAAAAACTAGTACCTAGTATGGCACTGATTTATTTTATAGGTGCCCTTGCCGTTATTTTCTACAATATTGAAAACATTTGGCCTTCTTTTCTATCCATATTCCAACATGTATTCAGTCAAACAGCAGCTACGGGTGGTTTTCTAGGGGCCTCTATTGCTTTTGCATTAAATAAGGGTGTTGGAAGGGGCCTTTTTTCCAATGAGGCCGGGCAAGGAAGTGCGCCTATTGCACATGCCTCAGCCAAAGGCAAAGAACCTGTATCAGAAGGTTTGGTAGCCATCCTAGAGCCTTTTATTGATACGATTGTCATCTGTACCCTTACCGGTTTGGTTTTGCTTTCATCAGGTGTTTGGAATGAGAAGCACCAAAATGAGTTTCAGTATACGGATATGGAAGTATTGCAAGGCATTTACAATGATGATACAGAGGAGGGTATAAACGATTTATATGGTCATATTTCGGGTGAAAAGCCCTTGCCTTTATTTGCTGGAAATTTAGATGTGATAGACGGAATCATTCAAAATGACGTGACCATCATCCATGCTCGATCAAAAGCAGAAGATATTAAGTTATCACTAGATGAGGTCCCTTGGACAGGAGCTGCAGTGGTACTCAATGGAAAATCTCAAAATCCTGAAATCATGTTCAGTGGGAAATCATTGGTTCACAGTGCACCTCTTACGGCCATTGCCTTTCAGCGTAGTTATTTTGGCAAATGGGGCCAGTATATTGTTTCGATTGGTCTACTCTTGTTTGCTTTCAGCACGGCCATTTCTTGGTCTTATTATGGAGACCGGGCGATGACTTATTTGTTTGGAGCGAACAGTGTCATTTATTTTAGGATTGTATATGTCATTGCTTTTTTCTTGGCAGCATTTATCGATACGACCATTATATGGACCCTTTCAGGAATTACGATCGCATTGATGACCTTACCCAATCTTTTTGGTTTACTTTATTTAAGAAAAGATGTTAAGAGTTCTGTGTCAGAATATTGGATTGCTTTCAAGAAAGACTGGCCGGATGAAAAAACACCTGAATAATTTATAAAGGACTTCAGCTGAAGATCTCAAAAGATCCACCGACTTAGTACAAGATCAATTTTATGGTTTTAAGATAGCTTGGATTCGTTGCCAAGATTGATCTCTAGCTGAGATGTTCTCAGAGCTGCCATTGGGGTCATAACCAGATCTCATGTAGGCGTGCCCAGCACCTTCATAAACCTCATATTCATATTGTTTTTGATAGTACTTCATAGCGGCCTCTGAAGAGGGGAGTGTCGCATTGACCCGTTGATCAGCCCCACCATAAAAACCGTAGATGGGCGCCGTAACATTGGCATAAAGGCCTTCATCTTTAGGCCCGGTTCCATAAAAAACCAAGCCGGCAAGTAAACGTTCGTTGTGCGTGGCATAGGTAAAAGTTTGAGATCCTCCCCAGCAAAATCCCATGACAGCTACCTGACCCGTACCGGCTGGGATATTTTCCGCAAAGGCAAACACGGCATCAAGATCATTCAGTACTTCAGGTTGTTGGAGTCCATAAATAGCGGTGCGGGCTTGATCGGAATTGGGATAGTCCATGGTTTTCTCATATTCGGGACTCATTCCTGAGATTAGATCTGGAGCCACTACAATATAACCTGCTTCAGAAAGCTGATCGGCCATGGACCTGGCCCAATCATTGAGGCCTCGATTTTCATGAATAAGCAGAATTACTAGAGCAGACTTACTTGATTCAGGATAGGTCACAAAACAACTTAGATCACGACCATTAGATTTTAATTTAATCCATTCATGGTGCCTTGGTGAATGATCCAATTGTGCTACGGCATAGGGTTGAGCCAAAGTACTTGCGGATATGAGCAATAAATAAGAGAAGATCAATGTATATTTCATGGGTCATTTATTGAGTAATTTCTTTCAGTGGTATAGCTAGTTTTACTGATATTTCTTTAACATTTTTATCCATGGTGTCATGATTTTTTGATCTAGACAGTAGGATTTTTTCTCCAGAATTTAATTTGAGATAGGCTACATATTCGGTGTACTGATTGTAACGCACCCGCCCGCCCCAAGAAGTCATGGTTTGTCTCATTTTTGTCTCATTGATGAAGATGTATTTGATATGCTCGAATAATTTTGGTGTACCCCATTTGCTACCTAAAACCCAAATATATTCATGAATGAATTTTTTATTCATGTTGATTTCAATCATATCTTGCAAGGTCCAAATCAAAGGCAATATGGGAGCTAATAAAATCATAAGTGCAATGACAAGCGCTTTGGGTAGATAGCCGGTCAGTGCTATATAAATCAGAAACAAAATCAAGGAAAATACCATCCTGAAGGTTATGGGAAGACTATTTCCTCTACTTATTCGGATGATTTTTGCTTTTTCTGCGCTCATTACATGCTTAAAATAGCTCAAATACTTTAAAAAAGCATAGGGTTGATATAAGTATTATCTCGCATTCCGAGTATTCAAACGTATTAATTATTAATTTGCTGATGTGGAGATAAATGGATTTGGAACGGTAGGGTTATTTGTTTTGGGAGGCTTGGGGTTTATCCTCATGGCTTTAATGGTAGGAAAGCTGTTAAGACCCAATCGTCCCAACGAAGAAAAACTCACTACTTACGAATCTGGAGAAGATCCGGTCAACAACGCGTGGGGTCAGTTCAATTTGCGCTTTTATATCATTTCGCTGGTCTTTATTCTCTTTGAGGTTGAATTGGTATTTTTATTTCCTTGGGCTGTGGTATTTGCAGATGCAGATCTTATCTTGGCTACAGATGGCTTATGGGGGTGGTTCTCTTTAATTGAAACGGGCATTTTTATACTTATTCTAGCGGTAGGCTTGGCTTATGTTTGGGCGAATGGTATGTTGACTTGGATCCGTTCGGATGGCCCTATGACTACCTTCAGTTCAAAAGTACCCAAAAAGTTATATGATCAAATTAATCAAAAATATTCATGAAAGGATTACATGATAAAGAGTTGTCTCAAGGAGGGGTTATTGTCTCTAATATTGATGATCTGATCAATTGGGCAAGATTGTCCAGTCTATGGCCTATGGGCTTTGGGTTGGCGTGTTGTGCCATCGAAATGATGGGAGCTATGGCGACGGGCTATGATATGGATAGGTTGGGTGTATTTCCAAGGGCCTCTCCAAGGCAATCAGATGTGATGATTGTAGCAGGTACGGTCACGTTCAAAATGGCTGATCGAGTTCGCAGGCTCTATGAGCAGATGGCTGAACCGAGGTATGTAATCTCTATGGGCTCCTGTTCCAATTGTGGAGGACCTTATTGGGAGCATGGCTATCATGTAGTGAAAGGAGTAGATCGGATCATCCCAGTAGATGTATATGTACCCGGCTGCCCACCACGGCCCGAGGCGCTGATTGGGGGTTTCATGAAACTACAAGAAAAAATCAGGGGAGCATCTAGTGTGAAGCCCTTAGCACTCGAACGATTAATGGAAAAAGAGGAAAATCAAAAGTTATGAATACATCCCTAATTTTTGACTTATTAAAGGCGTCTTTTGGAGAAAAAGTTTTAAAAATTGACTTAAATGATCAGCCTCAATCTATTGAAATAACGGCGCAAGAAAACCGTGAATTATTTACCTTTTTGAGAGATGATGATCAATTGTATTTTGACATGTTATCGTCGATTACGGGGATTGATAACGGGCCAGAGGTCAACACAATGGAGGTGATTTATAATCTCTATTCCATTCCGTTTGATTTGCATCTGATGGTCAAGATTAAATTTGATAGAGAAACACCCTTAGTACCTACCGTATCCGATATTTGGAAAACAGCCAATTGGCATGAGCGAGAAATTTTTGATTTGTTAGGCATCCGTTTTGAGGGTCATCCTGATCTGAGACGCATTCTATTACCCAGTGATTGGGAGGGTCATCCTTTAAGGAAAGATGATGTTTTGCAAGAACGATACCATGGGATTAAAGTGGATTATTAAATAGTAATTTTGGCTATTCAGTATACATATCATCCAGATCATTTAAAAAATTCTGAACCTATATACACCTCAGTATCTTCGCTTAAACGTGGAGAAATGGTTTTCAATATAGGGCCACAGCATCCTTCCACTCATGGCGTACTGAGGTTAGAGGTCGTCACAGATGGCGAAATTGTTAAGGAAGTAATTCCCCATATAGGCTATTTACATCGTTGTTTTGAGAAGCATGCAGAATCAATGCCTTTCAATCAAACGATTCCTTACGTAGACCGAATGGATTATATGTCAGCGATGAACTCAGAGCATGCTTACGCTATGGGAGTCGAACGCATGCTGGGCATTACGGATCAAATTCCCAAACGTGTCGAGTACATCAGAGTGCTCGTAGCCGAACTCAATCGAATTGCCTCTCATTTTGTGGCCATAGGTACTTATGGTCTAGATATAGGTGCCTTTACACCTTTTTTATGGTTGATGAGGGATAGAGAACATATTTTAAGATTACTAGAATGGACGTGTGGTGCGCGTATGTTGTATAACTATATTTGGATAGGAGGCTTGTATTATGATTTGCCTTTGCAGTTTGAAGAGCGATGTGTAGAATTCAGTGCCTATTTAAAACCCAAACTAGAACATTTAGAAACTCTTTTAATTACCAATAAAATATTTATCGAAAGAACCGCAAAAGTGGGAGTATTACCTCTGGATTTAGCGGTTAATTATGGTGTGACTGGCCCCATGCTTCGAGGCAGTGGTCTCAAATATGATTTAAGAAGGGTAGATGGTTACAGTGTCTATCCTGAATTAGATTTTGACATACCCATTGGAACGGGTGCTATGGGAACTGTGGGAGATTGTTGGGATCGTACTTATGTGCGGATGCAAGAATGTCGCGAGTCTTTAAAGATCATAGATCAGTGCCTTACCATGCTTAGCAGTGAATTGAAAAGGGATAAAGATTTTAATCCTAGAGCATTGGTTCCTAAAAAAATAAGACCTAAGGCAGGCGATTATTATGTCCGTGCTGAAAACCCAAAGGGCGAGCTAGGCTTCTTTTTTCGAACCGACGGTCGCTCTGATATCCCGGTACGCTGCAAAGCCAGAGGTTGTTCTTTTGTGAACTTATCGGTCCTTCCTGAAATAAGCAAAGGAGTCATGATATCTGATCTAATAGCAATAGTTGGCTCGCTTGATTTAGTCTTAGGTGAAGTGGATAGATAATTTATAATCCGCTTTTTGATGGCTGATTATAAATTATCTATCTCTTCTTTAATTAACTATTCTTATGATGATTTCTACTCTTCTGTTGAGAGATCTATTTTCCTCAGAAGTATTCGGAACAATAGGCTGTACTTCACCATAGCCTTTGGCAATTAATTGCTGCTCTAGGACTCCGCGACTAATCAAGTAATCGCGTACTGCATTCGCTCGTTTTTTAGACAGGATGAGATTATCTTTTTCTTGTCCTACATCATCGGTGTGGGCAGCAATCTCAACAACCACGTTTTCATTATTAGCAGTTAAATCAATGATAGCTTCCAATCCAGCCTTACTACTCAATGTAATTGTTGTAGAATTGGTCTCGAATAATATTTCACTTTCATTTACCTTTCTGTCAATTTCAATTTTGGTTAAGACAATTTCTTCATTAACAACGGGTTGGTCTTTTGCGTTGCCTAACTTGATAACCCCTTGAGTGAAGAAATATTCTCTAGCTTTAACTTTATAATTGAATTGAGTATTTTCAGTTGCTATTGTTGTATACGTATTCGCGGCAACATAACCTTTATAGACAGTTTTATTGCTTGTTGTATTGACGAGTTCTAATTTACTGCCCGTGACCTTCTCACCACTGGTAGATACTACAGCGAGATTAAGATCAATGGTGGAAGGTAGTACTTCCACTTCCTCAGCAACTAAATTTATCTTTTTATAGATACGGGTTTCCCATTTACCTTGAACTGAATCAGGGATAACAATAGATTCTGTTGAGGTAATAAAACCTTCCTTTTCAACTCTTAGGGCATAGGTAGTATCACTTACAATACCCATAGAATAGACTCCAAACACATCAGCAACCAATTCATCGTTGATGTAGATATCAGCCGTTGTGGTGTCTTGGTCTACCACAGGATAGAAATACATGGTACCTTTATAAGGTAAGGTTTTATCTTTCTTGACTTTAGGTGGCTTGACTTTTTTGATGCGTTTGGGTCCACTGCCAAAAACTAGGTTGATGCCTGCTTGACCTTGAATCCAATCAAGGTCGTAAACGCTGTAGCCCATCATTTTATCTACGCCAGCGTAGAATTGTATAAATCCAGCGGTCGCCGAAATGGCTGCACCCATGTTCAACCCTTGCTGCGGCATTTTGGTAACCGAGGTAGATAAAATAAATTTAGGTCCAAATTTCCTATTGATACCAATGCCAAACCCAGATCTGAATTCTCCTTGGATTATTCTTGAATTGAGGGTGGCGATAATGTCAGTTTTGTCATCCCAAGGCGTGTAAATAAGACTGGCTACAATACGTGAAGGCAAGTTGGTTTTATAAGCTTCATTTAACTCATAATAATCGAAAGCATTGCTGAATGTATCTTCTAAAACATTCTCTAAGTTGTCATCAAGTAAATCAAATATTGGTATACCCACACCAGAACTGTCTCTTACACCATAGGTAAAAATATTTTCTGTCCAATTTATCCGACCTAAGTCATTTATAGCCAAAGCCACCGTAAAATTTGAGCCTATTTTATACTCCGCTCCCAAATCAACAGCAAATCCTTTGTTGGCAGGAATTCCTATGCTTGCGTAATCATCTTCATCTGTGAAACTATCTAAATAGGTGGTTGATCCTTCTTCAATATCGTTGATGTTTACTAAGCCGGCGGATCGAATAATTATATTTTGGTAGCTGGCTTCTAATGCATAATTATCTTCAGTTCCTTTGGTTAGAAAAGTAGCTTCGGAATCTGATGGCGTACTATAGTTTGAATAACCATTCAGCAGCTTTAACCTTAAACCTAATTTTAAATTTGATTGGGGCAAACTGTAAGAAAGTCCTAAACCACGTTCAAGATAAACCGTAGAATTAACTCCAAAAGCTAGAGTTTGCTCTTCTCCAATAAAAGCACCGTTTCCTTGCCATAATAGGTCTAAGAAGCTACTTGGAAGAGCCATATTAAAATTCGTTCGAATGTTTGCAAAAAAGCTGATACCCAAACCAGTAGAATCAGGTTGATTCCTTGGGCCAAACTGATAGCCAATGTGGAATAAATTAGACGTAATGTCACCTGTTATATGAAAACTTTCACCAAAGCCATCGATAAGGTCATTAGCGTTAATAGCAAGATCTCCATTGTCTTGCTTTGTAATTACATCACTGTAGCTGAATGCATTGTTCAGGTACAAATTCATGCCGGGTCCAGGCAGTTTTAAGAAAAACTTACCTTCTGGAAAATAGGCAGGATTATAGTCCGTACTTTGCATCGTGGCATTTCCCAAATGATAGAAAGACGTGCCATACTGCGCAAAACTTGAAAAAGTAAGCAGTAAAAGGGCGGTAGTTAAAAAATGGCTTCTCATGGTCAATTTTTTAGTATTAGTTTGTAACTTTTATCGAAAGGGTAATTTTTAACTTATAACTATTTAGTAAGGCCGCAAAACTATCGTCAGGCGTATTTAAAGTAATAGCCAACTGAATGGTTTCGGTAGTTTTTAGTGCCTCCATGCCAGCTGCATCTAAAGTGATGGAATTTAGGGAAGTACCTACTGAAGCCAATGTGCCGTCTGTGGCTAATGTGGGGGCATCGATCAGCTGAACATCCTCTTTGGAAAAAAGTGATACGCTGTCTGCGTCTAAAAAATACATATCTATACTGACACCTAAGGGCAGTTCATTTACTGCCATCAAATTTAGTTCTATCGTTGGAGTATTTTGATTATTGTCACTTAACTCATCAAGTAAGTCAGTGATATCGCTTCCACTGTCAAAATCAACTTCTTGAATCACTGTAAGATCGGTAAGTCTTAATTGAAGCGGTAGGCTCATAACTACGTCCGTCGCAATGGTAGCACCTGTGTTCAGTCCGTAGAGCGCGGTATATCTCGTAACCACCACGGCCCAAGCGATTTCACCTGTATCTGGATCTTTGTAAGCTTTTTCCGGAATGCCTGTTAGATCAGTTCCCACAAAAAGAGTATCTAGCAAATCATAGGTCAACTCAGGATGAGTGTAGGTTAAATTGGTTGTAATGTATCCTTCTTTACCTTCCACTACACGACCCGTACTCGTATTGAAAACAACCTCTAAATCATCAAATGTAAGGATACCCGGCACACCATCTTGTTCAGTACCAGTAGTTGCCTCTAAAATTTGTTCTCCGGAGGCGACATATATTGGGATAATTTCAGTAGAGTCAGGAATTAATGTCATATCTGTCCTAGGTGCTCCAGATGGATCTTTGCTCCAAGTCTGGGTTCCCAGATCAAAAAAGACCGTATCAATATTAAGGATAGGATTACCATCACCATCTAAATCAGGTATGCTATCACCATTTGCGTCGACTGTTGTGACATTCACAGTATCAACGTTTACAATATAAGGTCCCAAGGTATCAATATCGAAATAGATAACTGTGTCAACTACATCAGGAAAAGCGACAAAACCAATCTCCATTGTCAAACTATCTGGTCCGATGGCCAGCATTTCTCGAAGGTTGGAATTAGTTGAGTTGATGACCAAATCATCAGTTATTTTGGCTGCTGTATCTAAACGAGTAGGCGTATTTATATTTTGGATTGAATCTGCTGGGTCATTCCAAATCAAAGAAACAGATTCTTCTAGTGAGCCATTTTCATCGTATTTACTCGCCGAAAATTCAATAAATCTTAGTGACGAAGGAATTTGCAAGGTATTGACGAAATTAAATGCCAATACAGGGTTTTCGATTTCAAAATCACCCCCATCGAATTGCTCAAAAAAATCGATAGCAAATGAAATGGCAGGCACTTCCAAAGTTTGCTTTAATTCAACATCAAAATCTAATTCAGGTTGCTCCCCGAGTTCTGCATCGATATCTACCGTATCAGGTTCGTTGAAACTGAAGGAGACCAGTCCATTCGCATCAATATCATATTCTAAATCTTCATCTAAATTGGTGAGTAGCGAATCCACCGTATACTCAATAGTGCCGATAGGAAAGGCAAATACTCCGTTGTAATCCGGCACAACAATGTCAGCACCATCTAATTCTTCTTCTAATTTGTCGGTATCACAACTAATGGCTGCTAGGAGAAGCGATAGCAGGAGGAGTAGGAGGTAATTCTTTTTCATATTTGGTTGTTACTAAACGTTTGAATCGAAATTATGTCTTGCTAGACAAGTTCAATTAGTATGCAAGTTGCTGATTTTTTTTGATTTTTAAAAAAAAATAGTCATTTCTCGCAAATCAAAGGCATCAAAGTAGTTATTAAATCTATAAAAAGCTGGGCTTTAGTTTTATTTTACCGCACTTACTCTGAATTCAACTCTTCTGTTCTGGGCTCGGGATTCTTCTGATGTATTAGGAACGACCGGCTGACTTTCTCCGTAACCTTTGGAGGTAAGCATCCTTGCGGGCACTTTTTGAGAGATGAGGTGATCCATGACCGCTTGGGCCCGTGCTTCAGATAATTTTAAATTATTTCCATCGCTTCCCACATCGTCGGTATGGGCAGAGATTTCTACAATGATATTTTTATTTTGAGCCAATACATTGATGACATTTTTAAGTTCATTTTTGTCATTTTCGGTTAATTCAGCCGACGCCGTTTCAAACAAGATAGAATTGATGGTGATTTTAGCACCTACTTCAATGGGCGTAAGTACGGCATCTTCATTGATGATTTTACCATAGTTGATACCGGTTAAATCAAGTTCGCCTTGATGATAGAAATGCCGAGGTGCCAACGCTTTGTACATATATTTTCTATCATATTCGAGTTCCATATTGTACAGGCCTTCTTCCAATTTACCTTGATAGACCACTTTTCTAGTTTTGCCATCATACAATTGCAGTAAGCTCCCTTTAATTAGAGAATCTATATCATTGACAACCCTTAAATTCAGTTGTGGTTTGGTCGGAACAAGTTTAAAACTTTTATGCAAATGTGCGGTGCGGGTACCGGCGGGAATTCTTAGGGTTTGTTTAATGGTTTTATAACCTTCTTTTTCAATTCTTACCACATAACTACTATTGGCTTCAACCACAAACATACTTGCGGTATCTGTGAGCATCACATCATCCACAAAGATGGAGGCTGTGGTCGTATCGCCATCAATCAACGGGTAGATATGTTGACGCATTTTAAAGGGTTCTATACATACATCTTTATTGATCAAACCATATTCATTGGTCTCCGTCAAATCATAAACTACACTGTAAGGGACATAGCCTCTCGGTGCGATTTTAATTTCGTAACTCGCACCCGTTTTAAGGACGACCGTAAAATTGCCGTCAAAGGCGTTACTTTTTAAACCACTTGTGCCCATTGATTTACCATTTTCAAAAATAGCAATCTGCGCCTCTATAGGTTTACCTGTACTGCAGTCTTTAAGCACGCCCTGTATATTGACTACTTTTCTGGGCTGTAAAGCAAGTGGAATAGGAATGCTATAAATATCGTGACCACTCCCTAAGTCTCTATTAAAGTACATGAGGTCTCCTGAAGAGGGAATGGTGCCGTATTTATCATCTAAAGGGGTGTTGATGAAGTCATAGGCTACCGGATCACTCCATTTTCCACCTCCGAAATTTCTAGATTGATAGATTTCATAATTGTCAGAGGGCTCGCGGATTGCGGCAAAAATCAAGGTTTCATTGTCAGACATGATGCGTGGACAGTTTTCACAACCTTGTGAAATCGGGCTAGGTAAGGGTTGAGCGATCGTCCATTGACCAATCTTGTCTTTTTTAGATGAATACAATTGATAGCAAAATTTACCAGGGTAAGGTGACTCAACCGTTCGCATGAAATAAATGGTAGAACCATCGGCAGAAATACTTGGAAATCCCTCATAGCCACTTGAGTTAACATTGGGTCCGGCATTGATAGGATTGCTCCATGATTCGCCTTCTTTTTCTACATACCAAATGTCTTCGATTCCATATCCACCTGGATAGGAGGCAAAGAAGTAAATGTAATTACCGTCATAAGAAAGACTCGAACCTGCAATAAGTACATCGGCTGAACCAAAGTTTTTGATGCTTTCAATCACCTCAGATGACGACCAAGCCCCACTTGGGTCACGATGGGCCATGAACAATTCGTAATTACCCTCTTTATTTGATTGATAGATCATAGTATTGCCATCGGCGCTAATGGAAGGAGCGTATTCTATTTTATCAGAATTAATCGCACTACCCAAATTAGTGATCTCAGGATCTGATTGCGCAGTGACCCAGACCGCACACATCATACTGCCAATAAGAAGCATTATTTTGATTGGACCAATAGTTTTGTTTCGAGAAGATTTTTGGTGCATCATATTTATTGTGTTTTAAATTTCGATCTTTTGAAAGTACTAATTTTTTGATTTTAAGTAATCCTTTTGTATTTAAATTAGTCTACATCAGAAGGGAAGTATAATCCAAAAATAGCCAAATTAACCAATTTTAACGATTGAGTGAGTCAATTATTTTATAATGGAGATAAATTTTGGCATTTTATTTGCTTATTTTGGGGTGTATGTCTTTTGTGAAATATTTTTTTCTTTTTTTAGGGATGATTCAAACTTCCTTTATCATGGCCCAAAGTACTATAAATGGAGCCCAAATGGAAGGTCAGATATCACCAAATAATTCTGAGGCGGTGCACATCATCGGAATTTATCCCAATCCTGCAACCGACTACATCATGGTTGAAATCAAACAGTCACAACTTCAAAATGCTCATTTTGTCCTCATAAGTATGATTGGAAACAAAATAGAAATTACTCCAGAGGCATTGGGGGAGGACAAATTTCGTATAGGATTGGTAGGGTATCCTGCTGGATTCTATTTTTTGGTCATCGAAGATGATCCTTCACAATTCAAAAAAGCTTTTAGATTTTTGATTAAATAATTATTGTCCGACTGACTCGCCCGACAGCTTGTCATTCAAACCAGTTTTTTCAACCTATTACTCAACCTATCCTCAATCTATTCAGACATTTTTTTTGTAGTGGGCCGGCTCAGTCGTTCCATGAATAAGAAAAACCTTTATTGATTATAATATTGATTAAACATCCCTTCATATTCTGCCGCTAATTCCGTTTCATTGGCGGCTCTGAAAGCACGCGCCATTTCATTAAGAGCCAACACTCTTTGTTGATAGCTGTAGCCATTTAATGCTAATTGGTTATTTTTTGTGATATAATCTAACCACTCCACTGCACGGCCACTATACGTAGTGGCAATATCAAGCGCCCAATCTCTTTCGCCAACGGCCAAGAGCAGCGATACTTGTTGAATACTAAAGATATCGTAGGAGACTCCTTCGTCAGGCATGTATTCAAGCCCTTTCAATAAGACGTCTTTGGCACGTCCCATTTCACCTTGGTTTAAATAGGCAGTAGCCAGTGTATTGAAAGCAGACCGATGGTTCAATACAAAATTTCTGTAGTCTTCAGTATAATAAACATCAGCATCATCTAAGCCTCGATATTCAAACTTATTTACAATATTTTCATACATCAAATCAGCATTTACCAATGTATTGCTTCCTGGATTACGAATGGGTACTAGACGATAGGTGAGGCCTTCTTGCACGACATGTTGTTTAATATCTAAGTTGAATGCATTCAATGATGTATTATTGAAATATATAGGCCTGCTCCAGTTGCTATTTACGATTAAGTCTAAAATAGCAAGATCTTTTTTCTCCAAATGACTTCCCTTGAGTTTCATAGAGAGTGCATTGGTTCTCAATCGATCTATAGGCATGGAAGTTTCTTTTATCCAATTCAACTCATTTACTTTGGCACTATCCAACCTCAGAACCAGCTCTTTTGAAGGTAAGCTGTTATATTGGCCCCTAGTGCGTGCTGTCAGTGCGGGATGTTTTTCTTTAATCAATTTCAAAAATTGGGCAGCACTGATGGCACCATCGACGCCTTCTATTTCTGCATACGGCAGATAATCATTGGGTCCTCCTTGCTGATAATCATCCAGACTTAATCCAAAGGGAAGGGCTTTGGATTCATAGGCGTCTCGCATCATTTGTTCGATGTACCAATCTGTATTGAAATAGCTTAATACAATCACGCGTACATCTGTACGGTGTCCCAAGACCTCTTGGGCAAACCACAAGGGGAATGTATCATTATCTCCCCCAGTGAATAAGATCGCATTGGGAGCACAAGAATCTAAGTAGTTTTTTGCCGCATCGACGGAAAAATAACGATCAGACCGGTCATGATCATCCCAATTTTCCGCTGCCATCAGGGCAGGAATACCCAAGCAAAGGAGTGTAGCTATAGCTGCAACGAGAGTCTTTTTTTTAAGTATTTTACCTAATAATTCGTAAATAGCCAACACCCCAAAACCAATCCAAATAGCAAAAACATAATACGATCCGGCATAAATATAGTCTCGTTCTCGTGGTTCAATAGGAGGTGAATTAAGATAGAGCACTAAGGCAGCTCCGGTGAGGAAAAACAAAAGCAAAGTAACCCAAAAGTATTTTTCATTTTTTTTGTATTGGTAAAGTAAACCAATGATACCTAGCAACAACGGAAGACCAAAATAGATATTTCTTCCTTCGTTATTTGCCAATTCTGATGGAAGCTCTTTAAAGGCGTTGGTTAAACCCACCCAATTGGCATCTTGAATGTCCGAGGACCTTCCTGAAAAATTCCACATAAAATAGCGTAAATACATGGTGCCCAATTGGTGTTTGAACATAAAATAAAGGTTATCTGTAAAGGCGGGTTTTTCGCCCTGCTTCAGTCCTGTAATTTCTCTATATTTTTTTTCATGTTGGGGACTCTTACTATGCATTCGGGGCAGAATGGTGGTATGTTTTTTGTCATATTTGTAGTTGACCTTGTAATCTATGATCTCATATTTTTCAGCCCCTTTTTTGTAAACAGGATCTCCTTGTTCGGAGGCGATGATATCAGCGGTATAGTATTGTCCATGAAATAGGGGTCTGCTGCCATATTGTTCACGTTTCAGATATGAAACGAAGGTCATAATGTCTTCTGGATTATTTTCATCAATAGGAGTATCATAGTCTGATCGTATCAAAACTATGGCATAGGACATGTAGCCAATCATTATGAAAGCAAAGGCAAGCATGGAGGTGTTGAGAATTACCTTTTGATTAAGGATCGAATAATAAATACCAAAAACAATAGCACTGACAAACAAGATCACAAATACTACAGCACCTGAGCCAAAGGGAAAGCCCATAGAATTGACAAAAAATACTTCCATAGCCCCAACGGTAGAAGGAATGCCCGGAATGACACCAATAAGTATGGCAATGATGATGGCTCCAGAGGTCAGGAGCGTCAAGATCACGCCCTTAGGCGTAATTTTTTCTACATATTTAAAATAAACAATGAGTCCTAATGCAGGAATGGTTACCAAATTGAGTAAGTGTACCCCTATGGAAAGTCCCATCATGTAGGCGATCAATATCAACCATTTATTGTGATCTGATTCATCATTAATGGTTTCCCATTTGAGAATGGCCCAGAATACAAAGGCGGTAAAAAAAGAAGACATTGCATATACCTCTGCTTCAACAGCTGAAAACCAAATAGAATCTGAGAACGTACATACGAGTCCGCCCACCAAACCTGCGCCCATCACGGCAATGGTTTGCCCCGTATTTAAGACATCTCCTGCCTTGACTAACATTTTCTTAGCTAAGTGTGTAATTGACCAAAATAGGAAGAGTACGGTAAAGGCCGCCGACAATACGCTCAACATGTTGACCCAAAAGGCGACTTGCTCAACATTATCTCCAGCGAAAAGAGAAAACATTCGGCCCATCAACAAGAAAAACGGTGCTCCTGGAGGATGCGGCACCTCTAGCTTATAAGAGGTGGCAATAAACTCCCCACAATCCCAAAAACTAGCAGTAGGCTCAACGGTAAGTGTGTATACGACAAGAGCGATTAAAAAAGTAATCCAGCCTGTTATAATGTTGATCTTTTGGTATCTCATTTTTCTAAATAATTATCAATTCAGCGAAATTACTAATTAATGATTAATAATTTGACTTTAAGGGTAAATTGATCATTGGGCTTCTCAAAAGATTATCTGAATACCAAACCGTAAAAAATGAGCCAAAATAGGAAAAACAATAAATAAGAGCTCAAAACTATATAGATAGCAATTTTTAGTTTTTTCCCACTCAAAAAGAAAATTCCCATTATAAGCAATATCCAATAGCCCAATTCGAAAATATTCATTGATTTCAGTGGATAATGAAGCTGCTCAGGAATGTGTTCATAATTAAGCCAGCTTAGGAGTGATAAAGGGTAAAAAGCTAAGATATCGTTGTAATTTGGATCTCCCGGAGTCAAAAAAAACCATAAAAATTTAATTAATTCAGGGATAATAAATATGATTTCACAACACATGACCCATTTCCATAAGGCCTGGTAGGTTACTTTATAACCAAACATGAAACAACCCATCCATAGAATCAAAGCAGTTACTGAAAATTTCCAGATAAGCCATATCGGCGTAATGAAATATTGACTACCATAGAAAAAATTAAAAAGTGATAACTGATTGCGTTCTTGAAGCAGTTCAAATACAGCTATATCAGCAAGAATAAAAGCCCGATTTAAAAAAAGGATGCAGATATAGAGCAAAGAGATGAGGGCGAATATGTGAGAGCTATGAAAATTAAACCAATTTTCAAATGACCTTGAGGAGTTATGAGTAAACTTAGTCATGGAACGATACCTACATTTGTGAAGATATACAATATAACTCAACGAAGATGATCTAAATTTGTTAGGTAATTTATATTTAGCAGGTTTTGATTAACAAAAAGGATTCATTCAAAAGAGTGAAAGGCATTTACCCAAAGTATCATTATTTTCTGTTTTTGTTCTTTTCAGTTTTTCTTGCCCAGGGTCAGCCATGGACAGGTGAGTTAGATCAATCATCGGACATTTTGCTCAAAAATCGTTATGTCGAGATTGAAGCGGCTCAAGCCATGTACGACATGTACAACATGAATTTTGATCAGGCAGAACGACAGTTTACCTATTTAAAAAAGCAATATGGCTGGCATCCATTACCTGACTTTTTACTCGGTTTGTGTTATTGGTGGCGATTGGTTCCACAAGGTGAAATGGCATCAAAATGGGATCAACTTTTTTTGGCTCAAATGGATTCTGCTCAAATTAAGGCCCATCGATTATATGATGAGGTCAATCAAATTGAAGGGGCTTTTTTTTTGGCAGCGGCTTATGGATTTCAAGGAAGGCTTTATGGAGATCGAGGACAATACTTGAAAGCTTCACTCGCAGGTAAAAACGCTTTAAAATATCTCAATATTGGAAAAGATGAAGAGGACTTCAGCCCTGAACTATTATTAGGAAAGGGCCTTTTTAATTATTATACGCAATGGATTCCAGAGCATTATCCCATGCTCAAACCCATCATGTCATTTTTTCCGGAAGGGGATAAAAGTAATGGAATTGCACAATTGAAAGAAACTTCGAGAAATGCTTTTTATGCACGGACCGAAGCCCAATATTATTTATTACGAATCTTGTATGAGGAAGAGCAAAATTTAGCAGAGGCTTCTCTATTATCCGCTTATTTAACTGATTTATATCCAAATAATTCTTATTTTCAGACCTATTATGGGCGAATTTTATATCGTTTGGGTAAGCAGAATGAATCAATAGCAATTTTTGAATCTATTCTTGAACGGGTCCTTGCTGAGCAAGAGGGCTATGAATATAACACCGCCAGATATGCCACTTATTTTTTGGGAAATATTTGGAAATCGCGTGGAAATTTAATGGAGAGCAAGAAATATTTCAAGGAAAGTATAGTATATGCGACCCTGGCCAATGCTACTGAAAAAGGCTATTATTTTTATTCTTTACTCCACTTAGGAGAAATTGCTGTTTTGGAGAAAAAGGTTGATTTGGCATTACAATATTTTATAAAGGTCAGGAAGTTTACGGGAAGAAAGCATCCCGCAAATCAATCGGCCAAAGAAAAAATGAAGCAAATAGAACACGATTAATCACTTGGCAGATTTTAATCCAATAAATTTTGAAGAGGAGAAAATATTTTTAAGGATCATGACTCCATAAATAATTACAAAAAAAGATTAATTTTACTTCTAAATAATTTTCTTGAATGAGATCAGCCCCTTTAAATATTAAATTAGACCATACTGATAGAAAAATTTTAGAGATTCTTCAGTCAAATGCTAAGATCACCAACTCCCAATTGGCCAAGGATATTTCATTGTCTCCTGCACCCACCCTTGAGCGGGTCAAAAAGCTTGAAAATTCAGGAATTATCAAAAGCTATCACGCGAGCTTAGATAAAGCCAAAATTGGTTTAGGGGTAAGTACTTTCGTGTTGGTTACTTTGAAAGGTCACAATAAAGTTAATATTGAACTTTTTATCAATGCCATTGATGAAGTCCCAGAAGTAATAGAATGTCATCATATCACCGGTTCTGGAGATTTTATGCTCAAGATCATATCTTATGATATTGCTGCTTACCAAAGATTAATGCTTGGAAAAATCAGTGAAATAGAAGTAGTAGATGGCTTGCAGTCGATGGTAATTCTATCAACTTTTAAAGAAATTAAAGTAATGCCTTTAGGAGATGATGAGTGATGAAAAAACATTAAATATCCTAACCGAGGACAAGATTCAGCGTATTCTTAAAAGAATGAGCATTCAAATCTTAGAAAATAATCTCGGAGTTTCAAAGGTCGTGTTGGTCGGGATCACTGGGCAAGGCTATCAGATGGCGCTCCTTCTTCAAAAAATACTTCAAACGACACATAGTGCCGCTATCACTTGTGATTTAGCTGAATTAATAATCGATAAAAAAAATCCTGTAGCCGGAGACATAAGTTTGTCTATTGATATTAATCTATTAAATCATCAAACAGTTATCTTGGTAGATGATGTCATTAACACAGGGAGAACCCAAGCTTACGGGATAAAGTTTCTACTGACAGCAGCCATTAAAAAATTAGAAACAGCTATTTTAGTTGATAGAAGTCATAAATTGTTTCCGGTCTCCACGAGCTATTGCGGTCTGGCCTTGAGTACCACTTTAGAAGAACATGTCGAAGTCTCTTTAGAGACCGGCAGAGGGGCCTTTCTTTATTGAAAAGGTGAACTTTATTTAATCGGGACGGTTCCCAAAATTATTTTATAATATGCTTTATACCAGGCGTTTTTGTCAGCTTTTTATGGGAGTATCCCTCCTTTTCTCCTGTGTTCAGGAGCCCAAAAAATTAAAAATAAGTATTGAATGGGAATTGAATGGTAATCAGATAAAGGGCCAAAACAAGTTTGCCAGTACATTTTATCTCTCCAATTTGGGAACCGTTGCCTTGGATGATAAAAATTGGTCTTTGTATTACAGCATGACTCCAAGAGGGTTAGTACAAAACTCTTATAAAGGACGAGTCACTTTTAATCATATAAATGGTGATCTTTTTGTTATCAGGCCTGACAGTGGGTTTTTACTTGCTCCTGGTGAAAAAATAGCAATGAGTTTTGAAGGCAGAGATTTTATTCTTAAGCAAAGTGATCGGCCGGCAGGGCTCTATTTTTTGATGGAGGATGGCGCGATTTATGAGCCAAGTTACACTTTCAGACCGTTTATAAATCTTGATATGATTACCAAAGGTGCTGCTGATTATTATGAAATTCCTACTACGGAGTCTATTTATCACCAAAACAAAAAAATAAAATATGACGATCAAGAGGACCTATCTAAATTGGTCCCAACACCGTTGGAGGAAGTATATTTTGATGGATTTGTATCGTTAGATCAAAGTTGGAGCATTGAGGCAAGTCCCTTATTGGGCTCAGAGAGAATTTTTTTAGATGAGCAATTGAAGGTAATTTTTGGAAAAAGTCTGAAGCAGGGTGCAGAGCGAAGGATTATTTTGAAACTAAATAAAGGATTAAAATCGGCATCATCCTATCGGCTCAGTATTGATAAAGATGAAATTTTGATTCAAGGAGCTGATGCGAGCGGAGTCTTTTATGGTGTTCAAAGTTTGATTGGACTGATGCCTGTAGAAGTATTTCAAAATAATCTCACAAAAATAATCCTCCCTTTGGGACAGATCAAAGATCAACCAAGGTATGCCTATAGGGGCATGCACTTGGATCTTGCCCGAAACTTCCAATCATATGAGTCCTTAATCAAAGTCATAGATCTCATGGCTTTCTATAAATTAAATAAATTGCATTTGCATTTAACTGATGATGAGGGTTGGCGCTTAGAATCCAAAATACTACCAGAATTAACAGAGGTTGGCGCCCGTAGGGCGCATACAATGGATGAAAAGGAAGTACTCCAACCTGCTTATGGTTCGGGGGCTTCGGAAGGTGTAAGGGGTACAGGATATTATACGCAAGAACAATACATTCAGATCATACGCTACGCTCATGAGCGCCATATTGAGGTTATTCCAGAATTAAATATGCCAGGACACGCGCGTGCAGCCATTAAAGCTATGGATGCGAGATATGATAAATTGATCGCGCTTGGAGATGAGCAAGGTGCACTTGAATACTATTTGTCAGATGATGCAGATGATTCAGAATATTCATCGGCCCAGTTTTATGATGATAATGTTGTTTGTGTTTGTAATGAAGCGGTATATCATTTTTATGAAACGGTTGTTGATGAAGTTATAGGGCTATATCAACGGGCAGGAGTGCCTTTGAAAATGTTACATACAGGTGGTGATGAGGTCCCCAGAGGCGTTTGGGAGAAGTCACCTAATTGCCTGGAGTTCTTAGCAGTCAATGATCATTATCAAGATGCTAAGTCGTTACAAAGCTATTTTGTCGGACGCATTAATAATATTCTTTCTGATCGAGGATTGGCGATGGCAGGGTGGGAAGAAGTATCTATGAATATCAATAGCGATGGATCGTGGTTTCCTAATCTTAACCTGATAGGGAAAAATGTCACCTCGTATGTTTGGAATAATTTGTCCAACAATATTGATTTGGGTTATCGTTTGGCTAATGCAGGCTTTCCCATCGTTTTGTGCGATGTTTCTAATCTTTATTTTGATATGGCCTACACTAAAGATCCTAGAGAGCAGGGCTCATATTGGGGAGGTTTTGTGGATACCCGAAAAGTATGGGAGTTCATTCCAGAAAATTTGTACTGGTCGTCGAAGCGCTCATCATTGGGAAAACTTTTTAATCCGGCTGTTGATTTTAAAGAGTCCGTCAGATTAACTGAGGAAGGGTTGGCTAATATTTCTGGTATTCAAGGACATTTATGGAGCGAGACGCTCAATGGGTCTGATGAGATGCTAGAATATTATTATTTGCCTCGACTCATTGGATTATCCGAGCGCGCATGGGCAGCTCATCCTCAATGGGCTACGGTCGAAGATTCTATGAATCGGGAAAACCAAGAGATGAAAGCCTGGCAGGGATTCGTTTATAAATTGGCTTCCAAGGAATTACCAAGGCTTAACTATTTCAATGGAGGATACCAATACCGCATTCCTCCACCAGGTGGAATTAAAGAGGAGGGCTTACTCAAAATCAATCATCTTTATGGAATGGATGTTCGTTACACCCTTGATGGTAGCGAACCGAGTGTGTCTTCTATTTTGTATACCCAACCTATAAAGGTTGATGGAGCTATTTTGATCAAAGCCTTTGATAAGGCCAATGGCTCAAGTTTAAGTATGGGTTTAATAAATTAAAAATTAGCGCTCTTTGTAAAGGTCAGGTTTTATAAAGAGCATGAGCAAACTTCTCTCTATAAGACTTCCCATACTTGAGCATTTTAAAAAATCCTTATCCTCATAAAAGGCAGAGAGCTCTTTGCCCAATGATTTGACATTTTCTATAGGGGCAATGGGATCCATTTTCATTGTTGCAATCAGCTCATTGATTTGGCCTTGAGAGGATTTGACTCTATTGGCCATTAAAGATCTTTCTTCTCTTTGGTATTGTTGAACAGTTTCTGGAGTCATCAGTCCAAAGCCTAGATTAATAATGGGATTATTTTCTTTAAAATATTTGGGTAAATAAATGGCTTTCCTTCCCTCATAGGATTGTTGATCGAAATCGATGGCCCGTAGTCGGTAGCTTATTTCCTCGAAATCAGGAGTTATGTCGATCACGAAATTACTCGAATGCATATCACCCAAGAGTCTTACAAAACAGCGCTCATTAAACTTTACAAACTCTTTGGTTAATCTGATTTTATTGAGATCGAGATCTTCGAGGCGCGTTCTGATAAACTGCTCCCCCGGAATACCCACGACATGCTCCTCTATTAAGGTCTCTGCATTAATGAGGAATCTTATTCTGTTGGGAGCCAGTAAGTCTTCCAGTTCCAAACCATATACTCTTGATGCATCAGCATGTTTAATATAAAAATAGTCAAAATTATCATTAATTTTATTCACCATTCTAATTCTGAAGGGTTTTGTATTGCCGTAGATGCATAAATCGATACGATCGACAAACAGGTGCTTCATGACGCTAACATCTCCACCTGATTGCATGATTGCATAAATTGTTTTGAGTGCAAAATGTATTTCTTGCATTTCATCCTGTGGGAAAAATACGGTTTCCCAAAGCGTATCAACCCCTTTTGAATCATAGAGTGGGATACTGTTATTGTACCTTAACAAATCTTGATAGGTGATAGGTAGGTATATGTCCTTTCGATACTTTTTTAAGTAGGATCTTAAGTGAGCGCTTATAGGGTAAGCAATTTTCTTTTTGGATATTAAAGCCATCTACGTCAAATGTTGAATAAATATATTTTCACCCTTGGCCACCCATGGTTGAAATCGGTTTTTTATATTTTTGTATTGTGGGAAGTAATCGAACAAAGGGGTTAAATCAAAACTTGACCCTGTTATTCCCGCACCGGCTTTAGCAGCATCGATCGCATTACATGCCTGCTCATAATGGCCTTTGACAGGAATCATCAAGGTGGCCTTGCCTAAATACATGGCTTCACAAACAGATTCAAAACCGGCCGTTGTAACAAAACCTTTGCAAGCTGCCATTTTTTCTGAAAATAATTGGTCATTGAGTTGATGAAAAATTAAATTTTCACAAATTACATATTTACTTGGTTTTTTATCATTATCCCAAAAACAAATAAGGGGTATATGAGGATTTTTTCGATGAAAGGATTCGATTTCCTCTCCATATCCTGCATTAACTATATAGATCAGTAAATAATCTTCTGTTTTGATATTTAGCTCAAGTACTTCGTCTCTTAATAAGGGAGGGGTAACAATAATATTTTTTGTCATACTTTCTTTAAAATACTGGAAGGATAGCGCCAGTACTTTATCAGCATTGAGTCGAGTAATATGATTGGCCAATTTAAGAATCATTCGATCCATGATTTTTCCTTTGGGAAAGGTAAACTGAGGATGACTTATTAAATACTGATGGGCGATGCAAATAAACTTTGATTTGGGACGATACCAAAAATTATAAAACCCTGCTAAAAAGTCGTAAAAATTGATAATAACATCAGGATTTTCATCAGCAATAATGTGAGATAAAATTTTTATATTTTTTCGATAGGTATTGCTCTTCCATAAGGTTTGAAAAAGCGTCAGAGAAAGATTGACAGATTTCTGTTTCTTATCCTTAACAAAATTAGGGCTTTCAAGTTGAATAACGGGGGCACCTATTTTACGAATAAAATATTCAGGGATGCTTCGGGACGGACTTGTGCCAATGATAATTTTTGATAACGTATGATTATTTTTTCGAAGCATTTTACTCAGTGCAATGGCCTGAGTCATGTGTCCTCTACCTTCCCCTTGTACGATGAAAACAAAATTCATTTTTTCTTGTAAGATGAGCGCTGGGTCATTCCGATGATTAAAGGTAAAAATATTTCTAGGACTTATTCAATTGGCATCAGATTCAAAATAATCAATGAGAAAATTTTTACCATCAAACACCCCAAATGAGTTAAAATTTAGCCATTCTCCAAGATTAATGTAAGTAGATGTTTTATTAATTTCCAATGCTAAGGGTAGGTGTCGATGTCCAAAGACATAGAAGTCAAAATGCCGATCAGATTCTAATTTTTGTGAGTATAAAAATAGCCATTCTTTTTCTTTATCGATTTCTTGACTTTCTATCTTATTATTGATCCGACTTCTAGAAGACCATTTGTTCGCAAGCCCAACACCAATATCAGGATGAATCCACTTAAAGAGCCATTGGGCTATCTTATTTCTGAAAACTTTACGTAGGGCCTTGAAAGTATAGTCGCCTTGACCTAGTCCATCTCCGTGTCCTACAAAAAGAAACTTATCATTTACTATTAGCTCGATAGGATCTGAAAAAATAGTAGCACCAATTTCGGTTTCTAAATAATCAAACATCCACATGTCATGATTGCCATGAAAGATATAAACAGGAATTCCCTTATCACTGAATGCTGCTAATTTATTCAAAAACCGAACGAATCCTTTGGGGACAACATGATCATATTCAAACCAAAAATCAAAAAGATCACCTACTAATAATATGGCAGCTGCATCTTTTTCGACGGCGTCTAGCCAGCGGATTATTTTCTTCTCTCGTGATCGACTTTGTTCTTTATTGGGTGCACCCAGATGGAAATCACTTGCGAAGAATATTTTTTTATTTTGATCAAGATCTATGGTTAGTTTCTGCATAAAAAAGGCCTCTTTGAGAGGCCAATTTAGTATGATTATATGATAGACTTATTTAATATCATCAGATTCTGTGGTAGATTTTTTGGAAGGGCCGGACTCCTCCTCCTTAATTTCGGAAAGAATATTCTTTTTTAATTCATCAACCACATTATCTAAATCCCCCTCTTGATCAGGATTTTCTACTCTCTTAGGATCTTCTTGATTGGCAAAAGCTTGGTATGTAGTAGGCTGTTCAAAGGGTCGTTTTCCGATGAGTCTCTCTAGATCTGCTTGAAAAATAATTTCTTTATCTAACAATTCTTTGGCCACTATTTCGAGTTCAGCCTTATGTTTTTTAAGTAAATTCAAAGTTCTTTTGTAAGCATCACTGATTAACTTTTTGACTTCTTCATCAATGAGTTCGGCAGTGGCATCTGAATACGGCTTATTGAAATTGTATTCAGATTGTTTGGAGTCATAAAAGGAAACATTCCCAAGTTTACTATTCATACCATAAACTGAGACGATAGAATAAGCCATTTTGGTAATTCTTTCTAAGTCACTCAACGCGCCCGTAGAAATTTTTGCAAATTTTATTTCCTCTGCAGCTCGACCACCCAAAGCCATACACATTTCATCCATCAATTGTTCTGTCTGATACAAGAACTGCTCTTTTGGCAAATATTGTGCGTAACCTAGCGCAGCAATACCTCTAGGCACAATACTTACTTTGACCAATGGATCTGCATGCTCAAGAAACCAACCCGCGATGGCATGACCTGCCTCATGATAGGCAACAATTTTCTTTTCTACTGGCGAAATAATTTTATTTTTCTTTTCTAAGCCACCAATGACTCGATCAATGGCATCTTGAAAGTCAACCATTTCGACATTTTCTTTATTTTTTCGTGCAGCAATTAACGCGGCCTCATTGCAAACATTGGCAATTTCAGCACCTGCAAAACCAGGCGTTTGGGCGGCTAACTTGCGCGAATCGACTTCTTTGTTAAATTTTATGGGTTTTAGATGAACCTTAAAGATGGCATCTCGACCCACAATATCTGGTTTATCAATACTTATTTGTCGATCGAAGCGACCAGGACGGAGCAAGGCTGAATCCAATACATCAGGCCTGTTGGTCGCTGCTAGAATGATCACTCCTGCATCGGTAGCAAAGCCATCCATCTCGACCAGCAAAGAGTTCAAGGTATTTTCACGTTCATCATTGGAACCAGGCATTTGTCCTTTGCCCCGTGAACGTCCAATGGCATCGATCTCATCAATAAATATGATACAAGGAGCCTTTTCTTTGGCTTGTTTAAACAAGTCTCTCACCCGAGCGGCACCCACACCGACGAACATTTCAACAAAATCAGATCCAGATAAGGTGAAAAAGGGAACAGCGGCTTCACCTGCGACAGCTTTAGCCAATAAAGTTTTTCCTGTCCCAGGAGGGCCTACTAATAAAGCCCCTTTTGGTATTTTACCTCCTAATTTGGTGAACTTATCTGGATTCTGAAGAAAATCAACAATTTCTTTTATTTCTTCCTTAGCTTCTTCTA
>Ga0209091_10000238_pt1 | contig 53832 bp, 59 predicted proteins | sample ArcticOcean_MG_C_6_FD_187438 | JGI IMG/M metagenome (GOLD analysis project Ga0209091, IMG submission 187438) | Marine microbial communities from western Arctic Ocean - ArcticOcean_MG_CB8_128 (SPAdes) (version 2) | ecosystem: Environmental > Aquatic > Marine > Oceanic | place: Arctic Ocean...
TGGATCACCCACTCTAGCAATGAACATGCAAAGAAATTATACGATAAAATAGCTAATAACACTGGTTTTGAGCTCTATGAACTTAAAGGGGACTAAGTTTCAGCTAAAAGTCTGGAATTATTTGAAGAAAATACCCAAAGGCAAAGTGAAGACTTATGCTGACGTTGCAAAAGCCATTGGAAAACCGCTAGCAGTAAGAGCAGTCGCTAATGCTATAGGTAAAAACCCTTATCCTCCTAAAATACCCTGCCATAGAGTGATCAGATCAGACGGAAGCCTCGGCGGATATTCTGGAAAAGGTGGAATTCAACAAAAACGCCATTTATTGAGATCCGAAAAGGTCTTCATAAAATAGTATTTTTAGCCTATTAAACCCTCTAGAAACGTTGGTAATAAATACTTTTAATTAATATTGGTATAAATCAAGATAAATTGGATAATGCATCCTTCAGTTGTACTACAAGCGACCTATCAGTCAAAATAAGGTGCTCTATGGAGCTTTAAAAGCTATATTCTCAGACTGCATTGCTCTACTATTCAATAATATCAAGACTTTTAGACAGTCGCTAAAAAGCACTATTTTAAAGGATTTTTTGACCCCCACCCTATATCCTAAAATAACTATAAATATTTCATATTTCCATAGCGTCTAGAAACGTTGGTATTGAATACTTTTTTACACTTCGCTCAATTTATCGATAAATAAACTTTAAATTCTTTTATTCATTTAAAATTAAAAATGATTTAATTATATTATCTTAAATATTTATAATTATTTGTGAAATTATACTTATATTTAATGTTACATAAAACTTAATAATTACAGTAGTTTAATTACATAAATTAATGTATAGGATTAAGTAATAGTAAATATATGTTACCTAATATTAATGGCTCTTAATAGTTGCTTCTCTCCTAGAGATATAAATTCCACTAATCACAATTATAGCCAAACCAAGAAAGGTCCAATTATCAGGAAAGTTACCGAAGAAGTAATACCCAATAATTACGTTTGGAATGATCTCTGTATAGCCTAAAGGAGCTAATTTTGATGCATCAGCATATTTTAAAGATAATATAAGGAATAAATGACCAATGCAGGCAAAGACCCCTATTCCAGCCATCATAGACCACTGAGAAAGGTCAGGATTAATCCATATAAAAGGCATAATACCTGAAACAGCAACTAATCCAACCAACCCTGTTAACAATAAGGTTAATAAGGGATTATCAGAGGTGCTTAATTTACGAGTAATAATTAAATAAAAACCATACATCACGCCAGTTCCAAGGGCAGCTAAACTTGCAAGATTAATTTCAAGAAAACCAGGTCTAATAACAACTAAAGAACCCACAAATCCAATTATAACAGCTGTCCATCTTCTAACACCAACCTTCTCGCCCAACAACATAGGAGAAAAAGCAGTCACTATTAATGGTGCAACAAAAGCTAGTGTTAATGCTTTAGCTAAAGGAATTATTGATATTGCATAAAAGAAACAAACGTTTGCACAAAGTAAAATTAAACCTCTGAGTATTTGTAACTTTGGTTTGTCAGACCAAACAAGTTGTTTGTTATAGAAAAAAAACATTACAGGGAGAGTAAACGCAACAGTAAAAAAATATCTAGCCCATGTAATTTGAAGAACAGGTAGATCTGCACTTAAATATTTAGCAAATCCATCCATTACTGGAAGCATCATCCAACCTAATAAACTAAAAATAATGGCTTTCATAAGCCAATAGATACAGTTTAATTAAAGTATTTTAAAGCAAAGAATACGACTATGGGAATGGTGATAAAAGACATTACCGTTGAAACCACAATCATGCTTGCAACACTATCGGTAATTTTTTTAGGAGAATAGATTGAAGCTACAAGGTAGTTTAAAACTGCACTAGGCATTGAGCATTGAATTAGTAATGCACCAGCCGCAAAACCCGAAAGATCAAAATATTTAATCAATAAGAAACCAACAATTGGTCCAAGGATGACTCTGCCAATTGAGGAAATTAATGCTTTTTTAAAAGAGAAAACTTTAAAGCGTGTTAAAGCGATCCCCAAGGACATTAGAATTAAAAAAATCGTAGCATACATTAAAAGGAAAGTTGTATTTTCAACAAAAGTTGGTGTCTCTATTTTAAAATAAAGAAAAATAACAGAGATAATTATTGCATAAAAAGGGGGATTTTTAAGAATAACATTAATATTAAATTTCCTATCAGCAAGAAAAATTCCCAATGTAAAATGGCATAAAATTATTAAAACTGAAATTGCTGCAGCAACACCCAATCCTTGGGAGCCATAAGCAAACAAACATATGGGTAAGCCCATATTTCCAGTATTTGGCATAATAAAAGGTGGAAGCTCTCGTACGATATCTTTAGTTTTTAATAAAAATAAAAAAATTACTCCGATAAAAGTGAAGGCTATAATTGCAATTAGATAATACCAAAAATAATTTTTAAATATTTCAAAAGAAGTTCCTGTACATGTTAGTGAATAAATTATCATTGCTGGTGAACCAATGTTAGCAGCAAAATTAGTTATAAAAGTAGTGTCAATTTTTGGATTTTTTTTACCTAAATAATAACCAATACCAACAACAAAAAAGACAGGAAATAAAACTTCAAATAGCTTTAGATATATTTCCATTAACTATGGATTCTAATCAACGTAGGGTATTTAAGGATATTTTTATCTTTCCTGAAAATAGATAGACAATTTTTAGAATTAAGTTCTTTAGTTTTATGGGTAATAATAACAATAGTAGCCTTATTATTTTTCTTATCAGGAGTTTGAATTAATCTTTTTACTGAAATTTTGTACTTAGCTAACCTGTTAGTAATAGTGGATAAAACACCTGGTTTATCTTTAACTTCAAACCTTAAATATAAAGAATTAGTATAGTTATTTACATTATAACATTTAATTGATTTACGTTTATTGTTTGGAATACCAAAAGGTTTTTTTATAGTACCACTCAATATCGAAAGTAAATCAGATAATAGTGATGAAGATGTTGGGCCAGGTCCAGCACCCTCACCTTGCAATATACTTTCACCAACTGGTTTTCCTTCAAGAATAACGGCGTTCATTACTCCACTAACATTACCTATATATGAATTTTTACTAACTAAACATGGATGAACTGTTTCAAAAAGTTGTTTATTAATAAGTTCAGAAATACCTAGCAATTTAATACGTAAATTTAATTGATTGGCAATTTCAATGTCTTTTAATTCAATTTTTTCAATTCCTTCCATCAAACATTTATGTTTTGAAATCTTGGTATTAAAAGCAAGTGCAGATAAAATTCTTACTTTAGCAAAAGCATCAAAACCATTTAAATCTAATTTTGGGTTACCAGGTTCAGCATATCCAAGTTTTTGAGCTTTTTTTAAAACATTAGAAAAGCTATCTTTAGAATCTCTCATTTCTGAAAGTATGTAATTAGAAGTACCATTCAAAATTCCATAAACTTTTGAAAATTTGTTAGTAGCTAAGCTTTCCTTGATGGTTCTTATTATAGGAATACCACCAGCAACGGAGGCCTCAAACTCTAAGTTAACTTCATTATCCTCAGCAAGTTTAACTAAATAATCACCATGTTTAGAGATAAGTGCTTTATTTGGCGTAATGACATGTATCTTGTTTTTTAAAGCAGTTTCTACTACTTTTTTTGATATACCATCAGATAAACCAATAGCTTCAAATAAAATATCTATTTTAGTTTTACTAAAAATTTCTAATGGGTTTTTATAGAAAATTTTTTTGTTAACATTATATCTTCTTTTTTTATTAATACTTTTTGCAGAAACTGCCACAACATTTATTTTTTTTCCTGTTTTGAGTTCAATTTCTTTCTTTTTAATATTAAGTTCATTTAATAAATAAATACCAACTTGTCCCAATCCTACTACAGCGATATTAATATTATTTTTCATAATTTATTAATCTATATTTGGGTATACACTTATTTTAGAATATTGAATTAACAGTTGGTTAAATTCATCAAAACTTAAATCTTTATCGAAGTTCAACTTTGTATTATTAGTACCAATATTTGAATTCGGTGATGCGCAAGATACTAAAAAAAATAAAATAAGTAATTTTTTCATTATAAACCTTTTGTTTCTGGAAAATTAAATTTTAAATTCATATTTTGTATTGCTTGTCCTGCTCCACCTTTAATTAAATTATCAATAGCTGATAAAATGATAATTCTATTTTTATACTTAGTTTTGCAAATTGATAGATAGCAATTATTTGTATTAATTACGTCATTTGTACTTATCAGAGTGTTTTGTTTTACAATTTTAACGAATCTACTTTTTGAATATTCATTTTTTAATGTTTTTTCTAATTTCGTAATGTTTACACCTTTATTCAAATTAAGATAAATTGTGCTTAATATCCCTCTAAACATAGGAGTTAAGTGAGGAGTAAAAGTAAAAGAAAATTTCTTTTTTGAAACGTTGTCTATTTCTTGTTGAATTTCAGAATTATGTCTGTGAAAACCTACGCCATAAGAGCTTAAGGATTCATAAAGGTTTTTGTCTTTATATTTTTTATGAACACCTCTACCCGCTCCAGAATAACCTGATTTAGAGTCAATAATTATATTTTCAGTTTTTATCAAATTTTTTTTAATTAAAGGAATAAGAGGTAACAATATTGATGTCGGATAACATCCGGGACAAGCGATAATATTATATTTCTTAACTTTACTTCCTGTAATTTCAGGCAATGCATAAATAGATTTTTTTATGTTCTTAACTGATTTATGTTTTTGTTTATACCATTTCAAATAGTCAGATGCTTTGTTAAGTCTAAAATCAGCAGCTAAATCAATTAACACATTATGTTTTAATAAGTAATTTGAGATAGATTGTGCACCACCATTTGGTAATGCTGTGAATATTAGATCGACATCTTTTAAATAAGATTTATCAAATTTTATAATTTTAGGTAATTTTTTTTTGTTTAAGAGTTTATCGTAATGTGAGATATTTTTTCCAACAGAAGAATTACCACAAAGATATTTTATTTTAACATCATTATGTTTAACTAATAATTTTATTAATTGAACACCAATATAACCAGTTGAACCAGCAACCAAAACATTAACCTTAGACATTTTTTACTATAGCAGTTTAGAATTAAAAATGAATTATCTTTTAGAGAATTGGAAGCTTCTACGGGCTTTTCTACGACCAGGTTTCTTTCTTTCAACTGACCTAGAGTCTCTTGTGGTTAATTTTTCAGTTTTAAGAGTAGATTTAAATTCTGGGTCAAATAATAGTAAAGCTTTTGCTATACCATTAACCATTGCACCTGCTTGTCCTGTGTGACCGCCACCTTTTACACTGCATCTTACGTCATAATCTGTTGCTTGATTCAAAATTTCAAATGGTCTTGTTATTTGCATTTTATGACTGCCACTTGAAAAATAATTATCAAATAATTTTCCATTGACGTAAATTTTACCTGTACCTTTTTTAAGCCAGATTTTTGCAATAGATTTTTTTCTTCTGCCTGTAGCATATTTACTATCTTTAAAATCTAATTTTATTTTAGGTTTTTTTGAAGAAGCTTGTGTAGTCGATTCCATTTTAATTTCTAATTAAATTTTTACTATTTAGTTTTTGTAAGTTTATCATTTTGGGATTTTGCGCTGCATGAGGATGATCTTCACCTACATAAATTTTTAGTTTAGTTAGTTGTTTTCTTCCAAGTACACCACCAGGTAACATTCTTTTTACAGCTAATTTTAAACTTTCTCCTGCTTTATTTTTTTCTAATAATTTTTCCGGTGTTGTGACTTTGATTCCACCAGGATGACCTGTGTGTCTATAATATTTTTTATCTTTAAATTTTTTTCCAGTAAATTTCGCTTGTTCTATATTTTTAACAACAACGAAATCACCATCATCCATATGTGGAGTATATGTGGTTTTATTTTTGCCTCTAATAATCATAGATACAACTGATGCTAATCGTCCAACAACAGCATTTTTAGCATCAATTTCAAACCAGTTGCTAGTAATTTCGGCGCTTTTAATAAACTTAGTCATGTTGCGAGAATTAATACTATTATTAAATATAAAGTCAATTTTATATTTTTCTTGTATTAATTAACAATCATGATATTTTGATTAGGCCGATTTGTTCCTATTGCTGGCTAATAATTGCTAAAAAGGATTTTTACACACATTTTCGGTAGGTATTTGAACTTTATTGTGCGCCTTGCATAAGCTAAAGCACTAAAAAAGGAGTTATAAAATGAGCACAAAAAGACAAAACCCAGAAACTATCGCATTACATGGTGGTGATTATAGGAGTGATCCAACAACTAAAGCTGTCGCAGTTCCAATTTACAGAACAACATCATATCAATTTGATAGTACGGAGCATGCTGCAAACCTTTTTAGTCTTAAGGAGTTTGGAAATATCTATACAAGAATAATGAATCCAACAAATGATGCTCTTGAAAAAAGAGTTGCTGCCTTAGAAGGTGGTTTGGCTTGTTTAACAGTGTCATCAGGACAAACTGCATCTACATTTGCAATTTTGAATGTTGCTCAATCTGGTGATAATATAGTAAGCTCTACTGACTTATATGGTGGAACTGTTGCTTTATTTACTCATACTTTAAAAAAGCTTGGTATTGAAGTTAGATATGCAGATCCAACAGATCCTAAAAATTTCGAGAAAGCAATTGATGATAAAACTAGAGCTTTTTATGGAGAAACTTTACCCAATCCTTATTTAAGAGTTTTTCCTATAAAAGAAGTTTCAGATATTGGAAGAAAATACAATATACCTCTGATTATGGATAATACAGCGGCACCTGTTATATGTAAGCCTATAGAACATGGAGCAGCTGTGGTTGTACATTCTTTAACAAAATATATAGCGGGCCATGGAACTGTAGTTGGAGGAAGTTTAGTTGACGGAGGAAATTTTGACTGGACTGCTGATCCTAAAAGACAACCTTTATTTAATACTCCAGATGATAGTTATGGTGGTGCAGTATGGGGTAAAGTTGTTCCTCAGCTTACAGGTGCAAATGTTGCTTTTGCAGTAAGAGCTAGAGTTGTTCTGTTGAGAGATCTTGGTGCTGCTTTAGCTCCAGATAATGCTTTTGGAATAATTCAAGGCCTAGAAACTGTAGCCTTAAGAATGAAACAACATTGTGAAAATGCAAAAAAAGTTGTTGATTATCTTCTAAAACACAAAGAAGTATCTCGGGTTATTTATCCAACAGAGCATAAAGGTGAAATAGCAGATAGAGCAACAAAATATCTTAAAGGTGGAAAAGGTGGTTTGGTAGGCATTGAACTAAAAGGTGGAATTAAAGCTGGAAAGAAATTTATTGAAGCTTTAAAAATGTTTTATCATGTAGCAAATATTGGTGATGCAAGAAGCTTGGCTATACACCCAGCTAGTACAACGCATAGCCAATTAAATGAAGAACAGCTATTAGCCTCAGGTGTTACACAAGGATATGTAAGACTTTGCATCGGCATAGAACATATAGACGATATAATTGAAGATTTAGACCAAGCTTTAAATCGTTCATCAAAGAAAGATTTAAAAGCTGTTAGTTAGAATTAGCATTTAAATATAAAAAATAAATAGTAGAACTAACTAAAAAAATAGAGCTAATTTGGTGCATAGATGCTAAGAAGATTTGTGCACCAAAGAGTAAAGTAAAAATTCCTAAAATAATTTGTAATAACAGTAAAAAACCTATTATTTTAATTGCAAAAAAGAAATTTATTAATTTTTTTTTATATACTTGAAATAAAATTAATAAGTAAAATCCCATAATGATATAAGCTAAATTTCTATGCATAAATTGAACGAGAGATCGATCACTAAATGCTTTTAGAGAAAATAAATCAACAAATTTACTGTCATTGGGAAAATAAGTTGTGTCCATTAAAGGCCAAGAATTGTATATTTTTCCAGCATCCATACCTGAAACAAAAGCACCTATTATAATTTGACTAAAAATCAAAAATAAAAAAGTTAAAGGAATAAAATTATTCAAATTATTTTTTGAAAAACTAATAACTTTTAACTCTAAATAATTCCAAAAAATTAATGAGATTATGAAAAATGCAATTAATAAATGAACCGATAACCTAAAATGACTTACATCAACCCTATCAACTAAACCACTAGAAACCATGTACCAACCTATAAATCCTTGAAAACAAATAAGTATAAAAATAAAATAAAAACTTATCAATTTTTTAAAACCCAATTTAAAAGTAAAATAAATAAGCGGTACTAAGAAAGATATTCCAATTAATCTACCTAAAAAACGATGTATCCATTCCCACCAAAAAATAACTTTAAACTCTTGCAAGGACATGAGGTAGTTTTGTAACTTAAATTCAGGAATATTTTTATATAAATCAAAATACTTAACCCATTGAGTATGATTTATTGGTGGTAAAAAACCTGAAAATAATTGCCATTCAGTAATTGATAGCCCAGAGTCAGTTAATCTGGTTAAACCACCCACAACAATCATTATTGAAATCATCGTAAACATAAATGCCAACCAAAAAGAAATATAATTTTTTAATTGTGAATTTTCTATGTACATATATGAATAAATATATTAATTATTATTAAATCCAATTGTATTAATGTCGCCAAAAAATAAAATAAAACTAAATAAACTAAGAAAAAGATTAGATATACTTGATAGTGGTCTATTAAATGTAATAAAAAAAAGATCTTACTTAGTAAATGAGGTTTTAAAATTAAAAAATTATAAAAACGAGATAATTGATAAAAAAAGAATTAACTTTATTCTTAAAAAAATTCGTAAAAAATCAATAGAAAAAAAAGTTGATCCTAAAATAACTAATCGAATTTGGAAGAGTATGATTTGGTCATTTGTTGATTATGAAAAAAGAAATTTTAAAAAAAAATAAAATTATTTGCTGTGCGGTGGTAATTTTTTTTCCACAAATACTTCATGTTTTCTTGTAGCTGGGTTATATTTTTTAGCTGTTAATTTTACTTTAGCTTTTTCACCACCAGCTGGTTTTTTAACATAATAAAAAAAAGGGCTGTTAGGTTTAGCTTCGGGTACCAATCTAACTTTTACGTGTGTTTTTTTAGCCATGTTATTTTAATTTTTTTATATCTTTAATTAAGTTTAATATTTTTTTAAGTTTATTTTTAATACTAGAATTATTGACACTTATAGAATTATTTGAAATTTCGTCAAGTTTTAAAGGGTTCTTAGAATTTAAAAGTTTTTTAACACCATTAATAGTCATACCCTGTTCTTTTAGAAGGTATTTAACATTTTTAAGAACTTCTATTGTATTTTTATTATAATATCTTCTATTGCCAGATAAAATTTTGGGTTTTATTTGTTTAAATTTTTTTTCCCAAAACCTAATTGTATGTGTGTTTAAAGTACCCTTTTTTTTATTAATAAGATTTAAAATTACAGCAACCTCTCCTATTGATTTATAAGCGGTATCAGATTTAAGAATCATTTTGAGAATTTACTAGATCTTTGAATTCTTTTGAAGCTTTAAATAAAACTACATTTCTATCTGAAATTTTCTTTTTCTCTTTTGTAATAGGATTTCTACCAATACGACTTTTTTTATGACGAATACTAAAAGTTCCAAATCTTGAAATTTTAAGTTTTTTTTCTAAAATTAAGCTTTCGACGATTGTTAGTAAGAAGTCCTCAAGTATAGTAGCGGAGATTTTTTTTGAAAAACCAATTTGCATATAAATTGAGTTTATTAAATCTTTTTTTGTTAAATTTACTCTCACAATTAATTTATATTATTTCTAATTTTTTCTATTAAATTACCTTTTATAATTCTAGTACAAACACTTAAAGAGTTTGAAAAACCAATATAATCTGTGCCACCGTGACTTTTAATAACTGGAGAATCTAGTCCTATAAATATAGCTCCATTATAAAGTCTTGGATCTAGCCTTTTTTTAAATTTTTTTAGATTTGAAATATTCAAGAACGATGAAATTTTACCTATTAAACTCCCAGTCATGGCTTTTTTTAATTCACCAGTAATGAAATTAGCAGTTCCTTCCGCTGTCTTTAAAGCCACGTTTCCAGTGAAACCATCAGCAACTATAATATTAACATCTCCATTCATTAATTGATTACCTTCAATGTAACCTTTAAATTCAAAATCTGGATTTATTTTTTCGCTCAATTTTTGATATGTTTCTTTAATTATTTCATGTCCTTTAATTTCTTCAGAACCAATATTTAATAAAGCAACTTTTGGGTTTACTTCTGGATACAGTGATCTAAATAAAGAAGATCCCATTATTGAAAAATCAATAAGATTTTTAGAACTACACTCAATATTAGCACCTAGATCTAACACTACACTCATACCTTTTTTATTTGGCCATAGAGCAGCTAGAGCTGGTTTATCAATATTTTCTATCATTTTAAGATTTAATTTAGCAATTACTAATAATGCTCCTGTATTGCCAGCTGAAACAACTATATCTGATTTTTTGTTTTTAACACTTTCAACAGCAAGCCACATGCTAGTATTTTTCCCTCTTTTTGCTCCTTCTAATGGGCTGTCAGTTCCTTTTACAATATTTATAGTATGGGTTACTTCAAAACAAATTTTGGGTAATTTTTTATTAATTATTTTATTTATTTCCTCTTGATCACCAAATATTTGATAGAAGGCTTCTTTGTTATTTTTATAATGGTGAATTATTCCATCTATGATTTTTTTTGGTGAACCATCACCACCCATTGCATCAACTGCAATTTTAATTACATTGGTCATTTAAAAAATTTTAGTTATTATTCCTTAGGATCAAGGATTTGTCTACCTCTGTACATGCCCGTTTTGAGATCTAAATGGTGTGGAAGTCTATATTCTCCAGATTTTTTATCTTCAACAATGTTCTTTGATGAGAATTTCATATTTTGAGCTCTTCTCATTCCAGTTCTTGACGGTGATTGTTTACGTTTTGGTACAGCCATAATAAAATTAAGGTTTAATTACACCTTTTATATAAAAATTTAAAGTATTATTTATCAATTTTAACCTATATTTTTCAAAGTAATTAGCTAAAAATGAGCAATCTGCATTAATATCTAAGTACTGCTCTAGTATAGAGCTTTTCTCATCTATGGTTAAGAGCTCCCAATAATGAATTTTATCTATCATGCTATAAAATAAATTAAGGTAGTCCTTCATTTTTTTATTTATAGATTGATCTCCATACCCTATCTCACGTATACTTAGTTCTAGCTGTCTAAACAAATAGTCATAAATTTCTTGCATTATCTTTTTATCATTACCTGTTTTGTAGACTTTTAAAAAGAAGGCAAAATGAAGTAAAAAGAATATTAGCCTATCAGAAAAAGTATCTTGTTTATCAAAGTTTTTGTATAACTCTTTATTTCTAGTTAAATTAACTAAATTATTGTAAATATTTATATATTTTATGTTCATGAAAAAATATTTGTTTCTTTTTGTTATTCTTTTTTTTATTACAAATTGTACATTAAATAAAGTTGTAAAGCATCATGGAGTAAACTTTTTAGAACAAAAACAAAGTAAACTTGTTATAAATACATCTAATATTAATGATATTATTGGTGCTCTAGGTCCTCCATCAACAACTAGTACTTTTGATAATGATATGTTGATTTATATTGAAAGAAACACTTCATCATCAAGGTTAACAAAATTAGGTAAAAAAAAATTATTAACAAACAATGTATTAGTTTTAGAGATAAATAGTAAGGGAATTTTAATTGAAAAAACTTTTCTCACCATGGATGATATGCAAGAAATTAATTTTTCAAAAGATTCAATAGAGATGTCTTTATTAAAAAGATCATTTGTATATGACTTTTTGAATTCTGTTAGGCAAAAAATTAATGACCCACTAAATACTGGTGGTGGTAGCAACTAATTCTAAAATAAGAATTATAATTACCCAGCAATAACAGCTAATAATAACAAAGCTACAATATTTGTTATCTTAATCATTGGGTTAATTGCTGGTCCAGCTGTATCTTTATATGGATCTCCGACGGTATCACCAGTTACGGCAGCTTTATGAGCTTCTGAACCTTTTCCACCATGATGACCATCTTCAATATATTTCTTGGCATTATCCCAAGCACCACCACCGGCAGTCATTGAAACTGCAACAAACAAACCCGTAATAATAACACCTAATAGCATTGCACCAACTGAAGCTAATGCTTCAGCTTGTCCACCTATTGGAAGGATAACAAAATATAAAACAATTGGAGATAAAACTGGCAACAAAGAAGGAATTATCATTTCTTTGATTGCAGCTTTAGTAAGTAAATCTACAAGTTTAGCATAATCTGGTTTTTGTTTACCTTTCATTATACCTGGAAACTTTTTAAATTGTCTTCTAACTTCAACAACAACAGCCCCACCTGCTCTACCAACCGCTTGCATTCCCATTGATCCAAATAAATATGGAAGCATTCCACCTATTAATAGCCCAACAACGACATAAGGATTGGTTAGATCAAAAGTAACAATTATACCTTCTAACTTAGATCCTGCTGTCCCAGAAAAATGTTTAATATCTTCAACATAGGCAGCAAATAAAACTAATGCTCCTAAACCAGCAGAACCAATTGCATAACCTTTAGTAACTGCTTTAGTAGTGTTACCTACGGCATCTAATGCATCGGTAGTTTTTCTGACATTATTTGGCAATTTAGCCATTTCAGCAATACCACCAGCATTATCCGTCACTGGACCGTATGCATCAAGAGCAACGACCATTCCAGCAATTGCTAACATTGTAGTAACTGATATTGCAATTCCGTAAAGACCTGCAATAAAATTTGTGGCAAGAATTCCAGCAACAATAATTAATGCTGGTACAGCTGTTGCTTCCATCGAAACAGCCAAACCTTGAATAACGTTTGTTCCATGTCCAGTTGTAGATGATTTTGCAATACTTTTTACTGGTCTGTATTCAGTTCCAGTATAGTATTCAGTAATCCAAATTAATAAACCAGTAATAACCAAACCAATTATTCCACAATAATATAAACTCATACCAGTAAAAGTTTTACCACCAACATTATATTCACTTGTAAAACCAATAACATAATCAGTAACTGGATATAAAATCGCCAAAGAAGAAACTGCAGAAACTACAAAACCTTTATATAAAGCATTCATAACATTTTTGCTTTTTCCAAGTTTAACAAAAAAAGTTCCTAAGATTGATGTTAATATACAAGCTCCACCAATAGTTAAAGGGTAGATCATCATATTCATATCACCTTGAAAAAATATTGAAGATAAAACCATTGTTGCAACAATAGTAACAGCATAAGTTTCAAATAAATCTGCCGCCATACCTGCACAGTCACCAACGTTATCACCAACATTATCTGCTATTACAGCTGGGTTTCTAGGATCATCTTCAGGAATTCCTGCTTCAACCTTACCAACTAAGTCAGCACCAACATCAGCACCTTTTGTAAATATTCCTCCACCTAATCTTGCAAAAATAGATATTAATGAAGCACCAAAACCAAGAGCAACTAGTGCATTAACTATTTCTCTTTCTGCAATACCAAATTTTAATAAAAAATAATAATAAACGGCTATTGCCAATAAAGCTAAACCTGCAACAAGCATTCCAGTAACAGCACCTGATTTAAAAGCTACAGAAAGACCATTTGCTAAACCTTTTCTAGAAGCTTCAGCAGTTCTAACGTTTGCTTGAACTGAGACTAACATTCCAACATAGCCTGCTATTCCAGACAAAGTAGCTCCAATTAAATATCCAAGACCAACTAAAGGACTGAATACAAAACAAATAATTACTAAAACAACTATGCCAACCACAGAAATTGTTTTGTATTGTCTTGCTAAATATGCCTTTGCACCAATTTGGATAGCAGTTGCAATTTCTTGCATTTTTGAATTTCCAGCACTTAAATTTAGAATATTTTTACCAGTGTAATAACCATAAACTATTGAAAGGAAACCTGCTGCAATTGTATAAAGTAATATTGTTTCTACTGATGTATTCATAATGCCTTTTAGTTGTTTAGTTGTTAAAAATTTTATTGTTAAAGAGCGGACAATACAAAAAAAGCTGTAAAAGGCAATATTTAAGTTTTAAAATTGATGGAAATAACCTTTGATTTTAAGGTTAATTTGCTTGTTTTTATCATCAACAATGGATGATTTTTCACCGACATTTTGAATTGACCCTATTTTTGTAAGCTTAATTCTATAACTAGAGGATATTTTTTTAATAATATGTTTCTTACTCTTAGATGCTGTAAATAGAACCTGATAATCGTCACCGTTAGATATATAATTTATTTTAGATAAATTTTTGAGATTTAAAACGTTTTTTAAATTATTAGAAATTGGAACATCTTTTAGATAAAGTTTATATGATAATTTTTGTGCATTAATCATTTTATCAAGATCCGACAATAATCCATCAGAAATATCGATTGAAGTATTGGCAAATTTTTTAAGATGATCTACTAATTTTAGTTGAATATTTGGCATAAAATATTGATTAGTGAAATATTTTTTTAATGAATTATTAAGTTTAATTTTATTTTTTAATACCAATAAACCCAAATAGCTATCACCTAAATTTCCAGAAACGTAGATATCATCATTGATTTTAGCTTTATTTCTAAAAATAATATTGTTAGCAAAACCAATAGAAGTAATTGTAAAACTTAATTTATTTGAAAAAACAGTATCTCCCCCACTTAGGTTAATCTTGTATTTATTTTGCTCTTCATTTAATGATTTACTAATTTTTAATAAATTAGATTTAGAAAAACTTTTTTTATTACCAGATCCAGAAATAAAATAATATTTAGGTTGAACACCTTTACATATAAGATCAGAAATTGAAGATCTAATTATCTTTTTAATGACTAAGTGCGGGTTTTTATAATCTATAAAATGATTACCTTCAGTATATGTGTCAACAGAAACTACTAATCTATTTCTTTTATCAAAAAATACATCGTCGTTTAAATTTAAAGCACTTGGAATTTTTTTCGAGAGTTTTTGAAAATAATTTTTTATTAAATCAAATTCATGCATTGGTAGTTCTTATTTTTTTTGCTATTTTATCTAATATAGCATTTAGATATTTTGTTTGAGACTCTTCTAAAAAAAAATTAGATGCATCAAGGTATTCCTTAATAATTATTTTAGTTGAAATTTTAGGCTTATATAAAAATTCGAATATAGCTGATTTAACTATGACTTGAAAAACTTTATCTAAATTAGTTAATTGTAAATCATCACTTAAATGATTTTTAACTTCTTCTTTAATTACCTCATCTCTTTCAATGGTTCCAATAACTACATCTTTAATAAATTTTTTAAACCTGTGTTTTGGGAAAATTAATTCTATATCGTCATTAAAAAAATTGCCGTATAATTTTTGAATAATTATTACTCTTGGGCTTTGATTGGGGTTATATGGAGTTCTCATTATTTTTGGGATAACACAGAGATGAGAGCCAATGCTGCTTCTCTACCTTTGCTTTTTCTAGCTATTGCTTGTTTCATATTAAGACATGTAATAATTCCATTTCCTATAGGTTTTTTGCTTTCTATTGACAGTTTCATTATCGCATCTGTAGATGCTTGGGATATAAAATCAAAATGAGGAGTTTGACCCTTTATAACACAGCCTAGAGCTAAAAAAGCATCATACTTTTGAATATTTTTTGAAATTGTTACAGGTATCTCAAAAATCCCAGGAACTTTTATAGTTTTAATTATGCTAGATTTCGGTAATACATGAGTTGCGCTTTTGAGCAAACCTTTAGATATATCGATATAATAATCAGCAATTACTATTAAATATTTTTTTTTCATTAAATTATTTCCTGTTTAGTAATCTTTATATCATAACCTTCTAAACCAATAACTTTTTTGGGAGATTTAGTTATTAATATCATGTTTGTAATCTTTAAATCTTTGATTATTTGAGCTCCTATACCATAATTTCTTATAAGTTTGTCATTACCTTTTTTATAGAAATTTTTATTTTTATAATCTTTAAGTGTTTGAGTCACAGATTTTAAATTTGTATCTTTAATAAATATAAGAACGCAGTTATTAAATTTTTTGAAATAATTCAACGTTTTTGAAAATGAATTTGGTAATTGTTGGTTCATTAAATAGTTTTGAACTACATTAGAGGATATGACTCTAACCCTAGGAGCTATACCTTTTTTAATATTACCCTTTAATAAAGCGAAATGTTCAGAACCATCTAAAAGATTTTCATATATTCGAATTTTATATTTTTGATTTTTGACTATAATATCTGATTGTTTTTTTAACCTAATTAATTTTTCTTTTTTAAGGCGGTAAGCAATTAAATCTTCAATTTTACCAATTTTTAAATTATGTTTTTTTGCAAAATTAAATAAATCTTGACCCTTTGCCATTGTTCCATTTTCATTCATAATTTCACATATAACTGCTGAATTATTTTTCTTAGCCAATTTCGAAATATCAACAGAGGCCTCTGTGTGACCAGCTCTAACAAGAACACCGCCATCTTTAGCAATGATTGGAAAAACATGTCCTGGTGATACAATTTCTTTTTTATGAACATTTTTCTTTGTTGCAATTTTTATTGTTTTAGCTCTATCTCTTGCAGAAATACCAGTTGTTATTCCCTTTTTAGCTTCAATAGATACAGTGAATGCAGTTTTATTTCTTGATTGATTTACAGGTGACATCAATGATAAATTTAACCTCTTGGCTTGAACACTGTCCATTGCTAAACATATTAATCCACGACCATACTTGGCCATGAAATTTATTTTTTTCGCATTTGAGTCTGATGTTGAAATTATTAAGTCACCTTCATTTTCTCTTTTTTCATCATCAACTAAGATAAACATACCACCTTTTTTAGCAGTATTAATAATGCTTTCAATTGATGAGTAATTATTTTTTTTCATTTAAATAATTTCTAACGTATTTAGATAGTATATCTATCTCTATATTAACTAGATTATTTTTTTTTAATGAAGATAAGTTTGTAAGTTTAAAGGTGTGTGGAATAACCCATATTTGAAAACCTTTTTTAGTTAACTTAGAAATTGTAAGAGAAACACCGTTAATACAAACTGATGCTTTTTCAATCAGGTTTATTCTTTCTTTTTTAACAATTTCAAATTCAAATAAATAGGATTTATCAATAATTTTAATATTTGAAATTTTGCCTACAGTATCGATGTGACCTTGGCAAATATGACCTGATATTTTTTGACCATATTTTAAAGGTAGTTCAAGGTTAACTTTATCTTTAAATTTTAAAAATTTAAACTTTGATCTCTGTATGGTCTCGTCTGAAAGATAAAATTCCATTAAATTTCCAATAATTCTTATTAATGTTAAGCAAACACCATCACATGAGACTGAAACTCCAATATCTTTATTTCTTAATTTTAAATCTGATTTTATTAAAATATTAATACCTTTGGGTCTTTTTTTAATTTTATAAATAACCCCTTGATTAAATATTATTCCATTAAACATATTATTTTTTATAAAGTGTAATTGAATCTTTTCCTAAGTGTGTATTAATTCTTTTTTTACTTTTATATTTATCTGATAAGTCTTTAAAGCAGTTAAAATCTTTGTAGGCTACTAATTTTGATAATTTTTTTGGGCTTTTAAATAGATAAAAATGATTAAATAATTTTTTTTGTATAAAACTTTTAGATAAATCATTGCCCCCTTCAATAAGTAAGTTTCTACAACCAAAACTATAAAGCTTCTTAAGAATTAATTTAACATCAAAATTTTCATTTTTTAATAAATTAGATTTTATTAATTGAATGCCTTTATTTTTAAATATTGAAATTTTTGACGTATCAGCTTTTTTATAAAATATTATAGTATTGTTTTTATTAGCAGTTTTAAAAATATAAGACTTTGTATTCATCTCTAAATTCTTATCTAAAATAACTCTTTTGGGTGAAAATTTATTTAAACCTTCTAGTCTGCAATCTAATTTAGGGTTGTCTTTATTCAAAGTTTTATACGTAATCAGCAATGAATCATTTTTATATCTTAAAAAATGTGTCAACTTATCTGAGTGGATATCAGTAATCCTACTTGTCCCTTTACTGTAAATTAAGTTGTTTTTTGAAACAGCTATTTTACCAGTAACAAAAGGCAACATATTATTTCTATTAAAGAAATATGGCTTATAAAAGTTAATTATTTCCTTATTGAGTAAACCTTTTTTAACAATAATATTTTTTGATTGTAAAATTTTAAGACTTTTTCCTTTAACTTTTTTATCTACATCTTCTATTGAATAAATAATTTCACTTATTCCATTTTTTATGATTTCTTTAGTGCAAGGTGGTGTTTGCCCATAATGACAACATGGTTCTAGTGTTACATACATAGTTGAACCTTCTAAAATTTTATTAGAATTATTAATTGCATTATATTCTGCATGAGGTCTTCCATTGTAACCAGTTTGACCGATTGAAATGATTTCATCATTTTTAACAATTACACAACCTACTGATGGATTTTTACCTGTGAAACCATGACGTGCACTTGCTAGTATTAAAGCAAGGCTCATATATTTTTTGTCTTTTGCGGAAAATTTATCTTTTCTTGTAGACATCTAATTTGTCAACGAATTGTACAAAATCTTTTTCTTCTCTAAAATTTCTGTAAACTGATGCAAATCTTACATAAGCAACAGGGTCAAGTTCTTTCAAACCCTCCATAACTAACGTTCCTATAATATTAGATGAAATTTCACTTTGCCCAAGTTCCTCTAGTGTTCTTGAGATTTTACTTATAAATTTTTCTGCTGTCTCTGTATCTATTGGTCTTTTCTTAAGAGCTATATAAATGGATTTTGAAAGTTTTTCTCTATCAAAAGATGATTTTCTCCCATTCTTTTTAATAACTATTATTTCTCTAAATTGAACTCTTTCAAAGGTGGTAAATCTTGCACCACATACACACAATCTTCTTCTTCTTATTGCAGTACCATCTTCTGTGGGTCTTGAGTCAACAACTGATGTTTCACCTTTTTTACAAATTGAACAAATCATTATTTTAAATTCTTATATATTGGAAAAGAAGAGGTAAGTTCTATAACTTCATTTCTAACTTCTTCTTCAATTTTACTATTATCTTCAGGGTTTTTGGACAAACCTTTAATAACTTTAGTAATTAATAGACCTACATTTTCGAATTCTTTTAATCCAAAGCCTCTTGTTGTAGCAGCTTGAGTTCCAAGCCTTATACCAGATGTAACCATTGGTTTTTCTGAATCAAAAGGTATTCCATTTTTATTGCAAGTTATATTAGCTTTAGAAAGGCTTTCAGCAGCAGCATTACCTTTTACATTAAAGGGTCTTAAATCAGCAAGCATTAAATGAGTATCGGTACCACCAGAATAAATTTTAAATCCATTATTTTTAAGTGTCTCTGATAAAATTTTAGCATTTTCTAAAACAGATTTTATATAATCTGCAAAATCAGGTCTTAGTGCCTCTAAAAACCCCGCTGCTTTAGCGGCTATTATATGCATTAGTGGACCACCTTGATAACCAGGAAATACCGCTGTATTAATTTTTTTTGCAAGGTCCTCATGGTTTGTTAAAATAATTCCACCTCTTGCACTTCGAAAAACTTTATGTGTTGTAGAAGTTACAATGTGTGCATATTCACAAGGATTTGGATAACCTTTACCAGCAACTAAGCCTGAAAAATGTGCCATATCAACCATTAAATATGCTCCAACTTTATCTGCTATCTCTCTAAACCTTTTGAAATCAATTACTCTCGAATAGGCACTACCACCAGCAATTATAATTTTAGGTTTGTTTTCTAATGCAAGTTTTTCAACATTGTCATAATCTATAAGTTCAGACTCTCTATCAACATCATAACCAATTGCATTAAACCACTTGCCAGACATTGAAATTTTTAATCCGTGTGTAATATGGCCGCCAGAATTTAAACTCATACCTAAGAATGTATCGCCAGGATTTAATAAAGCTAAGAATACAGCGCCATTAGCTTGCGCTCCTGAATGAGGCTGAACATTTGCAAATTTACAATCAAATAATTTTTTTAGTCTCTCAATAGCCAAGTTTTCAGCAACATCTACATGTTCACAACCATTATAATATCTTTTTCCAGAGTAACCTTCTGCATATTTATTTGTTAATACAGAACCTTGCGCTTCTAGAACGGCTTGTGAAACAATATTTTCTGAAGCAATTAATTCAATGTGTTGTTGTTGTCTTTTTAATTCTTCACTGATTGCTTTATATATTTCTGGATCAGCTATAGATAAACTATCTTCAAAAAAGCTTTTATATTTATGATTTAAATAATTTTTTTCACTAGACATAATTAATTTTTTTAATTCTTTTTATGTGTCTGCCGCCCTCAAATTTTGTATCTAAAAAAACACTGACACAATTTAAAGCATTTTTTTTAGTAAGAAGTCTTGATCCTAATGTAATGATATTTGCATCGTTATGCAATCTCGATAATTTTGTAGATTTTAAATTAAAACACTGGGCTGCACGTATATTTTTGTGTCTATTTGCTGTAATATTCATACCCATACCAGATCCACAAATCAAAATACCAATATATTTATTATTAGTTTTAACTTTTTTTGCAACTTTATGAGCATAATCAGGATAATCAACTCTGTTATTATTGGCAGGACCAAGATCTATATATTTAACTTTTTTTTTATCTAAATAAATTTTAATTGTTTCTTTTAATATAAATCCGGCATGATCTGATGAAATAAATATTTTTTTCAAATTAAAAATTATAATCTAAAACACAAGCAACTAAGTGAATTCTATTTTCTTCACCTCCATTAAATGCATTGTGATATTTTTTATTATTGGTAATCCAAACAGATCCATCTGCCTGCATATGTTTGGCAATATTATCTATAACCATCATACAGCCTGGGTTTGTAACTATAGGTATATGTAACCTAGGTTCTGGATCTCTATGCCAACTTAATGTTGACCTTGGTTCCTTTAGCAAGATTCTTACTCGCCCTAATTTATATTTTGATGAAAGAACATCAAAAACTTCTTTGAAATACGTATTTTCATAATCTTTTATAAATTCAGAATATGCAGTCTCATCAACCATAACATCTCTGGAAACTTCTTTCCCTGATTTATCTGGTTTTGTCCAATAAACTCCTCGAGCTTTACTTCCTTTAACTGAATCTGGGTCTCCAGGAATTTGCGTTAAAGAAATAGCGCCAAAATGAGCTATGCCTCCACCGTCTTCAAATTTTTTAGTTTGAATAATTTGGTTGTATGATTCTTTTAATTTATCAATGTCAAATTTAATATTTTGCTTTTGAAAGTCACTAAAATTCAAAACTTTTTCTTCTTTTTCTAAATCTAAGTTTATAATATTTTTATTTTCAAAGCTCATGACAATTATTTACCTTTTTTAATATATATTTGTATAATACATTTGTCGCATTTTAAAAATAGATTAAAACATGATTACAGGAAATTACCCGAATTTAAGACTTAGAAGAAGTAGAAAGCACGAATGGTCAAGAAGATTAATTCAAGAAAATAGCCTTTCTGCAAGCGATTTTATATTACCTATCTTTCTAATAGATGGAAAAAATACAAAACAATCAATTAAAACAATGCCTGATGTATTTAGATATACAATAGATAAGCTTGAAATTATATTAGATAAAGCCTTAAAAAATAAAATACCTATGGTTGCATTATTTCCATATACAAAAAAAATAATGAAAAATGACATGGGAACTGAGGCCTTAAATCAAGATAATCTTGTATGTAAAGCTATCCAATATATTAAAAAAAAATATAAAAATGAAATTGGTATAATGTGTGATGTGGCATTAGATCCATATACCTCACATGGTCATGATGGATTAGTAAAATCAAATTATGTTTTGAATGATGAAACTATAGAGATTTTGATAAAACAATCATTACTGCAGGCTCAAATGGGATGTGATGTGTTGGCACCTTCTGACATGATGGATGGGAGAATTGGTAAAATAAGAAAAGCTCTAGATAAAGATGGTTATCAAATGGTACAAATACTTTCTTATGCGGTAAAATATGCGTCAAGTTTTTATGGTCCATTTAGAGATGCTGTGGGTTCAAAGGGAGTATTAAAAGGTGACAAAAAAAACTATCAAATGGATTTTAGAAATAGCAATGAAGCGTTAAGAGAAGTTTCATTAGATATTAAAGAAGGTGCAGACATGGTTATGGTGAAGCCAGGTATGCCCTATTTAGATATAATAAAATTAGTTAAAGATAATTTCAAAATACCAGTTCTTGCCTACCAAGTTTCAGGAGAATACAGTTTATTAAGCAATAGTATCAAAAAAAAATTAATTGATAAAAATTCAATTTTAGAAAGTTTAATATCTTTTAAAAGAGCTGGGGCTAGCGCTATAGTAACTTACTATGCCGATAGAATTAATAAGTTAATTAAATAAATTACTTCAATAAATTGACAAAATTTAATCGAGAACTTGGATAATTTATATTATTTGGTTTTAATATAGTTTTATCAAGATAGTCACTAACAAGTTTTAAACCTTTGAGTAAATTTTTTAAATCAATATCATTATTATCATCTTCAATCAAAAAATTTGGGACGATTTTTTTATCTGTTGAAGAACTCACATAATAATAGGTTTGATGATTTACAGTTTCTTTTTTAACTATATTTTTTAACTCAAGATCATAACCTAATAATTTAAGTAATTCTAATTCCCAAAAAATATATTCTTTAATCCAATTTACAGAATTTAAAATTTTGAAAAAATCATCTATTAAGTTAAAAATTTTTTTATTTGATTGAGCTTCTGCAGTTAATAATTTTATCAAATTCATTGCCGAAGCTATACAAAATAATTTTTGGTTATGGTCAAAGTATAAAGGTGTTAAGGCTTTCAAAATTTCTATTTTAAAATATCCAATTCTAGAGGGACTTTTTGTATTATAATTTACATAAATCTTGTTTCCAATTTGTAAATAATTTTTAATTTTTTTTGAAGTTCCCCCAAATATAATACCAGAAATTTTTCCATGATATTGTGTGTAAACTTCTGCGATTATAGAATTTTCACTATAACGATTTTTAGATATTAAATAGCCCGTGTCATCCCAATTCATTTTTTAAAGATATTTTCTAAACATAAAGATGCAGCGTTTTGTTCTGCGTCTTTTTTGGAATTACCCTGGGCATTAAAAAGGGTGGTATTTTTAAGTTTTACTGAAACTTTAAATAATGGTTTATGTCTAGGACCTGTATTTGAAATCAACCTGTAAATAGGTAAAGTTTTAAAAATTTTTAAAGAGTACTCTTGCAGTTTAGTTTTTGAATCAATTTGAGTAATAATACTAGCGCTTATATGCTCCTTCCATAAATTTAAGATAAACTTCTCAGCTGAAGTCAATCCTTTATCTAAATAAATAGCACCAATTAGAGCTTCTAGGCAGTCAGCTACAACCTTGTCCTCGATTTTAATTTTTTTTTTTTTTGGATTAAACACCAAAATATGTTTCTCTAGGTCTATACTTTGGGCAATCTCTAAACACTTTTTTTTATTCACTAAGGATGCAAATTTTTTATCTAATATTCCTTCTTTTTCTTCTGGATATATGTCTAATAATTTTTTGGCAATGACTAACCCCAAAACCCTATCTCCTAAAAATTCTATTTTTTCATTATTATTTATAGAGTCATAACTTTTATGAGTTAAACTTTTAATTAAAATTTTTTGGTTTGTAAATTTTAACTTTAATTTTTTTTCAATATCTGTGATTTTGGTTTTCATTAATTAATTTTTTTAAAAAACCTGTCAATTCTGATTGTTTTATCCCATTTCCAGAAAGAAAAAATACTAGCAATTCTAAAATCAGATGAAAAAAAAATAAATTGTGCTTTTCCAACAAGATTATCCTCATGAACATATCCAACACTGGTTAAATATCTACTATCCTTGGAACAGTCCCTGTTATCTCCCAAGAAAAAATAATGCTTTTCAGGAACTATAAAAATATCTGAATTTTGAAAACTATAATTTTTTAAATAAGCAGTGTTGTAAATTTTTCCGTTGGGTAATTTTTCTTCAAATGTATTAACATTTATAGTTTTTTTTCCACAATATATAATGTCATCAATTGAAATTTTTGATTTTAAAATTTGACTACTATTTATATATAAATCTCCATCAATAAATTGAATTTTATCACCGGGTAGTCCTATTAATCTTTTAATATAATCTGTTCTATTGTCAGCAGGTGTTTTAAATACAACTACATCGCCAGCTTTAGGTATAGTTAAAAATATCCGACCATTAAAAATTGGGGGACTAAATGGAAATGAGTGCTTACTATAACCATATGAGTATTTGGTGACAAATAATCTATCACCAATTAACATTGTTGGTTCCATTGATGATGAGGGTATATAGAATGGCTGTATAAATAATGACCTAATTATTGTGGCAATAATTAATGCGTAAAATATTGTTTTTATATTTTCAATTAAATAATTTTTATCTATTTTCATTTTTTTTGTAAAATAACGTAAGCTATAGAATATTTTTTTTCGTCAGAAATTGATAGGAAGAAATCAAAGGATGAAACTTTAAATTGTTTTTTAACAATTTTCTTAATTTTATCATCTATATAAAAAGAAGGTTTTCCTAATTTATCATTAATTATAGAAATATCTTTAAAATTAAAACCTTCTCTAAAACCAGTGCCGATTGATTTACTAAAGGCTTCTTTGGCAGCAAATCTTTTAGAATAATATGATAATTTATCTTTAATCTTTTTAGATTTAGAAATTTCAATTGTTGTAAAAATTCTTTTAATAAATGAGACATTTTTTAGAGATTTTTTAATTCTTGTATTGTCAACTATATCAACTCCTATCCCTAATATTTTCATAATTATTTATTAGATATTTTTTTGAATTTTTCAATAATGTTTTTTAGACCATAAATAATAGACTCACCAATTATGAAGTGACCAATATTAAATTCTTTAATTTCTTTAATTTTACTAAGAATCGTTGTTGTTTTATAGTCAAGGCCATGACCTGCGTGAACTTCTAAATCAAGTTTTTTAGCAAGTTTACAGCAATCTTTAATATTTTTTAATTCATGTTTAAATTTTTTTCTTTCTTTTATTAGATTTGATAATTTTCCGGTATGTAGCTCTACACAATCCACTTTAAATTCTTTTGCTAAATTAATATCGTTGATGTTTGGATTTATAAATAAACTTGTTCTAATATTATTTTTTTTAAATTTTAAAATAATATTTTTAATTTTTGTTTTATTTTTAGTTAAATTTAAACCACCTTCAGTGGTTATTTCTTTTCTATTTTCTGGGACTATACAAATAAAATCAGGTTTATTTTTAAGAGCTATTGCTAAAATTTTATCATTTAATGATATTTCTAAATTAACAGGAATTTTTTTATCGTTACATATTTTAATTACATCAAGATCGTTTATATGTCGTCTATCTTCTCTAAGGTGTATTGTTATAGAATTAGCACCACAATTTATTGCGTATTTAGCTGCAATTAATGGATCTGGGTGTCTGGATCTTCTAGCATTTCTGACGGTAGCAATATGATCAATATTAATTCCAAGTCTTTTCATTTGATGAATCTACTACCAGGAACTGTAATTGGTATTTTTTTAAGTGACTCTGGAAGTGCATTGCTTTTGTAGGTTGGAACATTAATTTTCATATGTGAAATAATATTTTTTTTTATTTTTAGACTTTTTTTAGTTGACCTATCTATAATTGAGGCAAATCCTAAAAGTTTTGCTTTGGATTGTGTTATTAATTTTACACATTCCAAACTGGATTTACCGGTTGTGATCACATCTTCAATAATCAATACTTTTGCATCTTTTTTAATATAAAAACCTCTTCTTAAAACAAACTTACCATTAACTCTTTCACAAAATATAGTTTCTTTTTTTAATAATCTTCCTATTTCATAACCAATAATCACACCACCCATTGCAGGAGATAGAATTAAATCCACAGATTTAAATTTTTTTTTTATTTTTTTTGCAAGTGAAGAGCAAATTTTATTAGATAAATATGGTATGCTTAAAAGTTTAGCACATTGAATATATTTTTGTGAATGTAAACCAGATGAAAGTATAAAATGTCCTTCAAGTAAAGCGTTAGTTTTTTTTAAAATATTTAAAGATTTTTTGTGTGAAAGCATTGCGTTCCTTTAACCAGTTGTCTTCATGTCTAATGATTTTAAATTTAATCTCTAATTGTTTTAACTCACTAATAAAATTTGTAAAGTTTTTCAAGTCACGAATAATTAAATTAAATCTAAAATTAATATATTCTTTAGACTTTTCTTTCATTTCTACACTAGATATGTTTAAACTATGCTGTCCAAGTAATGTTGTAACCTCACCTAGTTTTCCAGGCTTATCAGGTAAAGACATCCATAGCGTTGTATTGTATTTTTTAATTCTTTGAGCTTTTTCTTCACCTTTTTTATACCAATATTTTCTAATAGCTGACCTTGCTTTTCCAGTTTTAGTTATAGGAATCCAGTGCAAAGAAGGTGATTTATTCTTAGATGTAACAATATCTACAACATCTCCATTATGAAGTAAACTTTGTAACTCACTGTCATTACCATTAATTTTACAACTCACAGTGCTATTGCCAATTTTTGTATGTACAGCGTACGCAAAATCAATCGGTGTTGCGTCTTTTGGAAGTTTAATTACAGAACCCTTTGGAGTAAAACAAAATACATTTTCTTGAAACATTTGAAGTTTTGTATATTCAAAAAAATGTTCTGGGTTTTCATTTTTATCAATAATTTCTACTAAGTCGGCTAACCAATCATATTCTTTCCAGGTCAATGAGTTAAATTTTTCAGAAGATTTATATTTCCAGTGTGAAGCTATTCCTCTTTCAGCAAATTCATGCATTGGCATTGTTCTAATTTGAATTTCTATTGGCCTTCTATTTGGCCCAATTACTGCAGTATGTAATGATTGATAGTCATTAATCTTAGGTGATGAAATATAATCTTTAAATTTTCCTGGAATACAATTCCATTCCTTGTGAAATATTCCAAGAGTTTTATAGCAATCCTCAATACTATTAAGAATTACTCTAAAACCAATAATATCTGTAATTTGTTCAAGTGAAGTTCTTTTTTTTTGAACTTTTCTCCAAATCGAAAAAGGTGTTTTTTCTCTACCTATTATTTCTGCATTAATTTTATGTTTACGCAATAACGTACTTAACTGTAATGAGATTGAATTGAAACTATTAACCTTGTCGTCTTTCACTTCGTCTAATCTTTTTTTAATTAGTTCTCTTGCTTTATTGTTCAATACTCTAAAAGATAAATCTTCAAGTTCATCTCTTATATGGTGCATTCCCATTCTATCCGCTAATGGTGCGTAAATTTCCATAGTTTCTTGTGCAATGCGTTCTTTTTTTTCAATTTTATCAATAGCATCAATTGTTCTCATATTATGAAGGCGATCAGCAAGTTTAACCAATAAAACTCTTATGTCTTTTGAGGTTGCTAAAATTAATTTTCTAAAATTTTCTGCTTTTGAGTTAGATGTGGCCTGATTTTCAAAAACAGAAATCTTTGTAACTCCATCAACTAAATCAGCAACTTCTTGGCCAAATTCATCTTTAATAGTTTCGTAAGTGGCATGAGTATCTTCGATTGTGTCATGTAATAAACCAGTAGCTATTGTTGCGCTATCTAATTTAAGTTCTGTTAAAATACTAGCTACAGCTATTGGATGGTTTGAATAAGGATCACCTGAATCTCTTTTTTGGTTTTCATGTGCCTTTATAGCAAAATCGTATGCCTTGCTTAATTTCTCTGGATTTAAAAATTTATTATAAGACTTAACTTTATTTATTAATTGTTCAGAATTAAGCATTATTCATTATAGCATTAATTTATAATTGTTTAATAGATCTTAAGTCGTTAATTTTTAATGAGCTTATTAATTTAACAATATTAATCTTAGATATTGGGTGTTTCCAGGACTGGTTAATTTCAAAAAGTGGTAATAAAACAAAATTTCTCTGAGACATTGCTTTATGAGGAAATATTAAATCTTTATTTTTACTATTTGAGATTTTTTGATCATAATCTATAATATCAATATCACATGTTCTTGGGGAATTTTTTTTAGATCTTTTTCTTCCCATTTGAGCTTCAATTAAATTACATATTTTTAAAAGTTCATATGGAGCTAGTTTTGTTTTAACTTTAATTATTATATTTATGAACTTAGGATTGTTGGGATTTGGCCAAGATTCTGATTCATAATTACTTGAACATTTTAAAATTTTAATCTGATAGTTTTGTAATTTAAACTTTGTTTTTTCTATATTGTTATTTCTGTTTCCTAAATTTGAACCAATTCCTAGGTAAACAATCTTAACTAGATTTTCTGATATATCTTGCTTTATCACGATTCCAATCTCTGTTTTTTTTAGTTGCTCTTTTATCGAATTGTTTTTTCCCTTTAGCTAGAGCTATCTCTATTTTAGCCTTACCTTTTTTGAAGTACATTTTTGTTGGAACAAGAGTAAATCCATCTCTTTGCATTTTTCCTATTAATTTATTAATTTCTCTTTTATTTAATAATAATTTTCTTTCTTCCATGGGGCTATGACTGGAATAACTAGCTTGTTTGTATGATGCTATATGTGAGTTAATTAAAACTATTTCACCATTTTTTTCAACAGCGTATGAATCTGCAATATTAACTTTTCCATCTCTTATAGATTTAATCTCTGAGCCTTTTAGAACAATTCCAGCTTCAATAAGATCTTCAAAAAAATAATTAAAACTTGCTTTTCTATTTAAGCAAATTATTTTTAAACCAGAATTGGTTTTTTTGTTCATTAAAGTAAGTTTGCTGTGACTAGAACTTTTTTAATAACTTCCTTTGTAGGTTCAGTAACTTTAACAAGAGGCAGTCTCACATTATCTTCACACAAACCTAAAAGTTTTGCCGCATATTTGACTGGGCTTGGGTTGCTTTCAATAAACATTGAGTTGTGAACAGGTTGAAGAATAATATCCAACTTAATTGCTTCTTCTTTATCTTTATCAGATTGTGAAGTTGAAGCTTTTTGAAAATCAGAACAAAGTTTTGGTGCTATATTTGCTGTTACACTTATAGCTCCTATACCACCTCTTCTATTAAATTCTAAAGCATTATCGTCATTACCAGTAAGCTGAATAAATTCATTTCCCATTTTAGTTTTTTGTTGATCAACTCTATCAAGTTCTCCTGTAGCGTCTTTAACACCAACTATATTTTTTAATTCAAATAATCTTGCCATTGTATCAACGGTCATATCTATTACGGATCGGCCTGGAATATTGTAAATCAATATTGGAATTCCACATTTATCATTAATTGCTTTATAATGTTGATAAAGACCTTCTTGAGTTGGTTTATTGTAATAAGGTGTCACTATTAAAGCTGCATTAGCACCTACTTTTTCAGCATGTTTCGTTAGTGATATCGCTTCCTCTGTTGAATTAGAACCTGTGCCAGCTATAACAGTATTTTTACCATTGCTTTCTTTAATGCATAGTTCAATAACTTTTTGATGCTCCTCGTGACTTAAGGTCGGAGATTCGCCTGTTGTGCCGGCTGGAACCAATCCATTAGTTCCATTATTAATTTGAAAATTTATAAGTTTAATATAAGCCTCAACATCTAGCTTATTATTTTTAAACGGAGTTATTAAAGCAACATTTGATCCTTTGAACATTAATACTTATAACATAGTTTACAGATTCATTTAGTAAAATTTATGCTTAGAAATATATCATTTTATATAAAATTATTATTACTTACATTGTTATTTGTGGAAAACACGAATGCTATTGAGCTATCAATAATCCCATTAAAAAAACCTATTTTAGATAAAATAACAAAGCAAAAAAAAATAACACAGGGCATTACAAGACCTAAACCAAAGCCAATTAAAAAAGTAGAAAAAAAAGAATTAACTCAAAAAATTATAAAACCTGAATCAAAACCATCAGAACAAACTGAAGCAGTGATCACTAAAATAATCAAAAAAAAGGTAAAAAAAATTGTTTTATTATTACCGAAAAGTAAACCTTTAATAGTCAAAAAAGAATCTAGGTCAAAAAAAACAAAGTCAAAATTTTATAGCAAGAAAGACTTTGATATCGCAAAAAAATCTATTCAAGCCATAGAAAAACGACAATGGACTGCTGCTTTATCTTTGTCAAAGAAAGCTAAAGACAAAACTATATATAAATTTATTCAATGGAGACATTTGCTAACAACTGGTAATCAAGCAAGTTTTTATGATTACTTGGCATTTATTAAAAACAATGAGAACTACCCTAGAATTAATAGAATTCGGTATTTAGCTGAACACAAAATGTCTACGGATAAAATTTCACCAAAAAAAATAATAAATTGGTTTGACTCAAATGAACCTTTGAGTGGATTTGGAAAATTAATACTGGGAGAAAGTTTTATACAAACTGGTAATATTGAAAAAGGAACATCTTTAATTAAAAATGGCTGGATTACTGCAGATCTAAATAGATCTAATATGAAATTTTTTAGAAAAAAATATAAAAAATATTTAAATGCAGACGACTATATTAAGCGAGCAGACTATTTAGCTTGGGAAGGTAAATCTTGGGATTTAAAAAGAATGCTAAGGTATTTACCTAAAGATTATGAGTTACTTTATACTGCTAGACAAATTTTAATGAGTAAATCTTATGGTGTTGATAAAGCAATTAAAAATGTTCCTTCAAAACTAAAAAATGATGCAGGATTAAACTATGATCGCCTAAAGTGGAGAAGAAAACGTGGAAGAGTTGATGATTCATTAGAAATTATATTTAAGGTAAGAAATAATAAGGATTATTTAGTTAGACCTGATAAGTGGTGGACTGAAAGAGCAATAATGACAAGGGCTCTTATTTATAAAAAAAAATATGAGTTGGCTTATAAAGTTGCGAGTGAACACACTCTTGAGAAGAGTCCAGAATTTGCTGAAGCTGAATGGTTGAGTGGCTGGATTGCATTAAGCTTCTTAAATGATCCTATTTTAGGCATAGATCATTTTAATAATTTTTATCAAAATGTTGCTTATCCTATAAGTTTATCTAGAGGGGCATACTGGCTCGGTAGATCTTACGAAAAAATTGGTGATCAAAAACAATCTCAGCAATGGTACAGAGAAGCAACCAAGTATTTAACAACTTATTACGGTCAATTAGCTCACTTAAAAATCAAACCTAATGAAAAATTTGAACTTGAGGAACAGCAAAAAGTTGAAGATGATTATAGGAAATTTTTTTATAAAAAAGACTTAGTTAAATTAATTTATCTTTTAGATGAACTTAATAAAGACAAGTATACAAAAAATATTTTAAAACATATTGCTAATGATAATATTGATAGTGGCAGTGAAATTTTAGCTGCAGAACTTGCATCACAAATATCAAGATATGATTTTGCAATACAAATTTCAAAATTAGCTTCATATGAAAAAAGATTTCACAATGAATTTAACTACCCAATAATAAGCACACCTAATTTTGTTAATGGTCGTAAAATACCTGAGACAGCATTTATACTATCTTTAATTAGACAAGAAAGTGAATTTGACATGTCGGCTAACAGTCATGCGGGGGCACAAGGATTAATGCAATTAATGCCTTACACAGCAAAACTAGTTTCTAAACAAGCAAAACTTCCATATAATAAATCAAGATTAACATCAGATCCTGAATACAATATTAATCTAGGATCTCATTACATAGCTGGTTTAATCCTTCAGTATGATGGTGCATACCCTTTTGCTACAGCCGCATACAATGCTGGTCCCAAAAGAGTTAAGTATTGGAAAAAAATAAATAAAAATCCACAAAAAAACCAAGTTGATTTTGTAGACTGGGTTGAGCTAATAAAATTTAAAGAAACTAGAAATTATGTTCAACGTGTCATGGAAAACTATAATGTCTATCGTTATATATTAGAGAAAAAACCTATTAAAATGAAAGACTTTTTTAAGGATCATCCCCTATTTTAATGGCGGAAGCGGTGGGATTCGAACCCACGGTAGAGTTACCCCTACGGCAATTTAGCAAACTACTGGTTTAAGCCAACTCACCCACGCTTCCATTGCGATATTGATATAGTCGATTCTATTGAATATTCAATATTTATAAAGTAATTATTATTTAATATTATGAAAAACAGGTATTCAATATTTTCTCTAATTAAAAATGCTTTTTCTTACCATGAAAATTGGCAGAAAGCCTGGAAAGACCCTGTTCCAAAAAAAGAATATGATGCAGTAATAATTGGTGGTGGTGGCCATGGCCTAGCTACCGCTTATTATTTAGCAAAAAAACATAATATGAAAAATATTGCTGTTGTTGAAAAAGGTTGGATTGGTGGTGGTAACACAGGAAGAAACACAACAATCATTAGATCAAACTATTTATGGGATGCTAGTGCCGGACTATATGATCATGCATTAAAGTTATGGGAAGGATTATCTCAAGAAATTAATTATAATGTAATGTTCAGTCAAAGAGGTGTTATGAATTTAGCTCATAATCTTCAGGATGTAAGAGATTTAAAAAGAAGAACACATGCTAATAGACTCAATGGTATTGATGCATATTATTTAAGTACTGAAGAGGTTAAAAAGTTTTGTCCTATTATCAATACTTCTCCTGATATTCGTTATCCTGTTCTTGGTGGAACTTTACAAAAAAGAGCTGGAACTGCTCGTCATGATGCAGTTGCATGGGGTTATGCTCGCGGCGCAGATGAAATGGGTGTCGACATTATCCAAAACTGTGAAGTTAAAGGTATTAAAAGAAATGGTGATGAGATTGAAGGTTTAGAAACTAACAAGGGTTTTATTAAGACTAAAAAAGTTGGCGTTGTTGCGGCTGGTCATTCAAGTGTACTTGCAAACATGGCTGGCTTAAGATTGCCTTTAGAAAGTAAACCACTTCAAGCTTTAGTTTCAGAACCAGTTAAACCTATTATAGATACTGTTGTTATGTCTAATGCTGTTCATGCTTATGTTAGTCAGTCTGACAAAGGTGAACTTGTAATAGGAGCTGGTACAGATGATTACATTTCATACTCACAAAAAGGTAGTCATCAAATTGTTGAAGGAACTTTAAATGCAATTATAGAGCTATATCCAATATTTAGCAGAATGAGAATGCTTAGACAGTGGGGTGGTATTGTGGACATCTGTCCTGATGCTAGTCCAATAATTAGCAAAACTACGATTAAAGGTTTATATTTTAATTGTGGTTGGGGAACTGGTGGTTTCAAGGCTACACCTGGTTCAGGTGATTTATTTGCTCACACAATTGCAAATGATGAACCGCACAAACTTAATGCAGCTTTTAATTTAAATAGGTTTGTTAGCGGCGACCTTGTAGATGAACATGGCGCAGCAGCAGTGGCACATTAAATGTTTATAATTAATTGTCCATTTTGTGGTGAAAGAGATCATAGCGAATTTAAAGCTGGTGGTGAAGCTCATATAGAAAGACCTAAACAGCCTACTGAGTTAAGTGATGATGAATGGGCACAATATTTATTTATGAGAAAAAATATCAAAGGTATTCAATTTGAAAGATGGAATCATGCTCACGGATGCAGAAAATGGTTTAACATGATTAGAGATACCTCTAATGATGAAATAAAATCAATTTATAAAATGGGTGAAAAACCTCCTTTAAAATAATATGTCTAAAAATTTAAGAGTTAAGGCTAGTAGGTTTATTGATGAAACTTCAAGAGTTTCATTTAAATTTAATGGAAAAACTTATTACGGATTTAAAGGTGATACATTGGCTTCTGCCTTAATAGCAAATGATGTTCATTTGGTAGGAAGAAGTTTTAAATATCATAGACCTAGAGGAATAATGACTGCAGGTTCTGAGGAGCCAAATGCAATTGTACAGGTTAATGATAATACAGCATATACAGAACCTAATGTAAGGGCGACAGAAATAGAAATTCATGATGGGTTAGAGGCATCTAGTCAAAACTGTTGGCCAAGTGTTAGTTTTGACATTGGTGGAATAAACAATCTTCTATCCCCTGTTCTACCAGCTGGATTTTACTACAAAACTTTCATGTGGCCGGCCAGTTTTTGGGAAAAATATGAATACGTAATAAGACACTCAGCAGGTCTAGGTAAATCACCTAAGGTAGCTGATCCCGATATATACGACCACAGATACATTCATTGTGATGTGCTAGTAATAGGAGCTGGAATAGCTGGAATTATGGCAGCTAAAACTGCAGCAAAAAATAATCTAAAAACTCTTTTGCTAGATGAAAAAACAGAAATTGGTGGAACAACAATTTATCAAAATTCTGATAATTTTAAAATAGATAATAAAATTTCTTCTGACTGGTTAAATAATGAAATTAATGAATTAAAAAAAATAGACAATTTAGAGATAAAAACAAGAACTAGTGTTGCTGCATACCATGGTTACAATTATCTATTAGCTAGAGAAAATCTTACAGATCATTTAAGTAAGGATAAAAAAAAAAATAAAATCAGACAAAGACTTTTAAAAATTAGAGCTAAAAAAGTTGTAGTAGCAACAGGCTCTTTAGAAAGACCTCTTATATTTGATAATAATGATAGACCAGGAATAATGCTTTCTTCTGCAGTTAAAAAATATACAGATTACTATGGTGTTATTTGTGGTAAAAAAAATGTTTTCTTTACCAATAATGACTCTGCTTATGAAAGTGCAGTTTCATTATTTGAAAAAGGAATAAAAGTTCAAGCAATTATTGATATTAGAGAAAAATCTGATTCATCTATTGTTAAACAAACTGAAGATTTAGGTATCAAAATTTACTGGTCTCATGCAGTTGTTGATACTCATGGGTACAAAAAACTAAAACAAATTTCTATCATGGAACTTTCTAAAGATAACAAATCGGTAATTGGAACTAAAACTAATATTGATTGTGACTGTCTTGGTATGGCAGGTGGTTGGACTCCTGCTGTACATTTATTTACACAGTCAGGTGGTAAATTAAAATTTAGAGATGAGGATCAAGTATTTATTCCAAACGAATACCCTTCTAAACAAATAAGTATAGGTTCATGTAATGGTGATTTTGAACTTGATAAAATAATTAAAAACTCTTCAGATAGTTTAAAAAAATTTCTTGAAATTGACAAAACTGACTATGAAAATTTATCTGTAATAAACTCAAAAGAAGTTAATAAAAAAAATATTTGGTTATTGCCATCAGACAAAATTATTGGGAAAACTAAACCCTTTGTGGATTATCAAAATGATGCAACAGCTAAAGATATTAAGCTAGCTCTTAGAGAGGGTTTTAGATCAATTGAACACGTAAAAAGATATACAACAACTGGTATGGGTACAGATCAGGGTAAACTTGGTAATATGCATGCGCTAGGAATTATTGCAGATACAACAGGTGTTAAAATGGGTGAAGTTGGAACAACAACATTCAGGCCTCCATATACTCCCTTAACATTTGGAACCATTGTTGGAAGAAATGTTGGTGAATATTTTGACATATTTAGAAGAACACCAATGAATGATTGGCATGTTAACAGTAAAGCAGAGTTTGAAAATGTTGGCCAATGGAAAAGAGCTTGGTATTACCCACAAAATAACGAAACTATGCACGAGGCAGTACAAAGGGAAAGTGTAGCTGCGAGAGTTAGTGCTGGAATACTGGATGCCTCAACACTTGGTAAAATTGATATTCAAGGAAGTGATGCTTCTGAGTTTTTAAATAGAGTCTATACAAATGCTTGGTCAAAACTTGGAGTTGGTAAGTGTAGATATGGGTTGATGCTTAATGAAGATGGTATGGTTTACGATGATGGTGTTACAACAAGATTAAGTGAAAACCATTACATTATGACAACTACAACTGGTGGTGCTGCAAATGTTATGGGGAAACTAGAAGATTATCTTCAAACAGAGTGGCCGGAACTTGATGTATATCTAACATCTGTTACCGATCACTACGCAACAGCAAGTATCTGTGGACCCAATAGTAAAAAAATATTAAATAAAATAATCCCTAATCTAGATCTTTCTGATGAAAAATTTCCACATATGTCTTTTAAAGAAGCTCAAATTGGAAAGATCAAATGTAGAGTAATGCGTATTAGTTTTACTGGTGAACATAGTTATGAAATTAATGTTCAAGCAAGCTATGGTAAATCATTATGGAAACAATGTATTGATGCTGGAAAAGAATTTAATATAACTCCTTATGGAACAGAAACGATGCACTTATTGAGAGCAGAAAAAGGTTTTATTATTGTTGGACAGGATACAGATGGAACAATGACACCAATTGATCTTCAAATGGATTGGATAGTAAGTAAAAAAAAATATGATTTTATTGGTAAAAGATCTTTATACAGATCAGATACTATACGAGAAGACCGTAAACAATTAGTTGGATTAGTAACTGATAATCCAAAAGAAGTCTTAGAAGAAGGTGCTCCAATAATTTCAAAATTAAATCAAAATCCTGTTCAGATGTTGGGACATGTGACATCAAGTTACTTTAGTCCTAATTTAAATAAATCTATTGCTCTTGCCGTTGTAAGAGGTGGAAAAAATATGATGGGTAAAGAATTGTTTATACCCATGGAAGGCAGAAATATTAATGTGACTGTTACTGATCCAGTTTTTCTAGATAAGGAGAATAAAAGATTAAATGCTTAATTATCATTCATCTATAAAAAAAGAAAAATCTTACTCGGGTTTAACAGTTAAAGAGATTTCTCCACATATGAAATTAAATTTAAGAGGAAAAAGTAGAGAATTCTTATCTACTATTGGAAAAAATATTAATATGATTTTACCAATGGAAGCTAACACATCATCGACAAGTGATAGTTATACAGCGATGTGGCTCTCACCAGATGAATGGATGGTTATTACAAATAATACTGTTGATAAAGAAAACAATAATTATCCAATTGAAGAATTATTGTTTAACAAAATATCAAAAACTAACTTGGGTGCAATTACTGATGTAAGTGATCAGTTTGTAATGATTAACCTCAAGGGTGAGAAAATTTTTGATTTATTAAGTGCTGGTTGTCCTTTTAACTTTAGTGAATTTAAAAATAAAAAAATTACTGTTGTGCAAACATTACTACTTCAAATGGATGTTATTATTCATCTTACGGAAATTAATACTGTAAATTTATTTGTGAGAAGGTCTTTTTCTGAGCATTTAATGTCTTGGATTGATGACACTGCGTCAAGGTTATAAGCTTAAATTAAGTAAAATAATTGTTATATTGAGTATATGAAAAAAATAATTTTAGTGGTGCTATTAGCACTTTTACCCTTCTCTCTTAATGCAGAATCTAAACTTGATCAGATTATATCTTCTGGTGAATTAAAAGTTGGAACTACAGGTGACTGGGATCCAATGAGTATGAAAGATCCAGCTACAAACAAATATGTTGGTTTTGATATTGATGTAATGCAAGAGTTAGCAAAAGACATGGGTGTAAAAGTTACTTTTGTACCAACTGAATGGAAAACTATTGTTGCAGGAATTACTGCAGGAAGATATGACATCTCTACAAGTGTAACTAAAACTCCTAAAAGAGCTGAAGTTGCTGGTTTCACAAACTCATATTATAAATATGGAACTGTTCCCTTGGTATTAAAAAAGAACCTTAAAAAATTCCCAACGTGGGAATCTTTAAATAGTAAAAAAGTTACGATTGCTACAACCCTCGGAACATCTCAAGAAGAAAAAGCTAAAGAATTCTTTCCTAAATCTAAACTAAGATCGATTGAATCTCCTGCAAGAGATTTTCAAGAAGTTCTAGCTGGAAGAGCTGATGGAAATATTACAAGCTCAACAGAAGCTAATAAACTTGTTATTAAATATCCTCAATTAGCAATAATTCCTGATGGAGAAAAAAATCCTGCATTTTTAGCTATGATGGTTAACAAAGATGATAAAGTCTGGAATGATTATGTTAATGAATGGATTAAAAATAAAAAAGCCTCAGGTTTCTTTAATAATTTGTTGAATAAATATAATTTAAAAAGCTTATAAAAATTACAAATTAATTTTTAATTCATTATAACTTTAAAAGTGAGAAATTTATTTTTTTTACTTTTAATATTACCCCTATCATCTTGTAGTGGACAGGAATTAGGTTGGTTTATTCTCTCACCAAATAATATTGAGGGATTAACTAATCTAAAATTTTTAGTAAGTGGTATGAGTGTAACAATTTACATCTCAGTTATTTCAATTATTATTTCCATGATATTAGGTTTCATAGTTGCTATACCCTCTTTAGCTAAAAATAAATTTTTAACCTATATAAATATTGGCTATGTTGAAATAGTTAGAGCCATACCTTTGTTGGTTCTAATTTTGTGGATCTATTATGGCCTACCTATAATGACAGGATTAAGCTTTAGTCCATTTGTATCTGGCATTATAGCCTTAGCTATTAGCGAAAGTGCTTTTCAAGCTGAGATATTTAGAGCTGGCATTAATTCTATTAAGAAATCACAGTGGGAAGCCGGTAGTTCATTAGGTTTAACGTTTTATAAAAGATTAAGATTAGTGATACTTCCACAGGCAATAAAAAATATTTTACCAGCACTAGGTAATCAGTTTGTTTATGTTTTGAAAATGTCTTCATTAGTATCAATTATAGGTATTGCCGATCTAACACGAAAAGCCAATGAATTAGTTGTTTCAACCTATAGACCTCTTGAGATTTATACTTTCTTAATTTTAGAATATTTGATTTTGATATTAATTGTCTCTTTCTTTGTAAGAAAATTAGAAAAAAAACTTGAGCGAGATGGTAATAATTAATGAATGAATTAAATAGCTCTAATTATGATATTTCGTTTAGTGACGGTATAGTCACATTCAAAAACATCAATACTACACTTGGTTTTATTAGATATAACGAGGAAGCAGAAGTTGAGTATATTTTTGTAAATCCAATTTTCAGACGTAAAGGACTAGCTAAAAAATTATTACAGATAGTAGAAGAAAAAACTAATACAAAAATAAAACCACAAGATCCAATAAGTCCTTTAGGTGAAAAACTCTTTAAAATAAAAAATAAACAATAGTTTAATTTTTATATTTTATACAAATCAAAACATCATCAAATATCATTTTATTATGATGAATATCCTCTATCTCTTTAATCCCTTTGCTTAATTGATCTTTATTTAGATTAACGAGGCATGAGATATATCTTTGTTTTAACATTTGAATATATTTACTCTTGGTTATTGAAACCTTAAACTTAAATTTATCAATCTTATTATTTTTCAAAATTTTACAAGTTGATTTAATCATTTTAGAATCTCTTTCTAATCCTCTGTTAAGTTTATGTTTCATTAATTTAAAACATGGAATTTCATTATTTAGTGTATTTAAAGAAAATATAACTAACACACCATTTTTTTTTAAATTATTTTTACAAATTTTTATTAATTTGGATCTCTTATCTTTATTAAAAAAATGAAGAGTTTGTTTAATCATTATTAAATCAAATTTAATTTTAATAGTTTTAAAGAATTTAAACACATCTTCATTTCTAAAATCTATTCCTCTATCAACATCTTTATGAATAACTGGATCAATTCCAATAGGTTTATTAACTAGTTTTAGTTTTCTTGATAGAACACCAAAAATTTTACCTCTGCCACAACCAATATCTAATATCTGCGCTTCTTTATTAAGTTTCTTTTTTTTTAATAAAAAATTATTGAATGAATTAATATAACTATTGGAAGATAGCCATGTCTTATTATCCCAATTTTTTAATATTTTCACTATATTTAACTGTACAAATTATTTCTAAAATAATTCACCTGACATACTATGTTTGTACATCAGCCTCATATCATCAATTGTTAGTTTTTTTGGATTGCCACCAGTGGATGGGTCCTCCAGAGCCATTTTTGATAATCGATCAATATCAAAATCTTTTTCATCTATAACTTCTGATAGTTTATGAGGCATGTTTAAATCTTTTCTTAACTTTAAAATCCAATCAATAAAACCATCAAATGTTTGATTTTTTAATTCTAAATAATTACAGATTTTAATAATTTTTTCTTCTACAACATCTTTATTAAAAGTCAGAACGTAAGGCATAAAAATTGCATTTGATAACCCATGGTGAATATTATTAAGAGCATTAACCGGGTGACTTAATGAGTGAATAGCGCCAAGGCCTTTTTGGAACGCTGTTGAGCCCATACTAGCTGCTGTTAACATATTCATCCTAGCATCTAGATTTGAACCATCATTAAAAGCTATTAATAGCCACTTATTAATTAATCTCATTCCCTCTAACGCAATACCATCAGCCATTGGATGGTAACTAGAAACACAAAATGCTTCAAGGTTATGAGCTAATGCGTCCATACCTGTAGCAGCTGTTATTTTGGCTGGTAAACCAACTGTTAATACTGGGTCTAAAATTACAATTGAAGATAGAAATTTAGGATGAAAAATAATATTTTTTACACCTGTTTTTTCATTAAGAATTACTGATGCCCTACCCGTTTCTGAACCCGTACCAGCTGTTGTTGGTACTGAAATTATTGGTGCAATTTTTTCATTATCGGCTTTTGCCCAATTATCTCCCACATCTTCAAATTCCCAAATAGGTAAATTTTGTCCTGACATAAAAGCTATTGCTTTTCCTACATCTAATCCGCTACCCCCACCAAAAGCTATAACACCATCATTTTTATTATTATGATATACTTTTACACCTTCTTTTACGTTACTGCCTGTAGGGTTACCAACAACATTTGAAAAAATATTAGTTTCAAAACCTTCAATTTTTAATTGTTCTAATATATTTAATACCATTTTTGTTTTAACAAGACCTCCGTCTGTGACTAGTAATGGTTTTTTAATATTTAATTGCTTACATGCTTTGCCAAGATCATTGATACGGTCTTTGCCGACCCATATAGTAGTTGGATAATTCCAATTAAAATTATTCATAAGATATTTAATTTATTTTAATTTACGATAATCCCACGGATAGTCAAATTCCATAGACCACATACCTATTTGATTAGTTTTGGCATAATCTTCATCTGGGATAAATTTTTTAGAATATCTTCTATAAGCAAAAGCATAACCACTTCTAACAAGATAACTAGATAAGCTTTCATCATTTACAAAGCACTCAGCTAAAGTTCTTTTATATTGGTCCTTTCCTTCGCTAATACAATTAACTTTATTATCACCAATTTTATCAACTAAGATTTCTTTAGAAGTTGCTCCACAGGGTTCAGTAAGTCCTTCTTTGGAACAAGTTTGTTTTAATTCGGGCGAATCAATTCCTGTGAATCTAATCTTCTCACCATTAAGATGAATAGTATCACCATCAACAACTCTAAGCTCTTGCGATTTGACTTGATTAAAAATTAAGAAAAATATTAGTGAAGAAATACTAATAACTAAAATGACTTTTTTTTTGTTTGAAAACATTATTTAAAAAATAACCAATAAATATGATTACTGCAATACCTATAAACCAATTGGTTGCCATTATGGTGTAAAATATATCTGAGTAATCCCCGCCTTTAATATTAATCACATACCAAAGAGATAAAAAAGGTAATGCCGATAATCTTAAGACACTTAAATAAAGACTATAAATTGGTTTCTTAAGTGCTTGAAACACAGCTGTTGTAATAAAGAACACAGGGTAAATAGGTGCAATTAATGCTGCAATTTTTAAATATATTACACCGTGAAATATGGCTTCTTGATTATCAGTAAATTGAGATACAAAAAACTCTGCTCCAAAAAATAATATAACACCAGCTACTGCCATAAAAGAAGATCCAAAAAATAAAGCCTTAGTGTAAAGTTCTCTTATACGGTCATAATTTTTAGCACCAAAATTTTGTCCACCGATAGATAAAACTGCTGTGTTCAATCCAATAACAGGTAATAAAAAAACTTGCTCTACTCTCAAAGCTGCACCATAACCAGCTGTAGCAAGATCACCAAATTGACCAATAAAATATAAAATATTAAAAATACCTACACCAATAAACAGCATGCTAATCATTATGGGTAATGCTTGATTGAACAATTCTTTTAGTAATTTAAATTTAGGAATAAAGCATTTAATTGATAAATATTTTTTTAATTTACATGAATTAATTTTATAGGCTAAATAAAAAGTACCTACAGACTGAGCAATTACAGTTGCTATAGCAAGACCGCCTATACCATAAGCTGGAACAATTCCGTATCCCCAGATAAATAATGGATTTAAAAATATGTTTAAGAAGAAACTAAATATTAAGACATTTCTATAACTCCTAGTGTCTCCTTGAGCGTTCAAGGCTCCATTTAAAGAGATTTGAATCATAACAATGAAAGTACCATAAAAAATTATATCCAAATATTCTCTAGTTAAAGCTATACCAGCTGCATCAGAGCCCATTACTGTTAAAAGAAAATCAGATGCATTTAATCCAAACAAGGTGACAACAACAGAAAAAATCAGTGCAAAGATTACAGATTGAGCGATTAACAATGAAGCTTTATTATTTTGTTTCGACCCTATTAAATTACCTATGCAAGAGTTAGTTGCAGCACCAATACCAACGCCCACAGCAATTATTACAAAATATATAGGGAATGATTTAGCAATAGCACCTATTGCTTCAGCAGAAATTCTACCAGCAAACCATGTATCAACTAGATTATAAAACGTTTGAAATAACGAACCAACACTAGCTGGAATGGTTACTTTTCTAAGTAATTCCCAAATTGGATCTTTAGTTAATTTAATGGTTTTAGACAATTATTTTCCTATTTGAATTCTTTCTGGAATATATGCTTTGATCCTCTCTTTTTAGCAAGGTTTATCTGTTTCTGTCTCATCCGGAACCTACCCTTTTGAATTTCAGTTAAATTACCATGACAATTAGTGCATGAAACACCTTCTTCATATTTTTTAGACTTCTTATCGTTAGGTGAAACAGGTTTTCTGCAACCACTACACATTGAGTAAGTGCCAGTTAATAACCCATGTTTGACGCTGATTCTGTTATCAAAAACAAAGCATTCGCCGTTCCATAAGCTTTCTTTCTTCTTAATATTTTTTAAGTAATTAAGAATTCCACCTTTTAATTGGAAAACATTTTTAAAGCCTTTTTTCTCTAAAAACACAGAAGCTTTTTCACATCTAATTCCACCTGTACAAAACATAGCGATGGTTTTTTTTTTATCTAGTTTATTTAAATATTTTGGGAATTCTCTAAAATTATCAACATCAGGATTAACTGATTTTTTAAAAGTACCCACTTTATATTCAAATGGTTTTCTTGAATCTAAAACTAAAGTCTCTTTATCAGCTATAAGCTTATTCCATTTTTTTGGATTAATATGATTTTTTTTTTTATTCTTTGATGATAAAGAAAGTCCCATCGGAACAACTTCTTTTTTTATTTTAATTTTTACTTTGTGAAAAGGTTGAAATTTACTTTTAGAAGAATTTTCGCTATCAAACTTTTTAAAATCTAATATCTTTTTGATCTTAGCAATTGCTGCTTTTAGATCTAAAGGTTTGCCAGATATTGTTGCATTAACACCTTCGTTAGCAATAATAACAGTTCCTCTAATATTTTTCTTAAATAAAAAATCTTGTAATAAAATTTTATTTTTCTTTATTGAGGTAAGTTTTTTAAATTTATAAAAACCAAATACTTCAAACATTACAACACTCTACAAACAGTCATCCCATCACCTAATGGTACTATAATTTGTTCCACTCTTTTATCTTTTGCAACATAAGAATTAAATTCTCTGATATTTACTGTATATTTATCTAAATTATTTTCATCAGCAACTTCTCCATGCCATAAAACATTGTCCACAATAATCAATCCACCTTTATCTAGTAAGTTTAAAGATCTTTCGTAATATTCTTTATAGTTCATTTTATCAGCATCAATGAAAACCATATCAAATTTATTATTCTTTAATTCATCTAAACTATCTAATGCAGGTTTAATCATTGTATGAATTTTATCATCCAAATTAGCCTTTTTAAAAAAATCTATTGCAACTTTGCTGGTCTCTTCATTTTTATCAAGTGCTATAAGTTTACCATCATCAGGTAAAGCCAGTGCTATAGAAAGTGCACTTAACCCAGTAAAAGTTCCAATCTCAAGTACATTTTTAATGTTAGAAGTTTTTATAATTAAATAAAGGAAATGACATTGAGATATCGCTACTTGCATTCTCTTAACGTTTCCAAGTTTATTGTTATAATTGATTATTTCCTGCTGAATGGGATTTAAATTTAAACTAAAATTATTTATATATTTTTCAAGTTTTTCAGTAATTTCAAGGTTCTTACCCATGATATTAAAGTTTCTTCTTCAATATCTCATTTATTAATTGAGGATTAGCTTTACCACCTGAAACTTTCATTGCTTGACCTACAAAAAAACCAAACAGTTTTTCTTTACCATTCTTGTATTCAATAGCTTTTTCTCTATTATCATTGATAATTTTATCTATTAAAACTTCTAATGCTTTAGGATCACTTTGTTGTTTTAAGCCTTTTTCTTCAACAATTACTTGAGGATCCTTGTCTCCATCCATCATTAATTCAAATATAGTTTTAGCTATTTTTCCTGAAATTGTTCCGTTTTTAATTAAGTTTATCAATTTTGCTAAATTTTTTGCACTTATGGGGCTTTGAGATATTTCTAAGTTTTTGTTATTTAAAACAGCAAACAATTCACCTGTAATCCAGTTGACGGCCAACTTTATATCTAAGTTCTTGCCCATCTTTGCAACTACTTCTTCAAAGTATTTCGCTGTTTCAATGTCAGAGACCAATATTGTTGCTTCATAGGGAGACACTTTAAATTTATCAATAAATCTTTTCTTTTTTTCATCTGGTAATTCTGGAATGTCTAATTTTAGTTTTTCAATAAACTCATCTGTTACCTCTAATGGTAATAAATCTGGATCTGGAAAATATCTATAATCATGAGCATCTTCTTTAGACCTCATAGATCTTGTTTCATTTTTTTTAGTGTCAAACAATCTTGTTTCTTGGTCAATTGTTTTACCCTCTTCAATTAAATCAACCTGTCTATTTGCTTCATAATCAATAGCCATTTGCATAAATTTAATTGAGTTTACATTTTTAATCTCACAACGTGTTCCAAGTTTATCAGAACCTTTAATTCGAACAGAAATATTAACATCTGCTCTTAAAGAACCTTCTTGCATATTCCCATCACAGGTTCCCAAGTATCTCATAATAGATCTTAATTTTTTAACATAAACACTAACCTCATCTGGAGTTCTCATGTCAGGTTTACTAACAATTTCCATTAAAGCTACACCCGATCTATTTAAATCAACTAATGTATTTTGTGGATCCATGTCATGAATACTTTTGCCAGCATCTTGTTCTAAGTGTAATCTTTCAATACCAACTTCTTTAGGGCCATTTTCCATATCAAGTATGACGGTACCCTCTCCTACTATCGGAAATTTAAATTGTGAAATTTGATAACCTTGAGGAAGATCTGCATAGAAATAATTTTTTCTATCAAACACTGATCTTTTATTAATTTGCGCTTTTAAACCTATACCTGTTTTAATTGCTTGTTTTACACAATACTCATTAATCACTGGAAGCATTCCAGGAAAAGCGGCATCAACTAAACTAACTTGTGTGTTGGGCTCTGCACCAAAGGTTGTTGATGAAGATGAAAATAATTTTGAATTTGATGTAACTTGTGCATGAACTTCAAGACCAATCACTACCTCATAAACGTTATTATATCTTTCGATTAAATATTCTGAATTATCTTTTGTCATTTATTTAATCCACCAGTCAGTAATCTTATTTTTAAATTCAATTTTTTCTTCCATTGCATAAGCAATGTTTAAAATACTTTGTTCATCAAAAGCTTTACCAATAATTTGTAGACCTAAAGGATAACCTTTGACATCTACACCAGCCGGTATAGAAATGGCTGGTAATCCAGCTAAATTAACAGGAACTGTAAATATATCATTTAAATACATAGAAACTGGATCATTATTCTTTTCACCAATTTTAAATGCAGCACTTGGTGTTGATGGAGTTAAGATTGCATCTACTTTTTTATAAGCATTATCAAAATCATTTTTTATTAATTTTCTAACCTTTTGTGCCTTTAGATAATAAGCATCATAATAACCTGATGATAAAACATATGTACCAATCATTATTCTTCTTTGAACTTCTTCCCCAAAACCCTCAGATCTAGTTTTTTCATACATATCAATTAAGTTTTCACCTTTAGATCTAAATCCATACTTAACACCGTCATATCTTGCTAAGTTTGAAGAAGCTTCAGCTGGTGCTACAATATAATAAGCGGGTAATGCATAGTTAGTATGAGGTAATGAAATTTCAACAATTTCTGCACCACATTCTTTTGCATACTCAATTCCCTTAGTCCATAAATCTTCAATTTCTTTAGGCATTCCATCAACTCTATATTCTTTTGGAATTCCAATTTTTTTTCCTTTAATATTGTTTGTTAATTCTTTGCTGTATGAATTTCTTTTAAAATCAATTGATGTTGAATCTTTTTCATCGTATGTGCTAATAATTTCTTGGAGTAGTGCACAATCTTTTACATTTTTAGACATGGGTCCTGCTTGATCTAATGATGAAGCAAACGCAACAATACCGTATCTTGAGCAGCTACCATAAGTTGGTTTTAAACCTACTGTACCCGTAAATGATGCAGGTTGTCTAATAGATCCACCGGTATCAGTTCCAATGGTAATGGGTGTTAGATTAGCTGCTAGGGCTGATGCTGATCCTCCTGAGGATCCGCCTGGTACTAAATTTTTATCTATTGGACTTTGTACGTTTCCAAAAAAACTTGTTTCATTAGATGAGCCCATTGCAAATTCATCGCAGTTTAATTTACCAAGTAAAATTGCTCCTTCGTTCCAAATATTTTGAGTAACAGTAGACTCGTAGGGTGGAATAAAATTACTTAGAATTTTACTACCCGCTGTAGTCTTTACTCCATTGGTACAAAATAAATCTTTAACCGCCATTGGAATACCTGGGAGTTTTAAATCAAAGTTTGGCTTTTTATCAAAATTTTTTGCTTTTTCTAATGCATTGGTAAAGTCTTCTGTAATATAAACATTTAAATCTCTAGATTTTTCCCCTCTATCAATAAAAGCTTGTGTAGTTTCTTCTGATGAAATTTTTTTATCTTTAATATTTTTAACTAAATCAGTTAAAGTAAGTGAAGTAATATCTGGCATTATTCGACTACTCTTGGTACGACAAAAAAATCTTCGTTTTCATCTGGTGAGTTTTTTAAAACTTGTTCTCTAATGTTTCCACTTTTAACCTCATCCACTCTTAGTTTTAATGTTATCTCAGCAACAGAAGTTAAAGGTTCAACATTATCAGTGTCAAGTTCATTCAATTTTTCAATAAAATCAAATATAGAGTTCATATCCCCAGCTAATTTTTTAGCTTTTTCATCATCAACTGAGATTCTTGATAATTTAGATATGTGCTTTATTGTTTTAAGATTAATAGTCATGTGGTAATTAAATATGTCGGCAAACTACCACTTAAGTATAAAATATACAATATGATCACAATTGAAGAATTTAAAAAAAATAACTCAAATAATGTAAGATTTGTTGGTTTGGATTTAGGATCTAAAAGAATTGGTGTATCAATTTGTGATGAAAGACAGTCTATTGCAACTCCCTTCAAAACCATAAATAAAACTAATACCAATGAACTTATTAATGAGCTTAAAATAATTATAGAAGAGTATAACATAGGTGGAATAATTGTTGGAAATCCAATAAATATGGATGGCTCCATAGGTAGATCAGCTCAATCTGTGCATGACATAGCTAGTAATATTTCAAAATCGATAAATATTCCTGTAATTTTATGGGATGAAAGACTCTCAACTGTTGGTGCTTTTAAATTATCTAGCCAATTAGATGTAAATGTATCTAAAAGAGTAGAAAGTATAGATCAAAATGCAGCTGCCTTTATTTTGCAGGGTGCAATAGATTTTTTAAAAAATTAATACTTGTAATAATGATGGTTAATAGTTATAGAGTTATTTTTAATGGCAACTAAATATAACAAAGCTATTAAAATTTCTCAAAAAAACCTCCTTGGTATTCAAGATTTATCTATTAATGACGTTAATTTAATTATCGATGAAGCTAAGACTTTTATTAAACTCAATCAAAGTAAAAATAAAAAATTAGATGTATTAAGAGGAAAAACTCAGATTAATTTGTTTTTTGAACCCTCTACAAGAACTCAAAGTTCATTTGAACTTGCAGGAAAAAGATTAGGTGCAGATGTAATGTCTATGAATATGTCAAACTCTGCTATTAAAAAAGGTGAGACACTTATTGATACAGCAATGACTTTAAATGCCATGCATCCAGATATTATTGTAGTGCGTCACCAAGATTCAGGTGCATGTAATCTTTTATCTCAAAAGGTAAACTGTGCAGTACTAAATGCTGGAGACGGAAGTCGTGAACACCCTACTCAAGCACTTTTAGATGCTCTAACAATTATTAATCGAAGAAAAAAAATAGAAGGTTTAAGAATAGCAATCTGTGGAGATATTACACATTCTCGTGTTGCAAGATCAAATATTTACTTACTTAACATGTTAGGTGCTGAAATTAATATTATTGCTCCATCAAACTTAATGCCTAAAGAAATAGAAAAATTTGGTGTTAATACATTTACTGACATGAAAAAAGGATTAAAAGACTGTGACATTGTAATGATGCTAAGATTACAAAATGAAAGAATGACTAGTTCGTTCTTATCTTCAAACAGAGAATATTATGAATATTATGGATTAACACCTGATAAACTCTCTCATGCAAAAGAAGATGCTTTAATCATGCACCCTGGTCCTATGAATAGAGGGATAGAAATTGATACAAAATTAGCTGATGACATTAATAGAAGTGTAATTAAAGAGCAAGTGGAGCTTGGTGTTGCGGTAAGGATGGCTTGTTTAAAAATATTTTGTGAATAAATGAAAAAAAAATACTTTGTAAACGCAAACATAATTGACCCTCATAACTCTATCAATGAAAATGGTGGATTAATTATAGGAGAAGATGGATTGGTTGAAGCAATTGGCAAAAAAGTTAATACTAACAACATTCCTTCAAGAGAAAAAATAATTGATTTAAAGGGAAAATATATATTTCCAGGATTGGTAGATATGAGAGTTTTTGCTGGAGAGCCTGGCTATGAATATAAAGAAAATTTTAGAACACTAAGTAATGCTGCACTCGCTGGTGGAGTTACTTCAGTTGTCACAATGCCTAATACTGATCCAATTATAGATAACGTTTCAATAGTGGATTTTTTAAAAAGACGTGGAAGAGATAAATCTAAAATTAATGTTTTCCCAAGTGCCGCTCTTACAAAAAATATTGAAGGTACTAGCATGACTGAATTTGGTTTACTTCAAAGTAGAGGAATAATTGGATTTACAGATGGTATAAAAACTATTCAAAATACTAGATTAATGTCACGCATAATGAATTCTGCTAAAGATTTAGGAACTCTTATAATGCAACATGCTGAAGATTATGATTTATCCAAAAATGGAATGATTAATTCTGGAATTATAGCAACAAAACTTGGTTTATCTGGGATACCAACTGTTGCTGAGAGAATAATTATTGAAAGAGATTTAACACTACTTGAAAATATTAAATGTAGATATCACATATCACAAATATCAGCTGGAAATTCTGTTGAGATAATTAAAGAAAGAAAAGAAAAAGTTAAATTTACAACAGGTGTATCGATTAATAACTTATCACTAAATGAAAATGATATTGGAGATTTTAGAACATTTTTAAAACTCTCCCCACCATTAAGAACAGAGGAAGATAGAGTGGCTTTAGTTCAAGGTCTAAAAGATGAAACGATCGATGTGATTGTATCTGATCATAAACCTGAAGATGAAGAGCAAAAGAGATTAACCTTTGCACAAGCTGCAACAGGTGCATCAGGAATTGAAACTTTATTATCTTTAAGTTTAGAATTGCATCACAATGGCTCTGTAAAATTGGAGACTATTATCAAAGCTTTAACTTCTAACCCAGCAAAAATATTAAAAATAGATAAAGGTAATCTTTCAGTTGGTAATGAAGCAGATTTTTGTATCGTAGACATTGATAAGCCCTGGATTGTAAAAAAGGAAAAACTTGTCTCAAAATCTAAAAATACCTCCATTGAAGACAAAAAACTTCAAGGTAAAGTCACAAATACATTTGTAAAAGGTGAAGAACTATTTACATTATAGTAATGGAATATTTAATTATTGCATTATGCTCATATCTATTGGGATCAATACCTTTCGGTTTCGTGCTCACAAAAATATTTCTAAAAAAAGATATTAGAGATATTGGCTCAGGAAACATCGGTGCTACTAATGCGCTTAGAACTGGAAACAAATCATTGGGTTACACTACATTAGTGCTAGATATATCGAAGGCTATATTACCTATTTTGTATGTTAAATTTAATTATTCTGATTATATCTTCATTGCATCACTAAGTGTCTTTTTAGGGCATGTGTTCCCTATATGGCTTAAGTTTAAGGGGGGTAAAGGGATAGCAACATATATTGGAATATTATTCTCAATAAACTTAATTTTTGGTTTAATATTCATTATTAGTTGGGTTGTAACATTTCTAGTTTCAAAATATTCTTCTTTATCATCGCTTGTTGCCAGCTTAATAGTTCCTATTTATGTAATAATTTTTGAAAATTATAATCAAATTTTTTTTTTAATTATGTTTGTACTAATATTCTACACACACAGAGAAAACGTCAAACGCCTTAAAAATAAAGAGGAAACTAAGACTAAAATTTATTAATTTGACTATCAATATCTTTTAAGTAGTTTGATTAATAATGAATCTTGTAGTTGTAGAAAGTCCAGCAAAAGCCAAAACTATAAATAAATATTTAGGAGATGATTATATCGTTTTAGCAAGTTATGGTCATATTAGAGATCTTCCATCTAAGAATGGATCAGTTGACACGGATAATAATTTCAAAATGGAGTGGGAAGTTGATAGCTTTTCTAAAAAATATCTTAAAGAAATTACTGATGCAGCTAAAATTTCTTCAAAAATAATATTAGCTACTGACCCAGACCGTGAGGGTGAAGCGATTGCTTGGCATGTTAAAGAGTATTTAAATGAAAAAAAATTAATCAAAGATAAACATGTAGAAAGAGTCGTCTTTAATGAAATTACAAAAAAAGCAGTAATTCATGGAATTGAAAATCCTAGACAAATTGAACCCTTATTAGTTGATGCTTATATGGCTAGAAGAGCATTGGACTATTTGGTTGGTTTTAATATCTCTCCAATACTGTGGACTAAATTACCTGGATCTAAATCTGCAGGACGAGTTCAGTCTGTAGCGCTAAAATTAATTACTGAAAGAGAGCATGAAATTGAACTATTTAATCCTGAAGAATTTTGGACGCTAAGTGTTCAATTTAATGATGGTGATAATAACTCTCTCCTAGCTAGTATTACACAACTTAATAATAAGAAAATTGAAAAATTTTCTTTCAGAAACAAAGCTGAGATTGCTAAAGCAATAGACGAAGTAAAGTCTAAAAAATTTCAAATAAGTGATATCTCAAGTAAAGTTGTGAATAGAAATCCTTCTGGTCCTTTTACCACTTCCACATTACAACAAGTTTCATCTGGTAAGCTAGGATTTGGAGCATCTCGTACAATGCAAATAGCTCAAAAACTTTATCAAGGTATAGAGATAGATGGTGAAACTATTGGTCTTATTACATATATGAGAACAGACGGAACCAACTTATCAACTGACGCTATAGATACTTTTAGAAAATATATAAAAAGTGAGTTTGGTGTAGAATATATTCCAGATAGTGCAGCTAGCTACTCTGGGAAAAAAGCTAAAAATGCACAAGAAGCACATGAAGCAATCAGGCCAACAGATATTATGCGTTCCCCAGAAATACTTAAAAAATATCTAAGTCCAGATCAACATAAATTATATGATTTGATTTGGAGTAGAGCCCTATCCTCACAAATGAAACCTGCTCAATTTGATAGAAATACAATTACAATAAGCTCAGACGATAATGGAACAATCTGTAAAGCAAGTGGTTCTGTTATTAAATTTGATGGTTTCTTAAAAGTTATTAAAGATAATAAAAAAGATGAAGATGAAAATATTCTTCCTGAAATGAAAAAAGGACCAATTAATATTGAGTCTTTATTAGATGAACAACATTTTACACAACCTCCTCCTAGGTATTCTGAAGCTAGTTTAGTTAAAAAATTAGAGGAATTAGGCATTGGAAGACCTTCAACTTATGCAAGTATAATATCTGTTATTTCAACAAGAGGTTATGCAGAGGCAATTAATAAAAGATTTCATCCCACAGATAGAGGTAAATTAATATCTGCTTTTCTTGAAAAACTTTTCACTAAGTATGTAGATTATAATTTTACTGCAGAATTAGAAAATCAATTAGATAATATTACAACCGGTAAAGAAGGATGGATAAATGTTCTTGAAATGTTTTGGAAAGATTTCAATCAAAATGTATCCGAAGTAAAAGAAAAAAGAACAAGAGAAGTTTTAGACTTATTAAATGATAGCTTAGGTAGTTTAATATTTGAAAGAGATAAAGAGGGAAATATTAACAGGCAGTGCAAAATTTGTGATAATGGTTCTTTAAGTTTAAAAAATAGTTTTAGAGGAGGTGCTTTTATAGGATGTTCTAACTATCCAGATTGTAAATTTACAAGACCTTTATCTAAAGCAAAGGCAGCAGCTCAATCTCAGCTCGCTGAACCAAAATTTATTGGAAAACATGAAAATGGCAATGACATGTATCTTAAAAATGGAAGGTTCGGTCCTTATATTCAGTATGAAAAAATTGAAGAAATAAAAGAAGAAATAGTAGTTAAAACTAAAAAAAAAAAGAAAGTCAAAAAAAAGAAGAAAGATAAAGAAGATAATAATTTAAGAAATGTGTCTATTCCTAAAGGAATTACATTAGATAGTATGGATCTTGATAGAGCTAAATTTTTATGTTCGTTACCTAAGAGTTTAGGTATTAATCCTGAAAATCAAAAAGATATCATATTAAATTCAGGTAGATTTGGGCCTTATTTAAAATGTGAGAATAAATCAGCAAGAATTGAAAATGTTGAAGAAATTTTTTCAATTGGAATCAATCGAGCTATTACACTTATTGCTGAAGCAAAGCCTGGTAGAATGTCTTCTTCAATAATTAAGGATTTAGGAGAACATCCTGAGGATAAGAAGCCTGTTAGGGTTATGAAAGGGCAATATGGACCTTATATAAAGTATAAGTCATTAAATGCAACAATTCCTGAAGAAAAAGACCCATTAGAACTCAATATGGAAGAGGCTTTAATTTTGATTGAGAAAAGAAAAAAATACGATAAAACTAAAAAA